>Ga0315282_10001889_pt1 | contig 39118 bp, 35 predicted proteins | sample YL17G07_20_MG_FD_203693 | JGI IMG/M metagenome (GOLD analysis project Ga0315282, IMG submission 203693) | Sediment microbial communities from Yellowstone Lake, YNP, Wyoming, USA - YL17G07_20 | ecosystem: Environmental > Aquatic > Freshwater > Lake > Sediment | place: USA: Wyoming | collected... | reverse complement strand
CAAGAAGGACATTGGCGACCTGCGCGAGTCGCCGGTGCTGGAGATTCTGGAGCTTTTGCTCGAGCGCGGCGCCAAGCTAAGTTATTGCGACCCCTATGTGCCGGAGCTTTCGGTTCACGGCCGGAAGATGCGCTCGGAAAAAATTTCCCCGGCGCTCATTGCCGGGGCCGACTGCGTGGTCATCGCCACGGACCATACGGTTTTCAATTACCATCTGCTCAAGGCCCGGGCCCGGCTCATTATCGATACCCGCGGGGTTTACCACCGCCGGTCCTCAAAAACTTGACTAAGCCCGCTAAAAATTTAAAATCTCAATTAGCGCCGAGGTAGCTCATTCGGTAGAGCAGCTGATTCGTAATCAGCAGGCAGCGGGTTCAAGTCCCGCCCTCGGCTCCATTGATTTAAAGGCAATCCCATGATTCCGAAAGCTTGAGCAGAGCTCGTCCATTTTCTGCTCTTCGATTTTCAAGATTCCTGGAAGGACTGGAATAGTCAAGGCCGTTTGGCCTCGTAAAACATACCGTAGGGACCTTCCGCCTTGAGGTCAAAATAGGGCGCCAGAACCGGCTTGAGTCCCGCGGTTTCGCGGGCCAGGCCGATAATGAAAAGGTCGGTGAAATCCTGGCTCATGTCCTTTCCGTTCTCACTGAAATAACCCGTGGGCTCGATGGTGTAGTTATGAACCTTATCATAATGGGCGGAGCAGCTTGGCTTGGTGTTTACTATTCCGGTCGGATAGATTCCGAGGAAGCACCCTCCGATTTCGCTGCAGACATAAGCCGGGATGCCCACATCCACGGCCTTGCCTAAAAGGTGGGTGTGGAGGGGCAAATCGTTGATGGGGATGAAATTAAAGTAGAAGGTCTTGGCCTCCGGCTTGACATTGGCCTTCACGAAATCATGAATCCCTCTCCACTGCGGCTGGCCAAGGTAGAAAATAAATCCCAGCCACAATGGTATGGCCAGGGACCAGGCGAGCAAAATGCCGGCCGGCAACCGCGATTTGTTCTCCCGGTCAATCGCAAGCCAGGCAAAGGCGAAAACCAGGGCGAAGGTCGAAAACCGGGCATTGATGGCGCTCAACGCAAAAGAGCTGGTGAACCGGTTGGGCGCCAGCACAAGGATTGCGGCATTGGCCAGAAACCAGGACAACAGCTCAAGGGAATTCCGCTCGAACAGCTTATGCTTCTTGAAAAAACCAAACGCCAGGACCACCAGGCATTCGGCAAGCGACAAACAGAAAACCGCGTTAAGCAAAGCCGTGGGAAGCACGGTCCAAGGCACCGAGCTTTCCGCGTAAAACGGCAGAATATAGTTCAGGGTCTCTGAAAAGATGCCCTGCGCCGTGATCTCCGGCTTAACATTGGCTATCTCCCGGCTCTTCCACAGAAAAATCACCCCGGCGATGAAGCTCGGAAAGCAGAGGATGAAAAGCTTCCTGATAACCCCCCTCCGGCTCCAAAGGATGGACAAGCCCAGGCACATGGCCAGTGCGAGGAAAGAGACCGCGTGCGCGAAAAAATTCAACAGCAGCGCCAGGGCCAGAGCCGCGTAGAACCAGCTCTTGTCATTCTGTCGGTTCTTCCAGAACCAAGCCAGGGTGAGAAAGGCCATGCCGTTTCCCAGGTAGTTCCCGGAACAGCCCAGCACGAACAACGCGCACCAGGCCAGCGCAAACCCGAGGTACTTGACCCCGGATTCCGGATTGAGCAGCGACAACAGCCAATAAATTCCAAGTGCAAAAATCAAAATGGACAAACTGTTAAAAATATTCCCCGCAACCTGGGTCGGAAAAAGCTTGAGCAAAGGAACCATCACCACCTGCGCCAGGGTGTTCGGGTATGGATAAAGCTTGAACTGGTAAAAGTCCGGAAAATGAAATTGGGGGTTATGGTAATCCGCGAGGATCTTCGCCTCCAGGAGCCAGTGCTGGAAGTCTCCGAGCGGAACAAAATTCGTCGCCCAGAGAGGAAGGATATTCACCAAAAGCAGAAACCATACAACTATCCACGCCCTGCTCTTCCTAACCTCCTGCTCCATAAGCCAAAATTGTAAGTTAAAAAATTTTCCTGTCAATAACCGTATCTTTTTATCATCTGGCGGTTTCGGAGCCTATAACGGTCAGACCCTATGCGCACTCCATCCCGCTTGCCAAACAATCATCCTGGCCAGCCAATGCTCAAGCAGGCTTTTCCACCAAGGCGTTGATTGACGCGGCCATGAGGCTTCCCCAATGGGGAATCGCCAGGCTTTGTTCGAGCCAGCGAACGATAATATGGTCTTGGCTGATGGCGTTTATTTCCCAGGGGATTTTGGGCAGCGTGAAATAGAAGTTGGTCAGGCGGAATTTAAGGATGCGAAATCCTGCTGCGAGCAGTTCCTGTTTTACCCGCCAAGGAGTATGGGGGTTGAAATCCTCCGGCGTGCCTGACCCGCGGGCATAGCGGTATCTCCAGACCAGGTTGGCAAGGTTCGGCCAGGTGCTTACAAACATTTGCCGCCCGGGCTTGAGCGTGCGATAAAGCTCGCGCAGAGCTTGGACCGGGCGCTCCAGATGCTCGATCACCTCGGAGAAATTTATCGCGTCAAAGCAATTACCGGGAAAGGAAAGATGATAGAGGTCTCCGGTAAGGTGCATGATTTTTTCCAGGTCGGCTCCCTCCTCGCGCAGGAACGAGATGGCCGCCTGATGCGCGCGCGGCTCATAATCAAGAGCGACGACCTCGGCGCCAACGCGCGCGATTTCCCTCGTCAGGATGCCCCCGCCCGAGCCGGTTTCCAGGATGAACTGTCCCTCGCGCGGGTTAAGCCACTCCATGACCATCCAGACCCTTTTCCATTGCGCAGGAAGGAACCGATTATCAAGCCGTTGGCCGCGGTCCGTTTCCTTTAGTTCCCAAGTTGTCCATTATCCAACTGGCTGAAGCTCCCAATCATCTTTTTCCGCTGTCTTTTAAACGCCGCGCGCTCTTCAATATGCTCGGCATTGCCCAAAGTTTCTTTTTTTGCTAAAATATTTCAGGTTAAAGGTTGCGGGGGGCAAGTTGCCTTCCCGCCAGTGCGGTAAGAAAGTGGCGAACTAAAATGAATAGAGTCAATGCCAGGCAAATAATGGTTGTGGCTGCTGCGATCTTGGTTTTAGTTGTCCTGGTCATATATGCGCCCTGGAAGATCGACCTGGGGTTCAGTCAGCAGGTTACTCCTGATGGTTTCATAAGGTCCAGTGAGGAGAGCATTCGGAGATACAGCTTTATCTGGAAGGCTCCGGAGCCGACCGCGGGGGAAGAGGCTGATTGGGGAACAACCAAGCCCGAGATTGACTTTAGAGCTTTGGAGTGGGAAACCGTCCCCGTCATCATGCTGGCAGTTTTCCTCTTAGTCGTGTTCCGGGAACCAAATGCCTTGAGGTAGCCGAAAAACAGGGACAGCCGCATGTTTTAGAAAAATTCTCTGCAACTGCCAAATCCGTGTGGACCATGGCTGGAAAAAATAGGTGGCTGTCCCCTATTTTGCGAGCGATGGGGACTGGTTATATTTAGCTTAGTTCAGGGGTTGCCGGCATCGTTGGTTAGAGAGCGGGGGCGAGAATTTTCTTCAACCCTTTTTTTCGCTTCGGGGTTTTCAGCTCGGGTTGCGGGACGCGGAATAAATAAGGAGCATCATGAGGGATGCGGAGGATAGCGCTCAAAAGCTGGAAGAGTTGAGGGCCAGGTATCCGGAGAAGTTCGCGGTTGAGGAAATCATTTTCAGCAGGATTCATCCGGGCGACCGGATTTTCGTGGCCACGGCCTGCGCGGAGCCTCAATACCTGGTTTCGGCTCTGCTCAATTATGTGCACGCGAATCCCAAGGCGTTTTTTGACGCCGAGGTCCTTCAGGTCTGGACTCTGGGCGTGGCGCCTTACGCGGACCAGAAATTCAAGGCCAATTTCCGGCTCAACTCGTTTTTCATCGGCAGCAATTCCCGCAGCGCCGTGAACCAGGGGCTTGCCGACTACACCCCGGTGTCGCTCTCGCGGGTTCCCGCGCTCATCCGCAGCGGGTTTGTGCCCATTGATGTGGCCCTGGTCCAGACCTCGCTCCCGGACCAGCACGGATTCTTAAACCTCGGCATCAGCGTGGACATTGTCAAGGCCGCGGCCGAGCATGCCCGGCTGATTATCGCCCAGCTCAATCCCCGGATGCCGCGCGTGCACGGCGACGGCTTCATCCCCATCGATGAGGCGGACTTTTTAATTTTCCACGATGAGCCGCTTCTGGAATTCAATCCTCCCGCAGACAACGAGGTGGTGCAGCGCATCGGCAGGTTTGTCGCGCGGCTTATCCAGGACGGGGACACCATCCAGGTCGGATACGGCTCCATGCCGAACGCGATACTGTCCAATCTGAAATCCAAGCAGCATCTCGGAGTGCACACCGAGCTTCTGACCGACGGGATTGTGGAGCTGATGAAGCTCGGCGTGATTGACAACAGCCAGAAGAGCATCCATCCCGGAAAAACCGTTGCCACCTTTTGCATGGGCCGACGCTCAACCTACGAATACCTCCACGACAACCCGGCCATGGAATTTCGAGCCATTGACTACACCAATCATCCAGCGATAATCAGCGCCAACCAGAATATGACGGCAATCAACAGCGCCCTGGAGGTCGACCTCACCGGCCAGGCCTCCGCGGAGTCCATCGGCAAGACTTTTTACTCCGGCATCGGCGGCCAGGCTGACTTCATGCGCGCCGCGGTTCTGGCTCCGGGAGGCAAAACCATACTCACCATGCCAAGCACCGCGGGCAACGGCGAGATTTCCCGGATCCTGCCTTTTCTGCGGGAAGGCGCGGGCGTGACCCTCAACCGCGGGGACATCCATTATCTGGTCACCGAATACGGCATCGCCTATCTTCACGGCAAGAACATCCGGGAGCGGGCCATGGAGCTGATTTCGATTGCGGCGCCCAGGTTCCGGGCCTGGCTGCTGAAGGAGGCCAAGCAGAGCAACCTGATTTACCGCGACCAGGCGTTCGTGCCGGGCAAGAAAGGCGAATACCCGGAGAGCCTGGAGTTGTCGCGAACCAGCAAGGGAGGCATGGAAATTCTGCTCCGGCCGGTCAAGCTTAGCGACGAGCCCCTGCTCAAGGATTTTTTCTACAAGCTTTCCGAGAACAGTATGTATCGCCGGTTCATTTCCGCCCGGCGCGACATGCCCCATGAGCGGCTGCAGGATTTTATCGCCATTGATTACACCAAAGAGATGGTTATCCTCGCGGTGCGCAAGGCCGTGTCCGGCAAGGAGGAGCTAGTGGGCCTGGGTCAATACGGCATTGACGAGCAGACCCACACCGGGGAAGCCGCGGTGGTGGTGAAGGATGATTTCCAGAACAAGGGAATCGGCACCGAGCTGATGTCCTACCTCGTCCTCCTCGCCAACAAGGCCGGCCTGCTCGGACTGACCGCGGAAATCCTGGTGGAGAACACGGCCATGCTCCATATTGCCACCAAGCTCGGGTTTGAAATCGAAAACGCGCGCTCCGAAGGGATGTACCGGGTGAAGCTGGTGTTTGGAGACAGGTGATGGAGTCGGAAATCAAATATCTTTTTGAGCCGAGGTCCATCGCGGTCATCGGCGCATCCCGCAGCAAGGACAAGGTCGGGCACAAAATCCTGGAAAACATTGTGAACAGCAGATATCCCGGCAAAATTTTCCCGGTCAATCCTCAAGGCGGAGAAATGCTCGGATGCAGGGTTTATAAATCCATTGACGAGATTGAGGCCGAGGTCGATCTCGCCACCATCGTGATTCCCGCGAAATATGTGATGGACGCGGTGAAAAGCTGCGCCGGGAAAAATACCAGGTTTTTATCCATCATCTCCTCCGGGTTCTCCGAGGTGGGAAACCTGGAAGAGGAGAACGGCATCGTCAGTTTTGCGCGCGAGCACAACATGCGCGTGCTCGGCCCGAACATTTTCGGGATTTACAGCTCCATTGCGCCGCTCAACGCCACTTTCGGGCCGGCGGACATTCTGGCCGGAAATGTGGCGATTATCACCCAGAGCGGCGCGCTTGGCATCGGAATGATCGGCAGGACCGCGGTGGAGCGCATCGGCCTTTCGGCCATGGTCTCGGTCGGGAACAAGTCAGACCTGGACGAGGCCGACCTCATGGAATATCTGATTGCGCACCAGGGCACGGCGATAATTATGATGTATATCGAGGGCATCAAGGAAGGCGAGCGGTTCATAACCATGCTCAAGCGGGCCACGGAAAAGAAGCCGGTGATTGTGCTCAAGGCCGGGAGGAGCAGAAGGGGCGCCATTGCTGCGGCCTCGCACACCGGGTCCCTGGCCGGCTCGGACGCGGTCTTTGACGCGATTATGAAGCAGTGCGGGGTGCTCCGGGCCGAGAACCTGGAAGAGGCTTTCTCCTGGGTCAAGTTCCTGGCCAAGGCGCCGGTGCCGAAAGGAGAAAACGCCGTGATTATCACCAACGGCGGAGGCATCGGGGTCATGGCCACGGACGCCTGCGAAAAATACGGTGTGAATTTATATGACAATCTCCAGCTGCTGAACGATGCCTTCCGGAGCGTGACCCCGGATTTCGGGTCCACCAAGAACCCGGTGGACCTCACCGGCCAGGCCAGCTCCGAATCTTACAACGCCGCGCTCGATGCCGCGCTCAAGAGCGAAAAGGTCGAATCCGTGCTCGCGCTTTATTGCGAGACTGCGGTGTTTGACGCCCACAATCTCCCGGCCATGCTCGAATCCAATTTCCAGAAATACCAGGCCGGGAAAAAACCGCTGCTCTTTTCCATATTCGGAGGCGCCGGCATCGAGAGCGCTCTGGCCGGCCTGCGCGAAAAGGGCGTCCCGGTCTTCGCCGATGTCTATCAGGCCGTGTCCTGCTTGGGAGTGCTCTATGCCCATTACCGCTACCTTTTGTCCCTCACCTTGGAGACGGATGATGCAGAGCTGGATACCGCGGCCATAGGCGCGCTCGTGGATGCCGCGAAAAAAGAGGGCAGGACCGCGCTTCTTATCAACGAGTCGCAGCAGGTGCTGCGGCTTGCAGGGGTGCCGGTGCCGAAAAGCTCGATTGCCGGAAACATCGAGCAAGCGGTGAGGCGCGCCGAGGAAATCGGATACCCGGTGGTGATGAAAATTGTTTCCAAAGACATCATCCACAAGAGCGATGTGGGCGGCGTGGCCCTGGATTTGCTCAACCGGGGCGAGCTCCTGGACGCGTACCAGGCCATCATCCACAACTGCCGCACGCACCAGCCCGAGGCCGTAATCGAGGGCGTGGAAATTTCCGAGATGGTAAAGCCCGGGGTGGAGACCATTATCGGCGCGAGGCGCGACAAGATTTTCGGGCCTATCATCATGTTCGGCTCCGGCGGCAAATATGTGGAGGTGATGAAGGATGTCTCGTTCCGGGCGCTGCCCTTGAGCAAGAAGCAGGTGATGGGAATGATTCAGGGCATCCGCAGCTACCCGCTGCTGCTGGGCGTGCGCGGGGAGGGCAAGAAGGACATCGGTGCGGTGGTGGACACGGTGATTCGGCTGGGAGCCATTATCCGGAAATGCCCGGGCATCTCGGACATTGAGGTTAATCCCCTGGTCGCCTATGATGAGGGCCAGGGCGTGAAAGCGGTGGATATCAGAATTCTTCTTTCCAATCCTTAGGAGGTGGCAGAGATGGAAAAGTTAGTCATCGCATCGACTCGGCCCAACGCGGGCAAAACCAGCGTAATCATCGGCCTGGGCAAGTCCCTGGGGCAAAGCTTCGGATACCTGAAGCCGTTCGGGGACCGGCTGGTCTACCGCGAGAAGCACACCTGGGACTATGACGCCTCGGTTATCACCGGCATCTTCGGGCTTAAGGACAATCCCGAGCAAACCACCATCGGGTTCCAGCATTCCAAGCTGAAATATGTCTACGACCAGGCGGGCATCAGGGACAAGGTGCGTGAGCTTGCGGAGAGCGCGGGCAAGGGCAGGGAAATTTTGTTCATCGAGGCTGGCCGGGATTTGTGCTGCGGGGCAAGCGTGCATCTGGACGCGCTCTCGCTTGCCGGCTATGTCAACGGCAAAATCGTGCTCGTGGTCAGCGGCCACGAGGATTCGATTATGGATGACATTTATTTTTTCAAGAGCCGGCTGGAGCTTAAGGACGCGGTTCTGGCCGGAGTGCTCATCAACAAGGTGCCGGACATGGAGGATTTCAAGGAGTCGCACCTCGCGCACCTCAACGAGCTGAAGATAAAAGTCCTCGGCATCATCCCCTTCCGCAAGGACCTCACCCATTACACGGTGCAATTCCTGGCTGACGCCCTGGTGGCCAAGGTCATTGCCGGCGAAAAGGGAATGAGCAATGTGGTCAAGCATGTATTCATCGGCGCCATGGCCGCGGATGACGCGGTGCGCGGCCCGCTTTTCAAAAAGGAGAACAAGGCGGTGATTACCGGCGGAGACCGGAGCGACATGATTCTCGCGGCCCTGGAAACCAACGCGGTCGCGGTCATACTCACCAACAACATCTATCCGCCGTCGAACATCATCTCCATCGCCTCGCACCAGAACATCCCCCTGCTTTTGGTCAGCGCGGACACCTACAGTGTGGCGCGCCAGGTGGACGACTTGGAGCCGCTGGTCATGAAGGACGAGACGGAAAAGATCAACCTGCTCGCCAGGCTGGCCAAGGCCCACCTCAAGCTGGAGGAGATTGTGTGAAGTTCCTCTCCCTGCTTACCAGCCCCTAATCGATTGGCAAAAATAAAATTCTCTGCGCTCTCCGCCTTATTTCTGTGCCGGCAAGCAAATCGGGGGCAAGCAGGATTTTGCGCGAGCTGAATGGATGCCAAGATTCAGCGGTCAATTTTGTCGATGCGGTGCTGGTGTCTGCCGCCTTCAAACTCGGTTGTGAGCCAGGTTTCCACCAGTTCCTCGGCCAGCTCCTTGGCAATCACCCTCGCTCCCAGGCAGAGGATATTGGCGTCGTTGTGGGACTTGGCCACGCGGGTGGTGTAATGGTCGTGGACTACCGCGGCGCGCACGCCCTTGTACCGGTTGGCGACAATGCACATGCCAATGCCGGTGCCGCAGATAAGAATTCCGAGCGGGACCTCTCCGCGCGCCACGGCCTCGGCGACTTTTTTCCCGTAATCCGGGTAGTCCACCCGGGTCTTCCGCCTCACGCCCATGTCAATGACATTGTGGCCGCGCTTGAGCAGGTATTTGACGAGGTTGATTTTCATTTCCACGCCGGCGTGGTCGCAGGCGATGGCGATGTCAGGTTTGCCGTCCATTATTTCGCTCTCCTTTCCCATCGAGTATAACCGCAAAGGCGCAAAGAACGCAAAGAATATTTTGAACATTTCTGTGCCAGCGATCCGGCCACCGCGGGTTCGCGGTTCCTTTTCATCCCTGGCGGCGCCTAACCCGGATCTTTCCGGCTTCAATAATGATAAGATTCCCCTTGAAGTCATCTTCAGAAAGATTATCAAACGCCGCGTTTATCTGCTGATTCAATTCCGAGATTGATATCTCATTTGGAAAATGGGCAACGACGATCCCTGAATGACTTCCAAGAGGAAAACGCAAAAGATTTCCAAACCCCAAATCCGCAGTCAGAATTACAGCTTTTTGTTTCTGGGCAAATTTATATATCTCCTGGTCGCTTTTTCCTCTTAATCCACAATCTCGGACATCTAAGACTTCAAAGCCTCTATTCCTTAAAAGCTTGGAGGTGGACCGTGGCATGTCCTCATCAACCACAAATTTAAGCATTAACCTATAGCCTTTACTTCCTCGTTTGCCAGATGCTTGGATGCGTAATTAAGAGCAGCCAGGATATCCTTTTTGGTAAGGGCAAATTCATCCATCACTTCCTCGTAAGTCATACCTCCTGCCAATTTGCCGAGAATCAAATCAACGGCCACGCGTGTGCCCTTTATTACCGGCTTCCCAAAACGGACCTTGTCATCGGCCACAATCCCTGGAGCTATTTCCATAGCGGTTCACCTCCTTCCAACAACTATTTTACACTTTTATCGGTTCCTTGAAAATACCTTTAATAGATGTTAGATGGTCGCAGCGAGGGGAATTGGTGGACTAGACTTTCAGCCCGCTTGCCTTGGCTTTTTTATACCATTCCACGGTTTTTTTGATGCCCTGTTCAAGCGGGACTCGCGGCGCGAACCCGAGCTTGTCCCGGATTTTCCGGCTGGAGAAGACGAGGTTGAATGATGCGACATTGATGCGGTATCTGGTGAGCAGCGGCTCTCCGGGAAGGGGCAATAATTTCCATAAGCCTTCCATCAAGGCCGCCGCGGTCCAAGCCATGGGCCGGGGGAGGTTGAGCAAAGGCATTTTGGCGCCGAGTTCAGTGGCGATAAGCTCCACGATCTGCTTCCAGGTCAGGGCGATTCCGTCGTCAATGATGAACAGCTCGTTTTTGGCCGCAGGATGAAAAGCCGCGAGCATCATTCCTTCGGCCAGGTTTTCAACATAGCCCAGGGTGATGCGCGACTTTCCGGAATTGACAAAGCCGAATCCGTTTTTTTCAATGGCGTCGGCCATTTTGAAGAAGCTGGTAGTGTCTTTGGGGCCGAAGGGAAAAACCGCGGGCCGGACAATGACATATTCCATTCCGGTTTCTTGCGCGACCGCTTTCAGCTTGTCTTCGGCCAGGATTTTGCTCTGGCCGTAGGCGAATTTTTTGCAATCGCGCGCCAGGTTTTCGTCCCCGTTTTCAATGTCGCGGTAGTGATGGACTGCGACCGAGCTTGTCAGCAGGAACCGCTTGACCCCGGCTTTGGCTGCTGCCCGGGCCATGTTTTCCGTGCCGAGAGAATTGACCTTGATGAAGGAATCCCACGGGCCCCAGTCCTTGGCGATGGCCGCGAGGTGGAAAACATAATCAATGCCTTGCACTGCGGGCGGCAGGGTTTCGGGCCTGGTGACATCCGCGTAAATTTTTTCCACCGGGAGGTTGTCCAGGTACCACTCGGGCGTTCCGCGCAAAATGAGAGCGCGGACCTGGTGGCCGGCTGCTGCCAGTTTTTCGCAGAGGTTGGACCCGATGAAGCCGTTGGCGCCGGTGACCAGAGTTTTCATCGCCAGAGTCCTCCGCCGTGATAGAGGCAGAAGAAGTCCGTGGCCATGCCGACGAACCAGTGGAAAGCCAGGGGCCAGACCATGGACCGGGTGCGGAGCGCCACGGCTCCGAAGACCAGGCCCGCGGCGATGGCGGAGATGGTCTCGCTTTCGGGCTTGCCCACGAGTATCATACCGGAGACCAGGTGCGCGGTCATACCGATGTGAATGAGGGTGCTGATGGAGGTTTCAAAGAGAATGGCCATCCACGCGCCGACGCGGGGGCGGAGACCGAAGAGCATGAAACCCCGGAACATGAATTCAAAGCCGAGGTAATAGGTCAGGTATGAAAGTTCCCAGACCGCGAGCCATGCCGGGCTTCGGCCCGCGAGTTTGGTCAGCGGGTATTCGGCGATGAACTCGGGATTTTTCCCGGTGAGATAAAGCGGGACGAGCATGACCGCGATTCCGAGGCCGAGGAATTTAAGTCCGAATCTCCAGTCGCCGAGTCCGAGTCCGAAATCCTTGAGCTTTGCCTTGAGCGGAAATTTGATGAGCATGAGCGGAACGATGAACCAGAGCAAAAGCGCGGCGCCGTTCATATAGGCGAATTCATAGAAGTTGAAAAGCGGATTGGTTTTCAGGCCCGGGGAATGGAGCGCGAAGAAGGCGTGATGTCCCTGGTAGGCCCAGAGGATGACCAGAACCATTCCGCCGATGCCCACCAGCGCGGTCTTCAGGTCCATTTCCTTGAGATAGGATTTCAGCTCATCCACTTTTCGCTCCTTTTAGCGCGGCTTCTGCGGCCTCGGCTTCCAGCGGCTCCAGGAATTTTATTTTCGCGGACATTTTGTCCAAGTCAAGCGCGTAGTGATTTTCGGCTGAAGCTTTTTCAGCCAGCTCGCGGTAGATACTGCTCTCAAAGTAATGCTCGAGGTTTAGGCTCAACGGGTAAATCTGCTCGCCCGGCTTCCAGTCCTCAAATCGATTGAGGCCGCGGTTGAAGAGGCAATCGAGCAATACTCCCCAGCTGATGGCCGCGAGCGGGAAGTTTTGGAGGTCGCGGAGGATGGCTTTCATTTTTCCTTCCATCTCCGGGTTGAAAAAGCGCATCCAGCTGGAGTAAAAGAGCGCGCCGTGGAAATGCTCCGGGATGTCGAGCACGGCGTGCTTTCGGGTCTCGCTGGCAAACTCTCCAATCAGCGGCACCACCAGGTTGAGAATTCCGAGTCCGGGATATTTTTGTTCCGGGAGCGGAGGTTTTTGCCCCGGGAATTTGGCATAGGGGTTCTGGAGCAGGAGCCAATCGATCCAGAGCATGGGGATGGTTTCGTTATTGAGCAGGCTGACCAGCTCGGGCTTGATGCGGGCGATGGTGTCCCGGACTTTGAAGACGCCCTCGCGCAGGCGCAGCTCGAGCAGAATCCGGTCGTAGTTGCGCTCGCCGGTGTGGACGAAGACGCGGTGCTCGACCAGGCCGTCGCTCTCCACATCGAGGATGAGCGGGTCAAAGCCGGCGCGGCGAAGCTCGGGCAGGATCTGGCAGCGCTCGAACTTGGCGCGAATCTCCTCCCTGGAATATCTTCCGAGGAAAAGCGGGGTTGGTATTTTAGCCAGTTCGAGTTGCAGTTCTTCCGGGCTGATCTCAAGGTTCAGTCTGGGCGCGCGGTCGTGGCTCTGGAATTCGAGCCAGACCAGTTTTTGCGCCTTTCGCCGCAAGCGTTCGAGCATGAGGGGATTATTACAGATTGCGGGGAATCGTGCAATTGGCGGAGGGGAGAGCGGAGGGACGGCTGCTTGGGCGTCCGCAGGTCGCCCATAGGTGAGCGTTTGGAGGATTATTTCCCGCTCACTCTTCGCCTGGCAATCTGCCTGCTGACCTCGTCCAGGGCGGTTTGCGGGTCAATTTTGAGTTCGGCTGCGCGGCCGGCCGCCTGCTTTTTGAGAGCGCCTTCGAATTCGTTGAACCCGACCCGCAGGAGGGAATAAACTGTGCCGTCCGGAGCGCGCCAGCGGTCAAGGACCTGGGCGCCGTGGAGGGTTATCTCGGTCACCTCTCGGGTGATGCTGGAGATGAACTCTTGCTGCTCGCTCTCGGTCAAGTCTGCTTTTTCCTTGATGGCTGGGCTGGCGAGAAAGTCCTGGAAGAGCGCTGCGGAGAAGCTGTCAAGGTTTTTGGCCAGGTCGGTTCGGGCGCGCTCATCCGCGCTTTTTAGCTGGAACTGCTTGTTGTCCAGGACCGGCGCGGAGCCGCATCCGTAGGATTCCTGTTTTTCCGCGAAGGAGAAGGCTGCTCCGCATTTTTTGACCCAGGCCGGCTCGTTTTTGGCCGGAGTTTTTTCTTTTTTTTCTTTAAGCTCCGGCGTTTTTTTCTTGCAGGACAGACCCGGCTCCAGGGTCAGGCCCAGAGCCAAGGCGAGCAGGATTTTCTGGATGATGCTCCTCTGCACCCGCCTCATTTGGGAATTTCCGCTTTCCAGATCTGGATGTTGCTGTCATAAAGACCCGCGGCGAGCGCGGTTCCGTCCGGGCTGAAGGCCAGGGATGAGACCTGTCCCTCAAGCCCGGCCAGCTCCTTCAAGACTTTTTCCTTCTTGGCGAGCCAGATCATGATTTTCTGGTCCGCGCCTCCTGCGGCAACCATTTTGCCGTCCGGGTTGAAGGCCATGGCCATGAACCTTCCGCCCTCGCTCTTCATGAGTTTTTCCTGGTCCCCGTCCGGCACGGTCCAGATGCGGACGGTGCCGTCCATGCTGGCGGAGCCGAGCAGGCCCGAGTTGCGGTCCGGGAAGGCCAGGGCGCTGATGCGGCCGGTGTGTCCCTGCAGGGTTTTCAGGAGTTCCCAGGTTTTGGTGGAGTAGATGTTGATGACATTGTCTCCGCCGCCGGTGGCGATATATTTTCCGTTCGGGCTGACGGCAATGGCGTTGATCCAGTCGCCGTGGTCCGGGAAGCGCTTGACCTCAAGCGGGTTCTGGCCGATTTTTTCCAGCTTCCAGACCGCCACCTCGCCCTTGATGCACCAGTTGCGCGGGTCGCGCTCGATGCAGGATGCGCTGGCAAAGATGTGGTTGGGTCCCCAGGCTATGGAGTAGATTTCATCGTTGTGCGCGATGAAGGAGGTGGGCAGAGCATCGATGTTCTTGGTGTCAAAAAGGATAACGGCCTGGTCCTTTCCGGCCATGGCGATGAATTTTCCATCCGGGGAAAAGGCCATGGCATAAAGGGGGATGTCGTGGAACTTGGTTAATTTTTTCTGCTCTCCGGTTTCCGGGTCCCAGAAGATGATTTCGCCCTGGGAGTCGGTGGTGACGATCAACTTCCCGTCCGGGCTGTAAGCGATGGTGAGCACCGGGTTGTTGTGCGACTTGAGGGTATATTGGGGATGAAGGTTTTTGGCGAATTCTTCAGGGGTGATCTTGTGCTTGCAACCGAAGAGCGCGAACACTGATACCAGCGCCAGGACAACCAGGCCTTTGAGATATAAGTGCTTCATAGCTATCCTCCTTTTCGGCAACCAGAACTGACCAGATTATACCAGAATCGGTTGCCAAATGTAAATCGAAATCAGTTCTCTTGCAATCCTACTCCAGTTGCAAGCAGAGGCCATAATGGGGTAATCTTAAAAATTCAAGGAGGGAGGAAATGAAGGCGAAGAGAGTTCATACCCGGACGGGTTCGTTCCCGAAATTTGCAGTGTCCAGGCTGCTTGGGGCCAAAGCCGGGAAGAGGTGGCAGGTTGTTTGCGGGGACAAAAATCACTGGCGGATAGGTTTTTACAGTCCTGCTGAAGCCCGGAACAAGGAGGTCAAGCAGTTGGAAAAGCACAGCTGCGTGGAGCTTTTCATGCTGCTTTCAGGTTCGCAGACCCTGATTATTGACGACGGAAAAGGCGAGCGCGGGCTTAAGCTCAAGCCCATGCAGCCGGTGATGGTTAAGGGCTGGCATTGCGGGTACAGCCCTCAAGGCCCGCACAAGGGAGTCTCGCTGGTGGTTGAGCGCGACAAGTTCTCGACCGTTTATAGAAAAAGGTAGGCTTGCAAACTCCAGACTAAAAAATATGCGCGTTTTTCTGATTGGCGGCACCGGGTTTCCTCGGCAGCCGGCTGGCGCCTTCAATATCCGACTTTCCGCGAAGGCCTGGCCGGCGACAATCGCGGAGTTTGAGAAGAGCGGCTAATTGCTCAGCCCAATTGTGGATATTTCCTGATCAGGCGGTTAGTTCGGCAATTTCTTTCAGGATGTTGTTCAGAGCGCGCTTTTGGGCATCGGTGGTGTTGGAGAATAGGTGCATGAGCAAGGCCGCCGCTTCCTGGGCTTCCGGCGAAGATTGGCGCTCAACCGAAAAAGAAAAAATATCGGCCAAGGGAACCCCAAGGGACCGGGCGATTTTTTGAAGGTTCACCAGGGTGATGTTCCTGATCCCCCTTTCCACCTCCGAATAGTATTTGTCATTCAAATTGGCCTTTTCAGCGACCTCCGCCTGCGTCAGCCCCTTCTGCTTCCGGATCGCCCTCAGACGCTCTCCCACCAACCTGCAAATTGCCCGTTTCTTTTTCATTGCAAAAATTCTACAGAAAAAGACTTGACATTTATAGGTAATTAGAGCAAGATTTTTAGAACAATAATAAACTTATAAGCTTATTCTTGGCGATAGCGACAGTTGACAGAATTATTGGGGTGGCAAAGGTTCCTGATAGCAAATTTAGGTCATCAGAAGTAAATAAGGAAGCCGTAGTATAAGGCTCCTGAGTCGGAGACAGAAGGAATGAGGACTACGGCAAATTTGAAGCGTCCTTCAGTCAAAGGGCTGGGCTGGGACGCCATTTTTTTGCTGATTTTCAAACCTAAAAAGAGGAGGGGAAAAATGAAGAAAATAGCTCGCATAATTCCGGTTTTTTTATGGTTTTGCTTTTATCCGCTATCGGGCCGGAGCCACCAAAAGATTTTGAAGGAAAAACCACTTACAAGGTTCAAAGAATTGTGGACGGAGATACCCTTGTTTTGCTAATGGATGGCTCACAGGTTAAGGTTCGGCTCATAGGGGTTGATACAGCGGAGACTGTCCATCCATCCAAGCCAGTTGAGGCTTACGGCAAAGAGGCAAGTCATTTTTTGACCAATCTTCTAACAGGGGAATCAGTCTATCTTGAATATGAGCAGGGTTCACCCAGCCTGGATAAATACGGGCTGACGCTTGCCTATTTATACCGCGTTCCGGACGGACTTTTTGTAAATCTGGAAATTGTCCGGCAAGGTTATGGACACGCTTACACCGTATTTCCCTTCAAGTATATGGAGCTTTTCCGGTTCTATGAAACCAAAGCGCGGGAGGCTGGTAAAGGATTGTGGAATCCTGATTTGACTGCGGAATCAGAAACCAATTCGAATATTCAGGTCAACACCCAAACACCAGCCAAAGCCAATGAGGCCTCCGACCAAACTATGGTCTATATCACCAAGACCGGGACCAAATATCACCGTGAAGGTTGCCGGTCATTAGCCAAGAGCAAGATTCCAATTTCAGTTAAAGATGCCAAGGCTCGGGGATATGCCCCTTGCTCTATATGTAATCCACCAAAATGAAAAAAGGAGAGGAAAAATGAGTAAAAAATTGAAAGTCATTATCGCTACAATTCTTTTGGTCTTATTCGCAATTTTTGGGGCTTCAATAATGAGCCCAAAAAAAACATCAAATTGAAAAGAGCGGCTGTTGCTCACATCATGATGGCGTTTGCGGGTGCAATACGCTAACTGGTATGCAAAAATGTTGCGCTGGAACCGACAGCCCGACTTGTGAGTGTGGCGAATAATATCCCAAATCAAAATTATGCCTGGGAAATAGGGCAATAAGGCATGCCGGCTTCTTGCCGATCTGGTTAAAGGCCGTGAAATCCGGGGGTCAGAGCTTCACTGTTCACATTTCGGGGTTAGGCGCTTGAGGGGGTTTAACAAAATAAGCTATCCCAGCGCAGTCACTTCCACTTCGAGTTTCTTGGTTTTGGCTTCCTGGACCAGGGCTTCAATCTTTCCGGCCACCTTGTCGCTAATCCAATCCGCGCCACATTGCGAACAGACCGAGGCCGGGACATGTCTTACCACCACGACTCCAAAGCCAAGTTCAGCGGTAAAGGTTGTGGTCCCGGGCTTTTTGAAACCTCCACAGAAGGGGCAAAGGTCCGATTTTTTCTTCTTGGTCATTTCATCCTCCGTGTTTTCAGGTCCGGTTCAAAACGGTCCAGGCCCGGCTCATAAGCTGTGATAATGTAAACCACGCCGCTCTCCGAATTGAAGGCTGCGACCGCATGCAACGGCCTGCCTTTCGCCCTGCCTAGAAAAAGCGCACTCGGCAAAGGGTAATCTTTGGGGTATTCCTCAATAATTTCCCCTTTCAGTAATACTTCTTTTACCTCAGCCCTTAATATACCACGCTGGGCCATTCTTTCCAACGCATGGCTTTGCCACTCAATCCGGCCCCTCCTGATTGCGAAGCGTATGGCCTCAAGATTAAAGATCATAGCCAATTTGTCTCCTTCGATGATGGTTTTGTTCCGAGAACTAATCCCGCTTACATCCTAGAGGTATAGACAGCCATGTCAAGCTGAAAAGAAATCCTACTTTGCCGCCTTTGTTGGCTTAGCATTTTCCTTTTCAAATACCAATTTCCCGTCCTGGGCGTCCACGCGGACGGCGTCTCCTTCGGAGAATTTTCCCTGCAGGATTTGTTTGGCGAGGGGGTCGAGGAGGTCTTTTTCGATTACGCGTTTGAGAGGTCTGGCGCCGAAATTCGGGTCCCATCCGGTGTCAGCGAGGAACTGTTGGGCTTTTTTGCTCAAATCGATTTTGATTTTTCGCTCTTCAAGCCTCTGGGCGATTCGCTCGAGCTGGAGGTCCAGGATCTTCAAGATGTTGTCCCTGGTCAGGCTTCGGAAGAGAATAATGTCATCGATGCGGTTGAGGAATTCGGGCTTGAAATAGCGGCGCATTTCGAGGAGCACCTGCTCGCGGACGCGCTCGATGTTCTGGTCATTGACCTGGGAGATGTATTCGGTGCCGATGTTGGATGTCATAATGATGACCACATTTTTGAAATCAACGGTCCTGCCGTGTCCGTCGGTCAGCCTTCCATCGTCCAGAATCTGGAGCAGGACATTGAAGACCTCGGCGTGGGCTTTTTCAATCTCGTCAAAAAGCACGACCGAGTAGGGCTTGCGCCGAACCGCCTCGGTGAGGTACCCGCCCTCCTCGTAGCCCACATATCCCGGAGGCGCGCCGAGCAGGCGGGAGACCGTGTGCTTTTCCATGAACTCGCTCATGTCCAGGCGGACCATGTTCTGCTCGTCGTCAAAGAGGAACTCGGCGAGCGCTCTTGCGGTTTCGGTCTTGCCCACGCCGGTAGGTCCGAGGAAGATGAAGGACCCGATGGGCCGGTTGGGGTCAGCAAGCCCGCTCCTTGCCCTGCGGAGCGCGTTGGCGACCGCGGCCAGGGCCTGGTCCTGTCCGACCACTCTCCGGGAGATGCGCTCCTCCATCTTGAGCAGCTTGTCCATCTCGCCTTCCATCATCCTGGCCACCGGGATGCCGGTCCATTTGGAAACGATTTCAGCCACATCTTCAGGGTCAACCTCCTGCTTCAGCATCTTGCCGCTCTTCTGGATTTTCGTAAGCTGCTCGGTCGCGGCTTTGAGCTTCTTCTCGCGCTCCGGTATTTTCCCGAACCGTATCTCCGCGACCTTGTTGTAATCGCCCTTGCGCTCGGACTGCGACTCCTCCAAATGCAGCGCGTCTATCTCTTCCTTCAGCCTGCTTATCTCCGTGATGAAAGATTTTTCCTTCTGCCAGATTGACTTGAGCCGGTCGGATTTTTCCCTAAGCTCCGCAATCTCCTTCTCGATGCTTTCCAGCCGGTCCTTGCTCGCCTTGTCCTTTTCCTTGTTCAGCGCCTCGCGCTCAATTTCGAGCTGGATTTTTCTCCGCTCCAGCTCATCGATTTCCTCGGGCATGGAGTCCATTTCGATGCGCAGCCTGGAGGCGGCCTCATCGATGAGGTCGATGGCCTTGTCGGGCAGGAACCGGTCCGAGATGTAGCGCCGGGAAAGCACAGCCGCGGATACCAGGGCTGAATCCTGGATGCGCACCCCGTGGTGGATTTCATATTTTTCCTTCAAACCGCGCAGAATGGAAATGGTGTCCTCAACCGAAGGCTCCGAGACCAGCACCGGCTGGAACCTCCGCTCCAGGGCCGCGTCCTTTTCTATGTGCTTGCGGTATTCGTCAAGGGTGGTCGCGCCGATGCAGCGCAGCTCCCCGCGCGCCAGCATGGGCTTGAGCATGTTGGAAGCGTCAATGGCTCCTTCAGCTGCGCCCGCGCCCACGATAGTGTGAAGCTCATCGATGAAGAGGATGATTTCCCTGCCGGAATCGGTGATTTCGCGCAGCACGGCCTTGAGCCGGTCCTCAAATTCGCCGCGGTACTTGGCGCCGGCGACCAGGGCGCCCATATCGAGCTGGATGAGCCTTTTATTTTTCAGTCCCTCGGGCACATCCCCGGCGATAATTCTTTGCGCCAGCCCCTCCACAATCGCGGTTTTGCCTACGCCCGGCTCGCCGATGAGCACCGGGTTGTTCTTGGTCCTCCGCGAAAGCACCTGCATCACCCGCCGGATTTCCTCGTCCCGGCCAATCACCGGGTCCAGCTTGCCCTTGCGCGCCAGCTCCACCAGGTCCTTGCCATACTGCTTGAGCGCCTGGTATTTCTGCTCCGGATTCGGGTCCGTGATTTTCTGGCTGCCGCGGATTGCGCGGAGCGCATCGAGGATGCTGTCGCGGGAGGCGCCCTGGGCCTTGAGGATGGCGCCGGCCTCGCCCTTGTCAGAAGCCATGGCGAGCAGGATATGCTCCGCGCTCACGAACTGGTCCTGCATGCGCTCGGCCTCGTTTTGCGCCTGCTCCAGCACATAGTTCAGCCGCGGAGTGATGAACATCTGGTCCGAGGCTATGCCCTGGACTTTGGGAACCTTGGCCAGGGCCTGGTCCAGTTCCTGGTCCATGGGCTCGGGCCGGGCGCCCAGTTTTTCCAGGATGCTGGCCGCGAGCCGGCTCTCGTGGCGGAGCATGGCGAGCAGGAGATGCTCGACATCCACCTGCTGCTGGCTTTTTTCCAGGGCAAGCCGGTTGGCGGCCTGGAGCGCTTCCTGGCTGGAAACCGTTAATTTATCTGCCCGGATCATAACTCTATTATTCTCCGGAAAAATTCTTCAGGTCAACTCCATTTAAAATTTAATCATTAGTCCAACGGAATCAAGAGCTTCTTGCTTTTTGCCCGGGATTAAGCTAGCTTGGACTCAAGAGGGGAGGCCATATTCCCTTGAGCAAATCCTGACCGTTTGAGCAGGAGGGAAACCATGAAGAAGATAGTTTTGTTTTCCCTGGCCGGCCTTCTGGTCATGGCCGCGAGCCTTGGGGCAAAGGCCCAGGACCTGTTTCCGATTTTGCTGGACGGCAAATGGGGGTTCATTGACAAGGCCGGGAACAAGGTGATAGCCCAGCAGTTTGACGAGGTGTCGGTTTTCTCGCAGGGCCTGGCGCCGGCGCGGATGGGCGGAAGCACCGGCAAGTGGGGATACATCAACACCCGGGGCAAGATGGTGCTCAATCCGCAGTTTGACGATGCCGGGTCTTTTTCCTCCGGCCTGGCCCGGGTGAGCAACCTGGAGCTGGCCAACGGCAAATTCGGGTACATTGACAAATACAACAGGTATGTGATTCCGGCGCAATACGAGGAGGCCGGCAATTTTTCCGAGCAGCGCGCCTGGGTGAAGATGGGCGAGCATTTCGGGTATATTGACCAGAGCGGGAAGCTTGTGGTCAACCCGCAGTTTGAGGAATGCGGTGATTTCCACGAGGGGATGGCCAGGGTGCGGATTGGGGAGAAGTTCGGCTTCATCAGTATTTTTTCCAATGCCAAGCTGGTGATCAACCCGCAGTATGAGGCAGGGCTGGATTTCAGCGAGGGCGTGGCCGGGGTCAAGACCGGAGGCAAGTGGGGGTACATTTTCAAGAACGGCAATGTCGCGGTTGCTCCGCAGTTTGACGGGGTGCAAAATTTCTCGGGAGGCCTGGCCGCGGTCAAGATAGGCAGCGCCTGGGGATACATTGACAAGTCCGGCAAGTTCGCGGTCAACCCGCAATTCGATGATGCGGGAGAATTCGCCGAGGGGCTGGCGCCGGTGAAGATTGCATCCAAGTGGAGCTGCATTGACCGCAAGGGAAGGATGATAATCAGCTCGCAGTTTGACGAGGCCAAAAAGTTTTCAAACGGCCTGGCCAATGTCCGGGTGGGGCCGGTGGAAAATCCGCAGTGGGGTTGGATCGACAAATCCGGAACCTATATCTGGGAGCCGAGCAAGTAGGATTCATTGGCTTACAAAGAACTGTTCACCAGGCCGCTGAAAATAGATGAGCAACTCTCAAGCCAGCGCACTCCCAAATAGTTGTGTGCAAAAAATGGATTAGCACCGTGAAGCAAATAGCTGGCGGTCGCTTTTGAACTGCGAACCCCCATTTCCGAATTCTCTTACTCCGTTCCTCATTGCCCGTTGCTCGTTCCCTCGCCCGTTGGCCTTGATTTTTCGCGGGGATTGCGGTAAATTTTTGGGCAATCAGGAGGTTGCGGGATGAAGATTGCGATGAGTTCCTGGTCGTATCACCCTCTGCTCCAGAGCAGGCAGATGGACCAGTTGGGCTGGCTCAAGCTGTGCAAGGAGCTGGAGCTGGACGGGGTGGAACTCCTGGACATTCATTTCCCGTCGCTCGCCAAGGATTATGTGATGCAGGTGAAGAAGCTGGTTGCGGACCTGGGACTGGAGGTTCCCATGTGCGCGGTGAGCAATGATTTCGGCCATCCGGACGAGGGCAAGCGGGGGGAGAGCGAGAAGCTGGTTGAGACCTGGGTCAACGCCGCAAACTGGTTCGGCGCCAGATTCCTCCGGATTTTTGCCGGCTGGCCCGGTCAGCGCGACCCTGCCAGGTATGAGTCGGAAAAGCAGAGGCTCTGGCCGGACATGGTCTCGCGGCTGCAGCGTCTGTGCAAGGCGGCTGAAGACAAGGGCATCATCCTGGCGCTGGAGAACCACAACCATCTCGGCTTCACCCGGACCGCGGAGGACCTTTCCCAGATTATCATGGAGGTTGGCTCGGACTGGCTCGGGGTTTGCCTGGACACCGGGGATTATCTGGTTGACACCGCGAACATCAACGGGTATGCGGCCCTGGAAAAGGTTATGATTCATACGCGGATTGTTCATGTGAAGTTCTACGAGCTGGACGAGGAGGGCAAGGACAAGAAGCAGGACTGGGGCAAGATTTTCAAGATTCTGGACGATGCGGTTTATGACGGCTGGCTGTCCATTGAATACGAGGGCAAGGACCCGAAGAACGATGTCCCGCGAGCCGCAAGATGGCTCCTGGACAAAACTTTGTTGACTTAAAGGTCTTCGGACAGGAGTGTCCGAAGCAGAGGAGGGCAAAAATGGCAAAAAAGAGCGCAGCCAAAGGACGGGAAACGGAAACGAGAATAATGCCCAAGAGCGACAAGGTTATCCTGCTTCTGGTGGCGCACGCGGACGACACTGAATTTTTCGCCGGCGGAACCATTGCCAGGTTTGCGAGCGAGGGCTGGGAGATATTCGAGGTCATTGCCACGGACAACCAGCGCGGCAGCTTTGACCTTCCGGCCAGGGAGCTGATTAAGCAGAGCGAGGCCGAGGCCCTGGCCGCAGCCAGGGTGCTGGGCAAAAAGGATGTCATATTCCTTCGCTACCCGGACGGGATGCTGCGGGACTATCCGCTGAACGAGTTGCGGGAGAATTTCATCAAGCTGGTCCGCATCTACAAGCCGAGGATTGTTTTCAGCTTTGACCCCTGGGCGCCTTTTGAGCCGCATCCTGACCACCAGATGGTGATGCAGGCCGCGGTGGAGGCGTGCGGGTTCGCGCAGAACCCGAAATTTCATCCGGAGCATTTCAAGCAGGGGCTTAAGCCGCACCTGGTGCCGGAGATTTATTATTTCGCCAAGGCCAATGTTCACGCCGACACCTACATTGACATCACCAATTTCATCACGAAGAAGATCGAGGCGCTCTGCGCCCACGACAGCCAGATGAAGCTGACCATTGACGAGATGAAGCTGGCGATGGAGGCCAACAAAATTGCGCCCAAGACCGCGGCCAGCCTGGACCGCAACAACTACCGGGGAGTGATTGAGCTGATGGCCCGGCTCTATGCCGAGGGCATCGGCAAGAAGGCCGGGTACAAATATGCGGAGGAGTTCCGCCACGAGATTGCCGGCGGAGAGATTGTCAAGGCCGTCAAAGACATGGGGCTGGAATAAATTGCTATGACCATGCGCCTTTTCAGCCTCGGAATCGCGCTCCTCATAGCGGCGCTCTCCGGGCTTGCCCCAGAGGCCAAAACCATTCCTCCCCCGCAAAGTGAGGCTGAAGCCCGCGGCCTGATGAAAATAACCGCGGACCAACACATCCTTCCCCCGGGCGCCAAGCCCGAAATGCTGGAGCGGCTCTTGGAGCTGGGCGAGGTAATCATCTATTACGACCACCCGCCAATGGTGCCCTGGATGAGCGCCGCGGGAATCCTGGTCAGGGCGCCGGTGGAAGAGGTCTACAATGTCATTCTCGACCAGGCCCATTACCCGCAGTTCGTTCCCATGACCGAAGGCATCAACGCCAAGAAATTATTTGACGGGTTTTACCTGGAAGACCTTCATGTCAATGTCAAATTTTCCTTTGTCAAATACCGGATGGATTACGGCTTGTATTCTTATCGAAGGCCTCCGACCCGGCTGGACTGGTCTCTGGCCTGGGGGGATTTTGAGATAAATGTCGGCTTCTGGGAATTGATTCCCACCCCGGACGGCCAAAAGACCATGGCCTTTTATTCCATCTATTCGGTGCCGAGCAGCTCGTTTTTCAAAACCATCTACAAAAGCAATCCGGCCATGGAAATGCTGACCAATGTTAGCACCGCAACCATGATTGTCCAGGCCATCCGCAACGAGGCTGAAAAAAGACGCGGCCTCCAGCGCTTACCCGGAAGGGCAACCCCCATGGTCGGTGTCCAGAAAATTTTGGACTCTGACCCCCAGACCCTGCTCCTGTTCCTCGAACGCGGCAATATGGTGATTCTGGAAGATGGTCCCACGGTTTATTCCCTGGTGGGAGGCATGGTGAATGTTCCGGCTCAAGAAGTTTATTCAGTGATAACTGATTTCAAGAGCTACCCGCAATTTGTTCCGGGCGTAAAAAGAGTGGAGGAGATTCCTCCGGCCACCGGCCATTTTTATAACTGGGAGCTTCAGTCCTCAATCGCTTTTCTCAAATACGAGCAGACCCAGCAATGGTATTATGAATTTACCCCGCCTTTTTTTGTCTGGTGGGAAATAAGCCGGCCGTGCTGCGGACCGGTCCCCGGCTTCTGGAAAATCATCCCGGCGCAAGGCAAAACGCTCTTCTTTAACGGCACCACCGCGGACCTCCGTTCGCTCGGCCGCATTCCCAGATACGCCCTGGAAGTGGAACCGACCCTGGAATATGCCACGCTCACCAGCCAGGCGGTCCTGGTAATGAACGCCATGAAAAAGAGAATCCAGGCGCAAACCCAAAGCCAATCCAAAACCAGTCCGAAAAAGGAGCTGAAATGATTCGTTGCCAACCGCGCAAATGGGTATGGGTGGTTCCGCTGTTCCTGTCCGCGCTCCTGCTTGCTTCACAGGTCAACCAGGTGCCTCCGCCCAAAAACGAGGCCGAGCTCAAGAAGATGATGCGCATCACCTATGACCAGCACATCCTTCCCGAAGGCGCGAACCCGCTTTTGCTCGAGCATCTCGCCGAGCTTGGCGAGGTGATTGTTTATTACGACCATCCGCCGGTGGTGCCCTGGATGAGCGCCGCGGGAATCCTGGTCAACGCGCCGGTTGAGCAGGTCTTTGAGGTGGTCGGAGATTTCGAGCATTACAAGGATTTTGTGCCCTTCACCGAGTCCGCAGAGGTGCAAAAGGTGCGGGAAAATCTCTACAATGTCAGCTTCCACCTCAAGGTCACCATGTCCTTTCTGCGCTACCGTGTGGATTACGGAGTCTACCATTATCACCGACCGCCTTATCGCACGGACTGGGCGCTTTCCTGGGGAGAGTTCAACATTGATGTGGGATTCTGGGAACTGCTCCCGACCGGGGACGGCAAGCGCACCATGACCTTTTACTCGGTTTATTCCGAGCCGAGGAGCGCCCTGCTCAAGAGAATTTACGCACGCGACCCCACGCTGGAGTTGATGACCAATGTCAGCACTGCAACCATGATTTGCCGGGCGGTGAAAAAGGAGTCGGAAAAACGGTTTGCGGCCAAGGCTGGAAACATAGCCAGCCCGGCCAAACCCCGGCCGATTTTCGAGGTGCTGGCCGAGGACCAGGCCTCCATGCGCAAGTTCCTGGAACGCGGCAAGCTCATGGTCTTGCAGGATGGTCCTCCGGTTTATATCACGGCCGGCGCGCTGATTCCTGCATCCCAATCAACCTGCTGGCAGGTGATTACGGATTTCCTCCACTATCCCGGGTTCGTGCCCGGGACCAGGAAGGTGGAATTTCTCGGCAATGGTCCCAAAGGGCCGAAATACCACTGGGAAGTCGCAACTGATATGATTTTTCTCGAATACAAATACGGCTATGAGCCTGAATTTGTGATGAAGCCGGAGGAATCCATCCGCTGGGACCCGGACCCCAATTCCGCGGTTGCGGTGAGCGGGTTCTGGAGGCTTTTGGACGAGGGCGCCAAGACCCTGGCCTTTTCAGGCTCCACCGCCAACATCCGCGCCATGGGCGCCATCCCCCGCTATGTCCTGGCCAAGGAGCCAACTCTTGAGCACGCCATCATGGTCAGCCAATCCCTGGTCTCCCTCAATGCCGTCAAGGCCGAAATTGAAAAAAGGAACAAGGCCAAATAGAAAGCTTTCAGGGCAGGGGCCTGCCTTGAACTTTTTTAAGCTCTGGACATGACTGTGAACAAACCTCCCATATATCTGGTCGCGAACGAGGTCTGGGATACCGGCCACTGCTATCTTCCCTTTGGCATAATGTTCGTGGGCCGGGCGCTTATGGACGCGGGATGGAAGGTGAGGCTGTTCCATCTCCACCGCGGGGAGGAAGATATTGTTTATGATGCGGTTCAGTCCGAGCAGCCATTGTTCGTGGGCGTGAGCACGATCATCGGGCCGACTTTGAGCCGCGACATCGCCATCAGCAGGAAGCTCAAGGAGATGAAACAGACTGTGGTCTGGGGCGGGGTGTTTGCGAGCATGGTTCCGGAAATGGTTTTGCAGCAAGGCTTTGTTGACTTTGTGGTCAAGGGCGAGGCGGAAAAAAGCGCGCCTGAATTGGCCGAGGCCGTTTTCGCCAAAACCTCTCCCGGGGATATTCCCGGAGTCTGCTGGCGGGAAGGAGAGCAGGTGCGGATAAATCCAGGCTGCAACTGGCCCGAGGACCTGGACCAGTTCCAGCCCGGATGGGAGCTGATTGACCTGAAAAAATATTTCCGCCAATTCCCGGGTCGGAACGATTATTTCTGGCAGATGTTTTTCTCGCGCGGATGCCCCCACGCCTGTTCCTTCTGCTACAACCGCCTGGATGAGGAGCGGAAGATCTGGCGCACGAACTCGCTCTCCTACTGGGAGGCGCAGCTGGAATACCTGGAGAAAAATCTTCCGCAAAAGATAGGCGTGCTGGTGCTCGCCGGGGATAACGCCTTCGGAGACCCGGGGCGAGCTTGGGAGATGGTCGAGCATTTCCACCGGCCCTGGTCCGGCCAGGCGCGAATCGAGCTGGTCAACGATGAATTCGTCAGGCGCTGTGAGGACACGCGCGCGGTCTATCTCGGCTTCGGCCTGGAGTCCGGCTCGGACCGCATGCTGAAAATTTACAACAAGGGCATCAGCTCGGCCCAGGCCATGGCTGCGGTGGAAAGGCTGGCCTCGCTCAAGGCCGTGGTTGACCTGGGCGTAATTTTTTTCGGCCCGGACGAGACCATTGAAGACCGGAGGCTGACCGTGGAGTTCATGGCAAAGGCGCGCGCGAAAAATCCTTACCTCTTCTTCGCCATCAACTGCTTCTGGGCTTTCCCGCAAACGCCGCTCTGGGAAAAAGTGATTGCCCAGGGATGGCGTCCGCCGAAAAACCTGGATGAGTGGGCAACGCGCTTCATCGATTTCATGGAGGTTTACGGCTGGACCAGGAAAAAATGGGCCAGAACCTACAGCGTGGCGCGTCTGCTTTACGCCCATCCCCGCGCCGGAGGCGAGCTGGTCCCGGCCCGGGCGCGAAAAATTCTCTACCGCCGTCTCCACAATTTTCAGTTCGACTGGCCGATTGAAGAAGTCCTCCGCTTTGCCTATCGCAACTATATGCGCTGGCGGGGGAAGGAGCCAGGAAGTTTCTCAATTGAAGAATAACAGCCGATTTACATAATTGTTGGGAGGCCGGTCTGCACACATCTCTGCAATTGACCCCTTTCGGCTTTTAAAAAATTTTTGGCAAACTATAATAGCTTTGTAGATGTCTCGGAGAATTGCTGGCGTTATTTTCTTGGCGGTTTTTTTGTTGAGTCTGCCCGCCAACGGCTACATCGGCCCGGGAGCGGGGTTTGCGATTCTCGGCTCGTTCATGGTTTTTTTCTTTGCCATCATTGCGGCTTTTCTCGCGGTGCTCATCTTCCCGGTGCGAGCCGTGGTCAGGCTGGTTCAGGTCAAACGCCAGGGCAACCATCCCTTTGTGAAAAGAGCCATTGTCCTGGGCCTGGACGGGATGGACCCGGAGCTGGCTGAAAAATTCATGGCCGAGGGCAAGATGCCCAATTTCAAGAGGCTCGCGGACCAGGGCAGTTTTTGCCGGCTGCAAACCACGCTTCCGGCCATGAGCCCGGTGGCGTGGTCAACCTTTGCCACCGGCGTGAATCCCGGCAAGCACAACATCTTCGATTTCCTCATGCCCGACCGCAGAACCTATCTTCCGGTCTTAAGCTCGACCAGAATCCGCGAGCCGGATAAAACTTTGAAAATCGGCAAATACATCATCCCGCTTCAAAGGCCTTCAATCCAGCTCCTTCGCAAGAGCCGGTCTTTCTGGAAGATTCTCGGGGACCACTGGATTTTCTCCCATGTGCTGCGCGTGCCCATAACTTTTCCGCCGGAAAAATTCTACGGCGCCGAGCTTTCCGCCATGTGCGTCCCGGACCTGCGCGGCACCCAGGGCAGCTTCAGCTATTGGCGGACCGAGCGGACCGGAGCCAAACACACCGGCGGCATGGAATTACCGCTGACCAAGACCGAGGACGGCTTTCGGGGATTTATTCCCGGGCCGGAAAACAGTTTAAGCTCAAGCCGGGAAGAGCTGGTTCTGCCATTTGAGCTGAAGCGCGGACGGGATGGCGGCTTTGAGCTTTGGCTCCAGGGCCAAAAAATCAAATTGGCCAAGAAAAAATTTTCAGACTGGGTGAGGCTCTCGTTCAAGGCCGCGCCGGGGATAAAAGTTTCGGGGCTTGCGAAATTCATGTTGCGCGAGGAAGGCGACGCTCCGGAGCTTTACATGACGGCTCTCAACCTTGACCCGGAGCACCCGGCCATGCCGGTGTCGCATCCGGGATTTTTCTCCGCATACCTGGCCAAGCTGTTCGGGCCTTTTGCCACGCTCGGACTGGCCGAAGACAGCTGGGCTTTGAACGAGCGCGTGCTTGATGAAGAGGCTTTCCTCAAACAGGCCTGGGGCTTTTACGAGGAGCGCGAAAAGATATTTTTTCACTGCCTCTCCCGCACGCGCCGGGGCGCGCTGGTTTTTGTGTTCGACCATACGGACCGCATCTCACACACTTTTTTCCGGTGCCTGGACCGGTCTCATCCGCTTTACCAGAGCGCGGAGGCGGAAAAATACCGGGGCGCCATTGAGGAGGTTTACCTCCGGGCAGACGAGCTTCTGGGCAAAGTGCTGGCCAAGCTCGGCCGGCGCGACGCGCTCATCGTGATGAGCGACCACGGGTTCAAGAGTTTCCGCCGCGGCCTCAACCTGAACTCGTGGCTTTTAAAGGAAGGCTACCTGGTTTGCCATAACGGCTCGGGCAGCGCGGAGATGTTCAAGGATGTTGACTGGTCGCGCACGCGTGCCTACGCGCTCGGTCTTTCCGGGATTTATCTCAATCTCAAGGGCCGGGAATCAAGAGGGATTGTGGCCCCGGGCGAGGAGGCCGCGAGGCTGCGGAGGGAAATCGCGCAAAAGCTTACCGGGCTTAAGGACCCGGACACGGGCGAGACCGCAGTGCTCCGCGGCTATGACGCTTACCAAGCTCTGCACGGGCCATACCTGGAGAACGCGCCGGAGGTGCTGGTCGGATACAATGCAGGATACCGCATGGACTGGGAGGGCACGCTCGGCGCGGCCTCGGCAAAAATATTTTCCGATAACCTCAAGAGCTGGAGCGGAGACCACTGCATTGACCCTTCCTGCGTGCCGGGCGTGCTCTTCACCAATTTCCGGTTCAGCCGGGAGGACGCCTGGATTGGAGATATTGCCCCGACCCTGCTCCGGCTGTTTGACCTCCAGGTCCCGTCTTACATGGATGGCAAGCCGCTCCTGAATGATGCCGAGCTGGGAGCTTTGAAGGAAAAATGAAAAACTTTTTTTCCTTTCGGGCCGAGAGGAACGAATTATGAAGATAACTCGTCGCGATTTTATCCGGAGTTCAGCCGGCGCGGGTTTGGGGCTGGCGGCGATGAGCGGTTCGGGCAAAGCGCGGGCCGCGCGCCTGAATAAAAAAGTGATAGTGCTGGGAATCGACGGCCTGGACCCGTTCCTGCTCCAGAAATTCATGGCCCAGGGATTGATGCCCAATTTTGCCAAGCTGAACTCCCAGGGCGGGGATTTCAGGCTCATGCAGACAACCATCCCGGCGCAAAGCCCGGTGGCCTGGGCCAGCTTTTCCACAAGTTGTAATCCGGGAAAAACCGGCATCTTTGACTTCATTCATCGCGAGCCAAAGCATTTCAATCTCTACCTGTCCAGCTCGCAGACCATTGCGCCGAAAACCGGAAAGATAAAAATCGGCGACTGGATGTTATCCACCAAATCCGCCCAAATCAAAAATCTGGTAGGCGCGGAGCCTTTCTGGAACGAGCTGACCAAAGCCAAAATTCCGGCCACCATCTTCCGCGTTCCGAGCAACTTCCCTGCTTTTGCCGGCGCCGCGCGGCAGTTCTCGGGCATGGGCACCCCGGACCTGCTTGGAACCTACGGCACCTTCTCGTATTACACCGACTATCCGCCGGAAAATTCCAAGGAGATTACCGGCGGGGAGGTTTATCCGACTTTTGTCAAAAACCATGTGGCGGAAAATTTCATTTTTGGCCCGGATAACAGCTTCCGGCTGAACCCGGACAAGCCCTATGAAATAGTGGGCGGAGAAAAAAATTACAACTATGAGAAGCTCTCCATCCCCTTCAAGGTTTATATTGACCCGGCCAATCCGGTGGCGAAGATTGTGATTCAGGGTCAAGAGATTTTTCTGAAGGAGGGCGAGTGGAGCGACTGGGTGGAGCTTGAATTTGAATTGCTTCCTCACCTCAAGCATCTGCCGGGAATGGTGAAATTCTATCTCAAGCAGGTGAAGCCGGATTTCAAGCTTTATGTTTCGCCGGTCAACATCAATCCTGCTGACCCGGCGCTGCCGATTTTCAGCCCCGAGGCTTACGGTCGGGAGATGGTCTCAAATCTCGGCCGGTTCTACACCCAGGGGATATCCGAGGACACCAAAGCGCGGAGTTACGGGATTATCAACGACCTGGAATACTGGACCCAAAGCCAGATGGTTACCGCGGACTGGTTCCGCGCCTATCGCTGGCACCTGGACAACTTTCACACGGGATTTTTGTTTTTCTATTTTTCCACTCTGGACCTTGGTCAGCATATGTTCTGGAGATATATTGACCCGGGAAACCCGCTTCACCTGGATGCGCTCCGACAGGGGATGACGCAGCCGCTGGAAAAACTTTACCAGGAAATGGATGCGGCGATGGGCATGGCCATGGCCAAGCTGGATGAGGATACGACCTTGCTCGTTATTTCTGACCACGGCTTTGCGGGGTTCAACCGCGGGTTCAACCTCAATTCCTGGCTGCTGGACAACGGATACCTGTTCCTCATCGACCCGGCCAGGCGCGCGCAGACCGATTATTTTGACAATGTGGACTGGGGCAGGACGCGCGCGTACGGCCTGGGCATCAACGGCCTTTACCTGAATCTGCAGGGCAGGGAAGGCACGGGCATTGTTCCTCCCGAACAGGCCGACCAGTTGCTCAAGGAATTGAAGACCAAACTGGAGGCGCTGGTTGACCCCAAGACCAGGGAGCATCCAATCAAGAACGCCTACCTTTCCAGGGAGGTTTTCAAGGGAAAGTTCGTGGGAACGCTTTCCCCTGATATCGTGGTCGGATACCGGCGCGGTTTTCGAGGAAGCTGGGAGACCACGCTGGGAAAATTTCCCAAAGACTGGCTGGTGGACAACACTGACCCCTGGAGCGGGGACCACTGCATAGACCCGAGCGAGGTTCCGGCCACCCTGGTCAGCAACAAAAAAATCAAGAAGTCTGACCCGGGCATCTGGGACATCGGTCCGAGCGTGCTTCAGGAGCTGGGAGTGAGAGTGCCGGAGGGCCTGGACGGCAAGCCGATTTTTTAGCAAGGAGGAAAAAATGCTGGGAGGCGCGAAAGTCAAAATTCGGAAGGAATTGTATGAGCGGGTGAAGAAATACGCGGAGCTTGCGGGCTATTCCTCGGTGGACGAGTTTGTGGAATACGCGCTGGAGAAGGAGTTGTCCAAGCTGGAAGGGTCGGATTCGGAGGATGAGGTCAAGAAGAAGCTGAAAGGCCTGGGCTACATCTCGTGAGAGGAGTTGTTTGCTGAAAGTTCAAAAAATAATTGACCTTTTGTTCCTGCCTTGGGCCAGAGCGGCGCCAATTTGCGGCCTGGCCTTGGCCACGCTTTTGGTCACGGTGTTCGCGCTGCTCATTTACAAATACACTTCCAACCAGGCCGGAATCAAGATGGCCAAGGAGAAAATCAAGGCGCATTTTGTGGAGGTCTGGCTTTATATTGATGACCCGCTGCTCATCCTCAAAGCTCAAGCCGGGATTTTCTGGAACGGGGCCAAATACCTGGGATTCGCTATGGTTCCTTTGGCAGTGATGTTTTTCCCGGTAATCATTTTTCTGATCAACTGCGAATACCGCTTTCATTACCGGCCGTTCAAGCCGGGCGAGACTTTTCTTTTCAAGGTCAGGTTCAACCCGGCTTTCCAGGAATGGAAAAATTCCCTGGTCCTGAATTCAGATGATGGAATCGAAATCGATGCGCCTCCGCTCAACATTGAAGCCCGGGACAGCCGCGGCAAAGAATTCAGGGAGACGGATTTTCGGCTGAAAATATCCCCGGACGGAAGCTATGTTAGGGCCTTGCAAATAAGACTCATAAGCGGCAAGGCCGTCAATTACACCTACATCTTCGTTTCTCCCGGACCGCTCGCGCGGCTGAACACGGTTGAATCGCTTCACACCTGGCCGCAATTATGGCATCCCGGATATGTGGGCGCAGACCCGAATTACATTGAGAAAATCGAAATCAGCTATCCCCGCGCAAACCTCAAGGTCTTCGGCTGGGAAACCTGGTGGGTATGGCCCTTCATCATCCTCATGTTCATTTTTGCCTTTGCCCTTAAACCCTTCCTCAAAGTCGAGTTCTGATTGGCAATGTTCGGACAGCTTTGCTCACAACGCTTCACCTCGAAGCGCGCTGCTTCCATTTGACAATTTTTTCAGGGCAGGATAATTGTAGAGTTCAATGAAAAAAGAGGCGAAGCCGCTCATCGGCGTGGTTCGACCAGCCCGGATGGATGACATCCCCCAGATTTACCAGGCCATCCGCGAAAATCCCAGACAGGTACTGCCCCGCAGCTACCCGGACCTTCTCCAGAATTTCGACCGCTTCCTGGTTTACGAGGAAAAGGGAAAGATCAAGGGCGTCATCTCCTGGCAGGTGCTTCCCAGCCCGGAACCCAACCTGGACCGCACCATTGAGATTGTGAGCTTCTCCGTGCGCCGGCGCAACCAGGGAACGGGGATAGGCCGGCTGCTTCTCACCAAGATGGTCAAGAAGCTCGAAAAATACGGCCCGGACAAAATCCTGGTCCTGACCTTTTACCCCCGCTTCTTCCGCAAGTTCGGCTTCCGCAAGCGGAGCAAGAAAAAACTTTATTCCAAAATTTACATCGGGTGCATCAAGTGCACCAAATACCTCTCGCCGCTGACCTGCCCGGAAGTGGCCATGGTCAAAGAGCCACCCATTCAAAAAAAGGAGTAGGAAAAATGAAAAAGAAAACATTTATTGCGGCTGTTTTGATTTTTGTCCTGGCCGCGCTTATGACTCCTTCCATTGCCAGCGCCAGGCTCGACCCTGCAATCAGGAAATATGAAAAGGAGCAGAAGAAGAAGGCGCATGAGGAGCAGAGAAAGGAGCGGGAGAAGCGGCTTTTGGACAAGAACCGCAGGTTGAGGCCGTATCACACGCTGGAGGAATTGTACGCGGAGATGGACGAGCTGGCCAAGAACTATCCGGCGCTGGTGAAGCTCGAGGTTTACGGCAAGTCCGGGGAAGGACGGGAGCTGCGGGCGCTGAAAATATCCTCGGGACCGGGAGACAAGGCCGAGATTTTGTTTTCCGGAAACATCCACGCCCAGGAGCTGGCCGGAGCCGAGTTCTGCATGGCGCTGATTCGGAAGCTGGTTCTGGGATACGGCAAGGACTGCCAGCTCACGGCCCTGCTTGACCAGGCCGATGTCTGGGTGATTCCCTCGCTCAATCCCGACGGGAATTTCAAGGCCAGCAAGCGGCAGGCCCAAATCGGAGCCACCGGCTTTGTGCGCAAAAACAAAAACCGCATTGACCTGAACCGCAATTTCCCCTATCCGGCGGACGCGCCCAAGCGGCTGAACGATTCCGCAGGCTCGGACAAGGTCTGGATGACCTGCTACCGCGGCAAGCTGCCCTTGAGCGAGACGGAAACCAGGGATTTCATCGCCTTCCTTGAAAAGCACAAGTTCATCATCTCCCAGAACTATCACACCACCGGCGGATTCATAATGTATCCTCCGGGAACCTTCCCGGAACGCACCGCGGATGACCCGCTTTTCGAAAAAATCGCCAAAGAGTACCAGTCGCTTATGTTTGACCAATACAAGGTGTTCCCGGAAATCGACCTCTACCCCACCATCGGCGCCATGGACGATTACATTTATCACCGCTACGGCATTTTGGGATTTGCCATCGAGGTCGGCAAGCGGGCAGGAACCAGGATGCTGGTGTCTCACAATGGAACTATCTCCCCGGTCTTCTGGACCTACAATGTTTACCGCCTCGACACCGAAAACGCGAACCTCATGCCCGGCGCCCTCAATATGGTCAAGTGGGCGATTGAACTGAAGAAGCATCCGGAACTGCTTAAGTGGAAGCCGGAAGCGCCTGACTGGGAAGGAGAGCCGCAAAGACCCATTTCCTGATTCGCCCTCGATTAGAGGGGCGAGCAGCAAGCCCGCGGGTACGGGCAATTTTAGGAATCTGCAGGATTACAAGTTTTTATCTTCACAGTGCTTTTTCCCGGGAGATGCTCTCCAGGCCAGCAGCAACATGACCACTCCGAATCCGAGCAGGACCATCCCCCACCAGAGATTGATGTTGAAGCCGAGGGACTTGCTGTAAAGGGATGCGGGCGAGATGACGCCGTAGACAATCATAATCAAGCCGAAGAGCGAGAACATCCCGCCAATGGGCAATCTGATATCGAGGTGCATCTTTAACCTCCCTCACCAGAAAATAAGGTTGAGAATAATTGCGGCCAGCATGACAATCACGCCGAGCAGGGCCGGAGACTTGTACCAGGGAACCCCCTCTTCCTTGATGCGGGGGGTGAGCGAATAGACCAGGCCTTTAAGCTCGGCCTCGGATTTCTTCTGCCTGGTTAAAAACGAGATAACAATGGTTGCGACAAAGCAGGTGGTCCAGGCGAAAATCGCGGTCCAGAAATTCTGCGCCATCTCGCTCGGATAAAGATGAACCACGGCGCTGGCGTGGCTGGCGAGCCATCCGCCCTTGATCAAGGTCAGCGCGCCCACCGGCTTGGTCAGGCCGTGATGAAGAGCCGCAGCCGCGGTCCCGGCCAGGAGGCCGAAGAAGGCTCCGTGGCCGGTGGTGCGGCGCCAGAACATTCCGAGCAAAAAGGTCGCGAACAGGGGAGCGTTCACGAAGGCGAACACGAGCTGGAGCAGGTCCATGATGTTGTTGAACTTGGCCGCCACATAAGCCGCGGCCACACTCAAGGCGATGCCAAAGATAGTGGCCATGCGGCCCATCCAGAGATAGTGCGCGTCCGACTGGTTCGGACGGAGGTAGCCTTGGTAGATGTCATAGGTCAGCACCGTGTTGAAGGCCGTGACATTTCCGGCCATGCCGGACATGAAAGAAGCCATAAGCGCGGTGAGACCCAGGCCGAGCATTCCGGAAGGGAAATAATGGGCCAGCATCAGGGGTATGGCCATGTCATAATCAAATACGCCGCCTTCTTTCCTGGGCAGGGCGAACCCGCTCGCGCCTCCGGCATAGGTCATGGCAATGGCAATCATCCCGGGCAGAATTACCAGGAAGGGGAAGAACATCTTGGGCACGGCTGCAATCAGCGGAGTGCGGCGCGCCGCGGACATGGAGTTCGCGGCCATGGCGCGCTGGACCACGAGGAAGTCCGTGCACCAGTATCCGAAGGAAAGCACGAACCCGAGACCCATGACCATTCCGAACCGGTCCACTCCCATGGGATTGGCCGAGGGCGAGCTCATATACTGCCAGGAGTTGCTCCAGGCGCCCGGGCCAAAACCATTGGCATGAGCCACAATCCCCAGCTTGGCTTGCACTCCGGCCCATCCTCCCGCGTCCTTCAAACCGAGCAGAACCAGGGGCAAAAACCCGAGCACAATCAGGAAGAACTGGAGCACCTCGTTGTAAATGGCCGAGGTCAGGCCGCCCATGAAGATATAAATCAGGACGATGATGCCGGAGATGATGATGCTGAAATTGAAATTCCATCCGAGCAGAATCCCGAACAGCTTGGCCAGGGCATACATGGAGACCCCGGAGGAAAACACGGTCATGACCGTGAAGGAAATCGCGTTCAGCCCCCGGGTCTTCTCGTCAAAGCGCAGCTTCAAATATTCCGGCACCGACCGCGCCTTGCTCCCGTAGTAAAACGGCATCATGAAGATGCCCACGAAAACCATGGCCGGAATCGCGCCCACCCAGTAAAAATGGCTGGTCATAATTCCATACTTCGCGCCCGAAGCGCCCATCCCAATCACTTCCTGCGCGCCCAGGTTCGCGGAGATGAACGCCAGGCCGGTTATCCATGCCGGGATGGCGCGTCCGGAGAGAAAAAAGTCATTGCCGGTTTTGACAAAGCGCCGCAGCGCCGCGCCGATTCCGAGCACAAAAACAAAATACGAGACCAGGATAACATAATCCACCACATGGAGCTGCATGCTCTGCATTCTTACTCCCCCGTTTCGGAAAAATAGCTTTTCCATTTTTGCACAAACGGGGTAAATAATCAAGAAAAAGAAAGCCCAAAATCTCCTGCTGATTGGTAATCAAGTCCGGTCAGAATGATTCCCCAACCGGGGCGTCAAAAGTTCTTGAAGTGCCGGAACAGATGTTTCCCGGTCAGCGTATGTATCCTATGGCCTTGAGCGCCTCCAGGGTTTCTGGGTCGATTTGGGGGGTTGACGATGCATTATAAGCCTGGCTGGCAAGAATGAAATTAGCCATTTTCTTTTTCATCTGCAAAAGGTTTTCATTTTGCTCCGAGAATAGATTCCGGTTTTCCGCAGGGTCGGCTGCCAGCGAGAAGAACTGATGGTCTCCCCGGGAATCCCAGATAAATTTATAATTGGCGCTGATTACAGCTTTTTGCCTGCGGTCAAGTCTGCTGAAATCCTTGCCCCGGCAAGTTTTTTTGAGTTTGGAAATATAATACAAAGGCCTGAAGTTCTCCGCGAAAATCTCGCACTCCGGACAAGGCTCGGAAAACTGGCGGGGATACCGGTTATCGACCAGGGTGGTGATTATTTCCGGCAGCTCACGCAGCGAGGTTATGCGGCTGGTTCTCATGGGTTTTAAATGACCGGGCCAGGAAATCACCAGCGGGACCGCGAGGCTGTGTTCATAAAGCCCGACCATGTGCCCGTAGATATTGTGTTCGCCAAAGCTTTCGCCATGGTCCGAGGTCACAATTATGATGGTATGATCACGAAGCCCCTGGCTTTCCAGGGTTTCGTAGAGCTGGGACAGCTTGAAATCAAGATAATAGACCGCCCCATCATACCATTTGATGATGGAATTTCTGGTGCTCTCGCTGACCCCGCCTGCGCACATAAAATAATCCCAGAACAGGCCTTTATGCTCGTAAATTCTGTAGGCCTGCTCCGGGTTCTGGAAAAAATGAAACGCCCTTTGGGTCCGCGGATAGGGCTGGTGGGCTTCCATATAGTTGATGAAAAGAAAAAAGGGCTGACCGGTTTTTTTCGCCGCCAGCATCCAGTTCTTGAATATGAGCTTGGTTTCAGTCGCGCCGCTATCCCTGCGCGCTTCCGGGAAAAAGAAGTCAAAAAATGCGAGATAAATGGTGTCGCCGGTGAAATTGCCGAATTCGTAGTTGACCTTGTAGATGTCAAATCCCTGACTGAATCCGTTGAAATGGTTCAGCGACCGATTATTGGTTATTCCCATTGCAAGATAGCCCCGCTCCACCATCATCTCCGCCAAGGTAGTTAAACCTAACTCAAGTTTGGGGTTTTCGTAGTGACAGTTATTTTGCGAGGAATAGAGACCTGTAAAAATGCTGGCGTGCGAAGGCACGGTATTAGGCGCGGTGGAATAGGCGCGCTCGAACACCACTGCATTTCTGGCCAGCGAATCCAGGAAGGGGGTGGTCTTGCGCTCGTAATTATAGAGCGACAGGTGGTCCCGCCTGACCGTGTCCCATACAATAAGAATGACATTCGGCATTTCCTTCGAACTCCTGCTCTGGAAGCTCGCGCGCTGGAAGCTGTCGGTTCTGCTTAAGGTCCTGCTGACCAACCGGAAGCGTTTTACGCTTCCGCTCGAAAAAAATATTCCAGCCGCCAAGACAATTATCACGATGATTCTCTCAAGAAGCAGCATGCGCGGGCCGCCATGCAGCCTGGCGTAATTGTGTATATATCCCAAGAAACCTGCGACCAGCAAAGGGGCCAGTGAAAAAGTCAGCATGAGCTGATAATTCTCAAACCGGTACTGCTCAAAATAACCTAAGCGAAGAAAATTAACCACCAGAAGAATGAACACGCCGGCAACAAAGCACGATTCAAATTCGAGGCTCTTGTCCTTGACCAAAAGATGGAGCTTTACACTGGCAAAGCTGAAGGCGGCCGCGGCAATCAAGCCGATTGCCAGCCCGCTGGCTAATATCAGATGAGAGCGTTCCACGAGGATGACCGAGAGCCTTACCAGGATGACGATGGACAAAATCAAGCCGCTGTCCAGGCCGACAAGAAAAGCTTTTTTGAAAAGCTCCGGCTGCTTCATAACTATCCATAACAGCGTATTTAAGAGACTGACCAAAATCCCGATGTAAATAAAAGCCTTGACATTGAGCTGCATGGTTTGCAAGCCCATGGCCACGAGCAGGTCTTTTGCGGTATTGGCCACACTCGGCTCGGGGGCGGTGAATGAGGCAATGGCGTAATAGAAAAAGACCTGCAGAATTGCAAATCCGATCCCCAGCGCAATAAGAGAAGCGCAAAGCCATATCAGGCCCTTGTATTTCGCCATGCCATCTCCCCAACTTTATT
>Ga0315282_10001888_pt1 | contig 39119 bp, 39 predicted proteins | sample YL17G07_20_MG_FD_203693 | JGI IMG/M metagenome (GOLD analysis project Ga0315282, IMG submission 203693) | Sediment microbial communities from Yellowstone Lake, YNP, Wyoming, USA - YL17G07_20 | ecosystem: Environmental > Aquatic > Freshwater > Lake > Sediment | place: USA: Wyoming | collected... | reverse complement strand
AAATCCGATATTATCTTGAATATGTCGGACTGCGAATTCCGGCGACGATCAAAGAGGCCGAATTTTCGCCTGCTCGGCCTAAAATCGCGCCAAGTCCCGGAGCGATTGTCTGTCTCTCCGGTTTTGGTCCGGAGATCGATGTCTCCGGCAAAACGATGAAAATCTGCACCAAGAAAACAAAGTTGAAGATCGATTTTGCTCCCGGCAAGACTTCACGCCTGGTCCTTGACGTCTTCTCCCCCTTCGCGTTTTCAAATCCCTATTGGTATGGAGATTATGTGCAACAGGTCGAGATCTATGTCAACAATCGATTTATGAGAACCGAATCCCTGCGCGACGGCCTGAACCGCCTCGAGCTGCGCTTGGATCATCCTCTTTTCCGGAGAGGGGTAAACATCATCAGCCTCTATGCGAAATATCACCTTCCCTTTGAATTCGCGCCCCTGTGGAAGACATCGTTCCTTCTCCAAAGAACCGAGTTTGAATAGACCGTAAAGTTCTTGAATAAGCTCCGAAACCCGCCGTTCAGAATAAGCGAAAGCTGTACAAAAGAGACGCGCCGTATTCGGCCCCGCCGAGACTGATATTTAAATCATTCTCTGTGGTTCGAGCCCAGGTCCCGCGCAAATACACTTTGAGCTTCAGGAATTCGACCGGGGGAACTTGAACGCTGAATCCTCCGTTCACATGGAAGCCGAGCGTTGAGCCGGAGGTGTTTTTGAGAGCGCTTTGTTCGTCGTAAAAATAGTCATCCAAGCCGAGGCCGAGAAACAGGGAGATAAACTTTTTTGATAGAACGCCTTCCAGGCTAAGGCTGACCGGCGTCAGGGAGATTTTGGCCTCCTGTTGGCTGATGGTCGAGGCGCCGGTTTTTCCAAAGTGCCGCCCCTCGAGCGCGAGATAAAGCTCGAAATTGTTTTTTGAGTAAACCGAGTAGGCAAACTCCAGTCCGTAAATCAAACCGCTTTTGCCGTAAACTTGCTGGAATGTTTCGTCCGAAACAAGATAATTACCGAAGCCAATGCCCAACAGCGCGTTGGATTTTTTCTCCGTCTTCAGGCTTTCTTCTTGGGCTCCGGGATACCGTCCCGGAGTTGCCGCCATAGCGTTCAATGAATCTTGGATGGATAAAACGGTCAAAGCGAGGAACGAAAAGATCGCCGCAATATTTTTCTTCATGGCTCTCGGCCTCTCCATCTGCGCTTTTATAACACAATAGCCGGTTTCCCGCAATTACCTCTCAGCTTCTTAAAAACGGGTAAGCATTTCTTTTTCCGTGATTATAAAAAAACCAGTATTTCATGGGTCCTGTCACTGACCAGCCCCATCGTCCTCGCTCCACCCATCCCCCAGTGGGGCCCTTTCGCTCCGGGCGATGGGGCGCCCCCGGTCAGCGCCACCCATTTCAACGCTTGTTTAAATCACGGAAAAAGTAACGTTTCCTAAAGAAGCTGGCGCCTAATGATTTTTTTCGGTAGAATGTCAATATGAAAAATCGGATCGCGCCCTTGCTCCTTATAGTATTAGTCGCTCTGGCTTGTTCTTGCGAAAACAAGACTCCATCAAAGAATAAGCCTCTCAGCAACCTGGATGTTTCGAGCCTGCGGGCCAAATTTGAATTCCGCGGCAGAATCGCCTTTCAATCGGATATGGACGGCGATAATGAAATCTACGTTCTGACGAAGGACCGCCTCCAAAAATTGACGGACAATTCCTGGAGCGACGAATTCCCGAAATGGTCTCCGGACGGAAAGCGCATCGCCTTTTCGGCGAATCCCGGCGGAAAATATCAGATTTTTGTGATGAACGAGGACGGGACGAGCATCAGCCAAGTGACCCGGTCCGAATATGACGCCATCGAGCAGACCTGGTTTCCCGACGGAAAAAAAATAGCCTTCACTGAGCAGCGAAAAAGAGGCTTGGGGAAGTCTTATGTCATGTGGGTGATCGACCTGGAGACGAAGGCTGTGGAAAAGCTACTGCCGGAATTTGAAAATTCAAACGCACTTCCCGAATTTTCTCCCACGGCGCAGCTCTTGGGATTCACCGGGAAAAGGCGTTTCGGCTGGGATATCTTTATCCATGATTTCGAGGCGAAGACCACGAAAAGCTTGACCGAGGGCGGAGGGGCCTGCCGGCCGCATTTTTCGCCCGACGGGCAGAAAATCGGCTATGTCTCGTCGGAAGCGGACGGAAAAGGAGATATCTGGGTCATGAATCCGGACGGCGGCGTCAAGGAAAGGCTGACCGATCTTCCGGAAACATATGACTATTTTCCCGCCTGGTCGCCAGACGGCAAATATATCGTTTTCAGCTCGGGGACCAAGCATTATCCTTATCAGGGACAATGGTCGCTCAATCTGGTGAAGGTCGCCACAAAAAGAATCATCCCCCTTTTTTCAAGCGGAGCGAGGGATGTTTTTCCCGACTGGCGCTAATTCATTTTTTTGAGCAGCGCGCGGCCCAGGTATTCCCGGGGGATTCCGAAAATCTGCTTCCGCCAGAGACGATCGCAGCGCGAACATGTTTCCAAGTCTTGGATATCTGCCCGGATGATTTTATCGCGGAGCCGGACGAGGCGCTCACTATTCCAAATGTCTTTGATCGATGATTCTTGGACGTTTCCCAGCGTGTAATAGCCGTGAAAATCCTGGGTGCAGGGCAGGACCGAGCCGTCCCAAAAAATGATCAGGGCGTGCCAGAGGAAGGTGCAGGGCGAGTAGGCCTTTGTCTTGAGGATTTCGCCGGCGTCGCCGGCCCAGTTGTGCAATTCCTTGACGACGATCTGGTCGAGGGGCAGGCCTTGAAAGCGGTTGATAAACGCCCTCTTTGCGCGCCTGTCCACTTTTTCAAAGAGATCGGGGAAATGGATGAGCTCGATAAGCGTCACCGGCTTTTTGGCGCCGAGCTCTTTTTTGATCTCCAGAAACCGGATGATGTTGCCGACGGTCTTGTCGAAATCGGCGTTGACCCGGATGCTCTCATACGTCTCCTTGTCGAACCCGTCGAAAGAGAAGGCGAATTGATCGAGCCCCGATTCGATGAGCTTCCGGGCTTTCTCTTCATCGAGCAATGTTCCGTTGGTGTGAAAGCGGGTGACGATGCCGGCCGTGTGGGCGTATTTGACCATATTGAAAAAATCCGGATGAAGGAGGGCCTCGCCCCGGTGGAGGAGATGGACGTCGAAAATGAAATCCGCGGCCTCGTCGATGATTTTTTTGAAGAGCCCGAAATCCATGAATCCCTTTTGCTCTTTGGCCAGTTCCTTGTTCGGGCACATGACGCAGCTTAGGTTGCAAATGCTCGTCGGCTCGACCCAGAGCCGGATGGGCAGGTGCGTCAGCCGGGTCTTCTTTCTTTTATAGCTCCAGAAGATGTCCCAGAGCCGCTTATAATATTCGAATTTTTTCATGGCGTATTATTTTAAATCAAAACCCGAAATTTTTCCTTCGAAAAAAAGGAGCAAATGGAGCGATAGGCACAAAATTTATGAGTTCGGATGCATATCATTCCATGACAGTGGCCGCACCCGAATCATGGAGCAGACAAAAAAGCCGCGCAAATTGGCTGATGGTCAGCTGTTCCGGGCGGATTCTGGGCTCGAGCCCGAGCTTTTGATATGCATCCTCGAGGCGGGCCGGCGATAAAGCCAGGGCGGCTAGGTTGTTGCGAAGGGTCTTTCGGCGCCGGGCGAAACAAACTCTGAGAAATCCGGAAAAACGATTTTCATCGGGGATCCCGATGAGCGGCTTATCTCTTTTAATGAGCGAGACCAGCGCCGAGTCCACCTTGGGGGGCGGAGAGAAAGCGGAGGGGCGCACGACGAGATCGATTTTTGGCGTGAAATGGATTTGGAAAAGGATGGACAAAGGGGCATATTTTTTGGAGCCGGGTTGAGCCGTGATGCGCTCGGCAACTTCTTTTTGGACGAGAAACACGCAACCGCTGAAAAGCTTCCTCGCTTCGAGGACTTTGAACAGCAGGGGTGATGAAATGGAATAGGGCAGGCTGCCGACGATTTTAACGCGGCCACGATATTGCCCGTGCGGCCGGCAAATTTCCTCGAATGAAATTTTTAAGACGTCGGCCTCAAGGATCGTGAAGTTTGCGATTTCGTCTTTCTTAAGACTCAGAATGAGCGCGGGATCTTTTTCCAGAGCGATGAGGTGACCGGCGCTTTTTAGGAGCGGAAACGTCAGGGCTCCGCGGCCCGCCCCGATCTCGATAATCATCTCATCTTTCTGCGGGGCGATCGTCTCCACAATGCGGCTTAAAATCCTAGGGTCGCGGAGAAAATGCTGGCCGAGAGCTTGGCGTTTGGTTCTCAATGTTTGGCGGAGAGGCCGGCGCGGGTGTAGCGCTCTTTGAATTTGATGGCCATCACCAGGGTTTCGAAAAGCGCCAGAAAATTGAGCTTTGTCTGGCCTTTTTCGCGGTCGATGAAATCGATCGGCGTTTCGCCGATGCTGAAGCCTAAGAGGAAGGCCTTGTAGAGAATTTCCAAAACGATGGATTGTCCCACAGAGATCAGGTCATCCAGGTCGACGGCCTCGAGGACTTCTCGCCTGAAGCAGCGAAAGCCCGAGGAGACATCTTTGACCGGAAGATGATAAAGCCGCCGGATGAAAATCCTGACGAAAAACGTGATCAGGCGGCGGACAAAATTTCTGTTGGCGTCTTTTGCGCCTTTGACATAGCGGGAGCCGAGAACCAGATCATAGGTCTTTGCCGCGTCGAGCAGCGTCGGAATGAACTGCGGCTGATGGGAAAAATCGCCGTCCATTTCGATCACATAATCGGGATCCAAGGCGAGTGTCGCCTTGAATCCGTCGATGCCGCTCGCGCCCCGGCCCCTCCTTTTTTTGCGGACAAGCGCCTGAATGCGCGGATCGGTTTTTGCCATCTCTTCGACAAGTGTTCCTGTCCCGTCCGGCGAGTCGTCATCGGCGACCAGGACCCGCATCTGGCAGTCCAGAGGAAGCTCGAGGATTTTTGTGATGAGGCCGCCGATATTTTCCCGTTCGTTATATGTCGGGATCATGACCACGACGCGCTGTTTCTTGGGTAGTTCCATGGCGGTCAGACGCTGTCCCGGACGGCTTTGAAAACCTGCTCCGGGGTGAGGGCTTTCATGCAAATCATATCCGGGCAGGTCTGTCTGTAACAGGGCGCGCAGGCGGAGCCGGCAAACAGCTTGACGCCCCGTCCATAGAGCTCGATTTCCTGCGGACAGGTCGAGCCGAAAAGGACGACGGTCTTTTTTTTCAAGGCCAGGGCCAGGTGCATGGCCAGTGTGTCCGAGCAGACGGTGATGTCCATGAGCGAAAGGTAGCCCGCGAACTCCAGGAGCGTGTTGTCCGTGCCCGTGTCATAGAGCTTGACCTTTGACTTCTTTTTGATTTCGGCGTTCATCGCCGTCTCGCGCCCTCCCCCCAGCAGAAAAACATTGGCCTTGAGCTTAGTGGCCAGCAGCGGAATGAGTTTGAGAAAATATTCTTTGGGCCACTGCTTGGTCTTGAATTTCGTGCCCGCGCCCGTGTTCAGGCCGACGTTGATTTTGTGTTTAGGGATGCGGCGTTTTCGAAAAAACGCCAAGGCCTTTTGTTTCGTCTCTTCGGGCAATTCAAAGACATAATCATCTTTCCGATACTCAAGCTCGGCGGCTTCAGACACAATTTCCTGGTAGGTCTTTTGATTTTCGTGAAATTTCAGGTGATCATCGATCCCGAGCCGGAGGGCATAAGCTGAAGCCTCGTTGAAGATCATGAGGTTGCCGAATTCGTTCAAGCCGAATCCGTATTTGCGAAGGCTTGAGATTTTTGTGGCCAGCGCCGTCAATTCCGGCTCTTTATCCAAGGAATAAAGGGCGTCGAATTTCTCGACAAGCAGGGGAAGCGTGTTTTCGAAGGTGAAGGGCAGGACGCGGTCGATGCCGGGGCTGTTCTCTAAAAGCTCCACGCTTTCTTGGTCCACGACCCAGGTGATGTGGCTTTCCGGATATTTCCGCTTCAGGCCCGGCAGCAAAGCCGTGGTCCGCAGGACGTCACCCTGGGCCCGGCATTTGATCACAAGGATTTTTTGGCGGATGGGCTTATAGTTAGTGCAACCTTCACATAGGCGCTTGAACCGGCAGGGCTTATCCCCCTTATAATAAGCGCAATCCGGCCGAACCATAAAATTTACAGCCATGTTCAAACTAAGCTCGAAACCCTCGCTCAGAGTCCTATTTATGCCATATTTGAAAGCTAAACTCAATGTTCTCCTATATCTTTTTGCAGACGTAGAGGATATGGGGATACCAGTATCCTTTGTCGAGCGCGACGACATCGACGCGAAAGCCGATTCGTTCGAGCGTTTTCACATAGTCTTCTCGGCTGCGGAAGTGAAATTTGCCGCCCAGGGTGAAGCCGATGATTTTTACGGCCAGGATTTCCTGGAGCATGTTCCAGGCGTATTTCCATCTTGGCCTGACATCCATGTCCTTGATGATGAGCACCCCGCCCGGCTTGAGCGCAGCGCGGCATTTTTTAAAAATTATATCCTGTGCGGCAATGGGCATCAGATACAGCACGTCGATGAGCGAATAAACATCCGCTTCCGGATAATCCATCTCGACGATATTGCCGGTTTGAAATTTAAGGCCGGTCCAGGGATCGAACGTCTCATGAGCCACCCGGATTTTCTTCTCGTCCAGGTCAAACCCCAGGATTTGGCGGGTCGGAGAACCGAGCTTGAGGATGGCCGCGAAAAGCCCGTTTCCGCATCCGAGGTCGACGACAGTACCGCTTTTAGGAAAATGCGGCTCGACGGCGAGGAGGGGACAAATCTTGAACTTGATTCGGGTGTAGAGCTTTGTCCATCTCCCGCCCTTTTTAAAGATCCGATACAGTTCTTTTTTATCAACCCATTGCCGCCGGTTATGTTTCGTGGTCATGGGGTTTCGGTTTCCCTCTTTCAGTTCTTTATGTAGTGATCGTACCAGTATTGAAAAATGATCAGCGGCCAGAGAAGCTGGCGGTGGTTATGGGAGCCCGCGAAATGCTCGTCCAGGATTTTCTGAATATGGGCCTCGTTAAAAAAGCCGTGTTTTTTCAGGCTGGCCGGAGACAGGGTCTCCCGGACGAAATCCCCGAGCTCCTGCTTGATCCAGACGCCGAGCGGAATATCAAACCCGATTTTTTTCTTGGTCAGGATGTCCTGGGGCAGCCGTCCGGCCATGGCTTTTTTCAGAATATATTTCGATCTGAAGCCTCTGAGCTTCATGGCGCTGGGGATCGTGGCCGCGTATTCGACGAACGTATAATCGAGGAACGGCACCCGGATTTCCAGGGAATTGGCCATGCTCATCCGGTCCACTTTGACCAGGAGGTCGTCCTGGAGGTAGAGCTTGAGGTCCAGATAGGTCAGGCGGTCGAGCGCGTCGGCGGCCCGGCAGTTTTGGCCGTGAAAGGCAATGGGAGCGAAAAGGTCTTCGTCAAGCGCAGCCCGGAGTTTCGGCGAGAATAAGCGCTCTTTTTCCATGGGCGAATAGGCGCCCCACCAGATCGTGTTCGCTATTTCCGGCGGATATTCGACGCCCGAAATAAATTTTTTCGCCTTGAACTCAAAGCTGAGCCGCTTTTTCGACGCCGGGAGGAGCCGGACGGCATTGGCGACGATTCCTCTGCGGATGAGGCCGGGGACTTTCCGGTACCAGCGGGCCACTTTGAAGGCTTTATAGGTGTCATAGCCGGCGAAAAGCTCGTCGCCTCCGTCGCCGGCCAAGGCGACGGTGACGTATTGCCGGGCCAGCCGCGAAATGATGTAGGTCGGGATAATCGAGGCGTCGGCCAGCGGCTCGTCCAGGTATTTCATCAGCACCGGAACGAGCTCCCGGACCTGGGGCGATTCAACGACGAATTCATGATGGTCGGTACCGAAGAGATCGGCGACTTTTTTAGCGGCGTCCAGCTCGTTGAAGCTTTTTTCCTTGAATCCGATGGAGTATGTCTTGATTTTCGTGCCGGCGACTTCGCTCATGAGCGCCGTGATGGTGCTGGAGTCGATTCCGCCGCTGAGAAAGACGCCCAGGGGGACATCGCTGATGAGACGTTTCCGGACGGATTCTTCGAGCCGCCCGGCGATTTCTTCAATGTAAGCTTCTTCGCTTTTCACCGCCCGGGGAGCTTCGGCGAAATGAACGTCCCAATAAGGAAAAACCTTGACCTCGCCGTTCTCGGCGGAAATCATGTGACCCGGCAGGAGTTTTTGGATCTTCTTGAAGATCGTCTTGGGAGCCGGGATATATTCAAAGGTGAAGAACCGGGAGAGGGCATCGAAGTCGATGTCTTTGGAAACATTTGTCTGGAGAAGGCATTTGATCTCCGAGGCGAAAACCAATCGGCCGTTCTCTTGGAAATAATGGAGCGGCTTGACGCCGATCCGGTCCCGCGCCAGGATGAGTTTCTTCTTCTTCTGGTCCCAGAGGGCGATGGCGAACATCCCGTTGAGCTTTTGGACGAAGTCTTGGCCGTGATCTTCATACAGATGGACGATGACTTCGGTGTCGGTATTTGTGTAAAAAACGTGTCCTTTTCGGATGAGTTCGCGCTTGAGGTCGGGGAAATTATAAATTTCGCCGTTGTAAACGGTCCATAAGGATTTATCTTCGTTGTGGATGGGCTGATGCCCCGTGGTCAAATCGATGATGCTCAGGCGGCGCATGCCCAGCGCGACTTTGTCATCGAAGAAATAGCCCTCGTCGTCCGGCCCGCGGTGGATCATGACGTCGCACATGGACCTGACCAGGTCCCTGGCCGTCGCCGGAAGCGCCGTGAAGCTATGGATTCCGCATATCCCGCACATGAGGACTCATTTTATATTTTTTCCCGGCAAAAAAAAATGTTAAAAATATATTGCCCAGAAGCTGGCTTGGGCCGCGCCGGCCGGGGCTGGTCGGCGACAGGACCCAAGCCTTGCCTTCTCTTGCATGGAAGGGCTGAAAAAGTGTAACCTGAAGGGCGGTTGGCCGCGGCCATGAAAAAAGTCATCATCAATGCCGACGATTTCGGCCTCTGTCCGGGCGTCAATGAGGGAATTATCGAGGCCCATCAAAAGGGCGTTCTTTCGAGCGCAACGCTGATGGCCAATATGCCCGGGTTTGAACAGGCCGTCGACCTGGCCAAGGCCAATCCGAAACTGGGCGTCGGCGCGCATCTCAACCTCGTCCGCGGCCGGCCCTTATCACCTCCCGACCGCGTTCAAAGCTTGGCGGCTCCCGACGGCCGGTTTTACGCCAAGCCGCTGTCGATTATGAAAAAAATAGCCTGTCGAAAAATTGATCCTGGAGAGATCGAGCGTGAACTCCGGGCTCAGCTGGAGAAAATTCTCCAGACAGGCCTTCCCGTCACTCATCTCGACAGCGAGAAACATATTCACGCGCTTCCGCTCGTTTTCAATATCGTCGCCAGGCTGGCCGGAGACTACGGCATAAAAAAAGTCCGGTTTATCCGAGAATATAAAATCTCCGGGCATCTTTTCCAATCGGCCAAGGCTGTCTATTTATCCTTGTGCTGCGCCTTGATGAAGAAGCGCCTTCAGGAGAGCGGACTAGTGATAACCGACCGGTTTTATGGTATATCTAATAGCGGCCGGATGACGGCGGCCCGCCTGAAAAAGATAATGGGGCGCCTGAGGGAGGGCGCGGCTGAAATCATGGTTCATCCGGGCTTCCAAACGCCGGAGCTTTTCGCCATGGAAAAGGACGTCGGCAGCTATTATATCAACCGTTTCCGGGAGCGCGAGCTCCGGGCGCTGACCGATGAATCGGTCAGGGAACGTCTTCACGGCTTGGGCGTTCAATTAATCAATTTTAACGAGCTATAAAACGATGACGCAAAAAGCGGATCACCCAAAACTCACCATCGTCGTTCCCTTTTACAATGAAGAAGAGAACGTCGGAGAATTCTATGCACGGCTGAAGACCGTGCTCGAGAAACTCGCGCAAACCTATGAAATCGTTTTCATCGACGACGGCAGCCGCGACAGGACTTATGAAATCCTGCGGGGGATTTTCCAAAAGGACGAGAACGTCCATGTCCTGAAGCTTCGCAAGAATTCCGGTCAGACGGCTGCTCTGCAGGCGGGCTTTGATTTCGCCCGGGGCGACGTCATTATTTCCATGGACGGCGACCTGCAGCATGCTCCCGAGGAAATCCCCCTCTTCCTGGCTAAAATGGACGAGGGCTACGACATCGTCAGCGGCTGGCGCAAAGAAAGGAAAGATAATGCGGTTTTGCGCAAGTTCCCTTCCTGGGTGGCCAACCGCATGATGAAAAAACTGTCCGGCGTTCGCATCCATGATTTCGGGACGACATTCAAGGCTTACAAACGAGAAGTCGTCAAGGGGCTTAAGCTCTACGGCGAATTGCATCGCTTCATTCCGGCCCTCATCAGCCGGACGGGCGTAAAAATAACCGAGATTCCCATCTCCAACATCGTTCGCCTGAAGGGGAAGTCTAAATACGGTCTGTCGCGCGTACGGAGAGTGCTGTTTGACCTTCTCACGGTCAAGTTTATGATCAGCTTTCTGGACCGGCCGCTCCAGATTTTCGGCCTGATCGGTTTGTGCTTCGGCGGCGTCGGCTTTCTGATCGCCCTGCTCCTGACCGTGGGCTTTTATTTTTTCGGCTGGTCGATCAAGGAGAACTTGGGCAACCTCCTGTTCAGCATCTTTTTGATGATACTCGGTGCGTTTTTCATTATGACCGGGCTGCTGGCGGAGGTCATCTCCCGGATCTATTTCACGACGCACGCCATTAAAATTTATTCGCTGGAGAAAGTGGATTCCCGGTCGGACGATCAAGCCTCCCAAATCTGATGAACCATAAAAAGACCCTCGATATCGCGATCTGGGGCCTCATCGCCTTGTTTGTTGCCGGCTGGATTGTCCTCGCGCTTCAGAACCTCGGCTTTTTATCCCTATGGATGGATGAGGGCTTTCATTATCTCGCGGCCGAAGGCATCCTCAAGCACGGCTATCCCCTTTTTCCGTCTGGCCACATCTATTACAAAGCCATTCTTTATACCTATATTCTTGCTTTTTTTTCGCTCGTCTTCGGATTGAAAGCGGCGACCCTCAGGCTCATCAGCGTTCTGGCCATCGGCGTCTTAATCCCGTCGGCCTATTTGGTCGCTAAAAAGTTTTTTTCGCGAACGATCGGAATCCTGACCGTCGGCATTCTGACGCTCTCGGTCTGGGAAGCGGAATATGCCCGCCTCGCTCTTTACTTCGCCCCGCTCCAGCTTTTCTATCTTCTGAGTCTGTATTTTTTTTATCAAGGCTTCGTTGAAGATCGAAAAAATTTCAAAATTTTGGCCACGATTTTTTTCATTCTTATTCCGCTTGTCCACCAACTGGGGATGGGCGTCTGGTTTTGTTTTCCCGCCTTATTATTCATGAAGGGCCTGAAACGGTTCTTCAAGAAGGATGTCCTGGCGAGCTTTTCGATCACGACGCTGTTTTATGTCTTCGTGCAGATTTATGAATTCTTTTTTTGGAAGGTCGGCTACGTCTATGCCAAGGAGGACACGAGCTTCCGGGGCATGATCAATTATTTCGTCTCGGGCTTTTCCCTCGACTATTTCAAGGAATTTTTCCGTAGCTTCCCCCGGATGAGCCTGGTCGTCCTGGCCGGGCTCTTTCTCTATCTGGGGTCGCGCTTCGGAAAAAACGGGGAACCGGACGCTCAAACGGGAACGCCCGATCGAACGCCGTGGTTTTACTTGAATCTTTGCCTCTTTTTCCCGATGCTGTTTTTAGGATTTTTCCGGACGCACGTCCAGCCGCGCTACCTGGCCCAGCTGTTCCCGGTCTTTGTCATCCTTTTCCTCGCCGGCCTTTACAGGTTGTCGGAGATCCTCCTCAAGGTATTTGTTGCGCCTGTTTTTCGGCTGGAGAAGAAAAAGACCGCTTTGGCCGCGGCTCTAGTACTTTTCCTCGGCCTGGTCGTTCTTTTGACGGAGGGCACGGGGCTGGCGCAGGTCCTGTCGATCGTCAATCGGCGTTACGGCGATCCGATCGAGGCCGATATCATCACCCGTTCGGGACGCTTCGAGCAGTATGATAATCAAGGCCCCGGGGAATATGTCCGGCATTTTTTAAGAGACGACGATATCGTCATCGCCATCCACGTCGTCTTCCAGAAAATTTATACGGGCCGTGTGGATTACTGGCTGTGGTCGGGGGGGCCCGGGACATGGGACGCCTGGGAGAAGACGCCGGACGGCTGGAAGGATTTCTATGTCGGCGCCCGGTGGATCAACAATCTGGCCGACCTGCAGAAAGTCATTGAGGAAAATCCGGGGCGGCGCGTCTGGCTGATCGCCAACCCCTCTCTTTTGCGCCGAGATCATATCAAACAGGAGATCGCGAACTATATCAAAGGCAACACCGACAAGCTGGTCTTCCGGGGCAAAGACGGTATGTCCGAAGTCTATCTCTGGCACGAGCAAGGCCTGGGGCTGACCGGCGAATCTCATACTTATGAGGGGGAGTGGCTTCCGTCGAGATGGGGAAAAGTCGTTTTTGAGCAAGGCGTTTCGAAAAACGCCGCTCTTTCTTATGAAGGCGGCCGCGTTCGGCCGGATGATTTCGACGTCAGGCTTGACCGAATCTGGCCCGCGGGCTCTTATCAATGCCGCGTCCGGCTTATGGCCGATCCCAAAACGGCTCGGGAGAAAATATTGTCCATGGTCCTGATTCAAAACAAAGAAAAACTCCGGTCATTCACAGTGACGCGGAACGGATTGAGCGGCCGGCCGGAATATCAGGATTTTACTTTTCCGTTTTATCTAAAAAGCGAAAGCCGGCTTTTCTTGAAATTTTCCGTGCCGGGCGGACAGAAGCTTCGGATAGATTTTGTGGATATTCTCCCGAAAGGAGCGACCCGATGAACCCCGGCGATTTTCACGGCAGCACGCAGAAAGAGCTCCTGAAAAAAGATCGGCCTCTGTCGTCCAAATATGCGGACCTTTTTGTCGGGAAGAAAGGCCTATGGGCTCTTTTTAAATTCGAGTTTATCAATCTTTTTATCACGCCCGTTCCCGGCGCGTTCGGGCTCACCCTGCGGAAAGTGTTCTATCCTCGCCTCCTTAAAAAAGTCGGAAAGGGCGTCGTCTTCGGCCGCAACGTCACCCTCCGCCACCCGCACAAGATCGTCATCGGCGACAATACGTTCATCGACGACTACGCTGTCCTCGACGCCAAAGGCGAAGCCAACGAAGGCATCCGCATCGGCGCGAACGTCTATATTGGCCGCGACACCATCCTGAGCTGCAAAGAGGGCTCCATTGACGTCGGCGATTACTCGAATATCTCGGCCAACTGCAGTTTGCTTTCCGAAACCGAGATCAGGATCGGGAAATATTGCTTCCTGGCGGGCGAATGCTATTTGGTGGCGGGCGGGAATCACAACTTTACGGATACATCGAAACCGATGATGTTTCAGCCGTCTTTCGCCAAGGGCGGCATAAAAATCGACGAGGATGTCTGGCTCGGCGCCGGCGTCATTGTCTTGGATGGAATCGCCATCGGCAGGGGGAGCGTCGTCGGCGCCGGAGCGGTTGTCGCCGCGTCGCTTCCGGAATATTCCTATGCACTGGGAAACCGCGCCCTCCGCATCCGCGACCGCCGGGAATTGATCAAGACGGAATCTGTTTAGCCGCTTTTGCGGGCCTTGATGATGAAATTCGACGAGCTGTCGAAGCGGCCTGAGGCCGGTAGAAATTTCTCAAGCGCAAAGCCGTTCCCCTCAAGAAAATCTTGAATTTCCCGGGGCGTGTAATAATGGCGGATCGGAACAAAATACCAGTCCAGGATCAGTTCCTCGAGCTTCTCTCCTTTCCGTGATTTCTCCCGCCTTTTGAAGACAAAGATCACGGGCGCGAGGAAAAAGGCCAGGATTTTAGACAGCACCGTCCAGGATTTTCGCGGCGTTCTGACCAGCGTTTTGCGGATGACCTCGTGGATCCAGGTCACTTTGGTCCGCTTGTAAACGGCGAGCAGGATCGACCCGCCCGGCCGAAGGACGCGGATAAGCTCGGAAATGGCCGCCAAGGGATTGGTCGTATGATGGACGGTTCCCCAGGCCCAGACGATATCAAACAAGGAGTCGGCAAAGGGGAGTTGAAGCATATCCTGCTGTTCGAATTCGACGTTGGCCAGGCCGAATTTTTCTTTGAGGCTTTTGGCCGTTTCCAGGCTTCCGGGGCTGATGTCGATGCCGGTGACACGGCCTGCGCCATTTTTGGCGAAGATGATGCTGAAAATGCCCGTGCCGCAGCCCGCGTCGAGGACCGACTCGCCCTTGATTTCTTGGGGCGAATAGAACTGCGCCCAGTGTTTTTCCGAGGCTTCGTATTCGGGAATGTATTCGGTCCAGACGACGTCATAGAAACTTCCGACCTTTTCCTTATTCATGAAACGCGATCCTTAGGTTTTAAGGATGGCTTAGTTTAGCCACTTGACGCCGCGAAGTCAATTTTTCAGTCCAAAATTTCGACGGTTGACAAAGAGGGCTTTATATGCTATTAATCCTATGAGTTCTATAGAAATAGTAAGGAGAAGCGATCCCGATGAAAACGTTTTTGATTTTGCTTTTAAGCGTGGTCGGATTTTTAGGTCTGGTGGTTGGCGGCCTCGTCTGGCTCTGGTTCCATCAGGGCGGCTGTTGCGTCCGCCGCCTCAAGAGTAAAATTACCCGAAAGGATTATATCGCGCCGGTCCTGAAACAAAACTGATGCCGGCTTCCATAAAACCGTTGCATTTAAGCGCCGGATGTGAATAATGAAAAAGAAAAACGAGCTCAAGGAGTTCCCATGTCGGCTCTAAAAAATGAAGCCGCGGTCATGTTTTCCGGCGGAATTGATTCGTTGCTTGCCTCCGTCGTCCTTCTCGACAAATACGATAAAGTCCACCTCATCACCTTCGACAAGGGCTATCTCGAATTCGGCGTGAAGAACAACCTGCCCAATGTCGAGCGGCTCAAGCAGACGTTCGGCGAAGACCGCATCACCCATGAAATCATCGAAATCAAAAAGTTCGTGAAGCGCATTTCCGTCAAAAAGATCTTCAAAGACCGGAAAAAGTACAATCTGGAGATCCGCTGGTGCGTGGGCTGCCGGCTGGGCATGAACACGGGCGGGCTGATTTACGCCCTGGAGCATGACCTCCTGGGCTACGCCGACGGCTCCAACCGCGAACAGATTCCCTCGGCCGAAAATATCGTCGGAACGGCCGAGAATTATCCGAGCATCGTCAACGGGTTGAAAAAATTCGCTGCCGAATACGCCGTTCAGTTTCTGACGCCCACCTATGAATTCGGCAGCCGCGAAAACCGAAGAAATAAACTCAAAGAGATGGGGTTCGATATCGACTATTTGAGCCAGGACCACAGCAAAAAGATTAAGGGCCTGATGACCAAGGATATCGCGCGCCGCTCCCAGCCGATGTGCTTTTCCGGCTGGCTCATCCACTGGAAACGGAACTTGTTGGGCAAACCGGTCGAGCAGAACGAGGAAAAAACGGTCGATTATGTCGCCAAGAAACAGGAAACCGTCGTCCGCGAAGTGATCCGGGGTTATTTTGCCGACAAGGGGATTGATGTCGACGCCCTTGTTCGAGCCCGGAAGAGCGATCCCCTCGGCCGCTTCGAGCCCTCGTTTGTCTGATTCTTAGAGCCAGCCCGCTTCCCGGTACCAGGCGACCGTTTGCTCCATCCCGTTTCGAAAATCCGTCTCCGGCAGGAATCCCAGACCGGCCGCTTTTCTGATTGACAGCGGCTTGGGATGGATGAAAAAGCTTAAGCGCGCGGGCGTGAGGGGGGCCTCTTTTCTAAAAAACGAAAACGACTTGCCGAGCATCCAGGCCGCGGCTTTCACGGGAAGAAGAGGGAGTTCAGGGCGAGGAATTTTTTTCCCGCAGACGGAGGCGATCGTCTCGGCGATTTGCTTCACGGTCAGGACTTCAGGGCCGGCCAAGTTGTAAATCTCGCCGCGCCTTCCTTTTTCCGTGCAGAGCATCGTTCCTTGGATTAAATCGGCTATATAGACCGGCGTTTGAAGCGTCCTCCCTTTTGAAACGAGGATGAATCGGCGCCGCTCGATGGATCGAACGAGTTTAAATGTCCGTCTGTCGCCGGGTCCGTAGACCCAGCCGGGTCGGATGATGACGACATCCAAGCCGCGGCGGGCGAAGTCGAGGGCGATATTTTCTCCCTCGAGCTTGCTTTGATCGTAAATATCTTGCGGGTCGAGCGGGTAATTTTCGTCGGCGACAAGGCCCGGTTCCACGTGGCCCAGCACGCCGGCCGAGCTGTAATGAACCACGCGCTTAATGCCCGCGGCCAGGCCGGCCTCTAAAACCGTTCGCGTGCCCTGGGCGTTGACCTCAAAAAATTCTTTTTTTTTGATTTGCGCAGCACCCAGCGCCGAGGCCAGATGAAAAACAACATCCACGTCCCGGAGCGCGTCCTTGATAAGCTTTTCATTCCGGATGTCGCCTTGGACGGTCTCGATATTGTCCGGTCCCGTGATTTTTCGGCTGTGGACGAGGGCTCGGACATGCCATTCGTTTTGAACAAGATGGGCGGAGAGATGGCCGCCGATGAATCCTGAAGCTCCGGTGATAAAAGCGCGCATGCTGCCGGCCTATTTTTTTTTGATATTTTTGACGGCGGTCCGCAGAGTCAAGGCCATCTTTTCCAAATATTTAGGATAGACATATTCCTTTTGGGCGAGACATTTGGCAGCCCGGGCCCGCTCCTGGGCCTGATCAGAGTGAAGAGCGAAGGCCAGCCCTCGGGCCAGGCTTTGCGGATCGGGGGCGACCAGCACGGAAATTGTTTCGTCCAGAACCTGCGTATGCGTCCAGAGGTTTGTCGCGACGAGCGGCTTTCCGGATTTCAAGAACGAGTAAATTTTTAGAGGAGTATTGGTGCCTGAAACGCGGGGCGAAACGAGGACATCGCAGGCCTCGATATAAAGAGGCACCTCGGCCGGCGGAACTTTTTCGATGAATTTCACTCGGCCGCCAATGCCGAGAATTTCCGCCTTCTTCCTCATCAGGTCATGCTCGGGCTTTGATCCTCCGACCATCAGTAGAACCGCCGGCTCGTCCACCCGAGCCATGGCCTCCACAAGAAGGGGAATGCCCTGGTAGGGCTCGAAGTTTCCGGCGTAAAGGACAATTTTTTCTCCCCGAGGCGCGATGTCTTCGCGGATTCGGCGGATCCTTTCTTCCGGAGCGGGCCGCTTTTCGAAATCGTTGAAGTCGATGAAGTTTTCGAGGAAGATCGCTCTGTCGCCGACTCCATTTTTCCCGACATAGTCGGCGAGGTCGCGGCAGATGACAATGACGGCCGTGGAATTGTTGAGGATGAATTTCTCCATACGGAGGAAGGCCTTTTTTAAAAATACCGAGCGGGAAAAACCGAAATTCTCGAGCTGCTGGGGCAGGCTGGAATGCATGTCGTAGATGTGCGGCGTGCGGAAAATTTTTCCCAGAACAACGCCCAGCAGCGCGCCTTCCTCGTGAGAAAAAATCACGTCATGGCGGGCTTTCGCGAGTTCCCAAAACGCCCGGACAAAGAGCAGCGCGTCCAAAGGAATTTTGGCCAACGACGGGCCAATTTTGATCGTCCGCAGGCCGATGAGATTGCGGATTCGGCGGATGGTCAGATTTTTAAGTTCGACGTCTGTTCCGAGCGGGTAGGTGACGAGGTTTGTCCGGTGGCCCAAGTCGGACAGAGCTTTGACCCGGAAATAAACGGATATCGGAGTTCCCCGCGGCTGGAAAAAAGGCTCGGGGGCAAGCATCAATATCTTCATGACCGGCCGGCTAGGGTTTCTTTTCCGCGTCGGCGTCTATCACTTCGCGGACGACATAAATATGCTTCTCGACGGCTTCATGGTAGGTCCGGACCATGATTTCGCCCAAGAGGCCCATGGTGACGAACTGAAAACCGATGACCATGAGCAGTATGGCCAGGAGCAAAAGCGGCCGGTTTCCGATCCCGATCTTGAGAACGAGCCGTTGATAGGACAAGACGAGGGCCAGGACGCCTCCGACGCCTCCGGCGAACAGCCCGAAGAGACCGAAGATCTGGAGGGGACGCGTGGAGTAACTCAAGAGGAATTTGACCGTGAGAAGGTCGAGAACGACCCGGATGGAGCGGAAGATGTTGTATTTGGATTTTCCGTGGATCCGCGGCCGGTGGTTGACCGGCACCTCGGCGATCGTGACGCCGACGGTGCTGGCAATGGCCGGGATGAAGCGGTGCATCTCACCGTAGAGCTTGATGTTCTTGACGACTTCGCGGCGGAAGGCCTTCAGCGTGCAGCCGTAGTCATGGAGTTTGACTTTGGTGATTTTTGAAATCAGCCAATTGGCCGTGATGGACGGGAGGCGGCGGGTGATGAACCTGTCCCGGCGCTTCAGCCGCCAGCCGCTGACGATGTCGTTGCCCTCCTCGATTTTCTGAATGAGGAGGGGAAAATCGCTGGGATCATTCTGCAGGTCGGCGTCCAGGGTGATGATGATCTCGCCCCGGGCGTAGTCGAATCCGGCGGAGAGAGCCGCGGTCTGTCCGAAATTTTTTCGGAGCTTGATGACCTTGACCCGGCGGTCCTTGGCCTGGATGTCCCTTAAAGTGCGGAAGGAGCCGTCCCGGCTTCCGTCGTCCACGAAAATGATTTCGAACGGCATCGGGAGTTTATTGCCGGCGGCGATGATTTCCTCATAAAGCCGGCGAAGATTCTCTTCTTCATTGAAGACGGGGATGACAATCGAAAGCTTCGGGCTTTGGACTGTATTCATCCCCGTCACTATAGCATATTTTTTTTTGGAATTGAATTTGATTCTTTTTTTGGCGATAATATCTGCACATTATGCGGCTGAGAAGGAGAGATTTTCTTAGGCTCGGCGGCACCGGGCTTGCCGTCGCCGGACTTTCGCCGAAATCCGTGCTTTCGCTCTTCCCCCAGGAATCACAGCCGCCGTCCGCTTTGCGCCGGGAGCTTTTCGCTGACGACTATCCCTTTCCCTACGATGAAGCCGCTTTCGCCTGCGCCGAACGAGTTTACAATGTCCGGCGTTCCGCAGAAGACCCCGTGACGTTCAAGGCCGACGTGAACCTCCTGCTCAAAGCTGGCAAAAAATTGGACGTGAAAATCCTCGCGGGCGACAGGCTCGAGGCGCTGTCTTCAACGAACGATGTCCAAAGCTTCTCGGGCATCGAGGACCGCCTGGATTTCACGCTCTCCGGGTATTCGAGCCCTCGCCTGTATTATCAGGTTATGTACCGGGAAGGTCAGGGAAATTGGAAGGCCCTCGCTCCTAAAAGCGTTAAGCTTCCCGGCGTGGACCTTGATGCCGGCGGGGAAATCAAGGTCGTTTTGATCTCCGATGACCACACCTTTGATGACGGCGATTATGGGGTTCCCGATTCATATAAGGCCATCAAGCTCAATGGCGATTATGTCAATGAATTTATGAAAGGTTTGAAAACAAACCCGAGCTGGGAACCCGTCGAGCCTCTGGCCAGGCTCAAAAATGGGTTTTTTCTGGCTAAGGCTTTGCGCCGCATTCTCTATGCCGAGGATCCGGATTTTATCATCCACCTCGGCGACACGAACGGCATCAACGCCAGCTATAGTTGGGCCGGGCTCGGACTTCCCTGGTCGAACTTGAAAGATGAAGATTATGATTATATCGTCCGGACGCTCTGGCTCCGGGTGCGGAAGATGTATTCGGCCGTCACGCCGAGCATCCCCATGTACGTGGCCCTGGGCAATCATGACGGCGAGGAAGCTTGGAACGGCCTCAGGTTCAAAGCCCGCGAATGGCGGCAGAAATATTTCCCTCTCCCCGGCTCCCAGATTTATCCGGAAGGCGGCCATGAGAATGGAAATTATTATGCTTTTTCCTGGGGCGCCGACGAGAACAACCGAGGCGGCGCTCAGTTTATCATTTTGGACATCACGGCCTTTTCGGGAAACACGGAACCGGTCCGGCCCGAAGGCTGGACGTTCGGCGAAGACCAGCTCAAGTGGCTGGAAGACGTCCTGAAGAAAGGCGAAAAACACTGGAATTTTGCCTGCTTCCATCATGTCGCGGGCGGATGGCCGGCCGGCCCGACCGAGAGTCGGACGGATATCGCCTACGGCCGAGGACCGCTCTTTACCGCGAAGGACTACCAGGGCATTTGCGACTCGGCCGCGGTTGAACAGGTCAAGGTCACCGACCTGGCCCAGAAATATGGGCTGCGGGCTTTCCTCTACAGCCATGATCATATTTTTAAGTCGACGTTCATCAGGAAAGGCTTGAACCAGAAAGATCTCTACGGCGTCTCCTGTGGCTCGACCAAATACATTGCTGAAAGAGACTGGTGGAGAGGCAGCTACTGGCGCAAATATTACGGCGATGGCTTTGGTTCGCCTCCAGATTTCTGGGGGCCGGCGGGATTTACGCGGCTGACGATCAAAGCCAATTCAGTCAGAATCGAATATGTGACGGCCGGCAATACCGGGTTTACAAACCTGATTACTTCGAAAGCCGGCGATATTATAGCCACCACGCTGCTGGACAATCCGCCCCCTCGATTGACCGTTGATTGTACGACGATTAAGATTCAAGGATTCGAAGGCAGATCCCAGTATTCGCAGGTCTCATTCAAAGTCCGGAACGGCGGCGCCGGCACGTTGAAATATCAAATCAAACCCGAGAGCCCCTGGCTGAGCGTTTCTCCGGACAACGGAAAATCCTGGGGCGAACCGCATGAGCATCTGGTGTCCGTCACGGCCAGAAGATTCGAAGAAGGGGATTATGAGGGATTCATCCTCATAGAAAGCCCCGGCGTTTCCGGAAGCCCCCTAGAAATTCCGGTCAAACTCGTGATTTCATCCCCCCCCATATGCCCCCCTCTCGAGTTCAAAGCCGTGCGAAAGACGGACAAAACGCTGCTGGCCCAGGAAGGAGCAATTGTCTTGAGCTGGAAATCCAACCGCTTGAACAGCCGGATCCAAAAGTATAGAATCTACCTTCTCGACGCGGCGGGGAATAGGTCTCTGCTCGGAGAAGTCAAATCGAGTATCTTGAGTTGCACGTATCATCGCGCCAAGCGCGATCAAAAATACAGATTTGCCCTCACGGCGGTCGATAATAAATACCGGGAAGGCGAGGCGGCACTGACCTCGGTCGATTGACGGTCTGCTATGGCTTCAAAAAAGATACTCATCGTAGATTACGACGGCGGCAGCCGGGAAGCTTTGGCTCGGCTCTTCCAGCCCTATAAATTCCAGATCATTTCGGCTGCGGACGGGCTGACGGCCTACGAAAAATTTCAACTGGAAAAACCGGACCTTGTCATTATCGAAGCGATCCTGCCCAAGCTCCACGGCTTTGACTTGACGAGGAGGATTTCGCAGGAATCCCAGGGCCGCGTTCCGGTCGTGATCGTTACCGGGCTCTATCGGGGCCCCCAGTATAAGCATGAAGCTTTAGCCTTGTTCGGCGCTTCGGATTATTTCGAGAAACCCTATGACAGCGAGAAGCTCGTCCAGGCCGTTCTCAATCTTCTCAAGGAAAAGATCGATATCGGTTTTGAGCTTCCCGAGCCCGAGGCCGTCATTGAGTATCTCCGCCGGAAGCTGAAGAGGTCGGCTCCCGACAAGGGCGGCGGCGTTCCGGAGAATTGACATCCTCCGGTTAAAGCTGGTAGACTTTTTGGCACACTCATGAGCGAAAATTTGTGGACACGGTGCAATAATTGCCAGAGAATTCTCTTCAAAGAAGATATCGTCGAAAACCTCTCTGTCTGCCCGGCCTGCAATTTCCATTTCCGTCTGTCCGCCTCAGAGCGGCTGACCATGCTCTTTGATGACGGCCAGTTCGAAATTATTGACTACGATGTTTATCCCATCGATTCTCTTAAGTTTGAAGACACGCTGAAATACGCTCAGCGGCTCGAAGAAAATCAGAAAAAGACTTCTCTGTCGGAAGCCACCGTAAACGCCGTCGGCCTCGTCGGCGGCATTAAAGTGGTTGTCTCCTCCATGGATTTTTCTTTTATCGGCGGAAGCATGGGATCCGTGGTCGGCGAAAAAATCACGCGGGCGGTGGAACGTGCCATCAAAGAGAAGACACCGCTGCTTATCATTTCCTGCTCGGGCGGCGCCCGGATGCAAGAAGGCGCCTTATCGCTGATGCAATTGATCAAAACAAGCGCGGCTTTAGCCAAGCTCGAGGAAGCCAAGATCCCGTTCATCTCGATTCTCACCGACCCGACGAGCGGCGGCACCACGGCCAGTTTCGCCATGCTGGGAGACATCAACATCGCCGAGCCCAACGCCTTGATCAGCTTTGCCGGCCCTCGGGTGATCGAGCAGACGATCCGGGAGAAGCTTCCCAAGGGTTTTCAGCGCTCCGAGTTCCTGCTCCAACATGGTATGCTGGATGATGTTGTTCCCAGGAAAAACCTGCGGATGTATGTCATCCGCGCCCTGCGGCTGTTTCTCAGCCGGCCTCAATGAATTCCCGTCAATGCGAGGCTTATCTCCAGGGCCTCCAGAAGTTGGGCATCAAGCTCGGCCTGGAAAATATCAAAACCGTCCTCCGCTCGCTTGACTGCCCTCATCAAAAATACCCCGCGGTCCATGTCGCCGGCACAAACGGTAAAGGCTCGGTCTGCGCCATGCTCGCCGAAATATTGTCCGGCTATGGCCTGAAAGTTGGACTGTATACTTCACCTCATCTTGTCCGGATCGAAGAACGGATCCAGGTCGGCAGACGGCTCGTCCCGGGAAAAGACTTCCGCCGGCTGCTCGGAACGATCAAAGGTCGGATTGACCGACTTTTGGCCCAAAGACAGTTGGAGGCGCACCCCACTTTTTTTGAGGTTCTGACGATTCTGGCCTTTATGTATTTCGCGGAACGAAAGATCGATGTCGCCGTGATCGAGGTGGGGATGGGCGGCCGGTTTGACGCGACAAATGTCGTCACTCCTCTTGTTTCCGTGATCACGACGGTTTCCTGGGATCATCAGGAGTATCTCGGCCGGACGCTCGGCCAAATCGCCTTTGAGAAAGCGGGAATCATCAAGCCGAAGGTTCCCGCAGTCTGCGGCTTGCAGGCTGGTGAGGCCTATCGAGTCATAAAAAAGAGAGCCGCCGATAAAGAAGCGCCGCTTCTGAAAGTTTTCAGCCGGCCTCGAAGTTTCACGGCTCAAAAAAAAAGGGACGGATATCGTTTTTTTTATAAAATCGACGGCAGCCTCTATTGTTATTCTCCTTGGCTTCAGGGCGTGCATCAGGGGCGGAACGCCGCCATCGCGATTGCTGCCGCCTCGGTCTTGAGCAAAACCTGGAGAAAATTGGATAAGAAAAAAATTATCCAGGGTATCGAGCACGCCAGATGGCCGGGCCGCCTGGAAGTCGTTTCGAGGCATCCGCTGACGATCCTGGACGGTGCCCATAATGAATCCGGCGCCAGGACTGTTCGGCGCTTTATGAGGGATTTTGGCCGCCGGCCGCGTATTCTCGTTTTTGCCATGATGCACGATAAGGATATTCGGAAAGTTATGGACATTCTTTTTCCGCCGGCCCAAAAAATCATTCTCACTTCGATTCCTTATGTCAGGGCGGCATCGCCCGATGAGATACTCTCGCTGGCCGGACGCTTTAAGCGAAAAATCATCCTGGAGATTTCATTAAAGAAAGCCATGGCAGCCGCCCGGGCCCTAGCCGGTTCCCGCGGCACCGTTCTCGTCACCGGCTCGCTTTTTTTGGTTGGAGAAACGAAAAAATTGCTCCCTTGATGGGCAATCCTTTTTGGGGTTCTCACACAGCTCTTGCTCCGCGCCTTCTCTTTTAGCCCCAAATATGGTATATTTTTCCGTCAAATTCATGTTTGGGATGCCGTTGTATGCTCTCCATTGACGCAACTTTCTTAGTCACTTTCTTCATCATCTGGGTCCTGGTTTTTGTCCTGACCAGGATCCTTTGGAAGCCTATGCTCAAAGCCGTCAACGATCGCGAATCCAAGATTCAGGGTGATAGGGCGGCCGCGAAAAATTATATTGAAGCCTGCGAGAAGAGCCTTCAGGATATCGAGGCGACGATCAAATCGACCAAGGTCGCCGCGGAAAAGACGCGAGAGGCCCTGGAGGTGGAGGCCCTCAAGGAGAAAGTGCGGCTCCTAGCGGAGGTCAGCGCAGTCTCTAAAGACGAGATCGAGAAAGCGACGGCCAAGCTCAATGAAGAGCTTGTTCAATTGAAACGGGAACTCCAAGCCGAAGGGGAGCGTCTCGCCGGTCAAATCGAGCAGAGGTTACTGAATTGAGAGGAAAAATCATTAATTTTGTCATCCTTTTCGGCGGCTTGGCGTTTGTCCTCTACAAGCCTTTTCTCAACTTCCTTCGGAAGCGATCCGAGGACATTCGGACGGCGATCAGCGAGGCCGGAGATGCCCGGCGCGAAGCGGAACAAAAGCTTGAGGAAGCGCGGAGGAAAATCGGCGTTCTCGAGGAAGAAGTCGCCCGGATTAAAAAAGAGGCCGAGCTTGAGGGATTAAAGGAAAAGGACACGATCAAGATTCTGGCCGAAAAAGAAGCCGAGCGAATCAAATTTTTTGCCCGGCAGGAAATCGAAATGCACTTTAAAGCCGGAATCCGGGAGCTCAAAGAATTCGCTGCGGAGCTCGCGACGTCACTGGCCGAAGCCCGCATCAAAAAGAGAGTCACAGACCAGGACCAATCGGCGTTGATCGACAAATCCATCGAAAGGCTGGCTAAGCTTTATGAGAAACGAAGCTCTGGTTAAGCGTTATGCTGAAGCGTTGACTGCTGCTCTTAAGACGGATGATGAATATCGGGCCGTGAGCTTGGACCTGGCCGGTTTCACGGACCTCATTGAGAAAAATCACCAGCTCCGCGAGATTCTTCTCCGGTCCTTTTTGACGACGTCCAAAAAAGCGCAGATCGTCGAGGACATTATGAACAGACAATCTTACGAGGCAAAAACGTGCCGGCTGATCCTTCTTCTTTTAGAACATAAACGCCTCGATATTTTGCCCGGGATCGTTGCGATTTTTCCGGAGCTGTGGGAGCAAAAGAAGGGTATCGTGACGTTGGAAGTCTCGTCGGTCGTTCCTCTCAAAGCCGGACAAAAACAGAAGCTCGAAAGCAAGCTGCGGCGTCTTGAAAAGAGGGCGATCCACTGCACTTACGCCATCGATCCCGGGATTGTGGCCGGGCTCTACATCAAAAAAGGAAATTTGGTTTACGATGCGTCCCTCAAAGGGCAGCTCGAAAAATTGAAAGACATCATCAGGGAAGGGTAACAGGCCATGGCGATTAAAGCAGACGAAATCAGCAAGATTATCCAGAGTCATATCGAAGGCTTTGATGTCAGTGTCGATATCAAGGAAATCGGAACGGTCATTTCGGTCGGCGACGGCATCGCCCGCATCCACGGGCTGGATCGGGTGATGTATAACGAGCTGATCGAATTCCCGCACAATGCCTTCGGCCTGGCGCTCAACCTGGAAGAGGACAGCGTCGGCGCCGTTCTCCTCGGAGAAAGCCATCTGATTAAAGAGGGCGATTTAGTCAAGCGTACCCACCGCATCATGGAAGTCCCATCCGGGCCGGCGCTCATCGGGCGCGTGATCGATCCTCTCGGCCTCCCGCTGGACGGAAAAGGCCCGATCAAGACCGATATTTACCAGGTCATCGAACGCCTCGCGCCCGGCGTCGTCGAGCGGCTGCCCGTCCGCGAGCCCCTGCAAACGGGGATCAAGGCCATCGACGCCATGATCCCGATCGGCCGCGGCCAGCGCGAGCTCATCATCGGCGACCGCCAGACAGGAAAATCCATCATCGTCATGGACACCATCATCAACCAGAAAAATAAAGACGTCGTCTGCATCTATGTGGCCATCGGCCAGAAAAATTCGACAGTCGCCCAGATCGTCAAAACCCTGGAAGACTACGGCGCTATGAAATACTCGATTGTGGTCGCCGCTTCGGCGAGCGATCCGACGCCCCTTCAATATTTGGCTCCGTACAGCGGCTGCGCCATCGGCGAATATTTTCGGGACAGCGGCCGGCACGCCCTTATCGTTTACGATGACCTGTCCAAGCATGCGGCGGCCTACCGCGAAATCTCGCTGTTGCTGCGCCGGCCGCCGGGCCGCGAGGCCTACCCGGGTGATGTTTTTTATCTCCATTCTCGGCTTCTGGAACGAGCCGCCAAACTCAACGATGAGCTCGGGGGAGGATCGTTGACGGCTCTGCCCATCATCGAGACACAGGCCAACGACATATCGGGATATATTCCGACCAACGTCATTTCGATCACAGACGGGCAGATTTATCTCGAGTCTGAGCTCTTCAATTCGGGCATCCGGCCGGCCATCAATGTCGGTATTTCGGTGTCGCGTGTTGGCGCCAAAGCCCAGATCAAGGCCATGAAGCAGGTTGCGGGAAAGCTCCGCCTCGACCTCGCCCAGTACCGGGAGCTTCTGACGTTCGCCCAGTTCGGGACCGAGCTCGACCGGACCAGCCAGGCCCAACTCGACCGCGGCCAACGGCTTACCGAAATCCTAAAACAAAACCAGTTCAACCCTCTGCCCGTTGAGAAGCAGATCATCATCATTTATGCCGGAAACCGCGGCTTCCTGGATGAATTCGAGGCGGCCGAGATCCGCGATTATGAAAAGAAGCTCTATGAGTTTTTCGATCAAGAACACGGCGATATTCTGGCCAAGCTGCGAGAGCGCAAGCAAATCGACGCCGCCCTGGACGAGGCCATCGGTGCGGCGCTCGTGGAATTCAACAAGAGGTTTAAGCAGGAAGCGGCCTGATGGCGATCCTCATCGACTTTCGCCGGCGGATCCGCAGCGTCCGAAACACGCAGCAGATCACCAAGGCGATGAAAAGCGTCTCCGCGGCCAAGTTTAAAAAAGGGCAGAGGGCCGTGATCGAGGGCCGGCCGCAGTGGCACCAATCGCCCGAGATGCTGGCCCAGATCTTGCGCTGGACCGGGACAGGCATCCACCCGCTGTTCTATGTCCGGGATGAAAAGAAGATCCATGTCATCGTCATCACCTCGGACAAAGGTTTGTGCGGCGCCTTCAACTCGAACCTTCTAACGAAAACGATGGCCTTCGTCCAAGAAAAAGCGGAGAGATGCAAGGTCAGCCTGGTGCTTATCGGCAAGAAGGCCGTGAATTTTTTTAAAAAACGTCCTTATCGCCTGGACAGCGCTTTTTCCGAACACGTTGACAAGCTTGAAATCCGGGAGTTGCGGTCGATCGCCCGGCGCCTCATGCAGCTCTTCGTCTTCCAAGAAACCGACGCCGTCTATGTCGCCTACAATGAGTTTAAATCCATCCTGGCGCCGCGGATTACGATAGCCAAGCTTCTGCCTGTCGCGGCGGACGAGAGCCCGGACCGCGCGGGTGTCGCTCCGCCGGATTGGGAACCGGCCGCGGCGACGCTCGTCGACACCCTGGTTCCCCAATATATCGAAAACCAGCTCTGCCATTATTTCTTCGAATCCCAGGCCGCGGAGCAGGCGGCGCGGATGATGGCCATGGAAAACGCCTCGAAAAATGCCGAGGAATTGATCAAGGATTTGATCCTTATCCTGAATAAAATCCGCCAGGCGGGGATCACCAAAGAGCTTCTCGAAATCATGACCGCCGTTGAGGCGCTGAAGACATAAGGATATCGATTGGAGCGACCCATGAGCAAAGCCGCGAAAAAGGAACGAATCGGACAGGTCGTCCAGATCATCGGCCCGGTCGTTGATGTCTCGTTCAAAGGGATGGAGCTGCCGGAGATATACACCGCTATTCGAATCACCAGTGACGGCTTTGAAACGCCGATACCCGTCGATATCGTCGTCGAGGTCGAACAGCACCTGGGCGAGCACATCGTCCGCTGCATTTCCATGCATCCGACGGACGGCCTGGCGCGCGGCATGAAAGCCGTAAATATGGGCGGCCCGATCGAAGTGCCGGTGGGCGTGGAAACGCTCGGCCGGGTGATGAACGTCATCGGCGAGCCCGTGGACCACAAGGGCCCCATCAACGCCAAAAAGAAATATCCCATCCACCGGCTGCCGCCCCGGCTTGATGAGCAGAGCACGCGGCTCGAGATGTTCGAGACCGGCATCAAGGTCATCGACCTCATCCAGCCGTTTTTGAAGGGCGGAAAAATCGGGCTCTTCGGCGGCGCCGGCGTGGGCAAGACGGTCATCATCATGGAGCTCATCCATAACGTCGCCTTGAAGCACGGCGGCTACTCGGTGTTTGCCGGCGTCGGAGAGCGGACGCGCGAGGGAAACGACCTCTGGCTCGAGATGAAAGAATCCAAGGTCATCGACAAAACGGCGCTGATCTACGGCCAGATGACCGAGCCCCCCGGAGCGCGTCTCCGCGTCGGGCTGTCGGCGCTTTCCGTCGCCGAATACTTCCGCGACGAGATGAACCAGGACATCCTGCTGTTCATCGATAATATCTTCCGCTTCACGCAGGCTGGCTCCGAAGTATCGGCGCTCCTGGGCCGCATGCCCTCGGCGGTCGGCTATCAGCCCAATTTAGCCTCGGAGCTGGGCGAACTCGAAGAGAGGATCACCTCGACCACCAAGGGTTCGATAACGTCCGTCCAAGCGATTTATGTGCCGGCCGACGACTTCACCGATCCTGCGCCGGCGACGACGTTTTCCCACCTTGACGCTTCGACAAACCTGTCGCGCGGCTTAACCGATATAGGAATTTATCCGGCCGTCGATCCGCTGGCTTCGTATTCCCGGATTCTCGATCCGAACATCATCGGCGAGGAGCATTACCGAGTGGCCCGGCGGGTCAAGGAAATCCTGCAGAAATACAAGGACCTCCAGGACATCATCGCCATCCTGGGCATCGAGGAATTGTCCGACGAAGACAAGCTCAGCGTCGCCCGCGCCCGCAAGATCCAGCGCTTCCTGTCCCAACCGTTCCACGTAGCCGAAGAATTCACCGGCCGATCGGGCCAATACGTGACCGTCGAAGAGACGGTCCGCGGTTTCAAGGAAATCATCGAAGGCCTGCACGACGACAAGCCCGAGCAGTCGTTTTACATGATGGGCGGGATCGACGACGTCGTTAAACGCGCCGAGGAACTGAAAAACGCGTGAGCCAGAATCCGCTTCCGGTCGTCCATCTCGTCGTTATAACCCCGCGTCGGCTTCTGTGCGAAGCGGACGCCGAGGAAGTGTCGATCCCCGGCCTCGACGGCTTGATCGGGATCCTGCCCGGACACAGACCGATGATGATCTCTCTGGGCCGTGGGATACTGAGCTACCGTCAGGGAACCGAGACGGAAGGCTATGGCATCCTGGGAGGCTATGCCGAAATCCTGCCCGATAAGGTCCTTGTTTTCACGGATGTGGATGATGAAGGTCAAGAAAAATGATGATGAGACCCTGGATTCGTTTTACCGGGGCCGGATCCTTGTTCTCCAGAAAAAAAACGGCTACCGCTTCGCCATTGACGCGCCTCTACTCGCCGATTTCATCCGAACCCGGCCCTCGGACGAGATTTTAGATCTGGGGGCGGGAAACGGCATCGTCGCCCTTCTTTTGAGCATCAAGCCTTTCGGCCATATCACGGCGGTTGAAATCCAAGGTACACTCGCGGACCTCGCGCTGCGGAACGTCCGGCTGAACCGGCTTGGAAACAAGATCGCCGTCATTAAGGAAGACCTGAGAAAATTCCGGCCGACGAAAAAATACGATGTCATTTTTTCCAATCCGCCCTATATCCGGAAAACATCGGGCTTCTTGAGCGTTTCTGTGGAAAAAGCCGTTGCAAAACACGAACTAAAATGCGATATATATGACGTTATGCGGACGACCGGAGATTTGCTCAAAAAAGACGGCCGGGCGTATTTCATTTATCCGGTCCTACGGAAAGACGATTTCCTAAAAGCCGCTCAAAACGCGGGACTTAGCGTTTGCGTTTTCCGCTTTGTGCATCCGCGGAAAGATGAAGCGGCGAATCTATTTTTAACCGAGTGCGGCTTGGCCCTCGGCGAAGCGCGAACGCTGCCGCCGCTTGTCCTTCACGATGAACGCGGCGCTTACCTGCCCGAAGCCCGGGACATATTTGAAGGGAGAACCCGTGACCCGGCTTTTTAAGAACCTCAAAGTGCTTTATAAATACCGGGTGCTCATCCAGAACCTGGTCAGCCGCGAGCTCAAGGCCCGCTACCGTGGCACGGTGCTGGGATTTCTCTGGTCGTTTTTCAACCCGCTCCTTCTCATGACCGTGTACACCATCGTCTTCGGTTTCATCCTCCGGCCTCGCGATCTGGCCATCGGGAACTCGTGGCACTACGCCCTGTTCCTTTTCAGCGGAGTTCTGCCCTGGGTCTGGTTCTCGTCCTCATCCCTTGAGTCGGCCAACGTCCTGATGATTAACGGGAACCTAATCAAAAAGATTCTTTTCCCGGCGGAGATTCTTCCGGTCGTCACGGTCACGGCCAACTTTATTCATTTCTGCTTCGGACTTCCGATCCTGTTGATTTTTATTTTCGTCTTCGGCAAAACGCTTACGTTATACGTGCTGTTCCTGCCCGTCGTCGTCCTCGTCCAATATATTTTTTCGCTGGGCTTCAGCTTCCTCATTTCGGCGCTGACCGTCCATTTCCGCGACATCAAAGACATCCTGGGCAACCTGCTGACATTTTGGTTCTTTACGACGCCGATCGTCTATTCCTTTAGTTCCGAGCCCATCCAAAAATACAGCGCCATCAGGACGATGCTCAACCTCAACCCGATGACCCATATCATGGAAGGCTATCATTATTGCTTTTTTTATGGAGGCATGATCCATTGGAAGAAGCTCGGCGTGACATTCGTCGTCTCGCTCATTTTATTCTATATCGGCTATGCGGTCTTCGACCGTCTGCGCGATTCCTTCCCGGAGGAAGTTTAGGTGTTTGCCATCGAGCTTGAAAACGTCTCGCGCGCCTACCAGAAATATTCGGGCCGCCACCGCTTCCAGACGTTTAAGAGCGCGTTGGTCAAGGGCGACTTGTTTCGCTCGTTGGAGCCCGACGAGCTAGTTCTGGCGGTGGATGATATCAGCCTCAAGGTTGAGAAAGGCACGACATTCGGTGTCATCGGCGAAAACGGGTCGGGCAAGAGCACGCTCCTCAAGCTCGTGGCCGGGATCGCCAAGCCGACCACGGGCCGGGTCAAGGTGGAAGGGAAGATTTCTGCGCTGATCGAGCTCGGCGCCGGTTTCCACCCTGAAATAACCGGGCGTGAGAACGTTTTCATCAACGGGATTATGCTCGGACTGTCGAAAAAGGAAATCACCCAGAAGTTTGATGAAATCGTCCGGTTCGCCGAGCTCGAGGAGTTCATTGACGCGCCGGTCAAGACCTATTCCTCGGGCATGTATATGAGGCTCGGCTTTTCGGTGGCCATCAATGTCAACCCGGACGTCCTGCTGATCGATGAAGTCCTGGCCGTCGGCGACGCGGCCTTCGTGCCCAAGTGCTTGGACCGGATCGACGACTTCCGCCGCCGCAAAAAAACCATTCTCTTCGTCAGTCACGACCTGGCCACCGTCGAAAAAATCTGCGACAGAGTGGCCTGGCTGAAAAACGGGAAAATTCAGATGCTCGGCGAGCCGAAGCGGACCGTTGATGCCTACCTCCAGGACATCGCCGCCCAGCAGGAGGAGGATTACCAGGAAAGCCGGAAAGACATCGATCTGGAGCAGACGTGGGACAACGAGCGGCGCGAGAGGCGCTGGGGAAAGCGAGAGATCGAAATTCGCAAGGTCACCCTCAAAAATTTGCAGGGCGAGGAGAAGCACGTTTTTCATCCGGACGAGGGCCTGGTCATCGAGATGAATGTCGCGGCCCGCGAGCCCAGCGACGATTTCGTCTTCGGCATCGGGATTTTCAATTCCCAAGGAAATTCCTGCTACGGGACGAACACGTACCTTGAGGATTTCGAGCCGGTGGCGTTCCAGGGCGAGGGAAAAGTCGTCTGCCGGATCGAAAAATTGAACCTCATCAACGGGACCTATTACCTGGATGTGGCGGCCCACAGGCGTGACGGCTATCCCTACGATTACCACCGCAACCTGTATTCGTTTCTGGTGTCCTCGACGCTCAAGGACGTCGGGATCGCGCGGCTCCCGCATACCTGGAAATTTTCGCCGAAGATCAAGATTAAGCCGTCGGATAGGTTATGAAAATGCTGTCGCACCTCCCGGAAATTTGATTTAGGATGTCCCAAATAAAAGTCCAATCATTAAATAACCTCAAGAGGATCCGAGCCCGGCTTCGCCGAGAAGGGAAAAGCGTCGTCTTCACCAACGGCTGTTTCGATTTAATTCACGGCGGGCACATCCATCTGTTTAAAAAGGCGAAAAGCTCGGGCGATGTGCTTATCGTCGCCTTGAATACCGACGCGTCCATCCGGAAGCTCAAAGGGCCGGCTCGACCGGTCTTTCCCCTCAAGGAGCGATTTGAAGTCCTGTCGGCCATCGAAGATGTCGATTACCTGACTTCATTCGCCGAAGAAACGCCGCAAAAAATTATCGGCGCGATCTTGCCCGATGTCCTGGTCAAGGGCGGCGACTGGAAAGTTGACCAGGTCGTGGGCAGAAAAGAAGTGGAAGCCGCCGGCGGCCGCGTCGTCATCGTTCCCTTCCTCAAAGGCCGCTCCAGCACGACGATCATAAAAAAAATCTTAAAAAACTTCAGCTGAGACAAATAAGCGTCCCCAAAAAATAAAAAGCCCGCCATGCTTCCTCCTCTGAAGCGTGGCGGGCTCATGAAGAATTCAGCGAAAGAGCAGTTTCACCTCGTGCTCAGGAGGCACATAGACAGCCGCTCTTGCAATGAGAAACTCGAGGAACCATGTATCGTTTCATCGATCCTTTCCTCCTTTCATAAAGCCTATAGGAATACTATATATTCGATCCCGGCGATTGTCAACCGCGATGGTTGGCTTTAACCTTCCCGAAGAACCACTGCCACAGCTTTTTGTGGAACTCTATACTCGGCGGATGGGCTTTCAAGTAGCCGTTGATCGAGAACAGGTCCTTGTCCTGCGGTGTAAATTTGTAGTTCGGCTCCGTGTCCCAGAGTATGGGAAACTCGGGATGGAACTGGGTGCCGAGAACATTGGGGAACCGGGTGTGTTCGATGGCTTCGATGACTTTGCCGTCGAGCGACGTCGCCGCGACTTTAAAGCCCTTGCCGGGCTGTCCGGCGGCCTGATGGTGGGAGCTCATGATGTACGGCTCATCCCCGGGCCTGAAGCCGAGTTCTGTGCAAAATTTGCTTTTGTCCGCGAGCTTGATGGGATGGAGCATAGAGCCAAGCAGCTTCTTGTCGTTTGGGTTCAAAAGCCGCCAGGGATTTTTGTGCCAGTTGGGCTGGCCGAGCGCGATGATGTCTTCGACGAACTTCTTGCCGTAAGTATCCTCCCAAACGTCTTGGACCAGAGTCCCACCCGTTCCGACGCTCAAGCTCTGGCTTCCCAGGCAGATGCCCAGGACGGGGAAGGTGGGCCGGCTCTCCAGGAATCCTTTGAAGGTATCGTTTTGCGAGCGGCCCAGAAGATGAAAAATAAAGGAGAGCTCCAGATAATGGCGGTCTGGATCTTCGATGATCGTCAGCAGGTTTGTGTTCTGCTTATAAGCTGCCGGCGGAATGTCGGGACCTCCGAAGAAGATCATTCCGTCGGATTTCCTAAAAATTTCCTCGAATTCCTTGGAGCCGGCATTCGGCTTATAGAGATCGGAAAGCCCGATTTCGGCGGATACTTCATGGAATTTGACCCAGGCTATATTTTTGTCCCGGATGAATTTTTGGGATTCCTTATAATTTGTTTTTTCCTTGGCGTGGTAGACCCCGACCACCTCGATATTTTCAGAGGGCAAAAGACCCTGTTCTTTAAGGGCCAGCAGGGCTTTGACAGTTCCGACCGAAGGATAAAAAATCGTCAGTCGGACGTTTTGATGAGTCTCAGAGGCTGTGTCGAAAAACCGTTCGGGCGCTTGCGCTCGAAGCTGCGCTGGCAAAAACAGAAATATCAAAAGCGCAAACAAAAGAAATTTTAATCTCAAGAGTTTCAGCATGATCGTTTATTTCCTTTCATTTTCGAATTGTCTTGAAGCACGGGCGGCGCTGGCCGGGGCTGTTCAGCGACGCGGCCCGCGTCGTAGCTAGACCGTGCATGTTATTTTTTCTCCGTGGATTTAATCGCCGACAGGATCGCCCGCGTCACTACGGTTTTAAGCAGGTCGACTTTATAGGCGTTTTCCGCGAGCGGTCCGGCGTCGGCCAGGGCGCCTGCGGCGGCCTGGCGGATGACGGCTTCGGTAGCTTTTTTCCCTCGCAGAGCGTCTTCGGCCTTTTTCAGCCGCCAGGGGATCGGCGCGACGCCGCCGCAGATGATGCGGATGTCCGCGATCGAGCCGCCCGACATCAAAGCTTTGACCGCCGCGGAAACGACGGCAAAATCCCAAGCGCCCCGCTCCATGAATTTTAAATAGGCGCTCTTTTCGCTCGTTTTGGCTAAAGGAATGCGGACTTCTTTCAGGACTTCCTGGCCGCTCAAGATATTTTCTTTCCGGACATTAACGATGGGCGGCATATAAAATTCGGCCAGCGGCACGGTTTTTTCTCCGGACGGCGCGGCGATCACGGCTTTGGCCTCGAGCGCGATGAGCGCCGGCGCCAGGTCGGAAGGATAGACGGCGTAACAGATTCCGCCGCCGAAAATGGCATGGTATTTATTCCGGCCGTTCGCGGCATAGCATTTGCTTCCGCCTTTTTTATTGCATAAAACATGGGCATCGCGGTAATACCAGCAGCGCGGCCTCTGACAGAGGTTGCCGCCGACCGTTCCCATATTTCGCAATTGCGGAGAGGCGACAACCTTCGCCGCCTCGTGAAGGACGCGGTAGTCCTGCCGGATCAGAGGCTGGTCGGCCAGCTCGGCCACGGTAGTCAGCGCTCCGATGGAGATGGCATCCTTCTCCTTTTTTATATAAGCGAGCCCGGGTATGGCCTTGAGGTCGACGACGACATCGGGCTCGATCGTCCCTTCTTTAATTTCAGCCAACAAATCTGTCCCTCCCGCCATCATAAAAACATTTTGCCGGCCCTTAGCGAGAAAGGCGGTGACCTGGTCCAAGGACGCAGGTTTTCCGTATTGGAAGTTCTTCACGGCTGGACCTCCTTTCTCTTGAGGGCGGCGAGCACTTTGGCGGGCGTCATCGGGATTTCTCTGATGTGGATGCCGAGGGCGTTGTAGACGGCGTTGGCGATCGCGGCCGTCGCCGGGATGCGCGGCGGCTCGCCCAATCCCTTCGTTCCGAGATTGTTCAGTCGGTCATCGATAACGTCGACAAACAACGGCACGATCTCCGGGATGTCCAAGGCCGTGGCGATCTTGTAATCGTGCAAATTGGGGTTGACCATGGTTCCGGTCTCGGAGTCCATGATCTTTTCCTCGAACAGCCCCGCGCTCAATCCCTGGATGATGCCGCCGAGGACCTGGCTTTCCGCGGTCTGCCGGTTAATCACCCGGCCGACGTCATGGGCTGCGACAACTTTCCTGACGTTGACCTTGCCCGTTTCCACGTCCACTTCGACTTCGGCGAAATGGGCGCCGAAGGTCTGAAAGGCGAACGTCGAAGGATAGTCCGAGCGCTCGCCGTGGAAACACATGGGCCGCGGCAGGGTTCTGACGAGGTCTTTATATTCGACGGCTTTGGACGGGTCGTTTTTCGACATGAATTTCTTGTTTTCAAAGACGACATCGGCCGCCGCGATGTTGAGCTTTTTGGCCGCGAGCTGCTTAAGCTGGTCCGCCGCCTTGAGCGCCGCATCGCGGACCGCCGGCGCGACCGAGGGCACGGTCAGGCTTCCTCCGGAAATGGGGGCCCAGGGATAATCGGAGTTGCCGATCTTGACAGTGATGTCCTGCGGTTCGAAGCCAAGCGTATCGGCCGCGACAACTGCAATATGGGTTCGAGTACCGGTGCCGATGTCCTGCGTCCCGCATTCGACTTCAATGCTCCCGTCCGCGTAGATCTTCAGGTCGGCCAGCGTCCCAGGCACGCCGGCGCCGGGCCAGATCTGGCTGGCCATGCCGATGCCCGTCCTAATTTTTCCAATTCCCGCGCCGGGTTTTTTATTCCGCCGGGCCCAGCCGATTTTTTCTGCGCCGAGCTTGTAGCAGGCGTCGAGCCCTTTGGTCGAATAGGATTTCCCTGTGTCCCCTTTCTCCTTTAGGGAATAGTTCTTGAGCCGAAACTCGAGCGGATCCATCCTCAGCTTCGCGGCTAGCTCCTCCATAAATCCTTCGAGGGCGAACGTCCCCTGGGTGTGACCGGGAGCCCGGGTCGCGCGTGAGCTGCAGGTGTTGACAAAGACCGAATATTCCTCAACCTTGACGTTCGGGCATTTATAGACGTCTGTTACGGGCTCGGCGCAGCGGTCGCCGCGGCCGATCCCTCCGCAGACATAGTTCTTCCAGTGGAGAGCGGTGAGCGTGCCGTCCTTCTTGACGCCGGCCTTGAGCGTGGCGTGGGCCGACGGCCGATAGCCGACACAATAGGAATTTTCGCGCCGAGTGAGGACGACCTTGACCGGCCGGTCCGTCTCTCGCGCCAGCCGAGCGGCGATGATTGTGTGATCGTTCGCGCTCAGCTTGCTGCCGAATCCGCCGCCCATGTAGTGCTTGATGACCTTGACGCGGGCCGCGGGTATGTCGAGCGCACGGGCCAGCCCGTCACGGACAGACTGGACGGCCTGGGTTGAATCCCAGACCGTCAGGTTGTCGCCTTCCCATTTGGCGACGCTCGAGTGCGTTTCGGCCGTCTGATGGACTTCCCAAGACGTCTTATAGGTTTGCTCGAAAACGACGTCCGCTTCCTTGAAGCCTTTGTCGATGTCTCCGCGGTTGTATTCGTTGAGCTTCTGGACGTTGCCTTGGTCCTGAACCAGGGGCGCCCCTTGTTCCATAGCTTTCTCTTGGCTCACGACATGGGGCAGGACTTTATATTCGACTTTGATGAGGTTGAGCGCTTCTTCGGCCGTTTGTTCGTCTCCGGCCGCGACCGCCGCAATCGGCTCGCCCGCCCATTTGACGCGGCCCTCCTTGAGCTTTAAAGCGGCCTTAACGCCCGGATAATCGAGCGCTTGGCTTAAATCGATTGAAAGGACGTCGGCGCAGGCGTGCGGCGAGCGGAGGATCTTGGCCTGGAGCATGCCCTCGAAATAGAGGTCATGCGTATATTGGGCTGCGCCCGTGACGATCTTTCTCCCGTCGATCCGCGGCGTATATTTCCCGATATACTTAAATTCGTCGGGCTTCGGCTGGGGTTGAAGCTGCGCTGGCGCGGTCTGGGTGCCCTGGCTTTTTGCCAATTCTGCGTATTCGAGATTCGGGTCATCGATCATCTGTTCTTTCTTCATCTCAGCCCCTCCTCATGGTGTCCGCAGCCGAAGCGACGGCTTCATAAATCTTTTGGTAGTTTCCGCAGCGGCAGAGGTTTCCCGCAAGACCCGCTCTGACGTCATCGAACGTCGGCTGCTTGTTCTTGTTGAGGAGTCCGACCGAGGCCATGATGAAGCCCGGCGTGCAAAATCCGCATTGGTAGGCGTCTTTATCGATGAAAGCCTGCTGAACGGGATGGAGCTTATCCTTGCCGGCCAGACCTTCGATCGTCAGAATATCTTTCCCCTCGGCCTGGACCGCGAGCAGATGGCAGGAATAGACCGGTTTGCCGTCCAGGAGAACGGTACAGCCTCCGCATTCGCCGCGGCTGCATGTTCTTTTAGTGCCGGTGAGCTTCAAGCGGTCACGGAGTGTTTGAAGGAGCGTTTCGCCGGATTCCACCTCAAGGCTGATCGTCTTTCCGTTCACGGCGAGAGAAATCCTTTTCTTGGAATAGAGCTCCATCTCAGCCGGGGCGGATTGGATGGAAAATGGCTCTTGGCCGAGGACGCGCGAAGCCACGCTCATGCCCACGGCCCCTCCGCCCAGGCTCTGGAGAAAAGCCCGGCGGGTGACCGCTTTTTTCTTTTTTCCCCGAAAATCTTCCATGGCCGCTCTTCTTATGCCAGTCTGATGAGAGCCTGGATGACAAGACATAGAGCCGTCGCCAATGAAGGAACCAGGATTCGCAGAGCAGCCGCTTTCCGCGCGGCTGAGACCGTATGCTCCAGGGTTTCAGTCCAGGCTCCGGCCCAGAAGCCCAGCGGAACCGTGACGAGAGATACAGCGACGGCCAGCGGCGCATAATAGAGCGACAAAGGCGTCGTCGAACCGGGAAAAACGCAGGCCGGGATGCCGGTGGCGAACTTGACCAGCGGAAAGAGATTGACGGCGAGGAGTGCCGAAGAGGCGCCGATAAATGCCTGGCCCGCGGCTTTTTGTTTGGAGGATTCCTTCACGAAGGCGATGAAAACGAGAAAGGCCAGACCTTCCATGGCGAAGGCGAAGATGGGGTTGGCTACGGCGCCGTTTTTAACGGGCAGTCCGAGAAGAAGTGCGTCGAAGAGTTTAAAGAGGCTGGCGACGAGGACGAGAAGCGCCGGGCCCAAAATATCGCGGGTCCGCGTCCAGGTCGCCGCGATGAAAAAGAGGGCGACTCCGGTCATGATCGAACCGGAGGCAAGCTGCGCGCAGCTTTTGAGACTCATCCCCAGAGCGGCCTCGGCCAGACCCCAGACCGATCCGAAAATGACGATAGTGCCAAGCTTAAAGGCGGAGTTTTTTTGAGGCATCGAAATCTCCTTTTGGCGGTTGGCGAGTTGATAAAACACTCTGTTCATTATAACGGCAGTGGAGCGCAGGGTCAAACCTACAAAATTCGGTGACATGTTCCGAATTCTCTGGAATTCGGTACCTATCACTAATATGAACGCAATAAATAAAGTGACAACCTAGAGGCGGCGCTTAGGCCGTCCGTAGCCCCCGGACCCCGAGGGACCAGTCCCGTCGGTTCCCCCCGTCGGAAAAGCCGACGGGGCCCCCCTCCGCTACGGGGGCTTGAG
>Ga0315282_10001887_pt1 | contig 39126 bp, 34 predicted proteins | sample YL17G07_20_MG_FD_203693 | JGI IMG/M metagenome (GOLD analysis project Ga0315282, IMG submission 203693) | Sediment microbial communities from Yellowstone Lake, YNP, Wyoming, USA - YL17G07_20 | ecosystem: Environmental > Aquatic > Freshwater > Lake > Sediment | place: USA: Wyoming | collected... | reverse complement strand
CTCGGCGTGCCGCGCCGCATCCTCGCCCCCGTCAAAACCTGGACCCGGGAGGCCCACACCCATAGTGACTGAAAACCAACCCCGCCCCCCAAAAACACTGGCAATTCAGCCACCCCATGTCGAAGTTGGGCTAGGGGCGAGGGAAGCTACGACCCAGCCAACGAATGTTGCTGCACAAAAGAGAAGTCCACGGTCTATGAAATCATCGACGGCCGCGTTGATCTCCTTGCGGTGGAGGACTTTGTAGGTCTCACTCAGTGCAATGACGAGGGGCCCCGACAACTTCATGGAAGTCTCCGCAATCTCTTGTGTGGGCGAATCCAGTTGGCCCTCAAGCGGTGCCCCCACCACTTCCTCCAAGCTTGCATCAGTTATTCCAGAATCAACGACGTGGCCAAAGTGGTGGGCAACAGCGTCGGCAGCAAGGTCTAGCGAACGCCCACAAGGGGCTAGGCTACGAAAGCGCTGCTCGACACAGTTCGGTGACTTGACACGGCCTCACTTCGTCCACGAATATCGCTTGGAGAAAGAGCAGCACGGTGGCACTCCAGAGTTGGCAGCCATGACCAAAGTCGCGTTGATGCTGGCATTCGACAGGAAGTCGCACTTCCAGTGGCACCATCCGCCACTGGCGCTGGGATATCTTGCGTCCAACCTGCGCGCTCGCCTGACCGATGTTGATGTGCGGTTTTTCCTCACGGCCGAAGACGCGGCCCGCTTCCAGCCCGACCTTGTGGGGATTTCCAGCGTCACGCAGAACATTCCCATCGCCGTCGCGCTGGCCCGCGCCCTCAAGAGCCGGATCGAAGCGCCGGTCGTTCTCGGCGGCATCCACGTGAGCCTTGCGCCGCAGCGATTGCCCGCGCCGTTCGATCTCGCCGTGTTGGGCGAAGGCGAGCAGACGCTGGTGGACCTCGTTCGCTGGCGGCGGGGCGAGATTGATGATCTCCGAACGATTCCCGGCCTGCTCCTTCGCGAGGGCGACCATCTGGTTCAGACTCCGCCGCGCGAGCCGGTCTTCGATCTCGACGAGATCCCGTTTCCCGACGTCGAGCTGCTGGGGCGCAACTGGGAAGTGGACTATCACGACCGGATGCTGATGTACTCGTCGCGCGGCTGCCCGTACAAATGCGCCTACTGCTGCGGGACGCGCTTCTGGCGCACCTACCGTGCCTTCTCGCCCGAGTACGTCATCCGCGAAATCGAGTCGCGCCACGCGCAGTTCGGCACGCGCTGGTTTGACTTCTGGGACGACCTCTTCATCGGCGACGAGAAGCGGTTTGGCCGGTTTGCGGAGATGTTTCTCGAGCGGGGGCTGCGCGAAAAAGTGGTGCCGGCATTCAGCGTGAGGGCGAATCTCATCACGCCCGAACGGGCGCAGATGTTCAAACGGCTCGGCGTCGAGAACGTCAACTTCGGCGCGGAGTCGGGGAGCGATCGTGTCTTGGTAGCATGCAACAAAACAGGGGTGACGGTCGAGACGAACCAGCGCGCCGTTGACCTGCTCAACGACGCCGGCTGCATGGTCAACTGCTCGTTTGTTTTTGGCTTTCCCGATGAGACCGCGCGCGAGATGGAGGCGACGCTGGCGTTCATCGAGCATAACAAGAATAAACTCGCCGACATCGGCTATTTCCCGCTGCTGCCCTTCCCCGGAACGCTTTACTGGGACCTGGCGCTCGGGCGCGGAGCGGCGTCGCTCGATATGGATTGGTCGGCCTTCGAGATGAATTACAGCGAGCTCGACTGGGACAAATTCCCGATGTTGGCCGAAAAAGTGAGCCGTAGTGAGTTGCGGAGTTTTCTGGACCGCGCGAATCAGCTGCGAAATGAGATTGTCGCTCTGCATCTTCAGCGAAGACAAAACACTTGACCGCAGATTCCGCAGATTCCGCAGATTTATCTCCTTGCCAATCTGCGAAATCTGCGGAATCCGCGGATAAGATCTTTCCCTTTGTTATGGCCTGGCGATGCGAATGAACAAATCGCCGCGACTGGTCAGGCCGTTGGTGGGATCGTACTGTGCTTCGAGGACGTGCGAGGTGCCTTTCAGCTCCCATTTGAACTCATCCACGTTCGGACCATAGCTGTAGACGATCACGTCGCCGTTGGCCGTGGTGGTCGTGCCCAATCCCTTCCCGCGCGTCAAGGCGAAAGGATCAGCCGGCAGGCCACTGGGAAATTGGCGATTGAAGTCCGCCAGATTCGCTGCCCGAACGCCCTCGCGCGGAAACGGATATTGCCGCTCGCGCGGAACCCGCAGCACGATGTCGCCGGCGCTCACCGTGCCGTTGGTCGGATCATATTCGATCGCCGCGCGGCCGTCTTTTTTTGAGGAAACTGGATGGCGATTGTACCTTCAGAACTGTTCAAGATCAGTCACAGTTCTCGAGGTCAAGAGTCTCACCCGAAGGCATGGTGATTTTCGGGTAACAGATCCTTGTCAATGCGAGGAGATCGTAAAGAAGGACGATCTCGCCCACGAGGGCGCGGTGAGCTTCCCGTAAGGTGATCCTGTCATGGACGCCTTTGTGTGCAAGGTTAACGATCTTCTCGACCCGGTTTGCGACGTCCTCTAACTCGGCATTCATAAGCTCTTCCTCCCTACCCGATATGTGCTCGCGCACAAAGGCCAAGAGACGGTTGCGGTACTGGTCGTCCGTTACACTGTGACCGTCAACCTTCTCTTTGCGGGATGGGTAGAGTACGTCGGCCGTAGCCTGCAGAATTCTCCTGCAAGACAGGGATGCTTGTGCCAAATCTTCCACCGTCTCCACTTGCTCCAGCCTCTGAAAAGCTGAATAGATCATATCGCAGATTTCTGGAGCAAGATCGGAAAGCCTGAGCAAGAGCTGATCCGCGAGTCCAGTGAGGTGGTCGGTTAGGATCGCAGCCAGCTCCGCGACGCGTCGAGCATGGTCAAAGGAATTATAAGGATCGAATATAGTCCCTCTATCCATCCGGTTTTCAAATTCAACCACAGTGAAGGGCAATCGCGCTTTCCAGTAGGCAGGCAGACTGTCATCCCGGGCATTATCATCGCCCATGGGGTACAGAATGCGTAGTTCTCTACCCCACATGCGGTAAAACGGCACCAGGGCGTTGCAGTACAGCAACCAATGAAGCGAATTAGCCTCGTGAAGTTCAAGAGCGCCAAGATATGCGTCCTCTGCCCACTGGGATTGGAGCGCAGCATGAAGTGTACCACACGATTTCATCCTCATTCCCTCAAAAACCAGAACGTAAACGCTGTTGGTGAACATTATCTCCCCGAAGTCGGGGTGGAGTGCTTGGCGAGCAAAAGGGAAACATTGAGTGAGTCCTCTTTGAATTTTCTCCCTACCCTTCTCGTCCTGCGCATATTTCGCCACCAAGAGGTCGCCGCAGAATACTTTGAGATGCAAATCGGTAGGATCTTGCGAGAGCAAAACACGAAAGCAGCTTTCCTCAATGGGCCACCGATAGCTCCGACCAAACCCCTCATGATCGGCGTTGAAGTGGAATGCGATTTTCATCTTTTGCCCCTTCCTTCTTGAAGGAAATCTATCTCATCCGTCAGTCTGAGTAATCTTCAGCCCGCTTGCAATGGTAGACGAAGGTAATGTTTTCCCATCAGATAGCAGCTGACAGATCACTACTCTTACTGTAAAAGCTGAAACTCTCCGTTACTTCTCCAGCTCAGCCGCGTCGCTGCCGGAGTTATTCGCTTCCCGCTCGCCGTCGCCGTTGCCCGGTTCTTCCTTCTCGCCGAGGCGGGCGACGTCCACGAGGCGGTCGCCTTCTTCGAGGTTGATCAGGCGGACGCCCTGGGTGTTGCGGCCGATGGTGCGGATGCTCTGGACGGGGCAGCGGATGGTCGTACCCTTTTGGGTGATCATGATCAGCTCTTCGTCGTCGAGAACTTCCTTGATCGCGACGACCTTGCCGTTGCGGTCGGTGGTCTTGATGTTGATGACGCCGATGCCGCCGCGGTGGGCCAGGCGATATGCGTCAATCGCGGTTCGCTTGCCATAGCCGTGTTCGCAGACGGTGAGAATGGTGGCGTTGGGGCGGCACACCTCCATGCCGATCACGGCGTCGTCGCCGCGCAGCGTGATCGCGCGCACGCCCTGCACGAAGCGGCCCATCGCCCGCACGTCCTGCTCGTTGAAGCGCACGGCCATGCCTTCGCGCGCGCCGATGATGACCTCCTGGTTGCCCGCCGTGAGCTTGACGTCAATCAGGCGGTCGCCTTCCTCGATCTTGATGGCGTTGATCCCGACCTTGCGCGGGTTGCTATAGAGCGAAAGCGCGTTCTTCACGATCTGTCCTTTGGCCGTGGCCATCAGGAGGAAATGCTTGTCGTCGAATTCGCGCACGGGGATCATCGCCTGGATGCGCTCGCCCGGTTCGATCTGGAGCATATTGACAATGGGACGGCCGCGGGTGGCGCGCCCGCCCTGGGGCAGCTCGTAAATCTTCAGACAGTGGGCGCGGCCACGGTCGGTGAAGAACATCATGTAGTTGTGAGTGGTGCCGATGAAGAGATACTCGACCCAGTCCTCTTCCTTGGTCTCCATGCCGGCGATTCCCTTGCCGCCGCGACCCTGCCGGCGATAGAGCGACGTTGGGGTGCGCTTGATGTAGCCGGCGTGGCTGACGGTGATGACCATGTTCTCTTCGGCGATGAGGTCTTCGACCGTGACGTCTTCGGACGAGTCCATGATCACCGAGCGGCGGTCGTCGCCATATTTCTCGCGGACTTCGAGCAGTTCCTTCTTGATGACGGCCTGAAGCTTGGCGGGATCTTCGAGAATCACGCGCAACTCCTTGATGAGCTTCCTGAGCTCCTTGTATTCCTCTTCGAGCTTCTCGCGCTCAAGGCCGGTGAGGCGGGCCAGGCGCATGTCGAGAATGGCATCGGCCTGCGCTTCGCTGAGCTCAAGCCAACGCATCAGCTTGCCGCGCGCCTCTTCGGTGGTCTTGGATTTGCGAATGGTTTCGATGACGTCGTCGAGATGATCGAGGGCCTTGCGAAGTCCTTCGACGACGTGAAGTCGCTTTTCGGCTTTTTCGAGATCGAAACGCGTACGGCGCACGATGACTTCGCGCCGATGATCGAGATAGAGCTTGAGGACTTTGACCAGCGAAAGGTAGCGCGGGCGGCCGTTGACCAGTGCGAGCAGGATCACGCCGAAGGTGTTTTGCATCTGCGTGTGCTTGTAGAGCTGGTTGATGACGATCTGCGAGGGCTCGCCCTTGCGCAGTTCGAGCACGATCCGCATGCCGTCGCGGTCGGATTCGTCGCGCACCTCGGTGATGCCGATGATCTTCTTGTCGCGGACAAGCGCGGCGATCCCGGTCAGGAGGTTGGCCTTGTTGACCTGGTACGGGATTTCGGTGACGACCAGCGCCTCCTTGCCGCCCTTGAGCTGTTCGGTGTTGATGCGGGCGCGCATCACGACGCGGCCGCGGCCGGTTTTGTAAGCCTCGACGATTCCTTCGCGGCCATAGATATAGCCGCCCGTCGGGAAATCGGGACCGGGCAGAACGCGCATGATCGCCTTGAAATCGGCATCGGGATCTTCGAGCAGCAGGACGCAGGCATCAATGACTTCGCGGAGGTTGTGGGGCGGGATGTTGGTGGCCATGCCCACGGCGATGCCCGACGAGCCGTTGATCAGCAGGTGGGGCATGGCGCTGGGCAGGACTTCGGGTTCCAGGGTCGAGCCGTCGAAGTTGGGGCGAAACCCCACCGTGTCGCGGTCAATGTCCTGGAGCAGCAGTTCGGCGTAACGCGACATGCGCGCTTCGGTGTATCGGTAGGCCGCCGCGGGGTCGCCATCCACGGAGCCGAAGTTGCCCTGGCCGTCCACGAGCGGATAGCGCAGCGAGAAATCCTGGGCCATGCGCACGAGCGTGTCATAGACCGCCTGATCGCCGTGAGGGTGATACTTGGCCAGCACCTCGCCGACGATCGCCGCCGATTTCTTGTAAGGGCGGCCGCTGGTGAGGTTGATCTGGTTCATGGCATAGATGATTCGCCGGTGGACGGGCTTGAGGCCGTCGCGCACGTCGGGCAGCGCGCGACCCACGATGACGCTCATGGCGAAATCAATATAGGATCTTTTCATCTCCTCTTCGAGACTGATCGGGATGATCTGTTCACGTGTGTCTTGCATGGTCCTGCCTCAACTCGCCTGTTTTCGGCTTCTTTGTTTTCGTAGCCTAGCCCCTTGTGGGCGTTCGTCATGCTCTTGGCCTGGAGTAACCGGTGAGCACCATGTCCCGCCGAGCTTCCTGTGAACGCCCACGAGGGGCTAGACTACGGTGCCAACATGCGCGTTTCGGTATCGCGCAAAAACTCCTTGGCCAGCTTGGCGTAACGCCGATTGTCGTTGCGATAGAATTCGGGTGACTGATCGAGCTCGTCCAAAAGCAATTTCATCTGTTCAGCCGCCGCACTCCTTTGGCCGATACGGTTCAAAAGCAGGCCGTAGCGATAGCGCGCTTCGGGTAGATTAATCAGCTGGAGCAGTTGCTCGAACAGTGTCCGCGCCTGCTCGTCATCGTGCATCTGCTCGCAGCAGTCGGCCAGTTCCAGCAGGGCCAGGCCGGCGTGGAACTTCGGATCGGCCCCGACGAGCAGATTAAGCTGATCGCGCGCATCGCGAAACCGCCCGAGCTCTTTGTAAGCAATGGCGATGTCGTAGCGGGCTGTCGGCGGCACGGCCGGTCCTTCGCGCTCGAGCAGTTTTTCGAGCAGCGCGACCGCCTGGTCAAACTTGCCGGCGTGCAGCAGTTGCGCTCCTTTTCGCTGGAGGGCCGCCGGCGTTCCTTCGCCGACGACGTCCCAACGCGCATCGGCCCCAGCCGCCCCGCGCACCCAGACGGTTCGACCGAGCCAATTGCGCGTCCAGGCGAAATACAGGAGTGAACCGAAGAGCGGAAAGATGATCACCACGAGAATCCAGAGCCGGTTCTGTCCGCGCTGGAGGCAGTCGGTGATCGCCCAGATCACCAGAATGAGATAGATGATTTCAAGATAGCGTGCCATGATACCAGGCCGGCGCCGACTGGAGCGCGATCAAATGTCCAGGTTGCGCACCTCCGGAGCATGCTGCTGGATGAACCCTCGCCGCGGTTGCACCTGGTCGCCCATCAGGATGGTGAAAATCCGGTCGGCCTCGATCGCATCGTCAAGCCGCACCTGCATGAGGGTGCGCGTGGCCGGGTTCATGGTGGTCTCCCAGAGTTGATCGGCCCGCATTTCGCCCAAGCCTTTGTAGCGCTGGATCGTGAGGCCGCGCGCCCCCATTTCCTTGACCTTCTCAAACACCTCGCTCACGGAGTGGAGCGTTTCGACTTGTTCCTTGGCGTCCTTGAGCACGAACGGCGCGTTGGCCTGCCGGCGGGTATGGTCGCTGGGATCGCTGAAATAGCGATCGGGCGAAACGCCCAGTTTATCCAGCTGTCGGACGATGGTCTCGATCTCACGCGCTTCGGGAAACTCGACGACCTCATGGCGCGGCTTGGCCGGGGCCGCCTCGCGAAAGTCCTGTTCGACATTCTCCTCGCCGCCGGCCGCCGTTTCCTTGTGTTCGCCGTTGCCGTTGCCGTTTTGGAATTCCTCTTCCTGCTCGGCCTGCTCGGCTTCGGTGTAACAGAAGATTCGCTTTCCCTCCGGCGTGACAATGAGCGACATGGGCGGGCGCCCGCTGCGTCCCCGTTGGTCCAGATACTCGCCCAGGGAAACGCCCTTGCGTTCGAGACTGTGGGCCAGCGAAGAGAGGTGTTGCCACAGATCGAGAATCTCTTTGAAGGCGGAACGCGCAAGGGCCTGCGACCGGCCGTTGTCGCGAAGCTCGAGTACGGCTTGTTTCAGTCCCAGATCGAGCAGGAGTTCATCGAGCGCGGGTTCACCCTTCAGATACTGGTCGAATTTCTTCCCCTGCGAGACGCGGAACAGCGGCGGCTGCGCGATGAAGATATGCCCCTGCTCGATCAGCTCGCGCATCTGGCGGAAGAAGAACGTCAGCAGGAGCGTGCGGATGTGGGAGCCGTCGAAGTCGGCGTCGGTCATGATGATCAGCTTGTGATAGCGAAGCTTGGCGAGATCGAAATTGTCCTTGCCGATGCTCGTACCCAGGGCGGTGATCATGGTGCGGATTTCCTCGTTGGCCAGCACACGGTCAATCTGGGCTTTCTCGACGTTGATGATCTTGCCGCGCAGAGGCAGCACGGCCTGGTAGTGGCGATCGCGGCCCTGCTTGGCCGAACCGCCGGCCGAATCGCCCTCGACGATGAACAACTCGCAGTTGACCGGGTCGCGGTCGGAGCAGTCGGCCAGTTTGCCCGGCAGCGTGCCGCCGTCCATGACGCTCTTGCGAACGATCTCGCGTGCCTTGCGTGCGGCGTAGCGCGCTCGCGCGGCCAAGATGACCTTGTCGAGGATCCTGCGCGCCACCGAAGGATTCTCCTCGAGAAACTCCGACAGCCCCTCGTTGACGATCTGGGTGACCAGGCCTTCCACTTCCATATTCAGGAGCTTGCCCTTGGTCTGGCCTTCGAATTGGGGGTCGCTGATCTTGATGTTGAGAACGGCGGTCAACCCCTCGCGAACGTCCTCGCCGGTGATCCCCTCTTCGACTTTCTTGAGCATGTCGTTGCGCTTGGCATAGTCGTTCAGCGTTCGCGTCAGAGCGCGCCGGAACCCCGACACATGGGTGCCGCCGTCGGGGTTGCTGATGCTATTGGCGAACGCGTAGATGTTCTCGGTGAAGGTGTCGTTATACTGGACCGCGATCTCGGCCTGGATGGTCTCGGTCTTGCCCTCTTCGCCGCGCTGGAAGTCTTTGCTCTTCTTGATGTAGATGGGCTTGGGATTGATGACGGTGCGGTTCTCGTTGACGTGTTGGACGAACTCGATGATGCCGCCCTTGAAGAAGAACGTGTGCGCTTTGCCCGTGCGCTCATCCTCGGCCACCATGGTCAGCCCGGGATTGAGAAACGCCAGCTCGCGGAACCGGTTGGAGATGATCTCGTACGAGAGGTCCATGGTGGAGAAGATCTTGGGATCGGGACGGAAGCGGACCTTCGTGCCCGTCTTGCGCGTGGTTCCAATCTTCTCTATCCCCTTGAGCGGTTTTCCCCGTTCGTAGCGCTGGAACCAGACATGGCCGTTGCGCTTGACTTCGACCTCCAGCCATTCGGACAGGAAGTTGACGACCGAAACTCCGACGCCGTGCAAGCCGCCGGAATACTGGTAGGCCTCGCGATCGAATTTGCCGCCCGCATGCAGAACGGTCATGACCACTTCGACGGTTGACTTGTCGGGCCGCGCGGGATGGGGTTCCACGGGAATGCCCGCGCCGTTGTCCACTACCGTGATGCTGTTGTCGTAGTGGATCGTCAGTTGAATGTGGTCACAGTCGCCCGCCAGCGCTTCGTCAACAGAGTTGTCCACGACCTCCCAGACCAGATGATGCAGGCCGATGCTATCGGTGTTGCCGATATACATGGCAGGACGTTTGCGCACCGCCTCGAGGCCTTCGAGAATCTTGATGGATTTCTCGTCGTAAACTCGTCGGGTCTGAGCCATCACGGCTCCTCACCTCCATCGCGAGCAACTACACTGTTTGGTTGCGTCGAAAGACATGCGAGGATATATGTACAAGTCTTTTGGCGACAGGACTCTATATGCCAGCCGTGGGATCGAAAGCTGGTCAGTTCGGTCGGCTCGTTCTCGGCGCTCAAAAACAGTCTACAAAACAAGCGGAATCAACCCCTTATATAGCTAGAAATAATGCGCTCAGGGCGTTGACCTGTCAAACGGTTTCTTCATCGAAACTCACTTTTTTCTGACGAATAAGTCATTATAGGACAATATTCTATACAAAGAGCCTGCACGCCACAGATAATGCATCTTCGCAGGTGGATTTGACCCTTCTTACCGTGCTCTGCGCAGCCCTCCAAATGCCTCGATTCTGGAGTTCGGCACGCTCTTCTCCTCTCCGAAGGCAACCTATCGGTTTGTTTCACTCAAACAGGTCCCGACGACGACGCAAATACGACGGTGTCTCCAGATCGGTTTCCGTGGTCTCTTCGCGGAACCGCCTCGAGTCGTCTTCTCCCGTCACATCGTGGCGCGCGTCCATCGGGATCCGGTCGAAATCAATCTCCTCATCGGTTGCCGCATCCAATTCGCGGAACAAAGGAGCCACATCGCTTTCCTCGACCTCCTCGGTCTGGCCATCGGAAACCGTCGAGATCGAGCCGGGTTTGCCCTCGACTATGATTCTCGGTTCCCACGCCACGGGACTTCCGGGATTGCGTCGCGGAAACTCGGGGAAGCGGGGCGGCGGCGGAGGCGCTTGTCCTTCGGGCGAACCGACCGGTCGCGGCCTCGGCGGCGGAGTCTGGGTTTCCATCGGCGGGGCGGATCGTGCGGCTGCCGGAGCCGGCGCAGCCGGCGGCTCCACCGGGACAGGTGTGGCATGCTTCGACCCCGCGCCACTGGAGAGCATGGATTCGAGTTTGGAGCGCAGCGACACCGCCGAGGTGGGCGAGCCCAGTCGCTCGTCGGCCTGCTGTTTCTGGGATTGGTTTCGGAGCTCCTCGGCGAAACCGGTGGCGATAATGGTCACGCGCACTTCGTCGGTGAGGTTTTCGTCCACCACGGCGCCAAAGATGATGTTGGCCTGCTCGTCGCCGGCCTTGTAGACCATCGTCGTGGCGATGTTGATCTCGGCCAGACGGAGATCGGCCGGGCCGGTGATGCAGATCAGGACGCCGGTTGCGCCGTCAATTTCGATCTTGTCGAGGAGCGGACTGGAGCAGGCTTTCTTGACGGCTTCTTCGGCGCGGTTTTCCCCCTTGCCGACGCCCACGCCCATGACGGCGCCGCCGCGTTCGCCCATGATCGAGCGCACGTCGGCGAAATCGAGATTGATCAGGCCGGGCTGCGAGATCAGGTCGGAGATGCTCTGGACGCCCTGGGCCAGAACGCTGTTGGCCAGACCGAAGGCCTCGATCAGGGTGGCTTTGCTGCCGACCACTTCGAGCAGGCGATCGTTGGAGACGACGATCAGGGTGTCCACGTACTCGCGCAGTTTGTCAATACCCTGTGCGGCCTTCTGCATGCGCTGGGGGCCTTCGAAGTGGAAGGGTCGCGTGACGACGGCGACGGTGAGGATGCCCGCCTCTTTGGCCATCTGGGCGATGACGGGACTGGCGCCGGTGCCGGTTCCGCCGCCCAGACCGGCCGCCAGGAAGACCATGTCGGCGCCCTGAAGGATTTTGGCGATCGGCTCTTTGCTGGTGCTGGCGGATTTTTCGCCCGCCAGGGGATCGCCCCCGCAGCCCAGCCCGGACGTCACCTCCGGGCCGATCTGGAGCCGGTTGGGACAGCGCGTGCGGCCGAGGGCCTGGACGTCGGTGTTCAAAGCGTGGAACTCGACGTTGGCCAGGCCGCTGGCGATCATGCCGTCCACGGCGTTACAGCCGCCGCCCCCGATGCCGATGACCTTGATCCGTGCCGGTGGGCGAGTCTCCTGCTCGATCTCGAATGGCGCCATGTTCTTCCTCCTCGACCCGAATGCCTTGGTTCTTTGACTCCTAAATGACGTGACGTATTCTTTTTGGCAGGATAACAGGATGGACGGGATTTTCAGAAACCCTGTTTATCCTTGCGTCAATTCCTTGACCTTTCCTTTTACCTCCACCTTTCGTTCACCAGAACTCAGAACCAATTATCCTGTCCAGGCTCTGCTTTCGACCAGTGTACATGTCACCGCAACCATGAATTCGTGCGCTCACAGATCTATGATACTGGAAAGCATCTTGAGAATCCGACGAAACGAACCGCCATTGCCCATGCTGGTGGTCGCATGGGTGTTCAGCCCGTGTATGAGCAAGCCCACCCCCGTGGAATAGATGGGGCTGGCGACCACGCTGGCCATCCCCTGCATGCCCTGGGGCACGCCGATCTTAACGGGCAGATTGAAGAAGCGCTCGGCCATGTCGGACAGACCGGGGATCAGCGCCGTTCCCCCCGTCAGGACGACGCCCGAGAACACCTTCGGCCGCTGAAGGGTGGTTTCGATCTGGCGCTGGACGAGATCGAAAATCTCTTCGCAGCGCGCCGCAATGACTTCGGCCAGAGTGCGCCGGGACACGCACATGCGCTTGGACTGGAAGACACCGGCCACGTCGAAGGTTTCCTTGGGGTCCACCTGGTCGGGGTTGGCGCAGCCGTACTTTTTCTTGATGTTCTCGGCGTCGAACCGCGAGACCTTCAGCGCGTGGGCGATGTCGTTGGTGATGTTGTCGCCCGCATAGGGAACGACGCCCGAGTACTTGATGCTGCCGTCGCTGTAAAGGGCGATGTCGGTGGTGCCCCCGCCGACGTCGAGCAGGAGCGCGCCGAGGTCTTTTTCGCTATCGCTGAGAATGGCCGTGGCCGAAGCGATGGCTTCGAGCAGGACGGCGTTGGTGCGGCATCCGGCCTGGCCCACGCAGCGCAAAAGGTTTTGGACCGCGGTGACCGCCGCCAGAACCAGGTGGGCCCGGACTTCGAGTTTGGAGCAAGCCACGGTTTCGGGATTCTCATAGCCGCCCTGATCGTTGCAGATGAATTCCTGCGGGATCACGCCGATGATCTGGCGGTCGGGCGGAATGGGAATCTGTTTGACCCGGTCGAGAACGCGATCAATATCGCGAGTGCTGACGCCGCGGAGAGGATTGGCGATTTCGATCATGGCCTTGGAATTCTGGCTGATGATGTGAGCGCCGGCGATGCCGACAAAGACATCCCGCACCGCCACGCCGGCCATTTGTTCGGCTTTGCTGATGGATTGCTGGATGGACTGGACGGTGCGTTCGATGTCCACGACAATGCCCTTGCGCAAGCCGTGGGAAGGGCTGCTGCCCACGCCGAGAATCCGCAGACGCGAGTCCTGGTCGGCCTGGCCGATCAGGGCGCAGACCTTCGTGGTGCCCACGTCCAGCCCCGTCACAATTCGCCTCTTGCCTGACTTGCGAGCCATGGTCTTCCGCTTGCGGGCAGATTCCCCGCCCCCTGGCCGCCTCGCGGCCGGTAGATGATTTGGTTCTGGAACCGCAGATCCACGTATTCGAGCGAGTTGAAGTCGCGATACTTCTGATAGAACAGTTCGAGCGCGGGCAGGCGATCGGCGAAATCGCTCGTGCCCAGCAACACCTCGATCCCGCCGGACAGCACCAGCGTCAGGCCTTCGTCGCGGCCGATTCGGACTTCGGAAACCAATTTGGCGACCGCCGAGTCCGCTTCACTCAGGCAGTCAAACAAGTCCAACGCGCGATAGGCCGCCTTGGTGGGGATCGGCTGGCCCAGGACGATCTGCTCGCGCTCGACGCCGGTGATGAAGGGGAAGCGCTGCTCATCGCGGTCGGGACGGACGACCGTGTCGAGGACATAGCCGTCGTGATCAATGAGGTAGAGCGTGCCGGCGGCGACGATGGCGACGGGCTTGCGTTCGCGCGCCAGGATCATCAACGCATTGGGATAGCATTTTGTGACGACGGCGGATTCGATGCGCGGATGCTTGAGGACGGTTTCGAGAATGCGTTCTTCGCGCAGAAAAAGAAGGTTGATCCCCTTGTGGGGTTCCAGTCGGGTAAGGGCGCGAATCTCGCCGGCGACGTCATCGGAAACGCCGGCGATCACGAGTTTCTTGAGCTCAAAATAGGGAGAGATGAAGAACCGATAGAGAACAAAACCGGCCAGCGCGAGAAAGGCCAGCGCCAGGAGAACGCCGAGATACTTGGCGACGCGGACGAAGAACCCATGCCGGCGCAGACTGCGGGTGGCCAATCCGCGACGACGAATTCTTTGCTTCTTGATCAACTTCTCGAGGGTCGTTCTGCTCAGAGCCATCCTCGGGTGCTTCCTTCTACGGTCACGGTCACGGCTACGGTTGCTTCAGAAAACCGTCGGCTGACGTTATGCGCCATTCACGATGAGCAGCAGCTACGAAACATTTCCTGGGCATTTATTTCGTTGATCGAAGAATATGAACCTCCATTTCCATTTGGATGTCGAATTTTTCTAACACCCGGGCCCGGACCTCGTCAATCAATTCCGACACATCTTTCACGTTTGCATCGCCGTCGTTCACGATGAAATTGGCATGTTCGGCCGAGACGACCGCCCCGCCCCGGCGCAGTCCCTTCAACCCCGCGGCGTCAATGAGGCGGCCGGCCGAATCGCCGGGCGGGTTCCGGAAAATACACCCGGCCGAGCGGACGCCTTTTGGCTGGCGCTCGCGGCGGGCCTGCGCCCTCTTGATTCGCTCTTCGATCTTTGTGGGACTGTCGGGTTTGAGCGCGAGCCGCGCCCGAACGATCACCTGTCCGGCCAGGGTGCTGCGGCGATATCCGAAGCCGATCTCGGCGGCGGCCAGACGGCGCCGGGCGCCCGTCCGATCGAACGCCTCGACCCACTCCACCTGGCCGCCGATGGTCCAGTCGGGGGTTCCGGCATTGCCCACGAGCGCGCCGCCCAGCGACCCGGGAATGCCATAGCCGCCTTCGAGCCCCGACAGGCCGGCTTTGCGCGCCTCCTGGATCAGCCGCCCGACGGGGACGGATGGGCCGGCCGCGATGCCCTGACCATCCAGGTCGAACCGGCCGAATTCGCCGTTTAGCCGCAGAATCACGAGATCGAGGGATTCCTCGCCGGGAATGACGTTGGTTCCGCCGCCGAGAACGACGAATTCCTCGGCGGATTTTTTCGCCCAACGGAGGAACCCGACCAGCCCCTCCTCATTTTCGACCGTCGCCAGCAGGCGAGCCGTGGCCCGAAGCCCCAGGGAGTTGAGACCGTCAAGCGGCGCGCGTTCGCTCCATTCGATCCCTGCGTCGAGTCGCTCACGCACGCCGGAGGTCTGCATGGTCAGCCACCTCTCGCGCCGGCCCGCCCCGTGGCCGTTGACTCGCTGTTCGATTCGGCCGCCCTGCGTTCGAGACGGTCTCGCAGGCCGTCGCCGACCTCCCAGACGTTGCCGGCGCCGACGGTGAACACGACGTCGGCCGGCGCCAGTTCGGGCGCCAGCAAGGCCGCCACCTGAGAGGCGTCGTCCACGTAGCGGACGTGGGGATGGCCCGCCGCTTTGACACTGTCGGCGATCAGCGCGCCGGTCACGCCTGCGATCGGCCGTTCGCCGGCCGGATAGATTCCGGTGATGATGACCTGGTCCGCGGCGGCAAAGGCCGGTCCAAACTCGCGGCCCAGCGCGGCGGTGCGGGTATAGCGATGGGGCTGAAAAATGCACACGAGCCTTCCGCCCTTTTCGTCGGCCCAGAGGCGGCCCACTTTCAACGTGGCGTTGATTTCGGTGGGGTGGTGCGCATAGTCGTCCACGATCAGAATGCCGCCGGTTTCGGACCGCACCGTCAGGCGCCGCCCCACGCCGCAGTAGTCGGCCAGGGCCTGGCAACACAACACGGGATCGAGGCCCGCCTGAACGCCCACGGCGATCGCGCCGACGGCGTTGGAGACGTTGTGCTGGCCCGGAGTCTGCAACGTCACCTCGCCAAGGCGCTTCCCGCGATGGAGAATGACGAAGCGCGAACCGTGGGGCATCAGCGAAAGATCGGCCGCGGAATAGTCCGCGTCGCGATCGGAAAGGCTGTAGCGAATGAGGGGGCGTTTCACGCCGGCCATGGCGCGCCGGACGCCGGGATCATCGCTGCACACCACCGGCGGCTGAACCACCTGTCCGGCGAACTGCTGAAAGGCCGCGACGATGGCCTCGTAGTTGCCGTAGTGGTCGAGGTGATCGGCATCAATGTTGGTGATCACCACCTGGTCGGGCAGGACGCCCAGAAAGGAACCGTCGCTCTCGTCGAGTTCGGCGATCACCAAGTCGGGCCGGCCTGCTCGAGCGGTGCCGCCGAAATTCGCGGACTCGCCGCCAACGATGACCGTCGGGTCCTTGCCCGCCTTGTCGAACAGCAACCCGACCATGCACGTTGTGGTGGTTTTGCCGTGGCAGCCGCTGACGCCGACCGAATGGCCCTGGCTCATCAACGCCGCGAGGGCCTGGGCGCGATGCCAGATGGTCAGGCCGCGGCGTTTGGCTTCGCGAAGCTCACAGTTTTCCTCGTCAATGGCCGTGGAAACGACCACCAGGTCGGTGCCGTCGAGATGTTCGGGTTTGTGGCCGATGAAGCACTGGGCGCCGTGTTCGACCAGCCGCTGGGTCATGCGATTGCCGACGAGATCCGAACCGGTGACAGCGATCCCCCGCTTGAGCATGACCCACGCAATGCCGCTCATGCCGGAGCCACCCACCGCAATGAAGTGGGCCCTCTTTCCTTCGCTCAAAAACATCCTCGGACTACCCTTCCCTGCACTTTCGACTGTGTTTTCGCACCGGGTGGAAATCAAGACAATTCTCCCCGTAAAGTGAGAATGATGCCGGTGATTTCTTCGACCGCCTTTGGCCGTCCAAACTGCCGGCTGACCTGCCGCATTTGTTCCAGTGTGGAGCGATCCGAAAGCCGTGTCGTAACCTCTTCGGCCAGCCGCCCCGCGCCGAGTTCGCCCTCCTCGACAATCACCGCGGCGCCGGCCTTGACCAGCGGCATGGCATTGAGCCGCTGGTGGTCGCCGATGGCCTCGGGCAGCGGAACCAGAATGGCCGGCACGGCGTTGGCCGTCAGTTCCGCCAAGGTCATGGCCCCCGCGCGACACAGGGCCAAATCCGCGACCCCATAGGCCAGTCCCATCTCCCGCACGAAAGGAACCAGCCGCACCGTCAGGCGACGGAGAGGCTTGCGATCGAGTTGCTCTTTCAAATCGCCGAAATTGTTTTCGCCGCAAATCCAAAGCATCTGAAGCCCACCGATGTTGGCCACGGACCCTTCCAGGCCGTTCAATGCATCGAGAACGGCCTGATTGAGGCGCCATGCACCCTGGCTGCCGCCCGAGATCAAAAGCGTCGGAACGTCACCCGACAACTCCCAACGCCTGAGCGCGGTCGGACGGTCGGCGCCGACAAACTCGGGCCTCACCGGATTGCCCGTCACGCGGGTCTTCTCGGGCGGGAAGGCCGCCGCCGCTTCGGGATAAGCACAGGCAATAGCTGTGACCCGACGGCTGAGCCAACGGTTGGCCCGGCCCGCCACGGAGTTTTGCTCGTGGATCATCGCGGGGATGTTGTCCTCGACCGCCGCCGCGACAATCGGTGCGCAGAAGTAGCTGCCCATCCCGAGAATCACATGCGGCGGATCGGCGCGCAGGAATTCGCGGGCGGTTTTCAGGGCGCGCCGAAAGTTCCGAATGTTAGTCAGCAAGCCCAGCCACCCCGAAACCAGCGGAACGACCTCCATCGTCTTGGGGGTGATTCCCGCTTTGCGGTAAATCTCCAGTTCGACCGGCCGCGTTCCGCAGACGAACTCGATGCGGCATTCGGGCTCGACCTGCCGGAGATGGTCGGCAATCGCCAGCGCGGGCGAGATATGTCCGCCCGTTCCTCCCGCGGCAAGGGTCAGTTTCCAGGATCTATCCAAGGTCCGCCTCCCTGACCGTTTCACCCCGCGCCCTCGGAGCGGCGCAGCTTCCAGACCCGTCGCTCACGGCTTACGAGAAACCTTTGTCGCACCTCCTGGATCTGTTCGTTCCGGCGCGCGATATTCATCAGCAGTCCCATGGCGGACAAGTTGATCAACAACGAGGACCCGCCGTAGCTGATGAACGGGAGCGCCAGTCCCTTGGTGGGGACGCAGGCCAGGACAACCGCGACGTTGATCAAGGCGGGCACGGCGATCATCGCGGTCATGCCGGCCGCGAGCAGCGCGCCCACGAAGTCCGGCGATTTGTAGGCCATCCGGAACCCGATGGCGCAGAGGAGCGCGAACAGGATCAGCAGGACGATGGCGCCGATGAATCCCAGTTCCTCGCAAATGTCGGCCATGACAAAATCGGTGAAGACGGCCGGGAGAAAATAATGTTTCTGGATTCCCATTCCCGCGCCCAGGCCGGTCCATCCGCCCGTGCCGACGGCGATCAGGGCCATCTTGATGTGCCAGGCCTTTTCGCCGATCGCGGCGAGGTTGGCGCTGCTGCCGCCGATCAGCGACACGATGTACATTCCGAACGCGATAATCGCCTGCCGGATGGGCCCGGCCTGTTCGACGACGGCGGGGTTGGTGATGTCGCCGCCGCAAATGAGCGAGAGAAGCCAGATCAGAATCCGGATCAACCGGAAGGGTCTCATCACCACGCCGACGGCGACCCCGGCCATGCCGATCGGTCCCAGGAGCATCAGATGGCGGAACCGTACGCCGGCAATGAACCAGAGCGTCGCTGTGATCAGGGCCAGGACGATGGCGGCGCCGAGATCTTCGATCCCGATGAAGGCCACAAACCCGACCGACAGGAGCAACGGCGGCAGAAATCCGTTGAAGCTGAGCAGCTGCTCGCGCCCGTCGTTGAGCATTTTGGCCGTGGCGATGATCACGGCCAGCTTGGCCAGCTCCGACGGCTGGAACGTCATGGGCCCAACCCGAATCCATCGCCGCGCCCCGTTGATTTTCTGGCCGATGTGGGGAATATAAACCGCCGCCAACAGGATCGCCGTCAAAATCAAAAGCCACTTCGACCGCTTCAGCACCACGTTGTAGTCCAGCCCGTAGAGAAGTATCAGCGCCAGCATCCCAAAACCGCACCAGACCAGCTGCCTCTGCAAGTAGAGCCAGTGATAGTTGACGGGACGCAACACCTCCCCCAGCCTCAGTTGTTCGGATTGAGCCTTGTTGACGCGCGCCGCCGCCACCACCGCGCTCGACGAGTAGATCATGACCAGGCCGAACCCCGTGAGCGCCAGAACCAACACGAAGATCGCGAGTGTCGCGTTGAACCGCTGCATGGCGCCTCCCTCCTCTCGACCCATTTCGGGCGATCCCTCGATCGCCTCTACAACTGCATCACGAGAGCTTTGAAATGTCGTCCGCGCTCCTCGAAATTGCGATACATGTCAAAGCTGGCGCAGGCCGGTGAGAGAAGAACGATGTCGCCGGGTTGCGCCAGTTGCGCCGCCTGCTCGACCGCCTCCTTCATATCCGCAACGTGCAGCGCCGGCACGCGAGTTCCCCACGCCGCTTTCATGCGTTCGGCGTCTTCGCCCAGAACAATCAATTGGCGGACGCGCGAGACCATCAGGGGCAGCAGCGGCTCGTAGGGTGCGCCCTTGCCGCGCCCGCCGGCGATCAGGATGATCGGGCGGCTGAAGCTGCACAGGGCGACTTCGAGCGAGGCGAGGTTGGTGGCTTTCGAGTCGTTGATGAACAGAACACCGCTGCGTTCGCGCACGCGCTCGATGCGGTGTTCGACGCCGGCGAAGTCCTGCAGTCCGGCGGCGATGGAAGCGGGCTCGACGCCGCAGGCCCAGGCCGCGGCCGCGGTGGCCAGCGCGTTGGCCAGATTGTGCGTGCCGGGGAGCGAGATTCTGTTGGTCTCCAACAACGGCTGGCCCGCCTGGCCGGGCGCCGGCCGAACCATGATTTTCCCGTTCCGAACAAAGACGCCGCGATCCAGCACCTGGTCCAGCGAGGTTCCCCACACCGTCGAGCGAACGTTTGCGCCAACCGACCAGACGGCCGCATCGTCGGCGTTGAGGACCAGCGTATCGCCGGCTTGCTGATTCGCGGCGATCCGCGCCTTGGCCGCCAGATACTGTTCGGCGGTCGGATGCCGTTCGAGGTGATCGGAAGTGAGATTGAGAATGGCGGCCACGCGCGGATGAAAGCGCTGGATCGTTTCGAGCTGGTAGCTGCTGACCTCGACGACAAACCAGTCGGGCGTCTGGTGGGCGACATCGCACAGGGCCGTGCCCACGTTGCCGCAGACGACCGCCCGGGCTCCGGCCTTGCCCAGGAGGTGGCCGATCCAATGGACCGTCGTGGTCTTGCCGTTGGTGCCCGTGACGGCGACCATCGGCGCACGCGCGAACCGGCTGCCCAGCTCCAGCTCACCGATGACCGGAAGGCCGCGCTCGCGCGCCCGAACCAGCAAGGGATGGCTGAGCCGAACGCCGGGGCTGGCCACCACCGCATCCGCTTCCGAGACCAGCTCGGGGCTCACGTTGCCCAGAATGATTTGGACGTGAGAGGCCACGATGGCTTCGAGTTGGTCGGGGTCAATGCTCGTTGCGAAGTCGTCGGCCAGCGTGACGCAGGCGTCATAGCGCGCCAGGAGGGCGGCGGCGGCACGTCCGCTGCGTCCCACTCCGAGCACGATGACGCGCTTGCCGTTCAGGTTCTCGGGAAAGTCGTGTGTGCTGCTCACCGTATCCATGCCCATCCCCACGGAACGCCGGCGGTCCTTATCGCAGCTTCAGCGTGGCCAACCCCATCAGCGCCAGAAGCGCCGAGACAATCCAGAACCGGGCGATAATCTTCGATTCGGGCAACCCCATTTTCTGGTAATGGTGATGGAGCGGCGACATCAGAAACACCCGCTTGCCGCGCAGCCGGAACGACGCGACCTGGATCACCACCGACAGCGCCTCGATGACAAAGATGCCGCCCACAATCACCAGCAGAAGCTCCTGTTTGATCAGCAACGCCACCGTCCCCAAGATTCCACCCAACAGCAGCGAGCCGGTGTCGCCCATGAATACCTCGGCGGGGTGGGCGTTGAACCAGAGGAAGCCAAGGCTCGCTCCGACCAACGCCCCCAGGATCACCGTCAGTTCCTCGCCGTTGGCAATGTAGGGGAACATCAGATAGCGCGCGAAATCCACGCGCGAGACCAGGTAGGTCACCACCAGAAACGTGGCCGCCACGATGGTGGTCACGCCAATCGCCAGGCCGTCGAGGCCGTCGGTCAGGTTCACCGCGTTGGACGTGGAGACCAGCACGATCACGGCAAACAGGATGATCCCCCATCCGAGGTCGGGATACCACGTCTTGACGAACGGGAAGACCACGTGGGTCGCGCCGCGATCGCCCGTGAGGTGATAGATGATGCCCAGCGTGTTGTCGGAGGCGTAGAGGAAGACTCCCACGGCCAGGCCGACCATCATCTGGCCGATCAGTTTCACGCGCGCCGAGATGCCTCGCGAATCGCGCAAGGTGACCTTGACGTAGTCGTCGTAGAAGCCGATCGCGCCCAGCGCCACGGAGGCGCAAATGACCACCCAGACGAAGCGATTGCTCAGCCGGCAAAACAGCAGCGTGGAGATCAGCACGGCGACCAGAATCAACAGCCCGCCCATGATGGGCGTTCCGGCTTTCGAGCCATGCATCTCGGAGAGATCGGGCGCTCCTTCCTGGCGAATCTTGAGAATCTGGGCGCCGACCTTCCTGCGCCTCAGCATCTCGATCAGGCGCGGTCCGAGAAGAAGGGAAACAATCAACGCCGTGGTCAGGGCCAGCGACGTGCGGACGGTGATGTATTGAAAGACCCGCACCGCCGAAAACGACGGGAATTGGGACTGGATGAATTTGACCAACCAGAAAATCATAACGTCTCCTGCAAGCGCCGCACGACTTCTTCGAGCGCCATCAAGCGCGATCCTTTGACCAGAATCACATCCCCCGCGCGAATCTCTTTCACCAGGGCCTCCACCAGTTGTTCCTTGGTTTCGAAGTGGGCGGCGCGCACGCCCATGCGTGAAGCTTCCCAACTGGCCCAGCCGGCCAATTCGCCGGTCGTGGCAAACAGCTCGACGCCGCGTTCGGCGACTTCCTGGCCGATGATCCGGTGGGCCATGGGGGCTTCGTTGCCGAGTTCGAGCATGTCACCCAAAACAACGATGCGCCGGCGGGAGCCCGCGAACTCGGACAGCCCCGCCAGCGCCCCCTCGACCGAGTCGGGATTGGCATTGTAACAGTCGGCGATGATCGTCACGCGGCCCACCTCGATGATCTCCGAGCGCATGGCCGCGGCGCGGAACGCCTCGATGCCTGCATATATCTGATCGAGGTCCACCTCCAAAAGATAGGCGAGGGCGGCGGCGCACAAAGCATTCGAGATATTGTGGCGGCCAAACGCCTTGAGGGTTACGTTGACCTTGCTTTCGGGGGTGATCAGATCGAACGAGTAGCCGAGCGGCGGCGCCGGCTTGATCTCCTCGGCGCGGAAATGGGCCGGCTCTTCGATGCCGAACCAGGCGATGTCGCGGCCGACGCAAAACCGCTCGGCGATCCAGCGGCTGCCGTAACAGTCGGCGTTGAGAACCACGACGGCTCCTTCGGGCGCCTGAACGATCAGCTCGGCTTTGGTCGTGCGCAGCTCGTCAATCGAAGCGAAGTTGCCGACGTGGGCCGACCCGACATTGGTCAAAGCCACGATTTCGGGGTGAACGATTTTGGTCAGGTCGGCCAGTTCGCCCGGTTGGTTCATGGCCAGCTCGAAAACCGCGACGGTGTGGCTTGGCTCCAGGCGGAACACGCTCAGCGGCACGCCGATGCGGTTGTTGAGATTGCCCGACGAAACCAACCCGCCGTGCGGTTCGATCATCGCGCGAAGCATTTCCTTGGTCGAGGTCTTGCCGCTGCTTCCGGAGAGGGCCGCGACCATGGGGGAAAAGCGCGAGCGATAGGCCGCGGCCAACTGTCCCAGCGCGGTCAGTGTGTCTTCGACCGCAACGATGGCGACCGGTTTTTCCACGAGGGCGGCGCAGGCCTCGCCCTTCCTCTGCGAAATCATCAGGGCGACCGCACCTTTGGCGATCGCGTCGCCGCAGAAGTCGTGGCCATCAAAGTTCGGGCCGCGCAAGGCGACGAACATCTGGCTCGCCGACAGCGTGCGCGTGTCGGTTGAAACGCCGCCGATGTGCGTTTCGAGCGAGCCGGCCATCAGTCGCCCACCCACTGCCTCGATCCAATCTTTAATCGGCCAGTCCAAGTCCTACTCCATTTTCGGATTCTTGCGTCTAAGCATCTAGCCAGTTTGCGAAGATCTTCTCCCGTGGACGAAGTGGACGACATGGACGGGATGGACCTTATTCATCATTCATCGTTCTGCGTTGAGCATTTCTCGTATGACCTTGCGGTCGTCCCAGGGGTGCAGCTGGCCGCCCTCGTTTTCATACAGTTCGTGGCCTTTGCCCGCGATGAAAAGCAAATCACCGGGCTGGGCTTCGCCTAGAGCCGTGCGGATCGCTTCGCCGCGGTCGAGAATAATGTCATAGCGGGCGCAGCGGCGATCGGCGGCCTGCTCGATGCCCCTGGCCAGCGCGGCCGTGATCCGGCGCGGGTCCTCGGTCCGCGAATTGTCCTTGGTGATGATCGCGCGGTCGGCGTAACGCGCCACCGCCGCCCCCATCGGCTCCCGTTTGGTCGAATCGCGATCGCCTCCGGCGCCGAAAACGCAAATCAACCGTCCACCGGGGACCAACCGCCGAGCCGAGGCCAGCACCTGGTCGAGCGCCGCGGGGCTGTGAGCGAAGTCCACGTAAATGTCAAATGGGGCGGGGGTCTCGACGCGTTCGAAGCGGCCGGGCACTCCCGGGAGGCTTTCGACACCCGCGACAATCGCGTCGAGCGGCAAATCGGCCGCCACGCCCGCCGCCGTGGCGGCCAGAATGTTCTCCACGTTAAAGTCGCCGCAGAGGTGACTTCGAATCGCGCAGGTTTGGTCGCCCACCGAAACGCGCAGGCGAACGCCATAGCGATCGCTCTCGACCACCAGCGGATGGACCATGGCCGACGGGTCGCGTCCATAGGTCACTGCACGCCCTTTGTAGCGGCGGTGGAAATCGGCCCCCACCGGATCATCCAGATTGAAAGCGGCCACGCCGGTCGGGGTTCGCGGCAGGATGTCGCCGAAGAATTTCCACTTTGCCGCGATATAGGACTCGCGCGTCTGATGAAAGTCGAGATGGTCATGAGTGACGTTGGTCAGGACCGCCACGCGAAAGGGGATGCATTCGACGCGGTCCTGCACCAGTGAGTGGGAAGAGACTTCCATGGCCAGTGCATCCATGCCCGCCCGACGCATTTCCAGCACGTACTGAAGAAGGACGGCCGGGTGGGGCGTGGTGTGAGCCGCGAGATCGGCGCCGTCGCCGTAACGATATTCGATGGTTCCGATGAGACCGGGGCGCCGTCCCGCCGCTCGCAGAATCGCTTCGGCCAGATAGGCGGTGGTGGTCTTGCCGTTGGTTCCCGTGATCCCGATGACCAGCATGTCGCGCATCGGGAAATCGTGAAAGGCATGGAGCAGGCGAGCCAGGGCGCGGCGGGGCGCGGCGACGCGAAGGTAGAGGGCCTTGCCCGTTTCGGGCGGTCTGGGTTTCGAGCCGACAACGACTACGGCGCCACCACGAACCGCTTGTCCAATGAAGGTGTGGCCGTCGGCGGCGACTCCTTCGATGGCAACGAACAGCGCGCCGGGGCTGACCTGGTTGGAACGGTCGGTGACGGCCGTGATCTCCACGTCGGTTTCGGGCACCGTGGCATCGAGTTGTGCGCGCCGAAGCAGTTCGCTCAGGAGCATTGAGTTCTCCTAAAAGTGGCGCAGCCTGTCAGGCTGTGATTGTTCTTTGCAGGCTGACAGTCTCTGCGCCACTCAAGTCCCCGGTTTTCTCGTCGAAGCGGCGCCGGCCGCCGACGCAGCGGCCGGCGGCTCCTGCGCCATATTGGGCCGGTCGAACACCACCCGGCATTGATGCACGCCGCGCAGAGGGGCCAGGGGAGCCGGTTCCTGCTCAACCACCACGCCGCTGCCTTCGAATGACAGTTCGAGGTCCAGCCCCGCGATGCTTCCATACACCTCCCGCATGGTCAGTCCGCGCAGATCGGGCATCTGGCCGCGCGGTGCAACGGATCGCACCACACGACTGGTGTTACGCACCTCGTGAAGCGTTACCTGGACATCGGTGGGACCTCGATCGGACTGACCCGGCGGGATTCCAAGAATTCGCAAAGCATGCTCGGACACCCTACGGACTACCGGCGCGGCAACAGCACCTCCGAATTTCGCACCCTGGGGCTGATCTATGCAACAAAATACTGTCAGCTCGGGATCGGGGAGCGGCAACACGGCGACAAACGAGGCGGTGTAGCTGCTCGCCTGGTCGCCACCCGACGGTGTGCCATACTTGAACGTGCCGGTCTTGCCCGCGACGCGATAGCCGCGGATTTGGGCCTCCTTGCCGGTGCCGGCCTCGAGTTCGCCCTTGGCGTTCATCCGCCCGACCGCGCCTTCCATCAGTTCCAGCACCTTGCCGGCCGTGACGGGCGAGATGACGCGGCGAACGATGGCCGGCTGGAAGCGATGGACGAGTCGTCCTTCATAGGAGCGGATCTCCTTGACGACGTAGGGCTTCATCAGCAAGCCGCCATTGGCCACCGCCGAGACCGCCGCGGCCATTTGGATCGGCGTCACGGTCATCTCGCCGCCGTAGGGAAGGGCCGACATGCTGTAGTCGGTCCATTTGCCGACCGGGCGGAGAATGCCCTGGCGTTCGTTGGGAAGGTCAATGGAGGTCTTCTGACCGAAGCCGAAGGATTCGAGGATGCGACTGTACTGGTTGCGGTCGAGACGTTGGGCCGCTTCGACCATCCCCACGTTGCTCGACCAGCGAAAAATGTCGCGGAAGGTGGCGATATAGAGTTCGTGGCCGGGGGCGTCGCGGACGGGCGTTTTGCGGGGCGGGAAGTAGCCGATTCCGCCGTGGCAGTTGAACGTTTCATCGAGGCTGGTGATCTTGCCGGTTTCGATCAGCGCGGCGGCGGTAAAGATCTTCATGCCCGAACCGATCCCCGCGGGTTCGTTGATGGCGCGATTGCGAAGGCTCGCCGGATCGGCCGTGCGATAGCCGCTGGGATCGAAATCCGGATAGCCGGCCATGGCAATGATCTCGCCCGTCTTGCATTTCTGGACGATGACCACGCCCCAGCTGGCGCGATACTTCATGACCTCCTCGCGCAAGGCGGTTTCGGCGACCTGCTGGATGGGCGCATCAATGGCCAGAACCAACTCGTTGCCAAACGAGGCGTTCCAGTAGGTTTCGCTGATCGGCGTGAGCAACCCTTTGCGGGCATCTTTGAGAACCTTGAACTCCTGGTAGTTGCCGCGAATTTCCCAGTCGTCCTGCGCCTCCAGGCCATCCACGCCCTCGTTCTCGCCGGTGTCGTCGAATCGGACGTAGCCGAGAAGATGGGAGGCCAGCCGGCTCTTGGGATAGTAGCGTTTGGTCTCGCGTTCGAAGTAGAGCGTGGCGGGCGGAACAAAATCATTGAGCATGAGGTTGTGAATCTTGTCGGCGGTCTCCGGCGGCAAAACCCGCGCCAGGGGCGGACAGCCTCCCTGGAGCAGCTGCCCGCGAAGGGCCGAGAACGGCTTTTGGAGAACCGGCGCCAGGTCGAACGCCAGCGTCTCGAGGTTGATGTTGTGCTGCTTCAACAGATAGGTATTGGCATACAGGGTGTTGAGCAGGCTGCCGGCGGCGAGCACGTCGCGGTTGCGGTCATAGATGTTCCCGCGCTTGGGATGAACGGGCTCGCTGCCGATCTGGTGCTGCATCGCCTTGACCACGTAGTAGTCGTGCTTGACGATCATGATCCAGTAGAGCCGCACGACCAGGCCGAGGAGGCTGACCGCGAGAAAGGCGACGACCACCAGGATTCGAAGCCGGTAGGGTTGGTGAAGCATGGCGGCACCCCCGCGATCCGAGAATCCCTCGCGCTTGCACGCGTCCCGATCGTAATGTCGCGCCGACAGCAGGTTGGGGGGCGGTCCCGCGGCAACCCCTCATGGGCTGCGCTCGCCTTGGGCGAAAGGCAAGAATGGCCGGGCCAACGTAAACACGAGGACAGAGGGGGACGGCCTCGGTTTTCCTCCCACGAGGGATACTCTGCAAGGGCCCAACGCGAACGGGACACGGTCGCATCAACGTGGCATCAGGAGCTGGGCGCCGAAGCGCACCGATCGACAGGGACAAGGACGGGTCGTAGTCAACAGCAGCTGGGACGGTCGCCTGAATACTCATCACGTTGGCCCGGCCAAATTGAACGTCTTTACCGCCTGGGACGATTCCGCCTCCTTCAATGTTCCTGGCTCGCGGGTTGCGCTTGGACAGGCCGGCCCGGGGTGAAAAACGCCACCGCCAACCGACTGAACAGCGACTGGCCTTCTCCACGCTCGGGTCTGCCCGTGCGAGCAAGGGCGATCTCCGAACAAACACTTCGATATCGGTCAACCATCTGATTAGGCATCTTCCAGACCTCGATCTCGATGACCGGCAAGGCGATCAGTCCCAGTTTCTCACGCGCATAGTCGAGCATGCGATCTCCGCCCCGAAGCCGGCCAATCTCGGACTTCAGCACACTCTCGCGATTTAACAGATCCGCCGCCTGGGCCTGGTAGCGTCCCGCCTGCATGTTCATGTCGCGAGCGGCCATGCGCAGATGAATGTGCGCCAGGCACAGTGCCACGATATAGGAAGCGATCAGCAGCAGCCGGATCATCCGCCAATAATCCGAGGGGCAACGGCTGGCGCTGGGCATTTTCACCGTCATCGCTTTGATCATCGCCGCACCTCCCTCCAGCCCTTCGGTCAGACCACCCGAAGAGCCGCCCTCAACCGCGCGCTCCGCGCTCGCGGATTGCGCTCACACTCGCTGTCGCTGGGTCGAACCGGCTTGCGCGTAAGGATCTCGAGAGCCGGCGCCCCTTCGCGGCCGCGCACGTCATATTTCCTGAACGTCTGCTTAACGAGACGATCCTCTCCGCTATGGAAACTGATGACCACCATCCGCCCCCTCGGCTTTAACGCGGCGATCGTCTGCTCCAGACCGCGCCCCAGGTGGCCCAGCTCGTCGTTGACCAGAATCCGGAAGGCCTGAAAGGAGCGGGTCGCCGGGTCTATTCGCGTCCACGTCCTCGCCCGCGGAAGGGCCGAGCGGATGGCCGAGGCCAGCTCGCGGGTCGTTCGAATCATTCCCCGGTCGCGCCGCTCGATGACCCGGCGGGCGATCCTTCGGGCAAATCGTTCGTCGCTGTCGTGCAGAATCTTTTCCAGTTCCCTCTCGGTCATGCCTTCGAGTAGCTCGGCCAACGTGCGGACCGGTTCTCTGCGCGAATAGCGCATATCCAGAGGGCCTTCGTCGTCGAACGAAAATCCCCTAACCGATTCCGACATCTGCAAGCTGTTCATTCCTAGGTCCATGAGTATCCCGTCACAACCTGCGATCCCCAACTTTGCCAGATGCTCGGTCAGATCGCCGAATGATCCCACCACCCACTTGACGAAACCCTCTGCGACGCCTCGTTCGGCGAACCGCCTTTTTGCCACCTCGATCATCTCGGGATCGCGATCGAGGGCGATCAGCGTGCCTCGCCCCTGCATCGCTTTCCAAATTTGAATGCCATGTCCGCCGCTTCCAACTGTGAGATCCGCTATGATCTGCTCGGGCTGGGGCATCAAAAAGCGCTGGACTTCATCCGGCAACACAGGAACGTGCGCGGCGGACATGGCCCCGGATGTCTGTTGAACATCCCCCTCTCCGGAAGACTCTCGGCTCACTGGCCTTCACCAGTGGGTCGGTTCACTATCACTGGCCCACCGGCCGGCAGCCCCTTCATCTGGTTCATGGCACTGTCGGTCGTGCTGTCGGCAGTGGTGATCGTTTCCTCGACGAACTCGTTGAACTTCTTCTCGTCCCAGATGAGGAACGAGGTGGTGCTGCCGCTGACCATTACGCGTTTTTCGAGTTTCGAGACCTCGATGATTTTCCGCTCCAGACGAATCCGGCCCTGGGGGTCCAATTCCGAGATCGTCGCCAGCGAGGTCACGAACGTCAGGATCTGCTGGTTGTAGCGGTTGAGCACCGGCGCCTGCTGCAACTCGGCGATGTAGCGCTTCCACTCGGCCACCGGGTAAACCACGGCATTGCGATGGGGATCGGGCGAAATGGTTACGACGACCTGAGTGGCTCCCGGGCGCCCGCCATATTTTTGTTGCAAGACATCCTTGAATCGGGCAGGAACCATCAATCGGAACTTGTCGTCGAGGCTCATGGGATAACTGCCGATGAACCCCAGGTCAGCGTCCAGGTCAGCGAGAGACGGTGCAGCAGGACGGTCATGATTTTGACGCTTCGGCCTCATCGGAGCTGAGCTTCCCGACCACCAGAATTTACCACTTTACTGCTTAACGCGAGGTGTTTCTCCCACTTTCTCCCATTCGCCGTCAAGCGAAATTTTCACTTTTTGCGATTTTTTTTTGGCCCCTGCGGCGGGCGGGTTTTTTCCAAAAAACGGCCGCGTCCACGACGACAAGAACCCATGGAACCGCGCAAAATCGCCCTTCTGACACCCTCGGTCCGATTGCTCGGGGCGCGGCGAAGCCTGCTGGCTCTGGCCAAAGCGCTCGACACCTCTCGATTCGTTCCCATCGTTGTCTGTCCACGTCGCGGCGATCTTGAGGAGGAATTGAGGAAGGCGGGAATCGCCACGCACATTCAGGCTCTTCCGCCGTGGCGAAAGGCCAAATCGTGGCTGATGATTCCGTTCCACGTCCGGCGTCTGAGGCAGTGGGCACGAGACCTCGACATTCGGTTGACACATGCCGGAGAACCTCACAGTTTGCCCTATGGATTGAGGGTTGGGCGGAAACTGCGAATTCCCACCCTCTCCCACGTGCGGCTTTCGGTCACCGAGCGGATGATCCGAAATTATGACCTCGCGAAAGCCGATGGGATTGTGGCGGTGTCGCATGCCATCGCCGAGCCGTTTCGTGCGCTGCTCGACGATTTTGAAAAGCGCGTGCGGGTGATCTACAACGGGTTGGATGTGGACGAGTGGCGGCGGGCGGCGGGCGATGCGCAGACGGCACGGCGAGAGATCCGCCGGCAGCTGGGCCTGGCGCCCGATGCTTTTCTGGTGGGACATCTAGGACTAATAAGCCGCCGCAAGCAGCAGCATTTGCTTGTCGAGGCGGCCAAGTGCATCGCAGCGCGGCGGGAGGATTGTCATTTTCTCATCGTGGGCGATCCCTCCCCTGCTGAAATTGAATATGGAAACGCGGTGGCCGTAGCGATTGAGAGAGGCGGGCTGACCGAGCGCATCACGATCTGGCCTTTCCGGCGCGACATCGAACCGGTCTGCGCGGCACTCGACGTCAATCTGCTGATTTCGTCGGACGAGGGTTTTGGGCGGGTAGCGATTGAGGCGGGTGCGGTGGGCGTCCCCACGATCGGTACGCGTATCGGGGGAATTCCCGAGGTGATCGTGGAGGGCGAGACGGGGTTGTTGGTCGGCGTCTCGGATGCGGAGGGTTTGGCGGCGGCGATCGAGCGGCTCGCTGCCGATGCGGTGCTCCGTCGGCGCTTGGGCGAAGCGGCCCGACAGCGCGTCGAACGCGAATTCACCATCGAGGTCCACACGCGGCGGATCATGGATTTGTATGAGGAGGTGCTGGAAGCCCCTATCTGAGCCGTCTCTTCCGAGCACCCAGAAGCATGATGAGCGCCTTTGCTCGGGACCTGCTCACACTTTCGGCAGCACGTAGGGTTCGCGGTATTCGCGGCCGAGGAGCTTGTCGGCTTCGGGATCGCCGGGGATGGTCTCTTTCTCGCCGTCCCAAGTGATCCGCCGGCCGACGCGATAGGCGATGTTGCCGAGATAACCCGGAATGCTGCCCAGGTGGCCGAGTTCGATGTCGGCGTTGGGCCGCTGGCGCGATCGCACGCAGTCGAGGAAGTTGCGTTTGTGCGGCTCGTCGAGACCCTGATCTCTCACGAAAGCCGACTTCTTTCGATCCTCCTCGGGAAAGTAGGTGTAGCCGTTGCGATTGAGCCAGATCGTTCCCTTGGTGCCATAGAACTCGAGGCCGTGGTCCATGTCGCCCCAGGGATCCTTGCCGTTGCCGTGGCGCATCTCATAGGTGAAAACATAGTTGGGGCATTCGAAGAGAATCGCGGCGGTGTCGGGCATATCGCGCGCGTCGTTGAAGACGAACTTGCCGCCGGTCGTCGTGACGGATTTGATCGTGGGGCCCATCGCCCAGGTGACGACGTCGAAGAGGTGGACACCCCAGGCCGAGATCATCCCGCCGGAGTATTGCCAGAAATAGTAGAAATAGAAATCATAATGGCGCGGGTTGAAATTGCGCTTCGCGGCGGGGCCGAGCCACATGTCGTAGTTCAGACCCGGAGGCGTGGGCGCGTCGGACGGATTGCCCATATCGGCGTGAATGCTCTTGAGGTCCCAGCAGTTCCAGGCGCGAACAAGGCTGACCTTGCCGAGTTCGCCCGATTTGACCTTGTTGACCGCCTCGATCCAGGTGGGGCCCGAGCGCTGCTGGGTGCCGAGCTGGACGACGCGGTCATACTTGCGCGCCGCAGTGACCATCGCGCGGCTTTCGCGGAGGTTCTGGCCGGTCGGTTTCTCGACATAGACGTCCTTGCCGGCCTGGCACGCCAGAAGGGTGCAGATGGCATGCCAGTGGTCGGGCGTGGCGATGACCACGGCGTCAACGTCTTTGAGAGCGAGCAGATCGCGGAAGTCCTCGAACAGCTGGACCGGCTTGCCCTTGAGGCCGGCGGCGGCCCGCTTGCGTTTCTCCTCCGAAACGTCGGCGATGGCGGCCACGTTGACGTCGTTCATCCTCGAGAACTGGCTGAGATGAAACGAGCCGCGGCCGCCGACGCCGATGAAACCCAGTCCGATTTTCTCGTTGGCGCCGATCCCGCCAAGGGCCGGAGCGCCTCGAAGCGCAACGCTGGCTGCCAGCGTGCCACCGGCAGCTTTGAGAAAGCTCCGTCGTGAGATTCCGGGCTTGCCTTGCATGACCGATTCTCCTTTCGCACCACGGGTGAGTTTGCCGGGGGTATCAAATGCCACCTCGGGCGCGGGAGCGCAATGGAATTCGTGCCAAACCAGGGACAGGCGGAGGGAGTTGCGAAATGGCGGATCTCAACATTCCTGAGCTTTAGAGGCTCTAAAGAAATAAACCGCAGAGGGCACGGAGAGACGCGGAGAGGCTTCAAGAGACAGAGATTGAGGCGAGAGTTTTTCTCTGCGTTCCTCCGGGTTCTCTGCGGTTAAGTCTTTGTTTTAGGCATTCTAACCCGTTTTCCGCAGTTGCGAAGTTAGGGGTGCTGATTTTGTTGGCGTTGCGCGATTTGAGGGGCGATTTTCGTTACTACATTTTGAATTCGTTTGGGTCGGTTGGGCAGCGGCAGGCCGAGGTGTTGGAGCAAGATGGCGAGGCGGGGTTCGGGGCGGTTGACTCGGCGAAGGCGTACGTCCTGGCCGGCGCGTGTGGGCAGGATGGCGTCCATGGAGTGAACGGCGGCCATTTCTTCAAGGAGTTTTCGCGGCGCCGTGCCCAGGCCGCACGAGGCCATCCACTGTTGCAGGGTTCGCCAGAGGGCCAGCGCCAGGAAACACACCAAGATATGGGCCTGTGTGCGGTCTTGTTTATGATGGGAAATGGGCCGCAGCACCAGGTCGTGTTTTTCGACGCGGAAGGCGTCTTCGATTTGCGTGAGGCCGATGTAAGTTTTCCAAAGATGTTCTGGCGCGTCGGGCGGCAGGTTGGTGCGCAGCAGGTAGCAGCCCTCGCTCAAGTCGGCCCACTGGGCGCGGTTTTCGCGGACGACGAAGTTGACTTGCAGTCGCGTGCGACTGGCGATGGAATGCCAGCTGCGGGCTTCGTGGGAATTGGGTGTGACACGGGCTCCTGCAAGAACGACCTTACACCCGAAAGGTCATTCGCCCATTTCTGACTGCTGTTGGTTTTGTTGCGGAGTGAATCCGAATCAGGCGCCGGCAGGAGTGGCTGTCGGTTCGGTTACATTCACCAACGCCATGAGGTCGGTCACGGTGGGCGGCGGTGAGTTGAGCCAGCGCTGGCGCTGCTCGATCAGCGTTTGACGTTACTGCGCACGCAATGACCGCTTCAGATTCCGCCCAAGGAATTCCTTCTGATAGAGCGAAATTCCTCTTGACAGTTATGAGCATACGTTCATAATTCACGATGTTTGTAAGGAGCTTGCCATGTCGCGTCCCCCTTGTTGTCGCTGCGTTCGCCACGAGCCGCCGTGCTCCTATTTCAAGCCCCGGGGCATCCCGCTCTCGGTGCTCGACGAGATCATCCTGGGATTCGATGAGGTGGAGGCGCTTCGGCTGGCGGACCTGGAGGGTATGTACCAGGAGGAGGCGGCCGAGAAAATGAAGGTATCGCGCCCGACCTTTGCCCGAATCGTCGAAGCCGCCCGCAGAAAGGTCGCCGAGGCGCTGGTCAAGGGAAAGGCGCTCAAACTGGAAGGAGGTAACATCATGATGACGGTTGCGAGGAAGTTTCGTTGCTCGGACTGCAGCCACGCATGGGAAGTCCGCCATGGGACGGGGCGTCCTGCCGTATGCCCGAAGTGCAGGAGCTGCAACATCCACCGGGCCGAGGAGGACCGGGGCTGGGCGCGTGGCGGCGGGCCTGGCCGTCGGGGCCGCGGCATGTGCGGACGGGGACGCGGAGCCGGGCGGTTCGCCGATGCCACGTCCGCAAATGACACAGAGAAATCCACGGGAGGCGTCCAATGAAAATCGCGTTTCCATCCGAAGACGGCAACAGCATTGCGGCCCATTTCGGTCACAGCACCTGCTATCTCGTTTTGGCTGTTGAGAACGAGAAGGTCGTTCGAAGCGAAGTCCGAAGCGCGGGCGAGACGACGGCACAGCACAAGCATCCTCACGGACAGAACGAGGGAGATTCGTGCCAATGCCTCACCAAGGCGGTCCCAGGACACCAAGACCAGCTTTCCCTTCTCAGGGACTGCGAGGTGGTCATCTGCCTCGGGATCGGACCGCGGGCGGTGGAGGCGCTGCGAGCGGCGGGAATCAAGCCGGTCGTTCTCCAAGAGGCAACGAAGATTGAGGATGCCGCTCTTGCTTACGCCCGGGGGCAACTGGAAGCCTGCGTCGTGTCTGGTTCGTTGTGCTGCCACGATTCCCATTGAACGGGGTGCGCGATTTCGGTTCCAGCACCGTGGACGCTTTTCGCAACAAAGGAGACTGCAACGATGCAAGGCAAGAACGATGCGGCACTTCAGGGTCGGATCGAAAAGCGACTGTCCAAACTGACCGATCCGGGAACCGGACTCGATGTCCTCCGAATGGGTCTGATTCGCGATCTCACTGTGTCCGATGGTGTGGCGTCCCTTGTCTTTGGGCCATCTTCGCGCCATTGTCCGATTGCCTTTCGACTCGGATCCGACGTGTACGACGCCGTACGTTCGGTCCCCGGCATCTATCGCGTGGTCGTCCGTGCCGCAAACTTCGAGCGGGCCGCCGAACTGGAGGAACTGCTTCGCACGAAGGAACGCGATCGAGTCGCTCAGGAAGCGCATCATGCCGACGTATGAATACGCGTGTGAAACCTGCGGGCACTTGCTGACCGAACTGCAGGGACTGAACGATCCGCCCCTGTCCACCTGCCCGCGTTGTGGCGGCCAGCTGCGGAGACTGGTCAGCGGCGGAGCCGGCATCGTGATAAAGGGCGCGAGCCATGAGGCAATGGGCGCGTCCTGCGACCGCTCGTCGCCCTGCTGTGGGCGGGCCACCCCGTGCGACGCGAAGCCCTGCGAATGACTGCAAACCGCTGGACTCGCTATGGTTTCGGACGTGTCTCCTCCCGTGGATTGGGCCGGTCGCTGGGCGTGGACGTCGGGACGGCACGCCGTTTCTGGACATCAAGCCGTATGTCCCCCGCAGTGGGATGCGTTTCCTGAAAGCCGGAGCGGTTGGTTGAAGACTTCCACTGGCTGCACCATGTCGGACGACCGGTTTGTCAAAGAGCCAGAACAGGGACCTCCCCTATAGCGGGTCTCTGGCCGCTTTTCTTTTCTCCCACAGTGGCAAGTCGGGCAATTCCAGCCCGCCAGAACCGAAAGACCGCAAGAAGTCGTAAAATTGTTCTTGACGACAGCGGGCGGTAACACGATTATGCGAATCGTGTGAACGACGATACCGCCTGTGCCATGCGTTTGACTTCTGCGCCCCACGGCGCGCGGTAACAGTCCAGGCAAAGAGAGGAACAGGCAATGAAGACGAAGCGATGCCGGCTCAGGCCCGCCAGCAGTGCCTTTACTCTTATCGAGTTGCTGATTGTCGTGGCCATCATTGCGATTCTGGCTTTGATCGCCGTGCCCAACTTCCTGGAAGCGCAAACGCGCGCGAAAGTGTCCAGAGGACAGACAGACATGCGCAGCATCGCGGTGGCCTTGGAGGCCTATCGGGTGGATCACGACGCTTATCCGCCGTGCATCAACCCGGTCCTGGTGCCCCCGGGGGCGGGGCGGGGATGGCGGGTATTAATCCCTCTGACGACACCTGTTGCTTATCTCACATCCATTCCGATGGACGTATGGTCCAGCCCCGGGGGAGGGAAAAAGCGCGCAGGCTACCAGTACCGGGAAAAGGAGTGCTTGAAGGACCAGTTTGACGACAGTGGCAATTTCTTGTGGGCAAAATACGAACCGTATCTGTGGATGTTGTCAAGCAAAGGGCCAGACATGGTCTGGGGTGACGACCCGAAAAACGCGTATGACCCAACGAATGGGACGGTTAGTGCTGGAGATATTTTCAGGTTTGGCCCGTGAACGATACCGGGCTGAACTATTGGCAAAATCATACAAAACAAATGCGGCAATTTGGGACCCAATCAGGGCATTGGGCGCAAACGCCGGCAAGGAGGATTTCGGGAATGAAAGTCAACCATGTGAGTATCGCGCTGGTTTCGGCCTGCATTGCGGTGGCTTTGATCGGCCTGACGGTGAGTGCTGCGTTGGAGGAGAAAGCGCAGTTTACCATTTATCCGGTCGGCTGGGTGCGGAAAGCCGACGGCAAAACGTTTATCGAGATCGAGAAACAGTACGAGGATGCCTTGCTTGGATTGGACGGTTTTTCGCACATTCACGTTATCTGGTGGTTTCACAAGAATGATACGCCGGAAAAACGACGTGTCCTGCGCGTTCATCCGCGTGCCAATCCGGACAACCCGCTGACCGGCGTTTTCGCCACACGGTCACCCGTGCGCCCCAACCTGACCGCCTTAACCGTTTGCAAGATTCTCTCCGTCGAAGGGCGCCGTGTTTCTATCGAAAGTATAGACGCGTTCGACGGGACGCCGGTCATTGACCTGAAGCCCTATGTGCCGGGGGACAGCCTTGCCAACGTGCGCGTCCCGCAACGGGCAAAGGCCGATGCGGCCTCGAACCGGAGCCGGTAGCAATATCGCGGGTTTGCCCAGCGCTCGCCACTCGCAAAACGCGACGCCAGACCGTGTCTGGATGCTTCTCCGCGAGGCCGCAGAGGCTGAACGGAGATTACCGCGGGCCGCACTTTGTCGGATAAGCGGTTCGCCCCGGGATAGAAGGACCGTTGCCCAGTCGGGCGCGACAGCCCGACAGAAAACCATAGCCCATGACGAAGCCTCATCTCCAGAGCAATTTCGCCTTCCGCCTGATGTCGTTGGAGTTCCGCCTGCGCGACCTGTTGCGACCTCCGACCAGGATACTCCGGGGAATCGGCGTGCGACCCGGCATGACCGTTTTGGATTTTGGCTGTGGTCCCGGCGGCTTTTCGCTGGCGGCGGCACAGCTGGTCGGGCCGGGCGGTCGCGTTTTTGCGGTGGACATTCACCCTCTTGCAATACAATCGGTGCAACGAGCTGCCAGCAGGCGAGGGATCAGCAATATCGAGACGATTTTCACAGGCGGGTTGGCCAATGTTCCCGAGGCAAGCATTGACGTCGCCCTGCTATATGACGTTCTGCACGAGATTCCGGAGCCGGCTTTGACCTTGGCGGAGATCCGCCGCGTACTCAAACCCGATGGCGTCCTTTCCGTCAGCGACCATCATCTTCAGAAAGACGCCATCGTTGCTGCGGTAACCGACGGCAGCCTTTTCCGGTCATCGGGCTGCGATCGCTGGACCTTGCGATTCGAGCCGGCGAAGGTGAGCGAGCCACAGAGGTGATTCTCGCAGTCGCCCCCAAGGAGACAAAGCGAAATCCCCCGAGTGCGTTTGATATTGAAACATTTGCTGACCGGCGCCACGCTAAGGGCGCAATTGGGTAGGCGAGAAAACCGAGAAGATCGCCGAGAGAATGAAGGTCGTGTCTAAGACTCAGAGATCATTGTCGCGTCACAAGCATGGCGAGAGTCGCCTTGTGCGCCGCGCTTTCTTCGTCGGCGCGTGGCTGGCGCTAGTTTCGGCTGCGTTCTTTGTCGTCCACACGACCGTTCACGCTCACGACGACCGCACGCATGTCAACTGCGTGCTGTGTCAACTATCGAACAACGCGACGCCTGCGGTGTCGGGCGCCACTGATCTCGACGCTCTTCAGGTTTTCGCTCTTGCGGTTCTGCCGGCGCAGTCTTCGTTGTCCGTCGAAGCCGCGGGAGCGCTTCTCATTCGTGGTCCGCCCGCTCTCCTTCTCTGAATTTCGCAGCTCATTCATGACCGCCGTTCGGATCTCCCGCTGCGGCAATTGAGTCCGCGCAAGGACAGTTCGGCAGCAGGTTGCGTATGCTCCCTTCCGAACGGTGATGCGGTTTTCCCGGGAAAGGAGTTGCACTATCATGAGATCCTCACGTCAAAAAGGCGCCTTCACACTGATTGAACTTCTGATAGTCGTTGCCATCATCGCCATCCTGGCGGCCATCGCCGTGCCCAATTTCCTCGAAGCGCAAGTGCGCTCGAAGGTGTCGCGGACGCAGGCCGACATGCGCTCGACGGCTGTCGCGATCGAAGCGTATTGTGTTGACCATAATGTCTATCCGCCATACGGCAATCCGCTGGATTTCACTGTCGGAGGCGAGCCACACCATCTCGTGCCAATCCGCCTGACGACCCCCGTTGCTTACATACCGGCTCTTTACAACGACGTTTTCCCGGCTCTCAACCTTCATCCGGGAGTGACAATCGAGCGCTTTCACCCGTTTCATTACCTCAATGATCAGGACGAGGACGTTCCCGTGGCGGCTGCCAAGTACGCAGTCCTCTTCGGCCGGCGCTGCGACGTTGTTTGGATGATTCGCAGTCACGGCCCCGACGTGGATTGCGACGAAGGCGAGGTGTTTTACGATCCAACGAACGGGACCGTCAGCAACGGCGACATTATGCGCTTTGGCCCGTAGGTTCGGTGATCAGCCGTAAGGGATGGGGCATCGTCTTGATGCCCATCTCTTTTGCGATACAGTAACATCAAGAGCGAATCTGGTTGGCCCCGTTTTGCGTCGTGCTTATCGGCCGTGCGGCGCGCGTGGCCATATTTTTTCTCCATCGCCTCGACGATCTCTTCGACCGTCGTCACGTCGGTGCGATTGCCGTCGAACACTTCATGGGCCAGCGGCAGCCCCTCGGGTGTCACCACCAACCCGATGCACACCTGCACGCAGTCCGGCCGCCCGTCGCGCGAATAGCCGCGCTGGGCCTGCGGATTGCCCTCGCCCGTCCCCTCGAAGTAGGTCGAGGTCACGTCGTACAGCAAAATATCAAAGGTCGTTCCAAACAGTTCGCCGTAGGTTTTCGGCAGATGCCTGAAGAGTTCTTCGCGCTTGGGCAGCAGCGCATCCAGACCGCGATACAACCGGTCGTCGTTCACCTTCTCGGCCGGCACGCCCAGTAAATCGCCCAGCGCGGTTTTCTCATACCACGGCTCCGCGATCTGCAACTCCGACGACGGCGCACAGAACCGCGCCAGCGCCAAAAGGCACGCCATCGTTGCCCACGGAATCTCTTCGCGCCCCTCTTCCATCGCGTCGTTGAAAAACCCATCCAACCCCAACCGCCGCCACAACGCCAAACCCAAATACACTTGGCCGAACTCCCGCATCCGCTCCACCCGCACCCGCGACACATCCACCGTCGCCCACTGCGGCGCATCCGGCTCCGCGGGTCGCAGAAAATCCCGCTGACGCGCGCGACCATCCAGAATCCACCCGATCTCCTCCCAACCCACGCGTGCCTCTTCGTCCAGACCCGGCAACTTCCCCAGCGTCGCCACCACCCGCTGCCGCGGCCCCCGCGCCGTCCGCACTGATCTCACCAATAGCCACGACTCGTAGACGACTCCGTTTTTCGTTCGCCGATTCCGCTTCAGAAACATCCTCGTCCCCTTTCACGGAACCAGTCTCTACCCAAAC
>Ga0315282_10001886_pt1 | contig 39144 bp, 26 predicted proteins | sample YL17G07_20_MG_FD_203693 | JGI IMG/M metagenome (GOLD analysis project Ga0315282, IMG submission 203693) | Sediment microbial communities from Yellowstone Lake, YNP, Wyoming, USA - YL17G07_20 | ecosystem: Environmental > Aquatic > Freshwater > Lake > Sediment | place: USA: Wyoming | collected... | reverse complement strand
GCGCCTGTTCGAGCGGAAGCTTCAAGAACTTGGTCTGGTTGGCGACTTCAACCGGGAGGTTCTCAAAGGCTTGGGGGACGCATTCACGTTGGAAGAACTGCGCACTAGCGTCAGTTTCGCCGTGAAACAGTTCCAGGTACCTGACCAAGAAACCCAAAGCGTAGCCAGGGAAACCCTGATGCTGGCCCAATCAAATTACGAAGTGCAATTTGCGCCGGATTCGCGTTTGTCCGAACGCGTGTTGTTCCCCGCCACACCCGCGCAGAGCAACGGGATCGAGGACGCCCGCTTTGTTCTTTTTCAAAATGAGGACGGCACGGGGACTTATTACGCGACTTACACGGCTTACGACGGCAAGATGATCCTGCCGCAGTTCCTCGAGACATCCGACTTTCTTCATTTCAAATTCATCACGCTGAATGGCCCGGCCGTCGTGAACAAAGGCATGGCGCTCTTCCCACGAAAGATCAAAGGCCTCTATGCGATGCTGGGCCGGCAGGACGCCGAAAACATCTACGTGATGTTCTCCGATAATCTGCATTTCTGGCACAGCATGCAGCTTGTCTTGGAGCCGTTGTTCCCGTGGGAATTCATCCAGTTGGGCAATTGCGGCTCGCCGATTGAAACCGAAGGCGGTTGGCTCGTGCTCAGTCACGGAGTCGGCCCGATGCGGAAATATTGCATTGGCGCTTTCCTGCTCGATCGTGACGACCCTGCCAAAGTTATCGGTCGCCTGCGCGATCCGCTCATCGTGCCCAACGATGACGAACGCGAAGGCTATGTCCCGAACGTCGTTTACTCCTGCGGCAGTCTTCTGCATGGTGGGCAACTGATTATCCCCTACGGGATGTCCGACTACGCCACAACCTTTGCCACGGTGCCGCTCGACGAAGTATTGGCCGCGATGGAATAGTCCTGTGCCTGTCGAGAACTCGGTCGATGCGGTAATCATCGAAGTCATGGGAGAGCGGTGCTGATACCCAACACGGCTGCTGTTGGGTATTTCGTCTTCACTGCTTGCTACATTCCGGCATTCGGACTCGGGCACCCAAAGAGTTTTTCACCCACATCCTTTCGAAGTGCGCTTCGGATTTGGTCAGTCGGCCGTCGAAATAACCAGGACCCGGCCTCTGCTCGTCACAAATCCTCGAGATTTCCCCCAAATCATCTCTTCGCCCCTGTTTTCCTGGCCGCGTTTACCGCTGCCTTCCCGGTTGCATTCGAGTCCATATTGTGGTTTATAGTGCAGTAAATCACCATGCGACTCCCCAAGGCAAAGTGGCCATTGGCTGTAGGTCTGGCCCTCTCGATAGGTCTGGCGTTTGCCGCAATTGCCATCTGGAGTGCGTCGCGGGCCCTCCATCGCGCCGCAGCGGAGGTAACCGCAGAGGTAAACCTGAAATTCACCGTGTCGCGCCTGGACCGCGCAGTGTCTTCCGGCGTTGAGTGGATTAATCCCCCTGTGGTCTTCAATGACGCGGCCTTTTTCGCTGGGCGACTGTACGTATGCGGCCCCTTGGGGCTGATGGAGTACTCCCCGGAGGGGAAGTTGATGGCCCGCTACCGAGCCGGCCTGGAGCTGCCCGCGGCGCCGCTCGTGAGCATGTCCGTCGGCCGCGCCGCAGACGCCTCGGAGCCGGAACTTTACGTGGCCACGGCAGGCGGGGGCGTCCTGGCGTTCAGCGGGAAGAGTTCCCGGCAAATCCTTCCGGAAGCCCTCCCGCTGCGCCAACTCACCACCGTGCTGCCTCTGCCCACCGGCCGAGTCTTGCTGGGCACAGAGAAAAGCGGGGTCTTGGTTTACGACGGCAAACGGCTTATGGAGTTCCACCCCCAGCTCGCGAAACTCCACGTAACGGCGCTCGCGGGGGACGACTCCAGCATCTGGGTTGGGACGCTCAGCGACGGCGTCGTCCATTGGCACGCCGGGCAAGCCGACCGCTTCGGGGAAGCCGACGGACTGCCTGACCCGCGGGTTCTCTCGCTGGCCATCGACGGCGACCGGACCTTTGTGGGCACCCCGGTGGGCGTGGCCGAATTCCGGGACGGCAAGTTCGCGCGCGCGTTGGCTTCGGGTTTCTTCGCCAATTCTCTGCTGGTTGATGGTGATTCGCTCATTGTTGGCACGCTCGACGAAGGCATTGTGGAGGTCCCGCTGGCGGGAAGCGCCAAGCCCGGCCTGCGCCCAAGCGGACAGGAAATCTCCGGCCGGGTCGTGCGCCTGTTATCCGCCGAAGGCGCCCTCTTCGCCTTGACGGAAAACGGCTTTTGTTCTTTCCATCCGCGCGGCGGCAGGTGGCAACCCATCATCGAGCGCCCGGATTCCCTGCTGGCGGATCGGAATGTCTCCGCGCTCGAATTCGACTCCTCCGGGCGTCTCTGGGTTGGTTACTTCGACCACGGTGTTGATGTGCTTGCGGCCACCGGCGAGCGGGCCACCCACATCGAGGACGACCATGTTTTCTGCGTCAACCGGATCGTTCATGACGCGCAGCATGGCGCCACGTACGTCGCCACGGCCAACGGCTTGGTGGCTTTTGACGGCGCCCTTCACCAACGCGCCGTCATGGGACGCAACGAGGGGCTGATTGCCGATCATGTAACGGATGTCGCACTGACCCCCGGCGGAATGACCTTGGCTACACCCGCGGGGATCACTTTCTTCACCCCCGGCGGCGCACGGAGCATTTATGCGTTTCACGGTCTTGTAAACAACCACGTCTATGCTCTGGGGGTTGCGGGGACGCGGCTGCTGGTGGGAACGCTCGGCGGCCTTTCAGTTCTCGATCAAAGCCAGGTACGCATGAATTACACCACGGCGAACTCCGGCCTGAACGCCAACTGGATTACCGCCCTGGCACGCGTCGGCGACGAGTGGTTTGTGGGCAGCTACGGAGGCGGGATTTTCCGCCTCGACACCGCAGGCCGCTGCCAGAGATTCTCCGATGCCCCCGAATCGTTCGTGGTGAATCCCAACGCCATGCTCGCCACTGGGCAGCGCGTTTACGCCGGGACGCTGGAGAAAGGATTGTACGTTTACGACCGCTCGCTGGGACGTTGGAGCGATGTCGCCGCCGGCTTGCCCTCCCCCAACGTCACGGCCCTCGCGGTCCACGACGGCTATCTGTACGTCGGCACGGACAACGGCTTGATCCGGATTCCGGAGCAGAACTTGAGCAACCCATGAAGCAAATCGGCCGCTTACTTTTTTCCCTTGTTCTTCTATTCACCGCCTCACGGGCTTTGGGCGATGCCGGCGTCATCATTCCCAACGGGCGGGAACAGCCGGACCCTTCGATCCTGTCGCTGGAGGAGATGCGCATAACCGTTTACATCGACAACGGCGACGCGCGCGTTTTCATCCAGCAGATTTATGCAGGCCACGCCGGGCGCGTCCTGGAAGGGAATTACATTTTCGCCCTGCCCAGCCGCGCAGCGATCTCCGACTTTGCCGTGTGGGACGGCGTAACGCGCATTCCCGGCGTTATCCTGGAGCGGAAGCGCGCCGAGGAGATTTACAACGCGCTGAAATGGCAGGCGATCGATCCCGGCCTCCTGCAAATGGGAGAACGAGGTGCGGAAGAGGCGCGGCGCAGCACGGTGTTCAGCGCGCACATCGTTCCGATCCCGGCTTTCGGCACGAAGCGCGTCGAGATCGAGTATCACGAAGCCCTTCCGGTGGAGAACCTGGAGTCGTACTTTGCCGTACCTTTGCGTCCCGACGCTTACCAAGCCCAAACGGCCGCCCACCTCAGCTTCAACTTTGAGCTGCATTCCCAGCACGCCCTGCGCGATTTCCAGGTCATGGGCCAGACCTTCCCGCTGAAAATCACGGAGCGTGGACCGAATGTAGTGAAGGCCACGTTCGAAGCCAACCATGTCCTTTTTAAGGAAGATTTTGCCGTCCGGTACGCTTTCGACGGGGCCAAGGCCGACTCGCTCGAAGTTCTGACCTACCGCAACCCGCATCCTCAACAGCCTGATGCCGCGGACACGGCGCCTCCTGCGCCCCATGTCATCGAGCCGGGCTTTTTCGAGGCTTCGGCATTGATTGCACCTCACGGTAATACGCCCTCCGCAGGAGGCGCAGTTTCCGCCGGGGCGCCGCGAACCATTCTGGTTCTGTTCGATACTTCACTCTCCATGCAGTGGGAAAAGCTCGAGCAAAGCTACTACGCCATGGAAACGCTGCTCCACTCGCTGCGGCCTGCCGATCGCTTTAATCTTCTGCTCTTCAACACGGAGCTGAACTGGTTTGGAAAGCAGCCGGTGATGGCGGATAAGCCCACGGTGGAGCGCGCTTTGGAATTTGTGCGGGCGAGCGGATTACGGGGCGGAACAAATTTTCAACAGGCGCTGGATGCGGCGCTCATGCAGGCAGGCAGCGCCAAGGGCGAGATTTATATCATCCTGTTGAGCGATGGCGACGCCACGCGCGGCCCGATCAGCACCAACCGCCTGGCCACCTGGTATTCCCGGAAGTGGAAGTCCCTACCCGAGGCTTCGCGTCCCCGGACGTACGTCTTCGGCGTAGGTGACGACGCGAACCAGGCTCTCCTCCGGCTGCTCGCCCAGAACCGCGGCCTGATGGAATCGGTCCTTTCCACCGAGCCGATTGATTTCAAGCTGAACGCTTTCCTCAGCAAGATTGGGCGCGATCCCCTCTCCCAACTCAAGCTCACCACAACGCCGGCGGCGAACTTCGACCTGGTTTATCCGCTCGATAGCACGGTTTTCCCCGGCTCCGTCGCCGCCTGGGTTGGCCAATACAAGAAGGCGTTGCCTTCCGCGCAATTTGACGTCCGCGCCACCCGTGCAGGCGCTGAGGTGAAAATGCACTCGAGCGTGCCGCTCCCCGAGGAAAGCCTGGAACACCCGGACCTGCCGCGCGCCTGGGCCAAGGCTCGCATCGATGCGCTGCTGGCCAAGATCGAGCGCGAGGGTGAGGACCGCGCTTCCGTGGATGAAATCATCCGGCTCGCCCGCAAATACAAGTTCGTCACGCCCTACACTTCTTTTCTGGCGGCGCCGCGTGCCCTGCTGCGCCCGCGCGTCATTCGTCCCGGCGACCCGGTCATTCGGGTGAAGACGGACCTCTCGATCAATTCGGTCGTCGCGCTCTTCCCCTTCGGCTTGATCAAAGAGTTGCGTTACCTACAGGGCGAGGACATCTGGCAGACGCGCTTTCTCGCTCCTGAGGACATGACGGATGGGACTTACACGGTCCGCCTCATTCTGCGTGACCGCGAAGGGCACGTATATCGCGAGTCAAAGACTTTCGTTATTGTGACCCAGCCGCCGATCGTGCGCGTTCGCCTTGACAGAAAACAATTCCGGCCCGGCGAGTCCATTCCTCTACGTGTCAGCGCCTCGGCCTGGACGCGCACCGTTGTGGCGCGAATGTATGGAGCTGAGCCTGCCCATCTCGTCTGGAACCAGGACGCAGGCGCCAACGTTGGCCATCTGCTTGTTCCGGCGGACCTCCCCGCCGGTCCCTACACCCTGACGGTGACGGCGGAAGACATTGCCCACAACATCGGCAGCCAGGAGGTGACCATTGAAGTCCTGCCGTGACCTCCATTCCCGAATTCTGATGGCCCTCCCAGTTGCGGGCTTGTTCATCGCCGGCATGGCGGCGCGCGCCAACCTGGTCGATTGGTTACAGAGCCTCGAGGGGAAGGGGCGCTTCGAGGCGGTTTTCTTCCGCACCGTTTCGCTGCCGGGCGGCCCCCTGACCGCTCGCCGCCTGCCGGCCGAGTCGCGCCACGCCTTAGACGAGCTCGTCGCGAAATCTCCCAGTGACGCCGAACTTTTCCTGATGCGCGCTCGCGCCGACGAAGCGCAACTGGATTTCCCCGCCGCGGAGGCGGACTGGCAGAAGTATGCCCAACTCGCCCCTGATAAGATCGATGGCCAGCTACAGCTTGCGGACTTCTATCACCGGCGCCTGCGTCCGCTCGAGGAGATCAAAGCGCTGGCCACCGCGGCGCAGGCGCCTTCCTCGCCGGCAGATATGCTCCTGCCCGCCCATCAGCAGCGGTCCTGGCAAACCTTCGATCGCATCTTCCAGGTGATCCGTCTTCAAGCCCTGCCTGACACGCTTTCCATGGAGCAATACAACGCCTGGATCGCGCGCTATCCGAAGGAGGCTGCGACCTACGCCCGGTTCTTCAATTTCCTTCTCGCCGAGAAGAAACTGTTGGAGGCCAAGCGGCTCATCAGCCGGTACGAGAAGGCATTTCCCCGCGACAAGGTGTTTCCCATCGAGGCGCGCGCGACGCTGGCTTACAAGCGTGGCTCCACGGAGGAGGCGCTGGCCCTGTATGACCGCGGTTTTCAGCCGCTCTGGCCGCCCGAACTTGTCCAGGACTATTTCAACTTGCTGAAGGAAACCCATCGTTTGCGCGAATTCCTCAGTCGCGCCCGCGCCGCCGCGAGCGCCAATCCCACCGAGGTGAGCGCCGCCTCGCGCCTTTTCTATTACTACCAGCAGCAAGGCAATCTCGGTGAGGCGCGACGCGCGCTGGTTGATTACCGGCTGCGCATGGAGAAGACGAGCGCCCCTTGGAAAGGCGACCAGCTTTGGACGCTCTCCCGCCTTTTTGATGGCATCCACGCGTATGACGACGCCGCGCGCGGTTATTACGCGCTCTATAGCCTGCCGGGCGTGGAGCCGGCGCTTCAGGAAAAGGCCCTGGCGGGGATTGCGAGTCTTCTCCTGGCTGCCCCCGAGCAGGCGATCCGCTTCGGCAGCAACTCCCTATCTTTCCTCCGCGACATCGGCGTCATGGATCCTTACCCCGGTTTCCTGAACGGCATCGTCTCCCTGCTGCTGAACTCCCAGTCGCCCGCCTTTCAATACTCGCAGGCGGAGGGAACCGCCGTCGCCTATTTCCATCGCGCGCGGGCTGCGGAGCTCATCGCCCTATTTGACAAGCGCTTTCCAAAGTCCGGGGAGCGTAGCGCACTTCACGCTGGTTTGTTGGATGCCTATGCGGACTACGGGGTGGATGACGCCATCCTTCGGGAGGGCCGGCAGTTCCTTGTTTCCTTCCCGAGGGCAAGCGAGCGCGTTCACGTGGCCATGCTGATGGCTGATTGTCTTGCCCGCAAAAACCGGGTGAAGGACGAACTCGCGCTCTACGACCAGCTTCTGATTGAGTTGGCAGCGCGCGCCGATCACGTCCCGCTCGGCGAGGGCGCCCGCGTGAGTACCTCCCCGACTCAACAGGCCCCACCGGCATCGCAAGCCGAAGGCGAAGAAGGAGTGCCTGAAGGAGGACCGGAAGCAGTAAACGAGACCCCCGATGCGGGTGGCGGCGCGACGGGAGTAGAACAGCCTCAGGGCTCATCCATTCGCCGCCGGTTCGCGGAGGCCCGGATTCGGTCAGCAGAACGGCCGGCGGGTCAGCCGCGTTCACCGGAATACTCCCAGGTGCTCGAACGCTACATTTCGCGCCTGGTCGCCCTGCAAAGGCCGCTCGACGTGCTGGGGCTTTTCCGGCGCGAGATGGATCGTAATCCCAACGATCCCGGCCTCTACGAGCGGCTGGCGGCCTTCCTTGAACAGAACAACATGGACGAGCAGATTGAGGCCGTCTACAAGAAGGCCATGCAGCAGTTCCCCGATCGGTCCTGGTACCAGAAGCTGGCCCGCTGGTATTTGCGACGCAAAAGCCATCAGCAATTCGAAGAACTGACCCGGCAGGTGATTCAGACCTTTTCCGGCATGGAGCTTGAGGACTACTTCCGCTCGGTGGTGTGGGATGGGCCGGTCATACCTCAAATGTATGTCCAGTTGAACCTGTACGCCCGCCAGCGTTTTCCCAACAACCTCACCTTCGTAAGGAATCTGCTGAACGCCTTTAAAACTCGGCCAACGTCCAACTACCAAGCTTGGGAAGCCCTCATCCGGCAGTATTGGTTTTATGACGACAACCTGCGCGCAGAGTACTTTAGTTATCTGTCCAGTAGCGGCCGCCTCGATTCGGAGCTTCAGGCCGCGCGCGCCGCGAATCCCCGGGCCGGAGAGGAAAAATGGAACGAGCTGAGCCAGGCCAATCCCGCCGCCGCTCAGTTCATAGCCGAAGCGGAGCTGTGGCGCTCGCACTTTGAATCCGCCGCGCCCGTGACCAAGGCGCTGGCAGAGGCCTATCCCGCGGATCAGGACATGGGCCGGCGCGCCTCCGCACTCTTCCGCTCGCTGGCGCCCTTCAATCCTCAATACACGGAGATTGCTGCGGGTATTGAAAACACGCTGTCGAAGTCCAGCCCGGGGGACCGCGACATCCTCATCGGCATCGGCGATATCTACGCCGACCGCGAAATGTTCGCCCAGGCTCGGCCTTATTGGAAGCGCGTGCCGCAAGTCGAGCCTGGCAACCCGGATGCGTACCTGCAAGCGGCGACGGTTTTCTGGGACTACTTCCTGTTCGGCGATACGTTGCGAGTGATCAATGAGGCGCGCAAGAAATTCTCCAACCCCGCCCTGTTCGCCTACGAGGCGGGAGCCGTTTACGAAGGCCAGCGGGACTATGCTCGCGCAGTGGGCGAATATCTGAAGGATGCGCTGGCTTCCACGGAAGATTCCCCCGCCCGCAGCCGCCTGCTGCAATTGGCGAAGCGCTCGAGCCTGCGTGGCGCTATCGACCAGGCCACCGAAAAGGCTGCGGGCGGCGCCGAACCGGCTGCAAATGCCGTCTCCCTGCGCATCGCCGTGCTGGAGGCGCTCAACCGCCGCGCCGACCTCGAAGCCTTCCTGACCCGTTTGGCGCAGAACACCTCCTCGCTTGATCTGCTTGCGGAGATTCAGCCGGTCGCAGAACAGCAGGGCTTTGACAACGTCTGCATCCTCACCCTCGAGCGTCAAAGCGCTCTCATCACCGACCCGGTGGAGAAATTGCAGCTTCGACTGGAACTAGCCCGCTTCTATGAGTCGAAAAATCAGATCGAGGAAGCTCGCGCGCTGATGGCGAGCCTCTATGGCGAGAACCCGCTGCTTCTCGGCGTGGTGCGCTCCACCGTCGATTTCTACTGGCGGAACAAGATGTGGGACGCTGCCATCGACACTCTGCTGAAGGCGGCCGAGTCCGCCTACCGTGCCCTCGGCCAGCAGTTTGCGTTCGAGGCGGCGCGCAAAGCGACGGACGCCAAGGAGTACGCGCGCGCCCGCGAATTGCTGGCTCCCCTGCTGAAGGCTCAGCCGTACAACGCCGAATATCTGGCGGCGATGGCGGACACCTACGCTCGTGAAGGCGACGACAAATCTCTGCGCGACTTCTATGTGGCCCAAATCCAGGATTTCCGCGCCGCCGACTTGCCGCCGGATGAAAAGACATCTCGCATCGCAGCGCTTCGCCGGGGCCTGATTCCGGCGCTCGCCCGATTGAAAGGTTTCGCGGGGGCTGTGGACCAGTACATCGAGATCCTTGACAAGTACCCGGAAGACGAAGGGTTGGCTCAGGAGGCCGCGGCCTTTGCCGACCACAATGCCCGGCGCAAACAACTGCTCGATTACTACACCAAGGCCACCGCCGATTCGCCCAAGGACTTCCGCTGGCCCATGGTCCTGGCGCGGATTCAGACTTACTTTGAGGATTATGCCGGCGCGATCGCGTCGTACGTGAGAGCGCGCACCGTCCGGCCCGACCGCGCGGACTTACTGACGGCGCAGGCCAGCCTGGAAGAGCGCCTGATGCGGTTCGACGACGCTCTGAAGAGCTATTCGCGCCTCTACGAACTGACTTACGAGAATCCCGCCTGGATGGAGAAGATCGCGGAGCTATATGCGCGCGAAGGCCGGACCGACGCCGCCGTCGCAGCGTTGAAGAAGGCCTTGATCGAAGGCCGGCCGGAGACGCCCGGACCGTACTTCGCCGCCGCAGACCGTCTTGCCGGCTGGAATATGCTCGACCAAGCCCGGCAATTCGCGGAGCGCGGCGTCGCTCTGGCGGGCAAGGATCTGTTGATCCGGTCTGAGGATGCTCGTGGCGCACTCACCTATGTCGCGCTTTTGACGCGCCTGCGCGATTACCCGGCGGCGTACGCACGCCTTATGGAGGCCGCAAAGGCGGCCCGTGACCAGCAGGTCCAACCCAACCTGAATCAGTTCCTCTCCGTCATGGGCCGCGCGGTGAAGGAATATTACACGCCGGAAGAAACCAGCGCCTTCTCCGAGTTCCTTCTGAAGCAAAAGGAAGGAATGGAGACCAACAAGTTCGTTGAGACGCTCCTTCCTTTGGCGCAATACGCCGGTCTCGCGGACCTTGAGGCGCGTTGGCGGCATGAGGTGATGATGGCCAGCCCCGGCTCGGCCCAAGCTCAAAACATGGAGATGCGCCTGGATGAGCTGCAAAAGCAGCGCATGAGGTTCAACGAGCATGGGGCGCAGCTTGAAGCCTACTGGAACGTTTTCCCGCAGAGGCCGGGTAAGGACTCCATCCTCCAAAGGGCCGCGGACAGTTACGGCTCGGCGGGAAACACCGGCGCGGAACTGCGCGCGCTCCAGCAGGCGTTTGGTCGGCAGGGATTGGATGCGCAGCACCTCCGCCGCTATCTTGAGCTGGTCTCCAGCACCTCGCCCGAGCAACTGGTGACGATCGCCGGAGAAGGGCATGGAGGCCCGGTTCGCGATGCGGCCGCAAGCTCGGCGCTGGCGACGGGAAAGGTTGATCTGGCCCTCCGGGCCATTGCCGCGCGCGGCGGAGGCCTGCCCCCCGTGTGGACGCGCGCCTATACGGGCTTGGTGGGCTTGTACTACTCCGACGCCTCACCCGGCGTGAACGCTGCGTATCAGCAAGCCCTCGATACGCGGAACATCGGCGAGCGCATCACCAAACGGGCGAACCGCGATGATACGCTGGCCGGTGATATTTGGTTTTATTACGGCTCGCGCTATGGCGAATACCTTTCCGTCACGCGCCAGGGCAATCCCGAAGACTACCTGCCCGCCATGCTGGAAGGAACGCCCGCGCGCTCGGAGGCCTACTTTACGCTCGCAGATTATTACCGCGATGCAGGGCAGCTCGACAGCGCGCTGGAGGATTACGCCCGCGCGGTGGTGTTGAGCCCACAGCGCGGCGATGCGCACGACCGCATCGCGCAGATTCTCTGGCAGCAGGGCAAGCAGGATGAAGCTGGCAAGGAATGGTCCCTGGCGCTGAAGGGCTTCCGCGCACAGGAGGACAATCGCACGGTCCCGCCCGCTTTCTGGGGTGGACTGCCCGCTACACTGGAAAACATCGGCAAACACAACCTGCTCTCGCCATTGCGGGATGACGCCGACCGCGTTGTCCGCACCTACGTCCGCCGCAACGGCAGTTACCGTGCCGCTCCCATCCTCCAGGGAGTGCTGGCGGCAGCAGGCGATCCCGTGCAGGGGGCTGATTGGCTGGTGGATCTTTCGCGCGCCGCCCAATCCCCCGTTGATTTCCTCTCGCATCTTGTTTTCGCACGGTGGTTTCCCGAAGGCCAGAAGGAGCCTGTCTATCAGAAAATCCTGGCCCTGGCGCAAGATCAGGTGAACAAGACTTTTGGCACGGAGCACTCCACCGCGCTCGAGACCCTGAACGACTGGCAACGGCGTTGGGTCAATTTCCTGCTCGATAAGCACCGGACAGCGGACGCGCGGGCGGCCCTTGACAAGCTACCCGAGAAATATCGTGACCCTCGCCAGCCTGACGGCGCCCACTTCATGGTCCGCCTCGCTGCCCAATCCCACCAGCTCGAAGAACTCCTGAAACAATTTTTGCAAGACCCCGAGAAGGCTCCACCTCTCGAAACCCTGCGCAACGAGGCGCTCTTCTTGCAGGAAGATGACCCTGCCGATGCCCGCCGGTTGCTGGAATACGTTTACACGCGCCAGATCGACGAACGCAATTTTGCCGCCGCGAATTTCCTGGGGCTTGCGGAAATTCGCCTGTACCAGGGTGACGTCCCGCAGGCCGTCGCGGTGCTCGAGCGCATGGATCGCGTGGCGGGCGAGCCATTCGAGAATCTCGTGGCCGCTGGCGACCTGCTGGTGAAGATGGGGCGCCCGGCGGAAGCGGTGGAGTTTTACGCCCGGCGGGTAAAGGCCGTGCCCTGGGATGCGGATGCACGCCTGAAACTCGCCAAGGCGGAAGAGGCCGCGAATTCCGACAGAAGCCAAGCCGTCCAATTGCTCACCTCCGTGGCGTCCTCTCCGAGCGCCGACTATGCATTGCGCGCATCGGCTGCCGAGGCCCTTGCGGAGGCGAAGGCTTCAGCGCCAACCCTGGGCAGCGCGGAACTGGACGGGTTGATGAAAGGCGGTCCAATGGCTGCGGCTGAGTCGCCGGGCTTTTTCTATGCCCGCATGCGAACAGCCAGGGAAGCTTCGGATGCGGCCGCCAAGATTCGCCTGCTCCTCGAGGCGATTGCCATTCATCCCGAGGATCTGTCGCAGCGTTTCGCGGCGTCTCCGCCCACTGCTGCGAATCCTGAGGGTGTATCGCCGCGCATTCTGCTCTTTCAGGCGGCGGTCGAGGCTAACCAGAACGAACTCGCATTGTCAGCCCTGACGCCGCTCATGGATCAGAGCATCATGATAAGTCCTCCGCCCGAATCGCCGGAGAGCGAAGCCGCTTGGGAAGAGATCGAGCAGCCCAGACGTAACTACCTGGAGACCTCGTTTCTTTCCGGTCAGGAGTTGGACGTAAGCCAAAAATCGGTGATTGCTGCCCAAATGGCAGGCGCTTTCCAAAAGCTCGATCGGATCGAGGAAGCGGCGCGGCTTTGGAAAGTGGCAATGATGCTCGCCACGGACGACTCCCTTCGTTCCCAGGCCAGCCATCGACTGGAGCAAAGCGAGGCGCAACTGAAGCTCGAGCAAGCCGACCGAGAGCGGCGGCCGGTGATCACCGACCATCTCGAGCAGGAGGGCTTGGTCAGGCCGCGCCTACTCGGCCGCAGCGGACCATCGGCCGGCGCAGGCGCGGGAGGAGGCGCAGGGCAATGAGAAAACTCACGCTTTCAATTGTCTGCTTCCTAAGTATCGCCCTCGCCATGACTCCGCCCAGCCAGGGACCCAAGCCATCTTCCGCCGGCTTTGCCGCCTTTATGTCGTCCGGTTCGCTGCTCTTCCTGGAGTCACCGGACTTTGCCGCGCTCGTCCACGACTGGGAAAGCTCCCGGGAAAAACAGAAGTGGCTCGCGAGCGACAATTACCAGGTCTTCTCGCGCTCTCGTCTCTTTCTGCGCCTCCAGGAAGCGCAGCAGCAATTCGCCACCGCCGGCGCGCCGCCAGACATGGCCCTGCTGGATTCGGTGGCGGGCGAACAATCCGCCCTGGCGCTCTATGACATCGGCAATCTGGAATTCCTCTACATCACCCGGATGCCCTCAGCGCGCGCCATGCAGAATGTTCTTTGGACGAACCGGGAAAAGTTCGCGCCCCGCAAGGCGGCAGATATCCCCTATTACGTGCGCACCGAACCGGAGAAGAGCCGCCTGGTGGCCTTTGCCACCTCGGGCGATTACCTGCTGCTGGCCACAAGCGAGGACCTTATGGCGGGCGCGCTGGCGCTGCTCTCCGGCAAATCGCAGCCGGCGCTTCAGGATGAGAATTGGTTCAAGAGCGCGGTTTCCCCTGCCGGTCCGGCGGGCGACCTTCGCATGGTCCTGAACCTGCCGCTGCTGGTGAAATCGCCCCACTTCCGCAGCTACTGGATTCAGCGCAACATCACGGCACTGAAGGCCTACTCGGCCGAAGTTGCGGACATCCATCGATCTCCGACCGAGATTCGGGAAGATCGCGTTTTGCTCAAATCGGACTCACCCGGAGGTGCGGAGCCGCGCGCCAGCGAAAGCGCCGCAATGGCCGAACTTCTCGGGATGGTCCCGGCGCAGGAGGGCATTTACCGCGCCTGGAGCGCGCCGGCGGCCGGCACGGTGCTCGACCTCCTCACGCAAGAGATTCTGGCGCCTCATTCGGGACCCGGCGTACCTTCACAAATCTCGCCGAGCGTCGCCTTGACACAAGGCCAAACCGGCAGCGAAAGCGACCTCGAGACGCGCATTGACGTGCTCCCGCTTCAGGGAACGACGGGCGCCCCGGGCACAGAAGCGCTGAAGAAACTCCTGAATGCGGCTCCGCTGGAAGCCGCGCTGGAGTTCCGAAGGCTTCAGAACATCGGGCCGTCGGCTTTTATCGAGCCCCACTGCGCCATCCTCCTTCGCAGCTCAGCCCCTTGGGATTCGGAAGCCGCACGCATCGCGCTGCGCACGGCGATCGAAGACCTGTGGACAACTTCTCAAATCGGCGTGAACTGGGTGGAGAATCGCGAGGGCAATGCTGACTACTATCATCTCAATGGATTGCTTCCTCTCGCCATCGCTACAAAGGGACCGATTCTCATCGTGGCGGACTCTGCCGAAACGCTAAAGCCGCTACTGACGCATTCCCAGATTACCGAGGCAGGACAGAACGTGATTTATGCTGCGGGCTTTCGCCACTCCGCCGAGCGGGAAAACATTGTGAAGATGATGCGGCTGATCGAAACGCCCCTGGCACAACCGTACGGAGGCATGCAGGGCCGGCCGGGGCGCCAGCCGCTCTTCTTCTCGGAGAACCTCGCGAGCCTCAGTCAGTCTCTGGAAAGCATCGAGTCAGAATCGCTTGTCGTCGAGGACCGTGGCTCCCAATTGCGACAGACGGTTACGTATGGGTTGAAGAAATGAGTCGCTGCTCGTACCTGGTCTTGATGGGGATGCTCGCGGCTCTCCCGCTGCGTGCGGCCTCGCTCTACGACCAGTCTATCGCCCGGGTATTGGCGGACCGTTACGATTCTCGCGACGTGTCGTACCTCCTGGTGGACTCCAACACGCGCCGCGTGATTGCCTCCCGCTGGGACGACATGGCGGAACCCGTGCCGGTCGGCTCCCTGGTGAAGCCGTTTATTGCCCTGGCTTACGGGCAGAAACACAATTTCCGCTATCCCGCTTATTTTTGCCGCGGCTCGGCTGACGGCTGCTGGCTTTCGCGCGGGCATGGACAGGTTGATATCAGCGCGGCAATCGCTTATTCCTGTAATGCCTATTTCCTGAATCTCGCCTCACGACTCGATCCGGAAGACCTGGACCCGATCGCACGAGGTTACGGCTTGTCATGGGGGAGGGCGCCGCTTGACGCCGCGGAGATGATCGGCCTCGGGGAGGCCTGGCGTGTTGCACCCGCAGAACTGATCCGCGCTTACCTTTTCCTCGCCGCCGCACCACCGCCTGCGGGCGCTGCCAAGCTGTTGAGCGGGATGGCTCTCTGCGCCCGATCCGGGACCGCCGAGGCGGTGGACCGGCATCTCCATGGGCTTGCCGCCCTCGCCAAGACGGGCACCGCCCCCTGCGTCCACCAACACCGCGCGCCTGGCGACGGCTACGTCCTAATGCTCTACCCAGCGGATCAGCCACGACTGGCGATGCTCGTCCGCGTGCACGGCGTTCCCGGCGCCCGAGCTGCCGAAGTCGGGGGGCGCATGTTGAACACCGTGGTCAATGGTCACTAGGAGAATCGCATGAGCACCCGTTTCGCCCAAACCGCGTTCGCGCTCATCTTACTGGCGCCTTGCGTCTGTGCCGCCAGGGATCTGCGCATCGGCGTCTTTGGCCTTTTTCATCCCCAGCGGTTAGCGATTTCCTCCTTGCCCACGCAACCGGCAATGGTCACCGTTGGCTCGCATCGGTATATCCTCTCAGATGGCCGAGGCGTTTCTTTGTATCGGGAAGGAAGCCAAGTACGCATTCGAATCAATGATGAGAGCCTTCTGGCCGCTGAAGTGAATGTCGCAGATCAATGGGGAGGAGGCACAGATTTTCTGTTATCCATTCCGGGCAAGATCACGCGCCGCTTTCGCGGCAGGCTGGCGGTGAGGTGTGAGATCAACGAACTGGTCGCGGTGGTGGAAATGGGCCTCGAAGCGGCCGTCGCCTCCGCGGTGGCCGCAGAGAGTGCCCCTGGGGCTCCCCTCGAGGCTTTGAAAGCCCAAGCGGTCGCCACACGTTCCTATTATTTGGCCTCGCCGCTGCGCCATCGACATTTTGATTTCTGCGACACCACTCATTGCCAGTTTCTCCGCGAAGCCCCTTCTCCGGATTCCCTGGCAGCCCAAGCCACGGAAGCCACGCACGGCATGGCCCTTCGGTACGATGGCGCGATCATCCCAGCCTTGTTCACAGGAAGCTGCGGCGGAAGAACCCGGACCCTCGCGGAGGTTGGTCTGGCGCCGGGTCCGTACCCCTATTTCTCCGTGCCCTGCAACTTCTGCCTGCACCATGCTCCTCATTGGTCAGCGCGCCTCGACCGCGAGCAAGCCGCCGGCCTGGCAAGCCACTTCGAGGGAGACCGATTGAAACTCGGGCGCATCTTGGGTTGGGACGCTGTGCCCGGCAACAATTACGAATTACACGGCGATGGTGACGTCGTAATGGTGGACGGCAGCGGTCAGGGTCATGGCGTGGGACTCTGCCAACTAGGCGCGGCCGGCATGGCCAGGCAGGGACACGGCTTTCAAGCGATTCTGACCCATTTTTTCCCCAACACGATTCTGGGAATGCCGGGCAACAGCCGATTCACTCAGCCGGGTTCCCAAAGCAGGGCACGAACCTTCTGAAGGGCCGGAATTGACTCAACCGGACGGCGCCTGTGCACTTCTTGCATTTCCCGAAATTTTGGTTAAACTGCACCGGTAGGGAAATTCCGGTAGGGTTGTTACACACAACACGTGAAGGGAAGGGGTGCTCCTCGTGGCGGATCACGGGCGGGAAGTATCGTCTTTAGGCGGTGAAGAGAAGGGTGTCCTCGGCCTGTGCGCGCGCGTCGCCCACGCCACCGATGTGGGCCGCCGGCGGCACAACAATCAGGACAATCATCTGGTTCTTCCCCTGGATGGCCGGGGTGCTGTACAAGGTGCCGAGCCGGCACTCGTGGGGATTGAGAATAGCCGTCTGCTGGTGGCCGTCGCGGATGGCATGGGGGGCCACTTTGGCGGCGAAGTGGCCAGCCGCTTGTGTGTTGAAAACCTCGCGCAAGAAATGGTTAACCAACTCCATGCCTCAGGAAATGGCCAGCCGGACTTGCCTGCTGCCCTGCAAAGAGCGGTAGAGGCCACGCACCAAGCGCTTTTCGCCCACGCGCAAGCTCACGCCGAGAATCGGACCATGGGGACGACCCTGACGGCAGTGCTTCTGCATGGAGCGCGCGCGGAACTGGCGCAGGTGGGTGATTCGCGCGCCTACCTTCTCCGCCGCGGAAATCTGGTTCTATTGACGCAGGATCAGACCGTCGGAAGCCATTTGCGCAGCCGGGGTGAGGACCCCGCCAATGTGGATGCGCATATCGCGGAGATGCTGATCCAAGCCGTGGGGGCGCAAGCGGGAATCGAAGTCATTATGTCGGCGGTTGACCTGGAGCCCCATGATTTTCTTTTGCTGTGCAGTGACGGACTCTACAAAGTTGTTTCTCCGGCAGGAATCGCGGAGACCCTGGAACTCGAGATGGGACTTCACGAAAAGGCTACGCGCTTGATTACGCGCGCCAATGAGGGTGGCGGTCCCGACAATATCACGGTGATCCTCGCAGAGATCTGCCAGGTCGAGAGCACAGGCTGATGGACCAAAAAGTTGTGCAGAAAATCGGCAAGTACGAGATCGTTGCGGAACTCGGCCAGGGCGGCATGGGAGTTGTCTACAAGGCGCGCGACCCTTACATCGGACGCCTGGTGGCGCTCAAGACGATTACTCCGGAACTGGTATCCGACCCCGAAATCCTCAAGCGCTTTTACCGTGAGGCGCAGTCCGCCGGGACCCTTCAGCACCCGAACATCGTGACCATCTACGATCTGGGGGAGGCGGACGGCCGCCCCTATATCGCGATGGAATTTGTGGAGGGCGAAAGCCTGCAAAGCATCATCAACCGGCGCGCCCGAATTCCTCTTGCCGCCAAACTGAAATTGGTGCAGCAGTTCTGTGAGGGCCTCGGGCACGCGCACAAACACGGGTTTGTTCACCGCGACGTGAAGCCCGCGAACATCCTGGTGACAAATGATGGCAACGTGAAAGTAGTGGATTTCGGCGTCGTCCGTTTGGAATCCACCAACTTCACCAAGACCGGCATGTTCCTGGGGACCATCCACTATGCCTCTCCGGAACAGATCAACGATGGGTACGTCGATAGCCGCTCTGACCTCTGGTCCGTGACCTGCGTGGTGTACGAGTTTATTGCCTACAAGAAGCCTTTCGACGGGTCAAACATCGCCGCCATCGTTGCCAGAGTTTTGCGCACGGAACCGGAACCTCTTAGCCGCTGCTGCCCGGGCGTGCCCGCCGATCTCGACCAGGTCATCAGCAAAGGCCTGAAGCAGAACCTCGATGAGCGCTACCAGTCGCTGGATGAAATGTTGGGTGATCTTCTTCCCATCGCCAACGGCCTGCAACAGAGTTTTATTGGCGACATGCTTCTGGAAGCGAAAGATCTTCGCGATAAGGGTGACTTCAGCGGCGCTCAGGAAAAGGTGCGGGCGGTCCTGATCCTCGACAATACGCGCGGAGAAGCCAAGCGCCTGCACACCGAGATTTCGGCGGAACTCCTACGGCTGGCGCCGGCCACCAAAGCCAAGAAATTAGTGGCGGAAGCCGAGCAAGCATTGAGCCGCGGAGAATATGCCGAGGCCCTCCGAATCCTGGGCCAAGCGGCGGAGTTGAATCCGGCTGACACCCAGGCTCGCAACCTCAAGGAGAAGGCCCTGCAAGAGCAGGAGCGCGTGCGCGCGTTGCGCGAGGCTTTGACCTCCGGCCAGTGGGCCATGAAGCAAGGCGACCTGACCGGGGCGGAACAAGAGTTGCATCGCGCTCTTCAACTCGACCAGAGCAATTCCCAGGCTGCTGAACTTCTGGAGCAGATCCAGCAGGACCGGTTGGCGCGCGAGCAGGGTTTCCGGCTGAAGGAAGGGTTGTGGCAGACGGACAACCTGGTTTCCGCGGGGAAATACGAAGAGGCGCAAAGCCGGCTGTTGGAACTTCAGCAAGACTTTCCCACCTCCGATGAGGTCAATCTGAAGCTGAGAATATTGGCCCCACTCATCCGCTCGCGGAAACTCGTTCAGGACGGCAAGCGCGCCTTCCAGCAGGGTGAATATGCGGAAGCTGCTCGGGTGCTTGCCGAAGCCTTGGGACTGGATCCGCAGGACAAAGAGGCTCGTGAGCTGAAGGAGCGGGCACTTCAGGAGCGCGATCGGCTGCGGCAAGTCCGCGAAGCCTTGAGCTCCGGCCAGAGGGCCATGCGCCAGGGAGATGCGAGCACGGCAGAACAGGAGTTTCAGAGGGCCTTGCAACTCGATCCGACGAATCCCCAGGCGATCAGCCTGTGCGAGCAGTTTCGGCAGGCTCAAGCCGCGCGCCAGCGGGAGCTCCGGTTCCGAAAGGCGTTGCAGCAATCTGACCACCTTGTTGCCGAGGGGAATTTCGACGATGCGCAACGCGTCCTTCTGGAATTGCAACAAGAGTTCCCCGATTCCGCCGAGCTTGATCGGGTGTTGCTGCTACTTGGCCAGCAGATGAAGGTGGCCCGGTTACTTGAGGAAGCGCAGCTCGCCTTTGATCAAGGTGAGTTTGGGGAGGCCGTTCGGATTCTCACCGAAGCCCAGGAGCTGGATCCCAACCACTCGCGCGTGCGCGACCTGAAGGTGCGGGCGGTCCAGGAACGCGACCGCCTGCGAAAGGTCCGTGAGGCAATCAGCGCCGGTCAGCGCGCCATGCGCCAGGGACACCCCGCATTGGCGGAACAAGAATTCCAGCGAGCGCTGCAACTTGACCCGGCCAACACCCAGGCTGCGAACTTGATCGCTCAGATTCAAAGGGATCACCAGAGGCCAGAGAGGGAGCAACGCCTGAAAGAGGGATTAAGCCAAGCGGAGAATCTGCTTTCCGGGAAGAAGTTTGCTGAGGCGCATCGCAAGCTGACGGAATTGCAGCAAGCCTATCCGGATGCCGAAGAGGTCCAGCAGAAGCTCCAAGCGTTGAACCCGCCGAAGGCGGAAGCGGCGGCGCCCGCGCCACCGGTTGGGCAAGCCGCGGCGCCAGCGACCGAGGCTCCCAAAGCTGAACCGATAGCTGACAAGCGTAACCCCACAATGACGCTGGGTCCTTCCCCCAAAGTGCCGCTCCCGGCGGAGCCAAAGGCCCCGGAGGCGCCCCCACCGTCCGCGCCCCCTCGGCCCCAGCCGTAGAGGTGGGCTTCAGCCCGGCATGACGCCTTCAACCATTTTGGAGTGCGGCCGCGAAGCTGCCGCCTTCGAATCGGTAACGACAAGGCGGTAGCTGGCGCTACCGCACTCCAAGGCGCCTTCGGCGCAGTTATTTTCGAAACAGCGGCGCTGAATTCGATGTGTCACCGGATCCCGTCAGCGCGATGGCGATAGCGAAGGGCATAGACTCCCAGATTAAACCCACAAACGGTCGCCGCACCCGCGATTAACCAGGACACGGGGATATCGGGGTAGACGATGGCCTCCAGGTAGTGGACCAGAAACGAGCCTTGATAGGGGGTAACGCCCGCGCGCGCCTCCAGCCATGCCTCCAGAAGAGTGAGCGGACAGGGTGGCCAAGGCAGGGCCTCGATCAGGATGCTGTAGACCAAGGAGATAATATGCAGCCACCGCAACGCGCACCGGCGGCGGGTGAGCAGGGCCCCGCCGATGACCCACAGAATCCAAAAGAGATGCAGCGCAAGCACGGCAACGGCCATGGCGTGGTAAATCTTGGCGCCCATCGTTGGCAAACCTCGGGTGTTCTGGATCCGTCCCCTTCTCGCTTACCCCATGTTATCAAAACTGACGGTAGGCCGGCGCAGGCTGGACCGGGCGGAGTATGTTATCTTTAAGGTTTGGCGAAAGGCCGGAATTCCATGTCCAAAGTTCGAGTTCGTTTCGCCCCCAGCCCCACCGGTTACGTCCACGTTGGCAATGCCCGGACGGCCCTTTTCAACTGGCTGTTCGCGCGCCATCACGGTGGCGTTTACGTGTTGCGCATCGAGGACACTGACGCGGAGCGTTCGACGCCGGAATACGAACGGCAGTTGATTGCTGACCTGCGCTGGTTCGGGCTCGACTGGGACGAAGGCCCGGACAAGGGCGGACCGCTTGGACCGTACCGCCAGTCGGAGCGCCGCGCAATCTATGCCCAGTACGCCGACAAGTTGATCGGGCAGGGCGACGCCTACTATTGCTTCTGCTCGGCGGAACAACTGGAAGCTGAACGCCAGGAGGCGCTCAAGGCCGGCCGCCAGCCGCGCTATTCCGGGCGCTGCCGGAAACTCACCTCCGAGGAGGTTTTGCGCCGCAAGACGGCGGGTGAGCCGGCGGTGGTCCGCCTGAAGATCGTGGAAAGCAGTTTCTTTTGGGATGACCGGGTGCATGGACCCACCACCATTCTTGGTGAGGTCATCGGCGACCCCATCCTGGTGCGCTCCGAGGGCCTTCCCGCGTACAATTACGCGGTGGTGATTGACGACTACCTGATGGAAATCACCCATGTGATCCGCGGCGACGATCACATCTCGAACACGCCGCGCCAGCTTGCCCTCTATCGCGCGCTGGGTTGGGAGGCCCCGGAGTTCGCGCATCTCTCTACTATCCTCGGACCCGACCGCACGCGCCTTTCCAAGCGGCATGGGGCAACTTCCATGGAAAGTTTCCGCGAAATGGGGATTCTTCCCGAGGCACTGCGAAACTACCTGGCGTTGCTGGGGTGGTCGCCCGCGGATGGAAAAACGGAAATCCTGAGCCCGGAGGAGCTGATCAAGCAATTTTCCCTCGACCACATTACCAAAAGCCCGGCCGTGTTCGATAATGACAAGCTCAACTGGTTGAACCGGCACTACATGAAAGAGTGCGCGCCGCGGCGCCTGGCCGAGCTCGCCGTGCCGGTGCTGCAAGGAGCCGGCCAGTTGGGCGCACAACCCGGACCGGAGGTTCTGGCATGGATCGAACGTGTGCTCGACGCCGTGCTCAAGAACGTTAGTTTGCTGTCGCAGCTTCCCGAGGCGACGAGGATCATCTTCGAGTTTGACGCATCGCGAGCCCTGGCCACGCCGGAATTTCAAGAACTGCTCGCGAGCCCCGCCGCCCTCGAAGTGCTGAAAGCTTTCATTCCGAAAGTCCGGGCAGAGAGCACGCTGACCTACGAGCGCTTTCGCGAAATTACCAAGGCCGTCCAGAAAGAGACAGGTAAGAAGGGGAAGGATTTGTTTCACCCTATCCGCATGGCGGTGACCGGCGCAGGTTCCGGACCGGAACTGGAAAAGCTGATTCCCATTTACGAGGAAGGCTCGAAGTTGCCCTTGGCGCCGCACGTGAAAAGCGTCGCCGAGCGGCTACGCGAGTTTCGAGAGGCGGCCAAAATTGCGTAGCGAATCGTTCATAGCGAATCGCTTCCCGTGAATAGATACCAGCCCTCTCCCATGGGGAGAGGGTGTCGGCCTTGTTCCGACAGGTGAGGGGTTACTTCGCCCCGCGCATCCCCGCTCAAGGAGTTCGGGAACTCCACCGGGTGAAGCGGTGAGAACGCGAGGACCGTGACGACGTCTTGCGGGGAGGTGCCCCCTCACCCACCCTCCTCCGTCGGGCACCCTCTCCCCAAGGGAGAGGGCTGCGATCTCTTGTAGATGTGGGAGTTCGAAAGATATCGAAGCGCTTGCTTAGGAGCATTTGATTGTTCCAACGAGAGAGTGGCGACCGGCCGGAGGTGGTTTACGGCATCCATGCGGTGCGGGAGGCGGTGCGCACGCGGCCGGTGGATTTTGTGATGATCACGCAGGGCTACCACAATCCCCGGATACAGGAGATTGTGGACGGCTGCCGCGCCGCGGGCATCTCCCTGCGCTTTTCCCCCCGTCCGGCGGTGGAGCGCACAGCCGGTACCCCCCAGCACCAGAACGTGGTGGCAGTGTGCACGCCGAAGGCCTATGATGATATCTCTGACCTTGTTGCCCAAACCGAGCGTCCCCTGCTGGTGGCGCTCGATGGTGTGGAAGACCCGGCAAATCTGGGGGCGATCATCCGCACGGTAGTGGCGACGGGCGCGCGCGGCGTCGTCATCCCGGAGCGTCGTGCGGCGGGGCTCTCGCCGGCAGTGGCACGTGCGGCGGCGGGCGCTTTGGAACATACGAAGGTGGCGCGTGTCCCGAATCTGGTCCGAACCTTGATGGAGTTGAAAAGCCACAACCTTTGGGTGTATGGATTTGAAGCGGAGGCCCCGAAATCTTACACCGAGCTTGATTATTTGCAAGGGTGCGTGCTGGTGCTGGGAGGCGAAGGGCGTGGCCTGCATCGACTGGTGCGCGAGGCGTGTGATGAAAGGGCGCACATCCCCCTGCGGGGTTCCGTGAGTTCTCTGAACGTGTCCGTGGCCGCCGGAGTGGTGCTTTACGAGGCCGTGAGGCAACGAGTTCGGGATGGACGATAGGACGCCGGGCTTCCAACTTCGCCGGGGCAGAACCAAGACTGCGCGTTGCAACCGGGGTTGAGTGGCCGTCATCCAACAGGAAGGGACTTGGGGAGGTCGTTCATGAATTCTAAATGGCTCCGCGGCTTCTTTTGCGGGGCGGCATCCTTCGCACTGCTGGTGGCGCTGGCTGACCAGGCGCTGCCGCCGACCGCTTGGGCGCAGGAAGGCGCTGCTGGCAAAACCCCCGCTGAGCAACCCGCCCCGAAAAAGGATTCCACCGATGAGACGCAGTTGGCTGGCGCGACTATTATAAGAAGCAACCCTTGGTACGTGACGACCCCGGTGACGGTCTTTGATTCGGGCGGCCAATTCGTGTACGACCTCGAACGGAATGAGTTCAAAGTTTACGACAATGGCGAACTACAGGACATCAAGGATTTTGACTCCGAAATGCGCCGGCTGTCGTTAGTGATCGTTGTGGAGACCAATGACACGACCGCGCCCTTCCTGGATTCTGTCCGCCCGCTGGGCTCAATGTTTTCCGAGATGGTGATGGGGCCGCAAGGGGAGGTGGCCGTGCTCACGTACAGTGACCACGTGGACCTGGCCCTGGACTTTACGCCCAATGGCGACAAGTTGGATACGGTGCTCCGCGGGCTCCACGGGCGCGGCGGCGGGATGCATTTGGACGATGCGCTGGCGCGCGCTCTCTCCATGCTCGACCGCCGGCCGAAAGGGGATCGAAAAGTAGCCATTATTTTTTCCGATGGATACAACATCGGAAGCCAGATGAGCCGAAAGGAAATCGTTGAGCGGGCGATGAATTCTGACATAACCCTCTATGGGTTGGGCTTCAGCCCGGTGAAGGGTTTGTGGGAGAGGCCCGTGAAGGATCCCCCTCCGGATTTGGTGAATCAAAGTGTCGCGCGGTCGATGCCTCCGAACTCGGCCCCCACGCCCACCATGAGTTCCAACATATACGACACGCCGGTCCCGATTGTGGCGATTCTGCTCGGTCTGGGTGAAGAAGCGAAAAAGCCGCTTTTCAAGAGTTCTTTGCAATACTTCTCGAATTATTCGGGGGGCCAATACTTTGAGAAGTGGGGAAAAGATACGGTGCAGCAGGCGCTCAATCGCATCGCCACGGAGATCCACAGCCAGTACGAACTGGATTATGCCCTCACTCCCCCGATTCAGGTGGGCTTCCACAAAATCGAGGTACAAGTGCGGCGCCCGGGAGCGAAGGTCCGAGCCCGCGTCGGGTGGTTCTATCAAGGCGAACCGGTGCCCGGCCAGAGAGTTAAGTGAGGCGCGCGATACGCCTGCGGTGGGGACGCCTCAATCGAATTCGCCGAAGCTTCGGTATTCCTGAACGCTCTTGCCGGATTGCAATTCGATTTCCGCAAAATAGGGACGCATATCATCTTTGTCGACGCGCAGGACTACCGCGCGCAACTTCCCCTGCTCATTGCAGACTATCGTGAAGTACTTGTTTTCCCTCACCCTGGCGATCTGAGGTGTTATCTTCCACGGGATTTTCATCGCCAAGACATCCGCGCTTATGTCGGGCCGATATTGCATCAAGGTGATTCCGGAAAAGGGCAGGCTGAAGCTTCCGGACGGGCATTTGAAGGTAAACCCTTCCTTGAGCACTTCGAGCTTTCCCGCGCATCCTTTCGCGATATTTTCCGTCCCGGCCTGATACTGAAATGGCGGCTCCTCAACCTTTTTGCGTTTGCCGTAGCTTAAACTGATCAGCAGGAGCAGCGCCATCAGCAGGCTGATGGAAGTTGCGATGCGTTTGGTAATGCTGTGCGGCATCATCATAGAATCCCCGCATCCTTTGTGGTACGGCGCTACATTTCGGCGCCAAGAACGAGTTTACTCCGAGAAGGGCTGCGGGGGAAGCGTGCTTGTGGGGGCAAGTGAAATGCCTACGAGGAATTCAACGGCTGCCGGCGTCAACGGCGGCCCGAGCGATAGACGGCGCGCTGACGGGAACATCAACCTCGAGGTATGAGGCGATGGGGAGGTTGCCCCAATGCGCGGGGCGGAAAGTCCAGCCCCGTAAAGTTTCGCGTGCGGCTTCGAACTGCCCCCTGCCTGCGGGCAAAACCTCCATGTCGACCACCTGGCCCGCGTCATTTACCAGCACGCGCACATGCACCACCTCTCCCGGATGCGCGTCCTCCGGCGGTCGTATCACCTGGGGTGGCTTGACCTGGCGCAGAAAGTCTCGTTCTGCCCGCCGCGGCGTTAAATCGGTCTCCTGATAATGCAAGGAGAATTTCAATTTCACCGTAGTAATAAACCCCAACCGCCCCGAGGCCGTGGCCAGCGGATGGTAGATCCACCGGCGCGCCGCTTTCAGGGCCGACGCCGCGAGAATGGCGTTTCCTTCCAGCACATGCGCGTTGGCGACCTCCCCATTGCCGTTGACCGTGAGTTCCAACAGCACTTGTCCCTGAAGATAATTGACCTTCGCCACGGGGGGGTATTCCGGCGCTGATTTCGCCAAGACCATCTTCGCGGCTTGCTTGCCGTCAACGATGACAAGCTGGGCATCCGGTTCAGGAAGGTTCTCCTGCGCGCGCACTTTTCCCCCTGCCCATACCATTGCCAGGGCGAGGAGGAAAAGGCTGTGGCGGTAATGCCGGAACTTAATCATCGCCTTCGAATATCACCTGAGCCACCACGTAACGGTCAGAGTGTGAAATCGAAACTGACATCCGGGTGACCCGCAACTCCCGGGCGACTTCTTGCGCCCGGCCGGTCAAAACCAATTCGGGTTTGCCGCTCGGCTGGTGAACGACTTCTACGTCGAGCCAACGAATACCTTCCCCCCAGCCGGTTCCCAGAGCCTTGAAAGCCGCTTCTTTGGCCGCGAAGCGCGCCGCATAGCGCTCCGCGCGGTTCTTGAACTTTTCGCAATAGGCGATTTCCGCCGCCGTGAAGATCCGCTTGGTAAATCGCTCGCCGTGCCGTTCCAGGCCTCGCTCAATTCGCGAGCTTTCCGCGATATCCACTCCGGTTCCGAGAATCATCGTCAGGTGGTGCGCTTACCGGGATAAGTCCGTGGGAATAGGAATCTCCGTTGTTTCGAACTTCCGCGTACGAGTTGTGAAGTGATGGGCAATGGCATATCGTGCTCGCACGCATGGTGTAATAGGCTACCTTGCCCCAGAAGTTGTCGCCCCTTCGACGCAATTTCTGGGATCGTAGTACACGTCCGCTCCGGAATTAAGCCGGCTGGCAGTCCGATTATGCCCCGTTTTCTTACGATTCTATAATATCAAATCGTTGCCTGGATTGCAACGCAGCGCGCCGGGTGCTGCCGAGGTTGTGCTATATTCAAAGTTTGGGCGCGCAAATTTTCAAAATGGTGTCGCGGGGCGGCCTTGGCTGGCTTGAGTCTGTTCGGCTGAGGAAATTGCCATGGTTGGTGCATGCGTTCAGCACGCGGCGGGGCGGCCTCAGCCCGGCCCCTTGCGCAGGACTTAACCTGGGATTCACGGAGTCGGACCGGCGCGAGCGCGTGGAACAGAATCGTCGCCGCTTCCTCGAGCAGCTCGGCGGGAAGGATTTTGTGCCGGCCTCAGTGCGGCAGGTTCATTCATCCCACTCGTTGGTGGTGACTCGCGATCGCGCGGACCAACTGGCCTACCAATTGCCCGGCATCGAGGTTGCTGTGCCCGCGGCAACCCACCCGCCGGCCGGAGACGGGTTGATGACCGCGGAGCCTGGAATCCTATTGACCATCCGAATTGCCGACTGCTTGCCGCTGCTGCTGGCGGACCCGCAGCGACGTGTGGTGGCGGCGGTCCATGCAGGTTGGCGCGGCGCGGTGGCACGAGTCATCGAGAAAGCCGTAGGGGATATGCGGCGTACGTTTGGTTCTGATCCGCAAGAACTGATCGTGGCGGTGGGGCCATCGATTCGTGCCTGCTGCTACGAAGTGGGCGAGGAAGTTGTGCAAGCCTTCCACGGGACTTTTGCGGATGCTGATCAGTTCTTCCGGACGCTGCCCAATCGCCCCGAGGCAGCCAACGATCGCCATTCGATTCTCTTTTTGAGCGCCTACCCACCTGGGCACGCTCCCGAGCATGTTCCCGCCGCGCGCCTCGATCTAACTGCCGTGGCCCGGCATCAGCTCGCGCGCGCGGGGGTTAAGCCTGCGAATATCTGGGTCGCTGACTATTGCACGGCGTGCCGCACGGACCTCTTCTTCTCGTATCGCCAGGAAGGTGGGTGCACAGGTCGGCACGCAGCGGCGATTGGGATTCGAAAGGCAGTGGGTAGTGAATAGTGGACAGTGAACACCGCATGGTGGCCAACCCGATAGCGACTGTCCACTATCCACTGTTCACTGTTCACTCTCTGCCAGTCTGAGTTGCCCGCAGGCGGCGTGGATGTCTTGACCTCGGGAGATGCGAATGAAGGTGGGAATGCGGCGGTCGGTGAGGATTTTTTGGAAGGCCAGTACGCGCTCGAACTTGGGGGCGCGGAAGGGAAGTTCCGGGCCGCTATTGTAGGGAATCAAGTTGATCTTGGCGCGGAGGTCGCGCAGCAGGTCCGCCACGCGACGCGCGTCGGCGTCCGAATCGTTGAATCCGTCAAGCATGACATATTCGAAAGTCAAATGCTCCCACGGGCGCAAGGGATAAGCACGGCAAACACGCAGTAAATCCGCCAGCGGGTATTTCTTGTTGATGGGCATCAGCGCGCTGCGTTGCTCGTCGTGGGAAGCATTGAGCGAAATGGCCAGCTTGGGACGTACCGTGCCACGCGCCAGTTCCTCGATGCGAGGGAGAATGCCGACGGTCGAAACGGTAATGCGCCGCAGCGGGACGCCCACGCCTTTGGGATCGGCGAGAATCCCCACCGCTTTGATGACCTGCGGAAGGTTCAGCAGGGGTTCACCCATTCCCATGAAAACCAGGTTGAGCCGCGCGCCGCGAACCAGGTTCTGCCGCGCGGTTACCGCCAGCACTTGCCCGATGATTTCGCCCGCGGTCAAATTGCGCTTTGCCCCGAGCAATCCCGTGAAGCAAAACCGGCAGTCGAGGGCGCAGCCCACTTGGCTCGACAAGCACAGCGTGGTGCGTTCCTCCTCCGGCATGTACACGGTTTCAACCAAGTTGCCGTCTTGGAGGCGGAAAAGGTAGCGGACGGCGCCGTCACGCGAACAAAACTCGCGCTCGGCTTTCGGATAGACGATCCCCCGATGAGAGGCGATGGCGTCGCGGAAATCACGGTTGAGATCGGTGAGCCCGGAAAGGTCGCGAATGCGCCGGGCGTAGATTCCGTGGTAGATCTGCCGCCCTCGATATCCAGGTTGGCCGAAACTCACCGCGAAATTCTCCAGTTCTTCAAGGTTGAGCCCAAGAAGATTCCCGCTGTGTTCTTTCAAAGCCATATTTCGCCTGTTTCATTCGATGTTAACACTCGCCGCACAGAGCGTTCAAGATTTCCCGGAGTTCGGTACTGGGTTAATTTGATGTAGAGGCGGCTTTACGCCGCCATTTGGCGAGATAAACTCGCCGCTACAACATCAAATTGACCCACTACCCGGAGTTCGTCCTTCCCCCCTGTGGGGAGGGCCGGCCGCTGAATCTTATTGACAAAAATGGCCAGTCAGAAATAATCCGTCCAGACGTCTTTTAAACGCAGAAAGGAGAAAATGAGCCCTCGACGTGCCAATCCGGAACTTGCTGACCGCCGCCGGGATGCCCTGGTCAGGGCGGGATACGCGGAGATTTTGGAGAAAGGGGTTCAAGGGATGACCCTTGATTCCGTTGTCGCCCGCGCAGGATCGAGCAAGGGCGGCGCGCTTTATTATTTCCCCACGAAGGAAGACTTGCTCAGCGGGGTTCTGGAGTGGCTTCTGCGGCACCTGAATCGAACGCTTGATGAAGTCCTGCGAGCGCAGGACTCGGCGCGCGGGAAGCTGGTTTCGGAATTGGAAGTTCTGTTTCACAGCGCGCAGGTTAACCGGAAGCTCTACCTGGTCTTTTTTGATTTTGTGGCGTTGGGCACGCGCCGGGAACGGTTTCGCTCACTTCTGGGGAGTTTCTTTGAGGCCTGTCATCGTCGCGATGCCGAGATTGTTGAGATGGGAATTCGCGAGCAGCGGTTCCGGCGCGTGAACCCTCCGGACGCCGCCGCGACGATCCGCGCGTTGGTGGATGGGTATTGCTTGCAGTGGCTGATGGGACCGAGCGATGCGCCGATCGAGGCCTATCGGGACCGGTGCCGCGCGGTTCTGGGTGCGTACCTTCTGCGTTGAAGGAAGACTTATTTCAGCTTTCGGCTGTCAGCTTTCAGCTATCAGCTTCTTACCCTCGCCCCCTTGGTGAAGAGGGGGAACCGCAAGGTGGAGGGGGCCCCACGTTTTGCGGGTGAGGGGGTCACCCAGCAAGGCCCTTGGGCACGGCCGGTGAGATGAGCCGCGGACGTTGAAAAACAGGTCCGCGCTACTCACTGGGACTTGGCGTTATCGCGTATCTATCTTGACGCCCTCGCACCGCGGTGAGACACTAGGGCCGTTTCGACTTGAAGCGCGCACGGGCCGTTTATGTCCCCTCCCGCAGGTCGCAGCCCGATGGCTCGCAGGAATAGGTCCGAAACAGTTGGAACGACACTCGCCGCATCCGTCGTAGGCGAGAAACTTTTGCCATGACTGCAAGCCGTACACTTTCTCCCCGTATTCTTGAGTCCCAGTTGGAGGTGGCCATGGACAGGCCTTCATATTTGAGTGGGGTAGACATTCAGAGGCATGATCGCCATGCGCTGTTAAGAGCCCGGTTCGCCGCGCTGGTTCTCCTTTCCCTCCTGGCCCTGCCGGGATTTGCCGCGCGCGTGCCTGTACGCGACGGCCAATCGGTAAGTCTAAAGCTCCGCAACATTCTTACCACGGACAATGTTCGGAAGAACGACGTCATTGAATTTGAAGTAACCGAGGATGTTCTCGTCAATGGGCACGTGGTGATCGCCAAGGGAGCGACGTCCCGCGGCAAGATTGTGGATGTGAAGGGCGCCTTCAAACCCCGTGCTAAAGATGCGGAAGTGATTTTTCAGTTCTTGACGGTTCGTGCCGCTGACGGGCAGGACCTTCCGCTCCGCCGTGAGCCGGAAAAGACCCGCAAGGGCAAGGGACTCGAAGTCCATGAAAGGTCCCCGATTCCGGGGCAAATTATGCGGGTGGTGGGAGCCGACAAAGGCAAAGAATATCAGGCCTACGTCGACGGATCGTTCAGCATCAATACATCCGATGTGATTGCGGTGGCGCCAACAGCAGCCCCGGCTGCCGCTGCGCCGGCTCAGCCGAGTGCGCCCGTCGCTGCCCCTGCGGCTCCTCCCGCGCCAGCCTCACCACTGGCAGCCACGGACGTGGCGGTGGCCTCATCGTCGGTTGAATTCGACAGCACGCCCGATGGAGCAGGTATCGTAATTGACGGCAACTTGGTGGGAAACACGCCCTCGACCTTGCGGTTGACCCCGGGGCACCATGCCATTGAAATTCGAATGGCGGGGTACCGGACTTGGTCGCGAATGATGGTTGTGGATCCGGAATCGCACCCCTCGGTGCGGGCGACGCTCATCAAGCAATAGAGGCAAGCATCGCGGCGTTACGAGACCCGAAGGGCGGCCGGTAGCAGCCGCTTTCCAAGACGGAGGGATGGCCATGAGAATCAGGCAAGCGGTGGTGGCATGGGGATTGGTTGTAGCCTGCGCCGGCAGCGTGATGCAAGCGCAAGCGGCGCGCTTGGCCGACGGTACCGCGGTCCGCGTGCGGCTGACGGCGAACCTTGTGAGCTCCCAGGCCGTGGTCGGTGCCCGGGTGGATCTGGAAATTGCTCAGCCCGTCACGCTGCAAGGGGTGGTGGTGATTCCCGCGGGGTCGGTGGCCTGGGGTGCGGTGCAGATTGTGAAGAAGGGCAAGATCCTGCACTTTGATGTCGAGGGGGTGCGGCTCCCGAATCAACAGATCGTAAAGCTTCGCTGCAGCCCGCATAAAACCACCAATGCGGCGAAGGACGAGATTAAAGTTGAAACCCAGGTGGGCGGGGATTTGGGAGCTCCGAAGGGGAGTGAGTTTACTGCCTATCTGGATCAGGACCTCAACGTCGAAGTTCTAGGAGCGCCCGGGGCGCCGGCACCGCCCACTCCGGTGGTGGCTCCGGCACCAGCGCCTCGACCTGCCACGCCGGCTCCGGCGCCGGTGGTGGCGCCCGCGCCGGTGGCCGTTGCGCCTCCCACTCCCAAACCGGCGACCCCTCCCGCACCGATACCTGTGACCGCGCCCGTGGCCGCGCCGCCGGTGGTTTCGGCCCCAGTGGCTCCGGCAGGGGCTCCGGTGGCGCACCCTGCTCCCGCGGCCCAGCCCGGGGAGTACATTACGGTTGAGTGTTTCTCTGATCCCCTCGGCGCCGACATTCTGATTGACGACGAGTTTCATGGGAGCACGCCCTCGATCCTCAAGCTCCTGCCGGGGAATCATCGAATCGAGTTTCGGCTCATGGGTTACAAGGCGCACTCCCGGGCCTTGGATTTGACGCCCGGCGCCCCGCTCCACACCGTGCGGATGAATTTAGAGAAGCAGCCGTAGTGCTCCCCACGCGGGTGCCAGCTTCCAGAGCTTGGGCATGTACACCACGCTGATCGCTATCCTCTTCACTCTCGTGCTGGTGGCGGGAGTGCCCGCCCTCTCATACTCTACCGCCCGAAACAGCGAAATCCGGAAGATGCCCCGACTGGGTCTTTACCTTTCCGCCGTGTTCTCCCAATGGCTTTTGACCGTGGCGGGTTTGGGAGTTGTGTATCTGATCGCGCGAAAGGTCTTCGTGAAAGGTTTTGCCGCGATGCCTTTGACCCCTGCCCTGGAGTGGGGTGCCGGCATCGCCGTGGCTGCGCTTCTGGGGCTAAGCTTGGGCATCTTGTGCGAACGGCGCGGATGGCTGCCGCAAGAATCCGACCTGACCTACCTGCTGATTCCGGAAACGCCCCGCGAGAAGCTCTGGGCGGTCCTGATCGTCGCGCCCACAGCGGCGTTCTGCGAGGAATTCCTTTTCCGTGGCTACCTGCTGACGCAATTGCACGACTGGCTCCACTCGCTCTTGTGGGCTTGGATTGTGTCTTCCTTGGCGTTTGGATTGGCGCATTGCTACCAGGGATGGGGCGGCATGGCCCGCGCCGGACTGTTGGGAGCGCTGCTCGCCTATCCCGTGGTGCGATGGGGAAGCCTTTATCCCGCCATGCTCGCGCACTGGATGATCGACACGGTGGCGTTGTTGTGGCTCGGCCCCTGGATGGTCCGTAAGAACACTGCTACCGAAGGGAGGATGCTCGAATGAAAGGTCAACACGCGATCGGCGCCGCGCTGGGAGTACTGGCACAGGCGCTCTCGCTGGGAGCACAATCGGACCCCTGGGTGGTCATTCGCGCCGGAAGGCTCTTTGACTCCCAGCATGGGGTTTTCATCACGAACGCCGTCGTGGTCGTCCATGGCGAGCGCATTGCTGAGGCCGGGGCCGCCGATCAGGTGAAGGTCCCCGCCGGCGCGACTGAAATCAATCTCCACCAGGCCACTCTGTTGCCCGGATTGATCGATGCGCACACGCACTTGTTGCTGACCGGAGAATTAGCCGGCCGATATGATGACGAACTCCTGAAGGAGTCCTACCAGTACCGTACCATTGAGGCTGTGGTGAACGCCCGCAAGGACCTGGAAGCGGGCTTCACCTCGATGCGCGACGTCGAAACCGAAGGGGCAATGTACAGCGACGTAGACGTGCGCAACGCCATCAATCGCGGATTGGTTCCCGGTCCGCGCCTGGAGGTGGCCACACGCGCCCTTTCCACCACCGGCGGTTATGCGCTGGAGGGTTATTCGCCGGAAGTCACCGTGCCTTCCGGCGTCCAAAAAGTGGACTCGCCTTGGGCGGCCCGCCAGGCCGTGCGCGAGCAGATCAGTTATGGCGCCGACCTCATCAAAATTTATGGGACACATCACTTCTATTTCACCGCCGACGGCAAGCTGGTGAATATTCCCACCTTCACGCTGGAGGAGGTTCAGGCCATCGTGGACGAGGCGCATCGCGAGGGCAAGAAAGTTGCTTGCCACGCTTATGGCGGACCGGGTCTGCACAATTGCCTCGATGCGGGCGTGGATTCCATCGAGCACGGACTGGACTTGGACGAAGCCGCAATCCAAAAAATGGTTCAGAAACACATCTACCTTGTCCCCACCCTCTATGTTTACGAGTTTGATTCTTCCGGTGACCTGAAGGCCACCGGAGGGAAAACCAGCCGCGCGCGCATTCATGCGGCAAGCTTCCGACGCGCGGTGGCGGCGGGCGTCCCCGTTGCTTTTGGGACCGACGTGGGGCCGTTCCCGCACGGCACGCAGGCAAAGGAATTCGCTTACATGGTTCGCTACGGGATGAACCCCGTGCAAGCAATGCGCGCCGCCACCTGGGTGGCTGCCGAACTGATGGGATGGCAGGACCGCGTGGGATCCGTCGAGGCGGGTAAGTTCGCCGACTTAGTGGCGGTGGCGGGCGACCCCGCCAGCGATATCACGGAACTCGAGCGCGTGAAGTTTGTAATGAAAGGCGGGCAGGTGGTGAGGAATGATCTGAAGTGAAGGCGCGGACGGCCGACCCCCGGTTTATCTCGGCATCGCCAGGCCGCCGGACAGTCCGGGCATAGGCGTTAACCTAACGGCTCGAGGGGCCGGAAAGCCCGCTTCGCATACTGTGATTCTGCGCTCGCGCTGCACTTACGCTGTCATTCTGAGCCCGCATTTTGGGCGAAGAACCTCCGTAGTTTGCTTTGTGCATCAACCGCCGCGAACTACAGGGGTCCTTCGCTTCGCTCAGAGTTTGTGACTTTTTTGATTTACAAGGCATTTTTGGCTAATAAGCCTTTTGTTTTCAATGCCGGTTTGCGAGCACGATCAAAAAAGTCACAAACTCTCAGGATGACAGCATTGGATGATTTTTCCGCAGCCCGTTACGCGCCGCCGTCCGAAACCGGTTCGAGCTTGTGAACAATGTCAGCTTCTTCCAAGAGTTCTTCCGCCACCAAATTGCAAGCAATCCTTAGGCAGCCGGTCTCAAGACACTTAGGGCAATTCACGATGATGCGGTCGAAGAGGAAATCGGAAAGTTGTTGCGTGGTAAAGACGCGTGCCATGGAGTGAATCCTCCATCCCTGCGAGGGGGGTCACTGTCCAAGCACATTATACTCCTCCCGCGTGGAAGGAAGGTTCAAACCTCAGGCGACGAGGGGTCAATAAATTCGGCGGTCAAGGACCGCGGCGGCCGCAAGCTGCGTCACTTCGTGCCGCTTTCTACCCTATGGGGAGAGAGTTGTGCTAATCTAGGGAGCGTTTCTCACGGCAGAAGGCTTCACCGTGGGACTGCACTTATGGCTCTTATTGCGCCCTCTCTGTTGGCGGCGGATTTTGCCCGGCTCGGGGAGGCATTGCAGTTAATTAAAGAGGCTGGGGCGTCCATGGTTCACGTGGATGTGATGGACGGGCACTTTGTTCCCGACATCAGCGTGGGCCAGCCGGTCGTCCGCAGTTTGCGCAAGGCCACGGACTTGGTTGTGGATCTGCATCTTCTGGTGGAGCGGCCGGAACGGTACGTCCCGGAATTTGTCGAGATCGGCGCGGACCGCATCGCGATTCATGCGGAGGCAACACCGAATCTTCACCAGGTTCTCGGCGTGATTCGGAGCGGAGGTGCCAAGGCGGGTTTGGCGCTTAATCCTTCCACGGCGGTCGAATCCGTTCCCGACGCCCTGGGGGAAATCGACTACCTGCTGATTCTTTCGGCAGACCTAGGATTCGCAAATTCTCCGTTCCTCCCCATGACGCTCTCGAAGGTTCAAACCGCCTGTGCCTTGCGCCGCGAAAGGCGGCTGGATTTCGCCATTCAGGTCGAGGGAAGCATCTGTGAGGAGCAGATTGAGGCCTTGGGGCAAGCCGGGGCAGACATCCTCGTGGCCGGTTCCGACATCTTTCAAAAGGACACCAAGACGCGCATGGCGAAAATGATGCGTTTGGCGGCATCTTCGCGCCAGGTTTATAGAGTCTGATGAGGAGCTAGAATTCTGTACACCGGATCCACAAAGATAGCAGTTCGAAAAGCCTTGGTCATCGTTGGCCTGCTGGGGCTCGCCCTCGCATTCCTTCCCGGTTGCGCGGCGGTTAATCGGCTGCACCACCCCGACCCGGGATTGATATTTGCCCCCGGCGAGCAGCCGGACAAAGTTCTTTTCCAGAAAGCGACCAGCGAAATTACCCACGGGCGATTCGACGTCGGACGGCTGACCCTGCAAACCCTCATCAACACCTATCCTGATAGCGAGTATCTTTCCAAAGCCAAGCTGGCGATTGCGAATTCCTATTACAGCGAGGGCGGAGTTTCCGGATTGACCCAGGCGGAAGCGGAATACAAGGATTTCATTACTTTTTTCCCCACCGCACCGGAGGCGCCAGAAGCGCAGTTCCGCGTGGGCATGTCGCACTTCCGCCTGATGGCGAAAGCTGACCGCGACCAGACGGAAGCTTTGCTGGCAGATGCTGAATTCAAGGAATTCCTATTGAAGTATCCTGACAGCCCGTTGATTTCGCGCGTAAAGCGGCGCTTGCGGCAAACGCAGGAGGTGCTGGCGCAGGGCGAATACTACACCGCTAATTTTTATTACATGCACGGCGCCTACCCGGCCGCGCGATCACGCTTCCAGGAGATTATCGACAAGTACCCGAATTTCAGTGGGGGTGACAGCACGCTCTTCTACCTGGGCCAGAGCCTGGAGCATTTAAGGAGAGGGCACGAAGCGATCCCTTATTACTCACACGTGATTACGGACTTTCCCTTGAGCCCCCTGGTTCCCCAAGCTAAAGAGCGGTTGACCGCGATGAAAGCGCCTATCCCGCAGCCCACGCGCGCCATGCTGGCACGCGCGCAAGCGGATGCAAGTCATCACGTGGAGCGCGACTGGTTAAGCAGGCTGGGTGGCATGGTGTCAAGCGCTCCCGACACCAGTGCTACGCTTTTTGGTCCTGTACATCTTGGCGCCACGGGGAGTGGAATCGAGGCCGCGAAGACGCCGACCGCCGCGCCGTCCACCAGCGCCGCCATTGTGGCCACGCCCGTAAGCGAAAAGAACCTGGAAGCGGGGAAGCCCGTAGAGGCGACCACCAGCCCCAACAAAGACAGCGGAAAGGCGAAGGAAGATACCCCCGCCGCGAGTAATACCGACGCAGCGAAATCCACGGAGCCTGCCAAGAAGAAGGGCCGCTTCCACATCCTGAAGAAAATCGTTAACCCCTTTTAAGTTTATGCCGCCAAGCGTGGGAAGTACATTTTAAGGCCTCAGGAAGTCAGAATACACGCGCGCGTAGGCCTCAGCCGGAACGAATGCGCAAACTCAAGATTCCCAATCAGTTGCGCCTTGACTTCGCGGTTGCGTCATGGTATTTCTCAGACAAATCGGGTTTGGCGAAAAATAGGAGAATCCCGTGGCGCGGATTGTTCTGGTTGCCGACGACAGCCCCACCATTCAGAAGAAAGCGGTCGGAATACTGAAAGGTGAAGGATTTGAAGTTGAAACCGTTTCCAACGGTGTGGCCGCTATCAGGCGGCTGGCGGTGCTCCATCCCGTTGTTATTCTCGCTGACGTCTCCATGCCGGGCAGAGATGGTTACGAAGTTTGCGAATTTGTAAAGACGTCGGCGGAACTTTCTCAGGTGCCGGTGTTGCTCGTCGCCAGCGAGATGGAGCCTTACGACGATGCGCGGGGCGCGGAAGTGAGAGCGGACGGAATCATCAAAAAACCCTTTGAACCGCACGAATTAATCTCCATGGTGGAGAAATTTGCCGAGCAGTTTGAAGCGGCGACGCCCACCGTTGCTGTGCCGGACGTGCCGCCCACGGCGCCGGAGCCCACGCCGGATTTTGCGGCTTTCAGCGAAAACCCGGATGAAACGCCGACCGTGGTGCAGCACGAGGCGCCGGATTTTTCCGCGGTCTCGGAGGGGATCGCATTCGCTGAGCCCGCCGTGGAAGAGGTGCCACAATATTCCACTGAGTCCCAGCCCGCAAAAATGGAAGTGCCGTACGCAGAGCCGCAAACGGAGTCAGGGATCGCTCAGGAGCTTGCTCCCGCTCCGGAATTCGTCGATACGATTCCTGCTTCCGAAGCGCCGAGTGCCCCTGCCGCGGAAACTCCCTGGGTCGTGGAGGAGCCGCCCGCTCCCATTCCCTTTGCGGTACCTCCTCCTCCGGCGCCAGCTCCATCGTTTCTCGAAGGGTTAGAAGCAGCAACGGCGGAGCCGGTTTTTATCGAGGAGCAGCCCGCGCAAGCCTCCGCGCCACCCAGTAGTGGCGCCGAAATTCGCACGATGATTTTCCGCGCACCGCTGGAGATTGCGGAGCCGGTGTTGAAAGATGAAACGGTCCCTGCTCCGCCGGCGCCCGAACCCGCCGGCCCCACAGCCTTGGAAGCGCAAGTCGAAGTCGAAGCTCCTGTTGCTTCTTCAGAAATTCCGGTGGAGCAGCCTCCTGAGCAGCCGCAAATCCCTCCCTCCGTGACTGCCCTGAGCCTGGATAGCTTCTCTTTGGACGATGCCACCGCCGGACAAGTGCACTTTGCTTCGGAGGTGGCGGAAGTTGCCCCCGTGGAAGTTGCTTATTCCGCGCCCGCAGAGGAAGCTCCCGCCACGGAAATAGCTCCTTCTGAGCCCGCGCCGGAAGCGGCCTTTGCGGAAATTGCTCCTTCTGAGCCCGCACCGGAAGCGGCCTTTGCGGAAATTGCTCCTCCTGAGCCCGCACCGGAAGCGGCCTTTGCGGAAATTGCTCCTCCTGAGCCCGCGCCGGAAGCGGCCTTTGCGGAAATTGCTCCTCCTGAGCCCACACCGGAAGCGGCCTTTGCGGAAGTCGCTCCTCCTGAGCCCGCGCCGGAAGCGGCGCCGCCCGAGCTTCCCGCCGAAGTTGCTGCGCCTCGCCCGGCGTTGGACTGGGGCTTGATCTATTCCGTCGTCCACAAAGTAGTGGTGAGGATGTCGCCGCCCGCCTTGCCCATGGAAGCTGTAGAGGAAATGGCCAGGCGGCTTGCCGACGAAATCGCCTCCGAACTCGGCGCCGAATCGTCTCCGCCTCAACCCTAATTCCCGGCCGATTCAATCCCCTTTCACTGCGCCGAGAAGCCCCCGGAAGCCTCCGCGTGCGGGCCTGTGGGGATCAGCTTGAGGCTAACTTTCCATGCAGCATTCTGCGGTGAACGGGCCACCACCTCGACCTGTCCCGCCGGGGATCATCAACCCAAGGGGGAGAGATGGAGCTGCCTGACCAAGACCACTCGGTGCACGACAGCCGCGATCGTTTGTCTGGATCACTACGGCAGGTGGGAAACTTGCCAAGGATCAACGATCCTGCGAACGAACTTATGTGCCAGGGCATAGGGGCAACCCTGGTGGTCCACTATTTGTGACTTAACCTCTCTAGGACATCATTTCCTTTCGCGGAGCCCACCCCTTCCTCCTTGGTTACCGATTGGTAGAACTCACATTGCATGCAATTGCTTAGCGAGTGCCGCACAATAAAGTTTACCATTTGACTCTTTCAATTGCCGCGGGGAAGGATCGAATAGTTCCACTCTGGGTTTTGGCTGTTGGGTCGG
>Ga0315282_10001885_pt1 | contig 39146 bp, 38 predicted proteins | sample YL17G07_20_MG_FD_203693 | JGI IMG/M metagenome (GOLD analysis project Ga0315282, IMG submission 203693) | Sediment microbial communities from Yellowstone Lake, YNP, Wyoming, USA - YL17G07_20 | ecosystem: Environmental > Aquatic > Freshwater > Lake > Sediment | place: USA: Wyoming | collected... | reverse complement strand
ATGTTCGCCCCGTAGGAACGGGCGAACATAAAGTTCGCCCCTACTTCCGCTCCTCCCGGCGGGGGCGGTTCCGGTCGTAGATGATCTTCAGGCCCTTCAGGGTGAGGAAGTCATCCACCGCGTCGATACTCTTGGTCTCCGAGGCGATGAGGCAGGCCAGGCCACCGGTGGCGATGACTCTCGGCTTGTGGTTGGCCAGGGCCTCCTTGATGCGGCCGACGATGCCGTCCACCAGCCCGGCGTAGCCGTAAATAATGCCGGCGTTCATGCTGCTGATGGTGTCCTTGGCGATGACGCTCTTGGGTTTGGCGAAGATCTCCACCCGGGGCAGCTTGGAGGCCTTGAGGAACAGGGCCTCGCAGGAGATCATCACTCCCGGGGCGATGACCCCGCCCTGGTACTCTCCCTGGTGGGAGACCACGTCGAAGGTGGTGGCGGTGCCGAAATCCACGATCACCACGGCGCCGTGCACCTGCTCAAAGGCGGCCACCGCATTGACGATGCGGTCCGCCCCCACTTCCCGGGGGTTGTCGTAGTAGATGGGCATACCCGTCTTGATGCCCGGCCCCACCCACAGGGGCCGCACCTTCAGATAGCGCTGGGCGAAGCCGTCCAGGGTGTTGTTCATGGGGGGCACCACCGAGGAGATGATCAGCTCGGTGCCCGGCTCCAGGGCCAGGCCCTGGGCCTGGAAGAGGTTGCGCAGCAGGATGCCCAGCTCGTCGATGGTGGCTTCCTTCTCGGTGCGGATGCGCCAGTCACTCAGGAGTTGGTCGTTCTGGTAAACGCCGATAACCGTATTGGTGTTGCCCACGTCCATCACCACCAGCATAAGCCGTCTCTCCTCAGTTCAACAAGGACTCCAGGGTCTGGGCCAGCTCCTGGGCCACCTGTTCGATCTTTTGCTGATCCTCACCTTCGGCCATGATGCGCAGTTTCGGCTCGGTGCCGGAGTAGCGCACCAGCAGTCGGCCCTGGGGGCCCAGGCGCTGTTCCGCCTCGTGCAAAGCCTGCCGGGCCTGGGGCAGGCTCTTCAAGTCCTTCTTTTCTTTGACCATCAGGTTGACGAGAACCTGGGGATAGTCCTCCATGAAGCCGGCCAGTTCGGCCAGGGGCTTGTTCTCCCGCCGCATCACCGCCAGCAGCCGCAAGGCCGTGAGAATGCCGTCCCCGGTGGTGGAATAATTCAGGAAGACCAGGTGCCCGGATTGCTCCCCGCCCAGGACGTAGCCGCCTTTCTTCATTTCCTCCAAGACATAGCGGTCCCCTACCGGGGCCCGCAGCAGTTTCAAACCATGGCCCCTCAAGGCCACCTCCAGTCCCAGGTTAGTCATGACCGTGCCCACCACCGTCTTCTTGGGCAGCCTTTCCCGGCGCAGCATATCCAAGGCGCAGATGCCCAGGATGTGGTCGCCGTCCACCATCTTGCCGGTGTGGTCCACCATGATGCAGCGGTCGCCGTCGCCGTCGAAAGCGATCCCCAGGTCGGCCCGGTGGCGCTTCACCAGGGAGATCATGGGTTGAGGATAGGTGGCGCCGCACATGCGGTTGATGTTTTTGCCGTTGGGCCGCACCCCGATGGGGATGAGCTCCGCCCCCAGCTCGCCGAGGACCTCCGGCGCCACCCGGTAGGTGGCCCCATGGGCGCAGTCGAGGACGATTCTGAGGCCGTCCAGCTCCAGGTCTTTGGGGAAGGTGCTCTTGAGGTAGGAGATGTAACGGCCCCGGGCGTCATCCATGCGGAAGGCCTGGCCGATGTCGGTGGCCGTGGGTCGGGCGCCCTCCACCGTGGGGTCGGTCATCATGTTTTCAATGTGGGCTTCAATCTCATCGGGCAGCTTGAAGCCGTCCCCGGAGAAAAACTTGATGCCGTTGTCCTGGTAGGGATTGTGGGAGGCCGAAATGACCACCCCGGCGTCGGCCCGCATGGAGGAAGTGATGAAGGCGATGCCCGGGGTGGGCAGCGGCCCCAAAAGCAGCACGTCCACCCCCATGGAGCAGATGCCGGCGGTGATGGCATACTCCAGGAGGTAGCCTGAGAGGCGGGTGTCTTTGCCCACCACGATGCGGTGCCGCCCGGGGCCGTATTTGATGACATAGGCCAGGGCTCGCCCCAACTGCAAGGCCACCTCGGCGGTCATGGGATAGACGTTGGCTACCCCCCGAACCCCGTCGGTGCCGAATAGATGTCGCGTTTCCGTCATGCTCAATCAACTCCGCGGTCATAGCTTGATGTATCGCTTCCAACTTCTTATTTTTACCACAACTGGCGGCAAATAACATCAACCCGGGAGAATGATGAGGCCAAACCTCCCTGCCTCTCCCTCATTCTTCATCCTGCCAGTGGATGCACTGCACCGGGCACTGGTCCACGGCCTCCTGGATCTTCTCTGCCGGAGCCCCATGCGGATTGATCACCTCGGAGTGACCCAGGGCCTCATTGAGGCGGAAGACCTCGGGGCAGACCTGCTCACAATTGCCGCAGGCAATGCATTCCTCTGTGTCGATTACCGGTATTTGTTTCGCCATTTTAAACCCCTTCCTGCCCTAATGGACCTTATGCCTTATTTGGCATAATCCGGCCGCCGCCATTATTTTTTGGTGGCACCGGCATCTCGCCTGATCTCTTGTAGGGGCGGCTCGCGAGCCGCCCCTACAGAGGGCTTGCATGGTAAGGCCTGCGGCTACCTCAAAAAACTATTCGACTGCGATGCGGATTCAAATGGGCGGCGCGATGGTGACCAGCAGCCGCAAGTCGGTCCTGGCCCTAATTCCATGCGGTTCGGCGATCTCGGAGATGAGCACGTCTCCTTTCTTGGCGGGCAACGTGGCGCCATCTTTGCCGAGAAACTCGCCCTCCCCTTCCAGGACCGTCAGGCTCACCTGTCCTTCGATATCGTGGGCATGCACCGGCAGTTCCTGGCCCGCCTTGAAGTTGAAATTGAGGATTTTGAAATAGGGCGAGTCGTGCACCAGCAGCTTCCCAAAGCCCGTTTCCGCAAATTTGCCGGATTCGTACACATTGATTTGTTTCATGGCAATTTCCTCTCATTTCCCGCCGGACCTTCGGCCCGGCAAGGGCGATCCCCGGCGGCTACATTTCGTCGGCCCAGTGGATGCAGGTCACCGGACAGGCGTCGATGGCCTCCTGGAGCTTGTCGTCCGGCGCGCCGCCGGGGTTGATCACCTGGGCGAACCCCAGGCTTTCATTGAGTGTGAAAACCTCCGGACACAGCTCTTCACAGGCGCCGCAGGCAATGCACTCCTCTTCTACGATGTATGGTACGTGGTCCGCCAATCGCTCTTCCTCCCCCAGGCATGATCTTTAAGAAAGGGTGGACACGCAGGTTCGCCCCTACTGCTCACTGCTCAATTCTGCAACTTCATCTCCACCCGGAAGGTCTGGGACTCGGTTTGCCGGGTCAGACTGAAGCCCAGGCGCTTCACCATATCCAACATGGGCTGGTTGGTGGCCAGGACTTCGCCCCACAGGAGTTTCACCCCCCGTTCACGGGCGATGGCGGTGACCTCCTCCACCAGTTTGGGACCCAGGCCTTTCCCCTGCCAGGGGTCCGCCACAATGACGGCGAACTCGGCGGTCTCCCGGTTGGCCTCCATCACCAGGCGGCTCACCCCCATCATGATTTCCGGACCCGGCGGCTGACCGATGGCCATCAGGCCCATCTCCCGGTCGTAGTCGTTCTGGGTGAAGCGGATGAGCATCTCGTGGGTCCACTTCTTGATGAGCCTGAAATAGCGAAAATAGATGGTTTCTTCCGAACACCGGCCGAGGAAGTCGGACACCACCGGCTCATCCTCCGGTTTCATGGGGCGCAGCAGCACCGGGGTGCCGTCCCGCATCATCCAGTCGCTCTCATATTGGTTGGGATACGGGGCGATAATCAGGTGCCGGGGCGCCTTTACCGTGCTGGGCGCCACCACCATACGGGCGTCCACCCCCACGAAGCGGCCGCTGATGACCTCCAGGGGGTTGATGTCCAGCTCGACGATTTCGGGGAAGTCCGTCACCAATTGGGAAACCCGCACCACGATCTCGCTCAGCCGATCAAGGTTCGCCGGCGGGATGTTGCGATAGCCCTGGAGCACCTTGGAAACCCTGGGCTTCTCGATGAGTCTCCGGGCCAGCAACAGGTTCAAGGGGGGCAGGTCCACCGTGACATCTGCCAGGACCTCGGTAAAGGCGCCCCCGGCCCCGAAGAGAATCAGAGGTCCGAAATCAGGGTCCTGCTTGCTGCCGATGAGCAGTTCGCAATCGGGACTCTTCTCCTGCTCCTGGATGGTGACCCCCAAAATCCGGGCCTCGGGTCTCTGGGCCCGCACGTCTTCGATGAGTTCGTGGAACGCCGCCAGGACCTCGGATTCGCTGTGGATATGGCAGCGGACGCCTCCCACCTCAGCCTTGTGGGTGATATCCGGGGAATTAATTTTCATGACCACCGGGAAACCGAGGTCCCGGGCCGCGGCGGCCGCGTCCGGGGCGGAAGACGCGGCCACGGTGCGGTTCACGGGAATGCCATAGGCCGACAGAATGGCCTTGGATTCGAGCTCCGTGAGGATGGTCGCCTGACGTTGCAGGCACTGGTCGATGAAGGTCCGGGCCGTTCTGGTGTTGACCTGCAACTCCTGGGACATCTGGGGCGGGGTCTCTTGCAGCAAGCGGAGATGCCGGGAGTAGAAGTACATCTCCATGAAGGTGTCCACCGCCTGTTCCGGGGTTTCAAAGGTGGGGATGCCGGCGTCATTGAAGATTTTCACCCCTGCGGCCACCTCGCCGCCGCCCATCCACACCGCAAACACCGGCCGGGCCTGGCCCTGGACCTCCGGCGCCAGGGCCCGGGCCACTCCGGTGGGGTCGGTGAGGGCCTGGGGTGACAGGATGATTACCAGCCCGGAGAATTCCGGAGCCTTCATGGCCAGGCGCACCGCCTGCAGGTAGCGCGCCGGCTCGGCGTCGCCCAGGATGTCCACCGGGTTGGAGCGGCTCCAGTGGGAGGGCAGGATCCCATCCAGCTGCGCCAAGGTCTCGGGCTCCAGGACCGCGGGTTCCGCTTGCCAGCGAGCCAGGGCGTCCACCGCCATGACCGCCGGCCCCCCGGCGTTGGTGATGATCGCCAGAGCCCCGCCGGTGGGCAACTTCAGCTTGCCCAGAGCCTCGGCACAATCGAAGAGCTGGCCCACGGTATCCACCCTAATGATGCCGGCCCGGCGGAAAGCGGCATTATAGGCGGCGTCCGCCCCGACCAGGGCCCCGGTGTGGGACGCCGCGGCCCGGGCCCCCGCCTGGCTGCGGCCGGCCTTGATGACGATGATGGGCTTGACCCGGGAGACGGAGCGGGCCGCGCTCATGAACTTGCGATGCTGGGTCAGGCTCTCCATGTAGAGAATGATGGACCGGGTCTTCTCCTCGTTGCCCAGGTAATCGATGAGGTCGCCGAAGTCCAGGTCCGTCATGGAGCCGACGCTGACGAAATGGCTGAAGCCGATGTTCTTCTGGCTGGACCAGCCCAGGATGGAGCGACACAGGGCGCCGCTCTGGGAGATGAAGGCCAGATTTCCCGGCGGGGGGGCGTAAGGCGAGAGACTGGCGTTCAGGTGCGCCCCGGGGACGATCAGCCCCATGGTGTTGGGCCCGAGGTACCGCACCCCCGCCTCGAGGGCCGCCGCCGCGATGGCGCCTTCAATCTCCTTGCCTTCCGGACCGATTTCCCGACCGCCGGCAGAAACGATGATGGCCCCCTTGATCCCCGCCCGGCCGCACTCCTTGATCACTTCCGGCACATCTTTAATGGGTACGGCAACGATCGCCAGTTCCACGGGGTCGGGCACCGCGGTGACCACCGGATACGCCGGGAGGCCGTGAATCTCGGGATAATTCCGGTTGATGGGATAAATGGCCCCGGGGAAACCGGCCTGGATCAGATTTTGGACCAGGATGGAGCCGATGCTGCCCGCCTTTTCGCTGGCGCCGATCACTGCCACCGAATCCGGCTTGAAAAAGCTGTCGAGGAGAGGTTTTCTCATGGTCGCGTTCCTTGGCGAGAAATTTCATCAGGTCTAAGCCGACATCAGCTGTTCAATAGTGGCACAGGCTTCCAGCCTCGTTTGGTGGCGCAGGCGTCTCGCCTGCGCATGTAGGGTGCGTTTTACGCACCACTAATCACTTCGAAAGATGCGGATATATTTGGTGCGTAAGACGCACCCTACCTTTCTTTCCTGCCGCCATAAAAGATGGTCACCCGGTGCTGCTCCGGACCGGTGCGGCCCCGGCCGTAGCGGCTCAGAGCCGATGATTCCCGATGTTTAAAGGTCCGCCAGTCCTCCGGGTCCCCAGTGGCGCCCCCGCCGACCTCCCCCACAAGGATAAGATAATGCAGAAATTCCGCCTGGCAAATCCCGGCCAGGGATTGCCCCGGCGGCGGCCAGGCATAGAGCACCACTTCGGGCCGGAAATCGTGGCTGGCCTCAAAAACATCACCCCCCTGTACCCGGGGGTGCTGCCTTAGGCCCGATTGAAATTCCCCCTCGCCTTTATCCACGGCCCGGAAGTCGATACCAGCCGCAGCGCACAGCGGCGCCAGCGCCGCGGTCAGGTAGCCCCGGCCGGCGCCGGCCTCCAGGAGCCTCCTGATCTTCAGCAGCCGCAGGAACCGCAAAAAACGCGGCGGCCATTCCCGGGAAGGAAAAAAATAGACCCCGGTGGCCTGGGACAGGGCCATGAGCCAGGCCGCGGGGTCCGGCGCCCGGCCCAGCAGCTCCTGCCAGCGGGCCTCGGGCGCCAGGTAAGCCAGCGGCTCTTCACCCGCCTCCGGCAAGCGCACCAGGGTCCGGGCCCATTCCAGAAATTGGTGGTGCTCCCGAAAGGTTGCGAAGTTGGAAAAATTTTCTGCCATGCGGAGATCTGGAAAATTATGTGTTTACATGTTGGGCCGGCGCCCTCGCCTGCGCCACTTAGCCGCAAATAACAGACTTTACTGGCCGCGGTTCTTTAAGGTTGAAGCTTCCCTCTCATTGTGAAATAATATTCATAATAATGCCAGAATTTCTCCATGGTTGGGTTTCAAAAAACACCTCGGCTTCAAGGCCCTGGCCAATCCCGTCCAAGAGTTTGACGCAGCCGGCTTGAGCCTTTCCGAGTTTGGGGCCCAACGGAGGATTGAGATAACTTGAAACAATTCCGGGAGCCTGCCGACGCGCGGCCAGCCAGTTTGCCGCAATCTATGGTAGTATGCCTCCTGGGCCTGCTAATCCTGGTCGGGACCTGGGGCTGCAGGTCCGGCGCCGGGCCGGCGGCCCACGCCGTCTGTGTCGCCGGCTCCACCTCGGTGCAGCCCTTCGCCGAAAAATTGGCCGAAATCTTCATGCACCAACACCCGGAAATTCGCGTCGACGTGCAGGGCGGCGGTTCCAGCGCCGGCATCCAGGCCGCCACCCAGGGCGCCGCCAACCTGGGGGCCTCATCCCGTGAGCTGATCGGCCCGGAAAAAAAACTCATCGAGATCCCCATCTCCTATGACGGCATCGCGGTCATCGTGCATCCCTCCAATCCCTTGTCCGATCTCAGCGTCGAACAGCTCCGGCAGATCTTCACCGGCAACCTGACCAACTGGCGGGACCTGGGCTTGCCGCCCCGGGAAATTGACGTCATCAACCGGGAGGAGGGCTCCGGCACCCGGGAGGCCTTTGAACACCTGGTGATGAGTAAGGCCGAAGTAAGCCCGGCCGCCATGGTGCAGGATTCCAACGGCGCGGTGCGGGAGATCGTCGCCGGCGACCCCAACTCCATCGGCTACATCTCCGCCGGGCTGGTGGATAACCGGGTCAAGGCGGTGACCATCGAAGGAGTCCGGCCTACCGCCGAGAATATCAAAAATCATTCTTATAAATTGCGCCGCCGCTTTCTTTTGGTAAGCCGGGAGGCCCCCGGGGACTCCTGCAAACATTTCGTCGATTTTGTCCTGAGCCCCCAGGGGCAGCAGATCCTGGAAAAAGAAGGCTTGGTGGGGATTAAATAATGCAGCAGGGGAAATTCATCGAGCGGGTGCTGTTTCTCCTGGCCCTGTCCTCCATCAGCTCCCTGGCCCTCATCACCATCTTTATCTTTCTGGAGGGGGCCCCCCTCATTTACTTTGCCGGCCTGAAAAATTTCCTCGCCTCCAGCCATTGGGCCCCCACCAAGGATCACTTCGGCATCCTGGCCATGATCGTCTCCTCCCTGCTGGTGACCCTCGGAGCCATGGTCATCGGGGTGCCCCTGGGGCTGAGCTGCGCCATCGTCCTGGCGGAATTTTCGCCCCTGCGCCTGAAGCTCATCCTGAAGCCCACCTTCGAACTCCTGGCGGGCATCCCCTCGGTGGTCTACGGCTTTTTGGGAGTGATCTGGCTGGTGCCGCTGATCCGCGTCTATCTGGGGGGCCCCGGGCTGTCGCTGCTGGCCGCGGCCATCATCCTGGGCATCATGATCCTGCCCACCATCATCAGCATCTCCATCGACGCCCTGACTGCGGTGCCGGACCTTTACCGGGATGGCTCCATCGCCCTGGGGGCCACCCAGTGGCAGACGGTGCGCCGGGTGGTGCTGCCCGCGGCCTCCTCCGGCATCATCACCGCCATTATCCTGGGCATGGGCCGGGCCGTGGGCGAGACCATGGCGGTGATCATGGTGGCGGGCAACGCCCTGAAAATGCCCACCTCCATCCTGGACCCGGTGCGCACCCTCACCAGCAACATCGCCCTGGAGTTGGGCTACGCCGCCGGCCGCCACCGGGAGGGCCTCTTCGCCACCGGCATCGTCCTGTTCGTGATTATCATGATCCTTAACCTCAGCGCCACCCTGGTCACCCGCCGGAGGTAACCCTTGCTGCGCCTTCATCCCCGCACCGTCCAAACCCTGATGAAGTCCCTGCTCTGGGCCATGACCGGCTTCACCCTGCTCATCCTGGTCTTCATCATCGTGGACATCTCCATCAAGGGCCTGCCCCAGGTAACCCCTGGGTTCCTGTCGCACGAACCCCAGGACATGGGCCGGGCCGGCGGCATCTTCTCCACCGTAGTGGCCACCGCCTACATCACGCTGCTGGCCATCCTGCTGGCCGCGCCCTTCGGGGTGGGCACCGCCATCTACCTGACCGAGTACACCCGGGAAGGCTGGACCACCCGCATCATCCGCTTCGGGTCCGAATGCCTGGCCGGGGTGCCCTCCATTATCCTGGGGCTATTCGGCTTTGTCCTGTTTGTCATGAAACTGGGGCTTGGCTGGTCGGTGCTCTCCGGGGCCTTAACCCTGGCCATCATGGTGCTGCCCATCATCATCCGCACCTCGGAGGAGGCCATCAAGGCGGTGCCCGAAGAGTACCGGGAGGCTTGCTACTCCCTGGGCCTGAGCCAGTGGCAGACCATCACCCGCATCGTGCTGCCCAGTGCCCTGCCGGGGATCACCACCGGCATCATGCTCAGCGTCGGCCGCTCCCTGGGGGAGACCGCGGTGCTGCTGTTCACCGCCGGCGCGGCCCTGCGCACCCCCCTATCGGTGTTCGACTCCGGCCGCACCATGGCGGTGCATTTTTACATCCTGGCCCGGGAGGGCCTCTCCATGCCCAACGCTTACGGCACCGCCGCGGTCCTGGTGATCTCCATCCTGGCCATCAACCTGGCGGCTTATACTTTGATGCAGAGATTAATGAAAAGGTACTCGTAGGGGCACAGCTTGCTGTGTCCCCTGGAGCGCAGGCTAAAGCCTGCGGCTACCAATACTGATATGAACGACCAGGCCCCTGCCAAAATCCGCGTAGAACACCTCTCCTTCTATTACGGCGATTTTCAGGCCATTGCTGACCTGTCCCTGACGATCCGCCCCCGGGAGGTCTTCGGCCTCATGGGGCCGTCAAAAAGCGGCAAAAGCACCTTTCTCCGGGTCTTGAACCGCATGTGCGACCTCTTCCCCGGCGCCCGGGTGGAGGGCCGCGCCTGGCTGGACGATGAAGACCTCATGGCCCCGGACTGCGATCTGGTGCGGCTGCGCCGCCGGGTTGGCCTGGTCTTGAGCAAACCGGTGCCCCTGCCCCGCTCCATTATGGAAAACCTCACCATGGCCCCTCGGCTGGCGGGGCAGCGGGACCGGGAAGAACTCGCCGCCCTGGCGGAAGCCAGCCTCAAGGCGGCCCAGCTGTGGGAGGAAGTCAAGGACCGCCTCCAGGATTCCGCCCTGAAGCTCTCCGGCGGCCAGCAGCAGCGTTTGTGTCTGGCCCGCACCCTGGCCATGGAGCCCGAGGTCATTTTGCTGGATGAGCCCACCAGCGGCCTGGACCCCATTTCCACCGCCAAGATCGAACAGACCTTGTCTGAATTGAAAAAGAGTTATACTATCATCCTGGTGAGCAACAACACCAAGCAGATCGCCCGGGCCACCGACCGGGTGGCCTTTCTCTTGATGGGCGATCTCGTCGAGGTGGGCGACACCGACCGGGTCTTTACCGTCCCCAAAGATAAACGCACTGATGACTATATCTCCGGCCGCTTTGGATAATTCCCTGCAGTGCCCCCTCGAAGGGCTCATCACCCTCCGGCATCTCAATCTCTATTACGGCGACTTTCAGGCCTTAAAGGACATCAACGCCGCCTTTCAACGCCGGACCATCACCGCCCTCATCGGCCCCTCGGGCTGCGGCAAATCCACCCTGCTGCGCACCCTGAACCGCATGAACGACCTCATCGAAGGGGTGCGCCTCGAGGGCCAGGTGATCATCGAGGGCCAGGATATCTTCGCCCCCGACGTCGACCTCACTCAACTACGCAAAAGGGTGGGCATGGTCTTCCAGCGCCCCAACCCCTTCCCGCTGTCCATCTACGACAACGTGGTCTATGGGCCCCGCCTGCACGGCCGGCCCCGGAGGGCGGAACTGGACGACATCCTGGAGCGCTCCCTGGAGGCGGTGCAGATGTGGGAGGAAGTGCAGGACAAACTGAAGACCTCGGCGCTCTCCCTCACCGAGGAGCAGCAGCAGCGCCTCTGCATCGCGCGCCTCTTGGCGGTGGAGCCGGAGATCCTCTTGATGGACGAGCCCTGCTCGGCCCTGGACCCGCTGGCCACCCTGCGCATCGAAGAACTGATGCAGGAGCTAAAAAAGAACTACACCATCATCATCGTCACCCACAACATGCAGCAGGCGGCCCGGGCCTCGGACGACTCCGGCTTCATGTACCTGGGGGAACTCATCGAATTCGGCGCCACGGCCCAGCTCTTCACCCGGCCCCGGGACCAAAGGACGGAGGATTATATTACGGGGAAGTTTGGGTAGCATTTGGTGGCACAGGCGTCTCGCCTGTGCAGCGCAGGCTAAAGCCTGCGGCTACAATATTCGCAAAGAAAATGCGGGGCTTTGGCCCTGCCTTTTCTTTTCTTTGCTTGAGCTCTGTAGGGCGCGTCCTACGCGCCATTATTTGGTGCGTGGAACGTACCCTACGAAAAACAGGGGCGACCCAGCGGCTCGCCCCTACATTTTATGCCCCCACCTAATCATTTCCCGCTCAAGTGCTCCATTACCTTGGCGATGGCGGAGATGTCCTCGTCGCCCCAGCCCTGGGCCACGCCGATACGATAGAGGTGCAGCAGCATCTGGCCGGCGGGCACCGGGGCGCCCAGCTCAAAGGCCGTATCCAGGACGAACTTGGCATCCTTGCACAGGTGTTTCAAGGGAAAGGCCGCCGGATAGTTCTTGTCCCTGATATTCGGGGCCTTCAACTGGAACATGGGGGCATTCATGGCGCCGGAGGAAACCACCTCCAGCATGGCCTCCAGGTCCAGGCCGCCCAGGCGGCCGAAGTTGAGGGCCTCGGCGAAGCCTTCCATCATTACCCCCAGCAGCAGGTTGATGAACATCTTCATCATGGAGCCCTGGCCGGTCTTGCCGCAGTAAATCACCTTCTTGCCCATGGCCAGGAACAGCGGCTCCAGGTCCTGGACCCTCCGCCGGTTGCCGCTCGCCAGGATCACGAGTTGGGCATCCTCGGCGGGCTTCTTGGTGCCCGACACCGGGGCGTCCACGAACCGGATGGCCGTGGGAGCCAGTTCTTTCCCCAGTTCCAGGGTGAAGCTGGGGGACACCGAACTCATATTGATGAAGACCTGTTCGGGGCCGAAGGCTTCGGCGGCGCCCTCCGGGCCAAAGAGCAGCTCGTAAAGGGCTTCAGGGCCGGTGACCATGGCGATAATGATTTTCGCATCCTCGGCCAGGGCCTTGGGGCTGGCGGCCACCCGGGCCCCCAGCTTGGCCAGGGGCTCGGCCTTGGCAATGGTGCGGTTATAGACCGTTAAAGGATATTCGGCCTTGAGGATATTGGCGGCCATGGCGGATCCCATGATGCCCAAACCCATAAAACCCACTTTTGGTTTCATTGTTCCTCTCTTTCCAAACCGGAAAAATCCCGGCCCCATAGCTTTCATTTGATAACGATAATAACTATATAAAGAATTGACCAGGAATAGTTCAACTATTTTCCATTAAATCGACCAGAGGTGACTTATGGCCAAACTAGCCCCGGGCGACCCGGCCCCCGACTTCGAGCTGGCGGATCAGCACGGCAAAATGGTGAAACTGGCAGATTTTCGAGGCAGGAAACTGCTGCTCTATTTTTATCCCAAGGCCGACACACCGGGTTGCACCCGGCAGGCCTGCAGCGTCCGGGACGCCCGGGAGGAGTTGGCCGCCCTGGGGCTGGAAGTGGTGGGCCTCAGCCCCGACCCTACCGAGAAGCAGAAGAAATTCGACGACAAATATGGCCTGACTTTTCCCCTGCTGGCGGATACGGAGCGGCAAACGGCACAAGCCTATGGGGCCTGGGGAGAGAAAAATATGTACGGCAAAAAGGTGGAGGGCATTATTCGGTCGTCGTTTCTGATTGACGAAGAAGGGAAAGTCATCCAGGCCTGGTATAAGGTGAGCCCGGAAGACACGGTTCCCAAGGCCCGGGAGGCGCTGAAGACGTAAAAGTAGGGGCGGGGTTTAAACCCGCCCCTACATCACCGGCAAGATGCCGGTGCCACCAAGCCAATCAGATAAGGGCGACCCAGCGGACCGCCCTGGGCGTTACCTGCGACTCCTAACCGCCTCCCCCGGTGAGCTCCGATTTGTAGATGGGCAGGTATTTCATGCCCAGGTCGAAGATAACGATCCCCAGGGCCACCAGAGACGCAGTGAGGATAATCTCGATGAAGGACGGAAAGTAGCTGAACTGCCGGTAACCGCCGTAGCTGGTGAGGCTGACGTTGAAGCGGTTCAGCACCACCCCGAAGGCCGCCAGGCCCGCGGCCCAGTATAGGCCCTTGGCGCTCTGGCGCACCTCCTTGAAGCTCAGGAGCAGGGCCGGCAAGGCCACGGTGCCGAACAACTCCACAAAGAAGAAGAAGTGGGCCTTATCCCAGACCCAGACCGTGGCTCCCCGGGCGTAGAGGTCCGTCACCTTCATGGCGAAATAGACCAGCAGGACCAGACCCAGGCCCTTGCCCAGGTCGGAGAGGATGCCAAGCTCCTGCTTGCGCTTGTAGACCCGGGCGCTGATGAGGCTCTCCAGGGTGACCACGCTCATGCCGCCGATGACCGCACTGGTTAAGAACAGCGGCCCTATGGCTTGGCTGGCCCAGAGGTCGCTCATCTTCTCGGGCAGCAGCAGGAACAGGGCCCCCAGGGAGGACTGGTGCAGGGTGGAGAGCATGATGCCGGCCACCACCAGGACCAGGTAGATATCCCGGAAGAACTTAATCCAGCTCTGTTTGCCGTAGCGCTCCAGGCCGATGATAAACAGGTCGAGGGAGAGCACCGTGGTGTAGAGCATGACGCACCAGGACACCTCAAAGAGGACCGAGTGGGGGTTCCACATTACCAAGGGGTGCCAGATGCGCCAGGGCTGGCCCAGATCGAAGAAGAGCCCGACCACGAACATCATGTACCCCAGGAAGGCCGAGAGCTTGGCGGGCCGCAGCAGGGGTTCGAACTTCTTCAGGTTGAAGATGTAGATGGCGGCCGCCATGGTAAAGCCGCCGCCGGCCAGGGCCACCCCGGCCAGGATGTCGAAGCTGACCCACAGGCCCCAGGGATAGGCGTCACTCAGGTTGGTGGTGGCGCCCAGGCCCAGAAACAGCCGGGCGCAGGCGGAGATGAAGCCCAACACCAGGATGACATAGATGATGGCCCAGCCGGTGGTTAACTTGCCTTCGCCGGGATACCATTTTTCGATCTTCTCAGCCATGGCTCTCGTCCTCCTTCCGCTCTTCGGCCTGGACTCCGCCCCGGCGTTGGTTGAGATAATGGAGGCCCACGGCCAGGCCGCCTACGGCCAGGGCCACATAGGGCACCTTGGACATCCATTCGCGGCCGCGGAGGCCTTGGGGGGTATTCCCCAGATCGGTGCGAAAACCCACCTGGGTCAGACCCAGTTCCTCGAAGGAGACCGCGGTGAGAAAGAGCTTGGAGGTGCCGCCGGCAATCTTCTCGCCATAGACCTCGGGATAATATTTTTTGGGCTCGGCGCCGATACGCCGGTGGCCCTCCTTCAGCAGTTCGGCCCGGTCCCCAAACAGCAGGGTGCCGGTGGGGCAGGTGGTGACGCAGGCGGGCGCCAGATTCATGGCCTGCCGGTCGGCGCAGAAGGTGCATTTGCGCACCAGCGGCACCGCCGACTCCCACTGGAACTTGGGAATCTGGAAGGGACAGGCCATCATACAGTAACGGCAGCCGATGCACTTGCTGTCGTCATAGACCACCGGCCCCTCCGGCATTTTAATCAGGGCCCCCACCGGGCAGGCGCTGGCGCAGGCCGGATCATGGCAATGCATACAGCGCCGGGAAATAAAGTGCCATTGCAACTGCCCATCCGGGCTGGACATCTCCCGGAAGATTATCCGGGTGAATTGATTGCTGCTCAGATATCTCGGGTTGGACCAGGTCTCGCTGAAGGTGGCCTTGCCGCCCTTCAGATCATTCCAGCTCTTGCACGCCACCTGGCAGGCCCGGCAGCCGATACACTTGGTGGTATCGATCAAGATTGCTTTACTCATCAGCATACCCCCTTAGGCCTGCAGCCTAGACCTTTTCCAGGTTCACCAGGAATACCTTGTATTCCGGGATCATGGTGTTGGCGTCCCCCACTTGGGGGGCCAGTTGATTGGCGGCGTAGTTTTTGCCGTGCGGCCCGCCGGTGATTAACCCGGCAAAACCGAAGTGCCAGGGCAGGGCCACCATTTCCACGGTGCTTTGGAAGCCGCCAACGCCGCAGCAAAATGGAGCGACCCGATGAGTCACATTGGCCCGGGCCAGCACCTCGCCCCGGATGCTTTTCACCTTGACCCAGTCGCCGGCCTTGACACCCTTGGCCTTGGCCAGGCCGGGGCTCAGCTCCACGAACATCTCCGGCATCAGCTCCGCCTGCCAGGTGAGGTTCCGGGTCAAGGCCCCGGCCTGCCAGTGCTCGGTGACCCGGAAGGTGGTGGCGATGATGGGGTACCGGGGATCGCAGACCTCGGCGAGTTTGGACAGTTCCGATTTCCAGAGCTTCACCACCGGATTGGATTGTTGCGGCGACATCGGGTTAATGAAGGGACACTCCAGGGCTTCGTAATGTTCCGGGAAGGGCCCTTCCTTGCAAAGCCCCTTGGGGACGAAGAAGCGGGCCTTGCCTTCGGGCAACATCAGGTACGGGACCTTGGCCGATTCCTCCGGCGGCACGTGGACCTTGGTGGCCGGGTCGATCCATTTGAAATCCGCCACATCGAAGTTTTTCCAGGCCTTGGCCGCCGGGTCCCAGCGCACCAGGGCCTTATCCTTGTTCCAGGGCTGGCCCTGGGGATCGGCGGAGCAGCGGTTGTAGATGATGCGCCGGTTCACCGGCCAGGCAAAGGACCAGCCGGGGAAAAGCCCCAGGCCGCTGGGGTCCTTGTTATCCCGGGCCGCGGCCTTATTGTCCTTCTTGGCCGGGCCGGGATAATAGCCGGAATAGATCCAGCAGCCGCAGGCGGTGGAGCCGTCGTCCTTCAGGCCCAGGAAGTTCGCCACCTGCTTTTTGTCCGCCACGGTGTAGCCGTTGATCTCCTTGGCCACCAGGTGCACGTCGGGATCGTCCCCATAGTTCCAGTTTAAATTGACGATGGGATCCGGGAAGACCGCCTTGGGGTCGCCCTGATAGAGCTTTTTCAACTCCAGACCCAGGCGGTTGGCGTACCACAGGTCGCTCTGGGCGTCGCCGTGGGGCTTCACCGCCTGATAGCGCCACTGAATCCAGCGGCCGCTGTTGGAGGCGCTGCCTTCCTTCTCCAGGGAGTCCGCCGCCGGGAACAGGAAGACCTCGGTCTTGATGTCCTTGGGATTGGCCCCGGGCCGTTTCCAGAAGACCGAGGTGTCGGTCTCCCAGAGATCGAAGGCCGCCAGCCACTCCAACTGGTCCAGGGCATGGTAAGTCTGGGCCAGGTTGGGGGCGCTCACCGCCGGGTTCATGCCCCAGACCAGCATACCCTTGATGGTGCCGGCGCCCATGGCCTCGAAGAGGGGAATCCAGGAGTAACCCACCCCCTGGAAGCCTTTGCCCGCCTTGGGGTGATAATCGTAGCCAAAGTCGTTCTCTTTTTTGGCGGCGTCGCCCCAATAAGCCTTGAGGAGGCTGACGAAGAACTTGGGTTTGTTGATCCAGAAGCTGGCCTTGGGGGTCTCCTTGTCCAAATAATCTTTCAGGGTGGGATGGGCCGCTTCATTGGGGCAACTCATGTAACCCGGGACCAGGTGGAACAACAGGGCCAGGTCCGTGGCGCCCTGGACGTTGTTCTCGCCCCGCAGGGCATTGATGCCGCCGCCGGCCACCCCCATGTTGCCCAACAACATCTGCAGGATGGAATAGCTCCGGATGATCTGCACCCCGGTGGAATGCTGGGTGCCCCCCATGGCGTAGAGGAGGGTGCCGGCCTTCCCGGGCTGGCCGGTAGCTCCGTAAGTGGCAGCCATCTTCAGGATGACTTCCTTGGGCACCCCGGTGGTGGCTGCCACCATCCCCGGGGTATAGCGGGAGTAGAAGGCTTTCATGAGTTGGAAGACGCAGCGGGGATTGTTTAGAGTTGGGTCGGTGACAGGTTTGCCATCTTTGTCGGCTTCATAATCCCAGGAAGCGACGTCGTAGGCCCGTTTATCTTTCTGGAAACCGGAGAACAGGCCCTCGTTAAACCCGAAGTCTTTATTAATCACAAAGGAGGCATTGGTATAATTGACCACATAATCTTTATGAAACAGGTTGTTTTCCAAGATGTAATTGATCAGGCCGCCCATGAGGGCGATGTCGGTGCCGGGCCGCAGACGCACGTAAAGGTCGGCCTTGGCGGCGGACCGGGTGAAACGGGGATCCACCACAATGAGTGGGGCCCCCTTTTCCTGGGCCTTGGTGATCCACTTGAAACTGATGGGATGATTCTCGGCGGGGTTGCAGCCGATGATCAGGACACAATCGCTGTTGGCCAGATCGTTCCAGTGATTGGTCATGGCGCCCCTTCCAAAGGTGGGCCCCAACGAGGCCACCGTGGAGGAGTGTCAGAGGCGGGCCTGAGTCTCTACATAAACAATTCCCAGGGCTCGGGACAGCTTGGCCAGGAGATAGCACTCCTCGTTGTTCAAGGCCGAACCGCCGATGGAGGCCAGGGCCTCGGTGCGGTTCACCGTCACCCCGGTGGGGGACTTGGTCATGAAGCTGGCGTCCCGGGTGGCCTGGACCCTTTGCGCCAGGGTCTGCATGGCCCAGTCCAGGGGCTTTTCTTCCCAGTGGTCGCTGCCCGGGGCCCGGTAGCGCACCTTCTTCAGGCGCAGAGGACTGGTGACTACCTCGAAGACCGCCTGGCCTTTGCTGCACAAGCTTCCCTGGTTGATGGGATGGTCCGGATCCCCCTCCACATCCACCAGTTTGCCGTTCTTGGTGTAGGCCACCAAACCGCAGCCCACTCCGCAATACGGACAGATGGAGGTGGTGACCGCAGCCTTGGTGATCTTGGCGGGCTTAACCGCTCCGGCCCACCCGGTACGCGGTAAGATGACGTCCGAGAGGCCCAGGGCGGTGAGACCGCTCCCCAAACCCTTAATAAATGTTCTTCTGGAAATGCCCATACGCTACCTCGCCTGTGGGACGTGGAAATGCAAGAATTGGGTGGGAATTGCTAATAGTTAAGATAAGTTAACCAGGTTACAAGCCGTTTTCCGAACATAGTGACCACGTTAGGGTATATTTGCACAATTGTCAACAATTCGTAGCAAAGTTTTTTACATAGCCTTAATTTGCTGAGAACTTGACGGCTCCGGGAATTTGAGGTTGACTTGCGCGACGGAATGGGGATAGTTATTATGAGCCTGAACAGATGGTCCGGCCGTAGGGACGGGTTGAGCGACCCGTCCCTACATTTGGGTGAACCAGATCTATTAATTAAATTTCCCCGTTGAGGAGAACCGAGATGCCCACGGCAAAACGGTGCGGCAGGCGCACCCTGCGGCTCTGGTTGGGACTGGCAGCCAGTCTGTGGTTGCTGGCCGGTTGCGCTTTGTGTACCAAGCATCTTTACCTGTATCGGGATACCCCCCAGAAGATGCCGCCCGCGGAGATGGCCTTGCTGATTGCCGACCCGAATCTGGCTCAGGCAGCCCTGCCCGGCGCCAAGCTCAATCTCGGGGGAGCCCCATGGGCCCCGGAACAGCCCTCTTACCAGACTGAGGCGTACCGGCTATCCATCGAAGATCTGGACGGCCAGAAGGTGTATCAGGGCATGTGCCTGGACACCACTCCGACCTATGCCGTAGAAATGCGGCCGGGGAACCGTCGGATTGCGGTGCGCGTGGAGCTTCTCGGTCCCGAAGGGCAAGAAAAATTCAGGGACTCGGTCCAGCTCGATCTGCAGGCCGGCAAGGTCTATTTTCTCAGGCCTGACTGGGAGGCCTTAAGAAACCGGCGGCTAAATCTAAAGATGGAGATCTTACCCGATGCCTACACCCCCCAGGTGCGGGCCCGGCTCATCGACCAGAGGCGGCAAACTACCAGCAACGCTTCGCTGGACTAAAGCCTCCACAATCTTTTCAGTACAGCTATGAAGAGTTTGAGGGCACGGGAGTGGGCCTGCCCCTGGTAAAGCGCATCATCGGTCGCCACGGCGGCCGCGTCTGAGCCGAAGGAAGAGTGGGCGGCGGGGCCAATCTTCTATTTCTCCCTGCCCAACGCTGGCCAGGAGTAGGGTTGTTCCTTGAAGATTACCAAAGGGGGAATCTGACCGTCGATTATAGTATCTTTTATCATCACCGGGGGAGTTCTGAAAATCTTGATAGATCGCCACCACAGGCAGCCGTTTGCGCTTTGACGGCGGTGCGCCCGGCGGCCCCCCTCCGGCGGGATAGGCTCGCCCAGGTAGCCTGGATGTGCCCAAAACCCACCAATGACTGCCAATATTAAAAGGAATCGGGAAAATCAAAGAATGACTCGCACCATCAATGGTTTGGTCGTTTTTATCTTGCTGGCCCTTGGCCTCGCCGCCCCCAGCGTTATGGCGCAGGAGCAGGTCAGCGTGCCCGTTTTATGCTACCACCGCTTCGGCCCGACGGTGGCCGACGGCATGACCGTGACCACCAAGGTCTTCGCCGAGCAGATGAAGTGGCTCAAGGACAACGGCTACACCGTCATCCCGCTCAAGACCCTGGTGAATTATTTGCAGGGCGCAGGCCCGGCGCCGGCCGCCAAATCGGTGGTGATCACCTTAGATGACGGCCACAAGACGGTCTTCACCGAGATGCAGCCGATTGTGAAGCAGTACCAGATGCCTGTGACCTTGTTCCTCTATCCCTCCTGCATTTCCAATCCCCATGCCCCATATGCCATGAGTTGGGAGCAGATTAAGGAGTTGCAGCAGACCGGCCTCTTCGATATGCAAGGCCATACCTTCTGGCACCCCAACTTCAAGAAAGATAAGAAAAAGCTGAAGCCGCAGGAATACACGAAGCTGGTGCAGACCCAGCTCGTCAAGTCCAAGAACGTGCTGGAGAAGCACCTGGGCACCAAGATCGACCTGTTGGCCTGGCCCTACGGCATCTATGACGACTATCTGGAAGCCGAGGCCCAAAAGGCGGGTTACGTGGCGGCCTTCAGCATCGACCGCCGGAATGCCGACAAGTCCGAAAAGATCATGGAGCAGCCCCGCTACCTGATGCAAAACGGCGACGGCCTCAAGGGCTTTGCCGCCATCGTCATGGGACACGCCCAGGAAAAGAAAGGGAAAAAAACCCAGATTAATTTTTAGGGGTGCACTATGATTATTAAGGTGGTTAAAAAATCCGGCTTTTTAATGTGCCTCACCATAATGTTCTTCATCTTCGGCTGCTGAGGCGGGGCCAAGGCGCTGCGGTCGAGCAGCCCTCAGCTTCAGCCCCAGACAGACTTGCAGGCGAATCATACCGTTTCTCCGATTAGGCCCGCTAACTCAGGAGCGATACTTCCGGTTCCAGCCCGGATAGTATAACGGCCTGCACCATTAATGGGTTCGCGGGTAGCGTCGTGGGACGTCAAGGCAGTTTCAGGGGGGAGATAGATGAAACAATTCCGGATCTGCTCGTTGATCCTGGTCACGGCTCTGCTCCTGGCCGCCGCGGCGCAAGCCGCCTATGTCGGCACGGTGGTGGACGCCAAGTCCAAGGAGCCCGTTGAGGGAGCCCTGATCACCCTGGCCACCGAAGTGGCGCACACCGGCAAAGACGGCACCTTCCGGATCGAGGGGACCGGCGAGACCCTCAAGCTGCGCGCCCCGGGCTATGCCCGGCGGGAGATCGCCACCTCGGAGCTGATCGGGCCCAACCCGGAGATGCCGCTGACGCCCTTTAAGCCCAAGGCGCTCTATCTCACGGTCTATGGCGCCTGGAGCAGCAAGATACGTGCAGCCGCCCTGGAGACCGTAGAGAGAAACAAAATGAACGCCCTGGTCATCGACATCAAGGGCGACCGGGGCTACATCCCCTTCAAGGTGGACCTGCCGCTGGCCGAAGAGGTCGGGGCCCAGAAGACCATCCTCATCAAAGACATGAAGGCGTTCATGGCGAGCCTCAAGGAGAAGAACCTCTACCTCATCGCCCGGATCGTCGTCTTCAAGGACGATCCCCTGGCCGCAGCCAAACCGCAGTGGGCCGTCAAGATCCAGGGCGGCGGGGTCTTCCGCGACCGGGAGAAACTACGCTGGGTCGATCCTTTCAATAAAGAGGTCTGGAATTACAACATCGCCATCGCCAAAATCGCCGCGGAACTGGGCTTCGACGAAGTGCAGTTCGATTATGTCCGGTGCCCTGATAAAAAGGGGTTAGTCTTCAGCCAACCGAATAACCTGGAAAATCGCACCAAGGCCATCAGCGGTTTCCTGAAGGCAGCCTACGAGGCCCTGGCCCCCGCCAACGTCATGGTGGCCGCCGACATCTTCGGCTACGTCTTCTGGAACCTGGATGACACCGGCATCGGCCAGACGGTCATCGATGCCGTCAACGCCGTGGACGTGGTCTGTCCCATGCTCTACCCTTCCGGTTACCATCTCGGCATTCCCAATTACCGCAATCCGGTGCAGCATCCCTATGAAATCGTCTACCTGACGCTGAAGCGAGGCCAGGAGCGCACCGGCGTCTCGGCCCGGCGTTTCCGCCCGTGGTTGCAAGCCTTCCGCGATTATGCCTTCCACGGCGGCGATTTCGGCGAGGAGCGGATTCAGACCCAGATCAAAGCGGTGGAGAAATTCGGCAGCAGCGGCTGGATGTTCTGGAACCCGCGCAACATCTACCCCAAAGGCGGCTTCACCAGTAACGTCGAGTAAAGGCCGGCCGCTGATTTTTCCAGGCCCTAGTGAGAGTCAATAAAGAACCGACGGTTGAGGTCCACCCCTGCCCCAGTCTCTCCGGCGGGCACCAGGCGGAGCGGACCAATTGTCGGGTTCCTTCTGCACCCGTATCCCTCCCGGGCAGCAGCTGATGGACGAGGTTAGTTTTGGCGCCGTTGAGCAAGTTTAGCAAGAATATTTTGGCAATTCTTTTGGGGGTCTTGATCTCCTTTATTTTGCTTGAGGGCCTGCTCAGAATCTTTCAGCCCATCGAATACCGGGTCAAAGGCAATAAGCTCAAGTTGCCCCGGGACAAAAAATATCAGTTCACCAACGATAAGACCGATAAACTGGACCGGGTCATTGCCACCAGCAGGAACCACCTGGGCTTCCGGGGGGAGATGCCCCCGAAAAACTTTGCCGCCCATGTGACCATCATTGCGGTGGGCGGCAGCACCACCGCCTGCGAGATGATCTCCGACGGTAAAACCTGGTGCGATATTTTGGCCCACAAATTAAAGAGCACATTCGGCCCGGTCTGGCTGAATAATGCCGGCCTGGAAGGGAACTCGACTTACGGCCATCTGATCCTGATGGAGGATTACCTCATTAAAATGCGGCCCAAGGTGGTCCTGTTTCTCGTAGGCGCCAATGATATCGGTTTGGGGGCTCATTCCGACTGGGACCGCGAATTTATGAGAAAGCCCAAGACCAACCTCCTGGCCGCCTTTACGGAAAAGCTGATTAATGAAAGCGAAGTGCTGGGCTATGCCATCAATTTTTACCGGTATTCCAAGGCCAAAAGAGCGGGGCTCACCCATCAGATCTTCGATTTTGCCAATCTTACGGCCGTCGATCTGCCCCAGGCCAAGGTCGATGCCTCGCTGCAAAGCCATCAGGATAACTATCTCAAGCCCTTCAAACAGCGTTTAACCAGATTGATGGAGATCTCCCGGGAGAATTCCATTGAACCGGTATTGATTACCCAGCCCTCAGTTTTTGGGGAGGTCATCGACCCGGCCACCGGGGCGGATTTGGGGCGAGCCAGCACTTATGCGCTGAACGGCAAAACTCTCTGGCAACTGTTGGAACTTTATAACGACGCGGTGCGGACCACCGCCTTAAAGCAGGAAGTGCTGCTGATTGATTTGGCCAGGGAGATGCCGAAAAGCTCGGCATATTTTTATGACACCTATCATTTCTCTAATGCCGGATGTGTGGAGGTGGCGGAGATCCTCGCTAAAACCCTGAAGCCTTTTTTGGAAGAAAGATACCCTCAGTTAAAGGCACACCGAGCCAGGCGATGAAGGCGGTGAGCCCTGGTGCAGTGATCGTGGGTCACCACGCGGTCATCCGACACCCTTCTCTCATTCCCCCCTTTCGGCGCAGGGGCTGTATTTCTGAATGTCGAGGATGTAGAGGTAAGCGGAGAGGGCCGCCCTGACGGCGTCCCCGGCCGAAATATTATTCTGTTTGAAGGGGTCATTGGTCACGTCGCCGGCGGCGAAGATGCCCCACCTGGAGGTCTTGGCGGTGCGGTGATCGACCAGGATCTCGCCGGCCTGGTTGGTATCCACCAGATTCCGCACCAAGTCGGAGTTGGGCACCGTGCCGATGGCCACGAAGACGCCGTTTGCCGCCAATTCCTTCACTTCCCCGGACTTCAGATCTCGGTAGCGCAATCCGGTGACGCGCTGCTCGCCCAAAATTTCCTGGACTTCCACATGGTTGAGGTGGTGCAATTTGGGCGACTCCAGGACCTTCTCTTGCAGGACCGGATCGCCTTTCAATTTGTCGCTACGGATCAGCAGGTGGATCTGCCGGGCATAGGGGATCAGATCGATCACCATTTCCAGGGCGCTGTTGCCGCTGCCCACCACGGCCACGTCCTTATCGGCGAAAAACGGGGCGTCGCAGGTGGAACAATAGGCCACGCCCCGGCCCGAAAAACGGTCTTCGCCGGGAATATTGAGGCGCCGGCGGCGGCCGCCGCTGGCCACGATCACGGTCTTGGACCAAAAGGTGCCGCCTTTATCGGTACTCACCTCGAAGGTGCAGTCCGGAGCGGCCTTAACCGCCATGACTCTCTCGCCGGTTCTGACTTCCACCTCCTTTTGGGCCCGGACGTGTTTCTCCAGCTTTTCCGCCAACTCCCTGCCGGTGATGGAGATTTCCCCCACCCAGTTTTCAATATTGGCGGAGACCAGGGATTGGCCGCCGAATTCCTCGACGATGATCATGGTCTTCAGCTTTTTCCTGGCGGCATAGACCGCGGCGGCCGCCCCGGCCGGGCCGCCGCCGATGATGATGGTGTCGTAGGGCTCTCGACTCATGGAATTACCTGTCAGGGGGATAAAAGCCGGCCTTGTCCCTCAGATATGAAAAAATTTTAAATTTAAATTAACGGTGATTATGCCGATGTCAAGGCGCAGCTAGCAGACGCCAAGGCGCAGAGGACGGTGGCGACTTTCACAAGTACCAGGGCCTATCTTACAAATCGACGCTGAAAGCGTCTCGCCGGTGAAAGTCGGCCTGGGGGCCGGGGTGGCTCAAGGCCCAGAAGGTCTCCTCGCCGGTCCTCGTTCTGAGGACCGCGCTGATGCCAACCTCCAGGGCCTGATCGGCCGGGATAATCTTGGTCAAATCGACTTCCAGGGTTAGCAGCCAGGAGTCTGATTGGCGCTGGACGCTAAACGGCAGGGAGGCAAAGGCTGCTTCTTCCTGCCTGCCTTGCCGATACCCGGCGAAATGATAGACATTCCAATGGCCGGTCGGCGAGAGGTTGAATTCCCAGTACTGCGACGAATTTTGGGCCCCTAAGAAAAACTCGAAACAGGTCTCTTGCCACAGCCCATGCCGGCGGGCCGGTGCGCCTGCCGGCGGTGGAATCGCCACTGCCGCCAACTCGCCGCGCAGTTCATAGTGAATGGTTATAGTCTGAGCGCGCCGGGCGATCTTGCCGCTGATTTGCACATCCGGAGGCGGGCCGGCCGAGACTAAGGGTTGCAGGGAAAAGTTCCGATGGTTCATCTCAGGTCCCGGATGATGGCGCCAATGACTGTTTCCTGGGATTCGATGGACTCGGTCAGCCTGAATTGCACCAGGGCCCGGGCCAGGTTGTGTTCCCGGTGCCGGGCCTTGAAATAGACGTTGCCCTCCAAATAGTCAGTGAAGAAGCGCAGGCCCAGCTCGAAGGCGATGAGGCGGATGGCTTTGTAGAGATGACCATAGTCGGCCTCAGTGAGGAATCCTCCGGCCTCGGAGAGATAGCCCTGCAGGAGGGCCCGGCAGAGATCGGGGTCGAAACGCACCGCCTCCCAGTGCTCGGTCTCTTCTCCCTGGGGATTGCAGCCCGAGCGCAGGCAGTCGCCGATGTCGTAATGGACCAGGCCGGGCTTGACGGTGTCCAGGTCCACCAGGGCCACGGCCTGCCCGGTGGCGGTGTCCAGCATGACGTTGTTGACCTTGGGATCACCGTGAATCGGGCGCAGACGGAGCCGGCCCTGGGCCCGGGCCTCTTCCAGGATATGGGCCCAGGTCCGGCGCTCGCTGACAAACCTTAAACCGTACGCCGCTTCCGGGGATAAGGTGGGGCCGTGTTTTGCCAGGACCTCATCATAGCGCCGCAGGTAGCCCGGGGTCACGTGAAACCCGGGCAGGGTGTCGGCCAGCTTTTGGGGATCCAGGTCACTGAGGAGGCGATGGAACATACCCAAGCCATAGCCCACCTCCCGGGCGTGCCCCAGATTTTCGATGCTGTCAAAGGTTTGGGCCGCCTCAATAAAGCTGAGGGCGCGCCAGAATGACCCTTCGGGGTCAATGAAGTAGTCCCGGCCATCCGAGGCCGGCAGCACCCGGGGCACCTCCCAGCGCCGGCCGGGTCCGGGAGCGCCCAGGGCCAGACGCCGGCCCAGGTGCTCGGTGCTGGTGCGCAGGTTGCCCATAACCAGCTCGGGACGGCGAAACACCCGGGTGTTGAGGCGTTGCAGGATGAAGTGCGGTTTTGCGGCGGTGTCCGGGGATGTAGGGTGGGCACTGCCCACCGTCACCAGGAAGGTGTCATGGACGTTGCCGCGGCCGTAGGGCCGGACCTCCAGGACCCGGCCCTGGGGGATGAATTGCTCGGCAACGTTAATTGGCTGGTCCAAGTTCCACCGTTAGTTTTTTAGGTGAAAGCTGATTACTGATAGATATAAGGTTTATTTACGGTAAACATCCTTCCGATGGCCGACTTTGACCACGTACACCAACAAATTTTGATCTTCAATGGCATAAAGGATGCGGTAACGTCCTTGTCTCAGCCGATATTTATCTTGCCCCGATAGTTTCTCGACTCCAACTGGCCGAGGGTTTTCGGCGAGGCCGGCGATGCGCTCGACCAGTCGCCGGCGCTCCCGCTTCAGCGGTATGGCTTCGATTTCCTTGACCGCTGAGGGCTTGATCAGCAGTCTAGATCTTGCCACGCTGCCTCAGGTCTTTCAGGACTTCTTCGAAGGGCAGGTTGGGCTCGGAGGCCCTCGCCTCGAAGGCGGTCAAATCCTCGGCATCCTCAGCTAAGCTAAGCTTCACCGCCTCATTGACCAGCTCGGACACCGATTGCTCCGTCTCCGCGGCCTTGAGCCGCAAGGCCCGGTGCAGGTCCGAATCGAAATAAATAGTGGCTCTTTTATGCGAGGTTTTCATGAAGGGATTGTAACACTATAACGCTAAGACGTCAAGACGTCAAATTAAGGGTAGCTAATCCATCCTGCCTTTGCTGACCGCTGAAAGCTGACTTACAGGGCGCGAAACGCCTCAGGCCGCAGCGACCCCGGCCGGGATTGGGCCGCCATGACTTCCCGCAGCAGCCGGTCCCGGTCGGCCGGCAAATCGCCGGCCAGGGACAGGTAATTGGAGGCGTGGTTGGCCCGGAAGACGCAGGGGCGCGAAAGTGCGCCGATATTTTCCAGCATGACCCGGAACTCTTCCAGGACCTCGGTGGTGGAGAGGGGCTCAAAGGTTCCCTGGGCCGTAGCGCGGTGCAGCTCGCTGCCCGGATACGGCATGAGCGTCAGGCAGCCCAGATAATGGGGGGAGATGGCCGAGATCATCTTGCCGGTATCCTGGGCATGCTCCCGGGTCAGTTCTTTGCCGCCCAGGCCGATGATCACGGTGCAGGAGAGGCGGAAGCCCGCCTCAATGGCCTGGCGGCAGGCCTGGATCGACTTCGCCGCAGTGCTGTGCTTCTTTATTCTACGCAAGACCTCGTCATGGCCGGATTCGAGTCCCACATAGAGCAGGGTGACGCCGGAGTCGCAAATCGATTTGAGTTCCGCCGGGGTCTTATGCAGCAGGTCCATAGGATGGGCATACAGCGAGATCTGCTGCAGCCCGGGAAACAGCTCATGGGATAACTCGCTGATCTTGACCAGATCGGCGGCGGGCATCACCAGAGCGTTTTGGGCCAGCAGGAAGATCTTGGGCACCTGGGAGCCGAAAAGCCGCCGGGCCTCAACCAGGTCTTGTTTGATGTCTTCCAGCGGGCGGATGGCGAATCTGCCGGTGACCGACGAGATGCAATAAGTGCAATGGGCGAACGAACAGCCCACGGTGGCCTGAAGCAACAGGCTGCCGGCTTCGCTGGGCGGCCGGTACAGCGGTTCTTCATAATATAAAGACATGCCTCAACCTCCGAAAATCTCGAACCAGGATATCTATTGGATAAGGCGATTTTAGGGCGAATCAATCGGCTGCTTAAATTATAAGATATCCGGGGCGAAAAGCAAAAAGGCACTTTTCTTGAAAGTGGCGGGAAGCTTCGATTAGTCTTCGAGAATATCTTTTATGAAATCGTCTACCCCAGCAACCTGGTATCGAACAGCCTCAAGTAGATCTTTCAAGACATTACTATAAGGAAATGTCCATATTGTGTTTCCAACATCATCGATAAACTCAAGAGTGATTGAACTTGTCCAATACGGGTATTTGCGTTTTGTATCACTGAATATACTTGTAATTTGAGATAATGGTCCTGGTTCATCAATTCTATAATTACATTTATATAGTCTTAGTATTTTATTTTTATATTTAGATACAAAAAACGTATCTACCCTATAATCTTCACGATTCGCATCCATTCCGGTCTTTGGAGACCATATAAGATTACCTTCTTGAGTCAATTTGATAAGCTTTGTGATGGCTTCAACCCATTTATTCTGTTTTTCACTCATTTCAACGTTCCCATTTAGAATCTGATTGTAGTTCCTGTAATTCTGTTATCAACTTCTGAAATTCCACGTAAACTCCCCACAATTTTTCTTGGTCCTGGTTGGTTCGATTATAATTGTCCACACATTTTATAACTCTCCTAACCGATGATTTGGTATGACTGCCGACCTTACTTTTTAATGATTTTAAAACGATTTCTGCCCCAGCAAGTTCTAAGTCGATTTCTCGGTTAGAACCCGAGAAATCCTTCTGATATGATGCAATATTCCCTGCATGCTTTATCAACTTTTCAAGCAGTTCAGGTACTCGTGCTGTGAAAATATAAAATCTTTTAATACTTCGTAGGCTGAGCAAGATCAGGATTGTTAGCAGTAATCCCAGGATTGAAGCAGCATTGCCCAAGTCCGATAAAGTTATTCCTTTGGGAAAACTGGACATAAAAAGGAAGGTGCCTCAAAGTCTAATTTTAAAAAATTCATTTATCTGAACTTAATTTTTTTCACATTCGCATATATTAGGATAATCAGGCTGGAAAATCAAAAATAAATTTTTCTTTAAATATCCCCGGATTATCCCCGGCCATGCTGCTCCGCCCCCAGCCGCCGGGCCACCTGTTCTTCCAGGTCCCGGGTGAGGCTTTGCAGGTTGCGGGACTCCTGGACGGGGCCGGAATCGCTCCAGCCCTTGCGCAGGGCCTCTTGTTTTTTGGCGCGGAATTCCTCGACACTGGCGGCCAGGTCCCTCCAGAGCAGGAGTTTCTGGAGGATGTGGCGTTCCGGCGAAGAAAAATCCTTCTCCAGGTCGAAGGTTTCGCCTCCGTTGGTGGTGTAGATCATGAGACTTCCGGTTCAGTTGCTACGCTTCAGTGTTTTTCTTTATGTTCCCGCCGCCGTCGGACGGTGACGGATTCGCCGCCGATGCCCCAGTTGTCGGTATCGACTTCCTCAATGACCACCACGGTGGTCTGGGGGTTCTTGCCCAGGATATCGGCGAGCAATTGGGTGACCCCCTGAATCAGCCGGGCCTTCTGCTCGGCGCTGGCCCCTTCCCTGGTGATCTTGATGTTCACGAAAGGCATAAGTTTCTCCAGGTGGTAACGGTAATTGCGCTGATTTTTGCTTAAAAAGGTCCAGGTCTTGGAACATCCACAAAAGACGGGGTTCATGAAGTCCCCCTTTGAAAAAGGGGGATTTAGGGGGATTTTCAGGCTCTCATTAAATCCCCCCTAACCCCCCTTTAAAAAAGGGGGGAATAAGAAGCGGCCTCCAGATCATTATCGAATTTTGCAGCTAAGCATCCCCTCGGCCGCTCTCCTCCGATGCGGCTTCCAGATGAAAGAGGTGCAGGAAACGATGGAAGACCGGGGCAATGAGAATACCCATGGAGATCACCACGATGAGCCCGCAGTAGAGGGCATAGACGCCGGCAAATAATTTGCCGGCCCCGGTGTGCAGTTCGCCTACCGGCCCCATCCCTCCCAGGATCATGGCGGCATTCACAAAGGCGTCAATCCACGACATGCTCTCAAAATGCCGGTAGCTCAAGACGCCGATGAGCAAGGAGACCGCGGCCAAACCGAAGGAAAGCGCCCCGAACTTCAGAATCCGGCGGAGAAACAAGGGGCGCGGCAGCAGTGGTTCCCGGCGATGTTCGAACATGGTCCTTCCCCTCTTAGCAATCAATAATTCCAAACCTCAATAAATGCAAGGCCGGTTGCAAAGTCTCTTTAATTAACCGACGGATCGCTTTATAATGGCAGCCATGAGATCCCGGATAATGCCCTGCCGCAATGCTTTCCTGGCTTTTCTGGCGGTCGCCGTGGCGCTCGCTCTGGCCGCTCTGGCCGGCTGCGCCCGTTATGTGCCGCCGCCCCTCACCCGGGTCGAGCCGCCGCCGGTGGTGACGCCGGCGCCGGAAGTCCCCGCTATCCCAGCCGAGATTGACTCGCCCCGCTTTGCCCGCATCGCGCCAGTGGCGAACCAGGAGATCGCCGCCGGCCATACCCCGGGCGCCGTCATCCTGGTGGGCCACCAGGACCGGGTGGTCTATAAGCGGGCCTTCGGCCAGCGGACCTGCGTGCCCCGACCCACGCCCATGACCACGAACACCGTCTTTGATCTGGCCTCCATGACCAAGGTGGTGGCCACCACCACAGCCGTCATGCAGCTGGTGGACGCCCACCGCCTGCGTCTCGACGACCCGGCGGCCAAATACTGGCCGGAGTTCGCCGCCAATGGCAAGGGAAGCATCACCATCCGGCAGTTGATGATGCACACCTCGGGGCTGCGGGCCGACGTGAATTCCCATGTCCGCTGGTCGGGTTATGAGGGGGCGATGATGGCCATCGCCGCTGACCGGCCCATCAATCCGCCGGGGACCACGTTCCATTACAGCGACGCCAATTTCATCACCCTGGGCATCATCGTCCACCGGGTTTCGGGCCAGATGCTGGACGTTTACTGCGCTAAAAATATCTTCACGCCCATGGGACTGAAAGACACCTCATTTAAGCCGCGGCCTCCCCAGCAAGCCCGGATGGCGCCCTGCGACCTGCGGTGCGGCGAGGTCCAGGATCCCACCGCTTATCGTATGGGCGGAGTGGCCGGTAATGCCGGGGTCTTTTCCACCGCCGACGACCTGGCGGTCTTTGCCCAGATGATCCTCGATGGCGGCACGTGGCGGGGCCGGCGCATTCTCAGTCCCGAGGCGGTGGCGGCCATGACCAAGCCGCAAGGAGTCCCGGGAAATGCCACCCGCCGCGGTCTCGGCTGGGATATCCGCTCCCCTTACAGCCGGATCTTTAACGCCTCCTTCCCGGCCGGCTCCTTCGGGCACACCGGCTATACCGGCACTTCCCTCTGGATCGAGCCGCGTTCCAAGACCTATCTGATCATTCTCACCAACCGCCTGTATCCTTGCGGCAAAGGGGAGGTGAAAGCCCTGCGGGCCAAGATCGCCGCTGTGGTGGCCGCGGCCGTGCCCATGGGGCCGCCGGCCTTAACCGCAGCCCTGGATGGCGCCAGCTCCGACCTGGTCATGGGAGGCCATGGCGCCAGCGACACCCCTGACCGGGTCCGGCCGGGGATCGAAGTCCTGGCCGCCTCCGGTTTCGCCGCCCTGAAGAGTAAGAACATCGGGGTGATCACCAACCACACCGGCGTCGATGCCGCCGGGCGCTCGACCCTCAGCCGGCTGTGCCAGGCCCCCGGGGTCAAGGTGCGGGCGATCTTCAGCCCGGAGCACGGGCTTTACGGAAATTTAGACGAAAAGGTCTCCTCCGGCCGGGACCCGGCCACGGGGCTGCCCGTCTTCAGCCTCTACGGCAAGGTGCAAAAGCCTACCCCTCAGATGCTTAAGGGCCTGGACGCTCTGGTCTATGACATCCAGGACGTGGGGGTCCGCTTCTACACCTACATCACCACCATGGCCTACGCCATGGAGGCCGCCGCGGCCGCGGGCCTCGACTTCTACGTGCTGGACCGGCCCGATCCCATCACCGCGACCGCGGTGCAGGGGCCGGTGCTGGACCCCGCCCTCTGCTCTTTTGTCGGCTGTTTTCCCCTGCCGGTGCGCTATGGCATGACCGCCGGGGAGTTGGCCCGGCTTTTCAACCGGGAGAGGAGAATCGGCGCCAAACTGCATGTGGTGAAGATGGCCGGGTATCATAGGGCCGCCTGGTTCGACGAAACCGGCCTGCCCTGGGTCAACCCCTCGCCGAACCTGAAGTCGCTGACGCAGGCGACTCTCTACCCCGGGGTGGCCCTGGTGGAATCCGCCAATGTCAGTGTCGGCCGGGGCACCCCCACGCCCTTTGAAGTCATCGGCGCTCCCTGGATTTCAGGGAAACGGCTGGCGGATTATTTGAGCCGGCGGCAGCTTCCGGGGATCGCCTTCGAGCCCGTGGCCTTTGTGCCCGCCTCCGACCGCTTCGGCGGCCGGAGCTGCCAGGGGGTGCGTCTGCGCCTGACCGACCGGGCCGCTCTGGATAGTCCGGCCCTGGGGCTCGAATTGGCCGCCGCCTTGTATCGCCTCTATCCGGGGGAGTTTCAGATTGACCGGAACCTGGGGATGTTGGGCTCGCGCCAGATCCTCCAGGCCCTCAAGGCCAATGATGACCCCCGGGACATTCAGCGCCGCTGGCAACCCGGGTTGGACGCCTTCCAACGCCTCCGGGCCCAATACCTGCTCTACTGAGGCCGCCCTTCTCTCCGCCAAGGTTTCCTCTAGGCAGTTCATATCGAAGGATTCTGGAAGCTGAGGATAATGGCTAGCTATATTGCGATCAGAAGCACCAGAGCATTTTCCAATCTCGGGTGTGGCATATGCATGTAGCTTCGGCTTTTCCCTTGGCACACCATCATCGGGCTTACTAGCCTGGGGGCATTACGCTCCACCATTGAGGTATCCTGGTTCTGATGGGCAGGCAATCAATATTTCAGCATAATTTAACATGTCCGACTTTCTGGGTTCACAATTTCATGGAAATTTGTGCTATCATCTATTCCACGAAACAATTTAGCGAAAAAGAGGAAACTTATCGGGGTTAGAATGGTGGGAGTGCTCCGAAAACCTTCTTTTGACAGCGACGTCCGGCTAAGGTTGGCACATAATCTCAGATTAAAATATTTCGGTTTCATTTAGGGGTCGCGATGATGTTCCCAATTATTTTTCTTTGCTCTATTTTGTTCTTTGGGTATTGCCCACCCGCATTCGCCGAAGATGCTTATATTATTACCGTAGGACAGAATCAGGTCTTTACACAATGCAATTACCACAATACCTGGTTTACCCCGGATTATCTCCCGGGTTATCCTGAACCGTGGTCAGGGGCGATAAGTTCCCGGTCGGAAGGGAATGAAGGATATGTGTCAATGCAAACCAACCCGGGGTATGCTGGCCGAAATTTTGCTGAGATAGGAGTGCAATTCCAGTGGGATTTAAATGGTTATAATTGGGAGGAAATAAAAACCTGGCCCGTTAAAGTTACCATTGAGTTATCTTACGCTATTCAAGCGCAATATATACTGGATACAGGCAGCGCCAATGCCGGCGTAATTATACCGGGCTTTCTCGACCCTGGGCAGGTGCAAGGCTCTTGGGGGCCGGTACCTGGAGTCAATTGCCTTGACTGGGTTGGTAATGAGACAAATAACCATGGGCCTAATAGTGGCAACATGGTATTGACTTTTATTAAAAAAAGTGACGGTAGCGTTTTAACATTAGATAATTTATTTAATAAAGTATTTGTCCTCGCCCACTGCCAGTCTTATTCAATCCCTGATACAAATGGCAATACTAACTCATCTGGACAAGTCAATATAACAAAAATAAAGATAGAGTTTATAAATGACGTTTCGTATTATTGGCGCGGACTTTATCGTCCTTACATTGAAAAGAAATATTACGATGAAAACAATCCCCCGGTTTTTCTTTTACGTGATTTCGAATATAAGACTCATGATTATGGGGATGCTAATTGCGGTATCCCCAAAAGAGGTAATCTTCCTATAGTTGCTTTTGGTTCAGATGTGCCTGAGACCAATGGCACCATTATAAGCACAGAATTATCAGTAAAAGTTGCGGATAAAGATAATAATTTTGTCGAAATAGCCAATTATCAATCAAGTAGCCCTTATGCGGAATGTTCTTCGCAGTTTCTCGACGTTTCGTCATCTTTAAAAAAACTCAGCGGGGTAATGGAGAGACTTGATTTAGACGCAACTATGGCTGATGGCGTCGCTACTCTCACTTATTCCTACGGTGGCAACTCGCCCGTCACTAAAAACTTCAACTTCCAAGTCAAGATTCCCAGATTCGAGGGACTTTATATTTTTACTCAGGACAGCAATGGGTATTGGGACTGGGAACCCTACCAAGGTGATTTAGGCGGGTTCAATTTCATCTATCTCCTGATTCACGGGTGGCAGACGGATTTATATCCAAATATTAAGTGGATGTATGACATGGCCCTTAGCATGAAAACCCAGTCGCCCGATCTGCCAGTATTAGGCTGGTTTTGGCAAAAAGAGTCCTACGGTCCAGGTATAACTTACATACCCGGAGGAAGTTTATTCGGGGCAGCTAAAGTTGCGGCCAATGTCGCACCCGAGGCAGAAAAATTAAAGAACGCATTGATTGCTAAGCATTTAAATAGCTCGGTCAAGGTTCATTTTATCGGGCACTCTTTTGGAGGCTTCATGGGCACCCTTACCCTTTGTTCCCTGCTTAATTTCCCACAAGGGATTGAAAGTGCTTATGATGGCTTAAATTTCAAATTAACGCTTGCAGATGTTTACCAATTTATCCCAACCCTCCCTGCAAGCTATAATTTTACTAATAGGAATGGATTCCTTCTATCCCAGGGATTAGAAGTTGAAAATTATATTTCTTGTCTCGGTAGAACATTAGACCCATGGATTCCACCAAATATTGATAAAAATACCTATCCCTCGCTTGACCCTGATAAGTTCAATATTAATCTAAAGAAAATCCTTAATTGCAGCCCAGACCATGGTGCGGCGATCTGGTATTACTTTGATAATCAATGTTGGAAAAAAGCCTGGCTACCACGAATGAAATTTAAATATGTTTTAAAGACACCCCAACCCCATATTGCTCCTTTGTTATTATTCCAAAATAATTTTTAGGACCTCCTCCGGTCCTCTTGCTCAATGAAATAAAAATCCGCCAGTTCTACGTCCGAAGTGAAGCGGTGAAACGCTATTAGGAGGAAAATCTGGCATAAAATACACCTCCTTTGATGGGATTCGGCCCTAAAATTTCCACCCAATATTTGGCCGGTTAATCCTGCCTTCACTCTGCAAAAGGCTGCATCATATTTCCTCAAATAGCGACTCACTGCTATGAATAGAAGCTTATCGAGTCCCGGAAAATTCAAGCTATTCACCTCATATTGACAGCAGCACCGCGGTTTTCGAGCCGGTCGGCAAGCTTAGAAAATAATCACCGGTTAGGCCAAGGGTCTAACCTGTGAAAATGACCTGGTCGGGGCGGGCGGATTCGAACCGCCGGCTTCCTGCTCCCAAAGCAGGCGCGCTAACCAGGCTGCGCTACGCCCCGACATTTTTGCCGATCCGGGCCAAATCCTCTTGGAGTGCAACCAAGATTTCCCGCAACGCCCTCAGGGCCCGGGCCCGGTGGCTGATGCGGTTTTTCACCTCGGGACCCAGTTGCGCCATGGTGGCCCCGTATTCTGCCACCCAGAAGACCGGGTCGTAACCGAAGCCCTGGGTCCCCTGGGGCGCTGGCGCGATGCGCCCGGCGCACTCCCCCCGGGCCTCAAAGAGGCGGCCGTCCGGCAGGGCCAGGGCGATGGCGCAGACAAAGCGGGCCTGCCGCTCTCCCCAGGGCAGGTCCCGCATCTCCTCCAGGAGCTTGCCCCAGTTGTCGGCGTCCGTGGGCAACACAGGCGCGGTGCGGTCCTGGGCGTAGCGGGCCGAAAAGACCCCGGGGCGCCCGGCCAGGGCGCCTACCTCCAGGCCCGAGTCGTCCGCCAGGGCCGGCAGCTTCGTGAGCCTCGCCACTTCCCGGGCCTTGGCCGCGGCGTTTTCAGCAAAGGTGGCCCCGGTCTCGGGAATCTCCGGCAGCTCCGGAAAATCATCCAGCCCCACCAGACACAGGTCCAGGTCGTGGAGGATTTGCCGCAGCTCCCGGATTTTGCCGGGGTTGCGGGAGGCCATCACCAGGACAGGGGCAGCCACGGGGCCAGAGCCTTCTCCTGAATCTTAAACAGTTCCCTGAGCCCCACCTGGGCCAGGGCCAGCAGCTCCTGCAGGCAGGCGGCGGGAAAGGGTCCCGCCTCGCCGGTCAATTGCACCTCGATGAGATCGCCTTTGCCGGTGCCGACGAAGTTTGCGTCCACCGCGGCCTGGGAGTCTTCCTCATAGTCCAGGTCCAACAGCAGCTGGCCGGCTGAAACCCCGACGCTCACCGCGGCCACCTGGTCCTTGAGGGGCAAGGCCGCCAGCAGCCCCTGGCGCCTGAGGTCCTCCAGGGCGAGAGCCAGGGCCACGAAGGCCCCGGTGATGCTGGCGGTGCGGGTGCCGCCGTCGGCCTGGAGGACGTCGCAGTCCAGGATGACGGTGCGGGGCCCCAGGGCCGCCAGATCCACCGCGGCCCTCAGCGACCGGCCGATGAGGCGGCTGATCTCCTGGGTCCGGCCCGCCGGGCCGCCCCGGCGGGATTCCCGCTCCATGCGGCCGTGGGTGGCCCGGGGCAGCATGGCGTATTCGCCGGTGACCCAGCCGCCGCCGCTGCCGAGGCGGAAGGGCGGCACCGTCTCCAGCACCGTAGCGGCGCACAATACCCGGGTGCGCCCCCAGGCAATCAGGCAGGAGCCTTCGGCAAATTCGAGATAACCCGGGGTCAGGCTCACCTCCCGGAGACGATCTAAACTTCTCCCGCCGCGGCGGCGCATCTTTGGTATCCTTTACGTCTTTGCGCCTTGGCGCGAGACGAACGACCGGAGACCGGAGACGGAAGACAGGAGAAGTTTTTGCTCCGGTCCCCGGTCTCCCGTCTTCCGTCTTTGCCTGACGCCAAGACGCCCGGGATTAATCCTTCAGACAATGGCGCAAGGTGTCGATGACCATCTTAAAGGTGTCGTTAAAGGAGGCGGGGGAGACCCGGCCCACCTCGATGAATTTTACCACGATCTCCTTGGCCGCCTTCAGGAGCAGTTCGTCCCGGGGCGGCAGGGGGGCTGGCGCGGCGCGCTCCCGGCCCATGGTTAGACTCCTTTAGTTTCGAGTTTTTAGTTTTTAGTTTTCAGTTTTCGGTTTTTAGTGGAAAATAAAGCCATACAGGTGAACTGCTATTCAAGAACTTAAAACAGGAAGCTGCCGGTTGCCGGAAAATCTAATCTTTTCGGGAGATACCGGCAATGAGGATTTTTTTTACTCGAAACTCGAAACTAAAAACTCGAAACTAAAAAGGCCCCGCGGGCCAGAAGAAGGCCATCTTGATGGCCGGCGGGGCGGGTAAGAAGAACCGGGTCACAGCCCTCCTTAAAGGAAAATGATAAACCAGTGACTGCGCCAAGGCAAGGGGAATCACCGCGGGCTATTCGGATTCTGGCGCCCCAGGTGGCGGCCCAGATCGCCGCCGGGGAGGTCATTTTGCGCCCCGCCGCGGTGGTCAAGGAGTTGGTGGAAAACTCCCTGGACGCCGGGGCCCGGGCCGTCACGGTGGAGATCGAGGAAGGGGGCCGGGCCCGCCTCCGGGTGGTGGACGACGGCTGGGGCATGACCCCGGAAGAGGCGCTTTTAAGCCTGGAGCGCCACGCCACCAGCAAGCTCAGGGATGAAGCGGATCTGCTAAACATCACCACCCTGGGGTTCCGGGGCGAGGCCCTGCCCAGCATCAGTGCGGTGAGCCGCCTGACCCTAATCACCTGTCCAGCCGGGGCCACCGCCGGCTTTAAATTGACCGTGGTGGCCGGCGCCCTGCAGGAATCCTCCCCCTGGGCCGCGGCCGGCGGCACCCAGGTGGAGGTCTCCGAACTCTTCTTCAACACCCCGGCCCGGCGCAAGTTCCTCAAAAGCAAGGAGGCGGAGCAGGCCCACATCGTGGAGACCATGCGCCACCTGGCCCTGGGCTACCCGGAGGTCCACTTTACCCTGAAGACCCCGGCCCGGGTCCTCTTGAACGCGCCGGGACCCCAGGAACTGCCGGCCCGGGTGGCGGCCCTCTACGGAGCCGAAGTGGCGGCCCGGATGCTGCCGGTGGCGTTGGGGACCGGCCCCTGGCAGGTGAGCGGATTGCTCACCGACCCGGATTTCTCCCTGGCCAGCGCCCGTTTCCAGGTCTTCCTGGTGAATCGCCGGGTGGTCGCCGACCGCATCCTGGGGGCGGTGCTGAAAGCCACCTTCGCCGGGCTTTTGCCCCGGGGGCGCCATCCGGCGGCGGTGCTGCACCTGATCCTCCCCGCCCCGGACCTGGACGTCAACGTCCACCCGGCCAAGGCCGAGGTACGCTTTCAAGACCCCGGCCGGGTCTATGCCTTCCTGCTGGCGGCCCTGCGCCAGGCCCTGGGGCCGCTCTCCAGCGCCGGTCCCCGCTATACCGTAACCATGCAACCCGAAGCCCCTTCCTTTGCCGCGGAAACGTCGCTGTTGGATCCGGCTCCGGCCCCAGGCGCCTGGGGGACGCCGCCGTCCTGGCCCCAGGGCCAACCTGCCCCGGCCCCTCGAGCCGCCGCCCCGCAGCTGGGGCGTACATTTCGCTTCCAGGACCTCTCGGTCATCGGCCAGCTAAAGAATACCTACATCCTGGCCCAGGGGGCCGACGGCCTCATCCTCATCGACCAACACGCGGCCCACGAACGCATCCTCTATGAGTCTCTGAAGGCCAGGGAGCCGTCCGCCGCCCGCCAGACCCTGCTGTTTCCCAAGGTGGTGGAGGTCCCGGCGACCCAGGCGGACTGGGTCCGGGAACACCTGGCGGTCTTGGCCCAGGCGGGTCTGGAACTCTCCGACTTCGGCGGGGCCAGCTTTCTCATTACCGCGGTGCCGGCCTTCCTCTCCCGGGCCGATTTGGAGGCAGTGGTGATCGAGGCGGTCGAGGCTTTGTCCCCTTTGAAGAGCGCCGCCTCCCCCCAGGCGGTGGCCGAGCAGACCCTGCAGTTCATGGCCTGCCGGGGTGCCATCAAGGCCGGTGACGCCCTTAAGGACGAAGCCATCCGGGCCCTGCTGGCGCAACTGGATGACATCCCGGTATCAAGCCACTGCCCCCACGGCCGCCCCCTGTGGCGCCTGATTCCCTATGGCGACATCCACCAGAGCTTCCGACGTAAATAAGAGGGGAAAAGGGGAAAAGGTTAAGAGGGTAAAGGGGGGGAAACCCCTCATGCCTTCATCCCTTTCCCCTTTTAACCTTTTACCCTCTTCCCCCAAGTATCTAAAAACCTGATATAATTTATTTAATGTCAAAATCGGCAAATAATAAGGTGGCGGTCTTAATCGGCCCCACGGCAGTGGGCAAGACCGGGGCGGCCCTGGCGCTGGCCGAGCGGCTGGCCGCGGAGATCGTCAACGCCGACTCCCTCCAGGTCTAC
>Ga0315282_10001884_pt1 | contig 39155 bp, 42 predicted proteins | sample YL17G07_20_MG_FD_203693 | JGI IMG/M metagenome (GOLD analysis project Ga0315282, IMG submission 203693) | Sediment microbial communities from Yellowstone Lake, YNP, Wyoming, USA - YL17G07_20 | ecosystem: Environmental > Aquatic > Freshwater > Lake > Sediment | place: USA: Wyoming | collected... | reverse complement strand
TTAAAGAACTCAATATAGGGTAGATAGTAGGTAGTAGATAGAATGTAGGGAAAACCAAAATGAAGATAATTAAAGCGACCAGCAAGCAATTAGAGAAGGTTTATAACCGCAGCTGCGGCCGGAATAAGCGCGTTGAAGAAAAGGTCAGAAGGATCATGGATGATGTACGCCTTTTTGGGGATGAGGCGTTGATCAAATATACGCGCAAGTTTGACCAGGTCAAGCTTAGCCTGCGCCAGCTCAAGGTTTCGGAGAACGAGATCAGCGGGGCCTACCAGAACATCAGCCCGAATTTTGTCGCTTCCCTGAAGGTGGTCATTGAAAATGTAAACCGCTTTTACCGCAAGCAGCTGCGCAGCTCCTGGAGGATCAAAGGTCCCGAAGGAATAATGCTGGGCGAGAATTATACGCCCTTAGAAAAAGTCGGGGTTTATATCCCCGCCGGAACAGCGCCTCTGGTTTCCACTGTTTATATGACAGTCTTGCCGGCCAAGCTGGCCGGTGTTAAAAAAATAATTTTGATCAGCCCGCCGGATAAAAATGGCTATATCAACCCGCACATCCTGGTTATGGCGGATCTTTTAAAGGTTGATGAGTTTTACCGTGTAGGCGGAGCGCAAGGGGTAGCCGCCCTGGCTTACGGGACCAAAATCATCCCGCGGGTAGATAAGATCGTCGGCCCGGGAAATATTTATGTCAGCGAGGCCAAGCGCCAGGCCTTTGGTATGGTGGATATCGATATGATTGCCGGGCCTACGGAACTGGTGATTATTGCCAACCGTTTCAGCGACCCGAAGTTTGTTATCGCCGACCTTCGCGCCCAGGCCGAGCATGTCAAAGGTTTGGCTATATTGATCACAAATTCCAAGAGCTTGGCTAAAGAGGTTAAATCCCAGCTGGACGGCAATAACGGTTATATTATCCTGGCCAAGAATTTAAAACAGGCCTGCGAGATAGCCAACAGGATAGCCCCCGAGCACCTGGAGATCTTAGTGCAGAACCCCGGCAGGCTGGTTAGTTTCGTGAAAAATGCCGGGGCGGTATTCCTGGGGCCGTACAGCCCCGCGGCAGTGGGTGATTATGTCGCTGGGCCAAGCCATGTCTTGCCGACAGGGGGCACAGCCAGATTCTTCTCCGGATTATCGGTATGCGATTTTATCAAAAGTACCCATGTTATCAGCTATTCAAAAAAAGCGCTGGAGAAGATGCGCGAGCCGCTGGAGAAGATCGCCGGCATCGAAGGCCTGCAGAAGCATGTGGATTCGGTAAAGGCGAGGTTTGAGTAGAGGAGAAAAAATGGCCCAGAGAATATCAGAAAAGACGCGTAAAACAAGTGAAACAGAAATATTTGTTAAGGTCAATATTGATGGTACGGAGGAAAGAAAAATCAACACCGGCATCGGCCTGCTTGACCACATGCTGGATTTATTTGCCTATTGGGGACATTTTGATTTGGAGATAATCGTTAAGAAAGGCGATTTTAATATTGATATTCATCATACAAATGAAGATGTCGGTATAGTTTTAGGCCAGGTTTTTAAGGATGCGTTAGGCGACAAGAAAGGGATCAATCGCATAGGCTCGGCATCAGTGCCAATGGAGGAAGTGACTGCCAGCGTTACGGTTGATATCAGCGGCAGGGGTTCATTCAAGTTAACCCAGCCTGTTTCTGTTGTTGTTCCTATTGGGGAAGAACAAGAAAGTGGAAAATATAGATTGGTTGATGCAGAGCATTTTTTCGAATCCTTTGCCAAACATCTCGGAATGAATTTCAATGTAACGCTCGTTAATGATCCTTTAACTGTAGCTATAGATTGGCATAAGTTCTTAGAGCCGATTTTTAAGGCTTTAGGAATAGCCTTAGATCAGGCTACGCAAATTGACCCGCGCAGAAAAGGCATTCCCTCTACTAAAGGTGTGATTGACTAATGAAGATCGCTGTCATTGACTATGGCATGGGCAATATTCATAGCGTAGCCAAGGCCCTGGAGCTTTTCGGCGCCGCGATAAGGGTCACCAATAAGAAAAGCGATATAGCCGCCTGCGACAAGATCGTGCTGCCCGGGGTGGGTGCTTTTGATGACGCGATGGCTGAATTGGAAAAGCAGGGCTTGGACCTGCTGATTAAAGAGCAGGTCAGGAATAATAAACCCTTTCTGGGGATTTGCCTGGGTATGCAGCTTTTACTTGAAACCAGCCAGGAGGCTAAAGATAAGAAAGGGTTGGGTATTCTAACGGGCAAGGTAGTTAAATTCAAGTCCCAGAGCGGCCAGAAGGTACCGCACATGGGATGGAATAACCTTAAGGTTATTGCCGGGGATTGCCCTTTATTAAAAGGTGTGGTTTCTGCTTCCCAGGTTTATTTTTGCCACTCGTATTATCCCGAGCCAGATGATAAATCTGTTATCGCGGCAACTACCGATTACGGAGTGGAATTCCCCTGTGTCCTGTGGAAGGAGAATGTTTACGGGGTGCAGTTCCATCCGGAGAAGAGTCAGGTCGTTGGTTTAAAAATGTTAGAGAACTTCGTTAAGTTATGCTGATCATCCCGGCGATAGATTTAAGGGCTGGCAAGGTAGTCAGGCTTTTTCAGGGAAAGTTTAACCGGGAGAAGATTTATTCCAGCGACCCGGTGAAGATTGCCAAACATTGGGCCAGACAGGGGGCGCAGTTTTTGCACATCGTTGACCTGGATGGCGCCTTAAAAGGCACTCCCAAAAATTTGCAGGCAGTAAAAGAGATTTCCGCTAAGGTGGGTATACCGTTTGAATTCGGCGGCGGGGTAAGAAGTATTGAGATGATCTCAAAGTTGCTTGAGCTGGGAGCGCAAAGGGTTGTTCTGGGCACAAAGGCGGCAAGTGACCCGGCCTTCCTGAGAAAAGCAAAGAAGAAGTTTGGGGAGAAGATCATTATCAGCATTGACGCCAAAGACGGAAAGGTTTTTACCCGAGGTTGGAGCCTGACAGGCGCTAAGACAGCGCTGGATTTTAGCGCGGAGATAAAAAAAGCGGGTTTTAAGCAGTTGATCTATACCGATATTTCCCGGGACGGCACTTTGAGCGGCCCGAATATTAAAGGGATCAAAGAGCTGCTTGAGGAAACAGGATTAAAAATCATTGCTTCCGGCGGCGTTTCCTGTTTAGAGGACCTGGTTAAATTGAAGAAGCTTGAAAAGAAGGGGGTCATCGCGGTTATAGTGGGTAAGGCCTTGTATGAAGGGAGATTCACCCTTGCCGAGGCATTGAAATTCGTATAGTAATCTGTATTTCGCAAGTCAGGGTCATTAAAAAAAGGAGGAGGGGATGGTAAGAAGAGCGTTATTATCGGTTTTAGCGGTGGTTTTTGTTTCTTCTTTAAGTGGGTGCGCTACTACGCGCAAGAACAATGAATTGGAGATCCAGGGGTTGAGAAATCAGGTATCCGCTCTTGAGTCGCAGTTAGCTGTCAAAGACGAGGAGATAAATAGTTTACGTGAATCTGCCATTAAATCCAGCGAAATCCTGGATAAAGCAGCGCAGAAAACTGGTGAAGCTAAAAGGCATCCGAGCGCCAAGCAGATCCAGACGGCTTTAAAGAACGCCGGCTATTATCAGGGCGCTGTTGACGGCAAGATCGGCAAGGGGACCCGCGAGGCAATAAAGGCCTTTCAGAAGGCGAATAATCTTCCTACCGACGGCAAAGTAGGAAAAAAGACCTGGGCGGTTTTAAAGAATTCTCTTGAGGAGAAGGTAAAGTAATATCCTGCCTCGTAACAACTCTCGGCAGGATTAATTCGCGCATATAACTTACGTCGTAGCGGCAAAAACAAGCACTCCGTAAGTTATGCGCTCATTAAATGTTAAGTAAGCGTATTATCCCGTGCCTGGATATCAAGGATCTCCGCGTAGTCAAGGGGGTTAAGTTCCTGGGCCTGCGCGATGCCGGGGACCCGGTTGAGGTGGCCAGGGCTTATGACGCCCAAGGCGCTGATGAGCTGGTTTTTCTGGATATTACCGCCAGCTTTGAAAACAGGAAAACCCTGGTTTCCCTGGTTGAGCGGATCGCCAGGAATATTTTTATGCCTTTTACAGTCGGCGGCGGGATCGGGGATATAGAAGACATAAGAAATATCCTCAATGCCGGAGCAGAGAAAGTTTCGTTGAATACCCAGGCGGTAAAGCTTCCGGAGCTGATCAGCGCGTCGGCAAAGAGATTCGGCAGCCAGTGTATTGTTGTGGCTATTGATGCCAAACGCCAGGGTGATCATTGGGAGGTCTTTATTAACGGCGGCAGGACCCCCACGGGTATTGATGCTTTAGCCTGGGCCCAAAAGACAGCCAGGCTGGGAGCGGGAGAAATACTTTTGACCAGCATGGATTATGACGGCACCAAAGATGGCTATGACCTGGAGCTGACTAAGAGCGTAACTCAAAAGGTGAATATCCCGGTTATCGCTTCAGGCGGGGCGGGAAAATTAGAGGATTTTTATAATGTTTTCACGGATGCTGGCGCGGATGCCGCTTTAGCCGCCTCGCTTTTTCACTACCAGGAGTATTCTGTAAAACAGGTCAAGGAGTATTTAAAAGAGAGAGGGGTAGTTGTAAGATTATGAAAAAGATCAAGTTTAGTTTGAAGGATCTGAAGTTTGATAAAAACGGGCTGATACTCGCGATCATCCAGGATTACAAGGATAATGCCGTATTGATGGTCGCTTACATGAACAAGGAGTCATTACGCAGGACATTGAAGTCAGGCAAGACCTGTTTCTGGTCCCGCTCAAGAAAAGAATATTGGGTAAAAGGTTTAACCAGCGGGCATTTTCAGTTTGTCAAATCTGTGGCATATGATTGCGACATGGACGCGCTATTGATCCGGGTGCGTCAAATAGGGGCAGCTTGTCATACGGGGAACAGGAGTTGTTTTTACAGAAAGATCAAGTGAATAAGTTCAAGCCTAATTTAGAAGAATTCTTAAAATTAAGCAGGAGGGGTAATGTCATCCCGGTATATAAGGAGATAAACGCCGATCTGGATACGCCGGTTTCCGCCTTTCTTAAGATAAGGCAAGGAGATTATTCTTTTTTGCTGGAGTCTATAGAGGGCCAGGAGAAGATCGCCCGGTATTCCTTCCTGGGCACTGATCCTTCGTTGATCTTCAAAAGCAGGGGAAGGCAGATTGAAATCATTGACTGCCGGAAAGATAAAAGCAGGCGTTTTGAAACTCGCCGCACCCCATTTGATGAGATCAGGCAGCTCATGGCAGATTTGCGCAGCGTAGAGGTAGGCGGGCTGCCGCGTTTTTACGGAGGAATGGTCGGATACATTGGTTACGATACAGTCAGGTTCTTTGAAAACATACCGGACAAAAATAAAGATACCCTGAAGATCCCGGACACGGTTCTTGTCTTGGCTGATACCCTGCTTATCTTTGACCGGCTTAACCATACGATCAAGATCGTGCATAATGTAATGCTGCCGGATAATTTAAGTTACCTTAAGAAAAAAAAGCTATATATGCAGGCGGTTAAAAAAATTGAATTGATCCATAATGATTTTAACCGGTTTGTCATCCAGCGCAAAGCTATCGCTAAACCCGAAGAGCCGCGGCAGGTCAGCAATCTCAAACACGCGCAGTTTCTCAAAATAGTCAGGCAGGCTAAAGAATATATAAAGAGGGGCGATATTATACAGGTGGTTTTGTCGCAGCGTTTTAAGGTCAGGACACGAAAGGACCCTTTCCAGATTTACCGCGCCTTGCGCTCCCTGAATCCTTCCCCGTATATGTATTTCCTGAAACTCAAGGATTTCTCCATCGTAGGTTCAAGCCCGGAGATGCTGGTGCGCTGCGAGAACGGTTTTGTGCAGACCCGGCCTATCGCCGGGACGCGTAGGAGGGGAAAGGACAGCGATGAAGACGCGCGTTTGGAGAAAGAGCTGCTTAGCGATGAAAAGGAGCGCGCCGAGCACTTGATGCTGGTTGACCTGGGAAGGAATGACCTGGGCCGCATAAGCCAGCCGGGTAAGGTAAAAGTGGATGATTTTATGCGCGTGGAGAAGTTTTCGCATGTCATGCATCTGGTCAGCGAGGTAAGCGCCGTACTTGACAAAAAAAGGTTTGATATCTATGAGGTGCTGAAAGCCGCGTTTCCCGCAGGCACGGTAACCGGCGCGCCCAAGGTCCGGGCGATGGAGATCATTGACGAGCTGGAGAATTTAAAACGCTCACTCTATGCCGGGGCGGTCGGGTATTTCAGTTTTTCGCATAATATGGATACGTGCATCGCCATCCGCACGATAATTTGTAAGGATGGCTTCGCTTATGTGCAGGCCGGCGCTGGGATCGTCGCCGACTCCCTCCCGGAAAAGGAATATCAGGAATCGGTGAATAAGGCTCAAGCTATGATGGAGGCGATTAAAAGGTAAAGATACCCCGCCTGATTAGGCACCTGGCCCTTACAGGAATTGGGCCAGTGCCGCCTCGTGGCGGGCATGCCCTCGTGGGCAAAGGAGGATACTCAATGGCAGTGCATATTCGTTTAAGAAGGATCGGTAAAAACCCAAAAGGCAAGCCGCATTTTCGCGCAACTGTATTTGATGAAAGAAGAGGCCGGGACAGCCGGGTAATTGAAGAGGTCGGTTATTATAAGCCGGCTACGGGGGCGGCAGTGCTTAAGAAAGAGCGTATCGCCGAATGGGTAAAAAACGGGGCGCAGTTATCCGTGACCGTAAAGAGCTTACTTAAAAAAGAAAAATAAAAGGAGGCTAAAATGCCGCAGCAAACCGCAGTTAATCCGTTAGTCCAGCTTTTCCCGCTGGCTTTAATCTTTATAGTTTTTTATTTCTTGCTCATCCGGCCGCAGAAACAAAAAGAAAAGCAGCACCAGAAGATGCTGGGTGAGTTGAACAAGAATGACGAGGTGGTTACCTCCGGAGGCATACACGGTGTGATCGTCGGGGTCAAAGAGAAGACCGTAACTTTACGTATTGACGATAATGTTAAGATGGAGATTGAAAAGGCCAGCGTCGCTTATATCAAGAAGCCATAAATATATTATGAACGGGATTATACCTGCTCGTTATACTCGCAGGTATTTCGCCGGACAAAACCTTTAAGGTGCTCAATATGGAAAGAAAACTGATCTATAAAATACTGTTTATTCTAGGAGTGGTGGGGTTGTGCGCGTATTACGCCTTTCCTTTAGAGAAGCGTATCAACCTTGGGCTGGACCTGAAGGGTGGGATGCATCTTCTGCTTAAGGTTGACACTAGCCGCCTGGAGGGCGCTGCCAAACTTGATGCCTGCGACCGGGCAGTAGAGGTGATCCGTAACCGTATTGATGAGTTTGGGGTCAGGGAAACTTCCATTCAGAAACAGGGTGAGGATGAGATCGTCGTGCAGCTTCCCGGAGTGAGCGACCGGGAACGCGCCATAGATATTATCGGTAAGACCGCCTTGCTTGAGTTTAAGATCGTCTCTAATGATGCGGATAAGTTTAAAGCGGCTTTGGCGGGGGCTCTCCCTGATGGCTATGAATTAAAATATACACTTGATGAAAATGAGCCGTTATTGCTTGAAAAGCAGGCGGTGCTGGTGGGAGATTCCTTAACTAATGCCTCGGTGCGTTTTGACCAGAGTCAGTTCAATGAGCCGATCGTTGCTTTACAGTTCAATGCCGCCGGAGCAAAGAAGTTTGCCGAGGTAACCGCTTCTAATGTGGGCAGGCGCCTGGCTATAGTGTTAGACGGCAAGGTGCAGTCAGCCCCGCGCATCAGGGAGGCTATTCCTTCGGGTGAGGCAGTGATTACCGGAAGGTTTGACGCCCAGGCCGCGCAGGACCTGGCGATTATTTTAAGGGTCGGCGCGTTGCCCGCCCCTATGCATATAGAAGAGGAGAGGACAGTCGGCCCGCTTTTAGGCCAGGACTCCATAAATAAAGGCGTTAAAGCCAGCCTTATCGGCTGCGCGTTGGTCTTTATCTTTATGGCGGGATATTATCTTTTGGCCGGGGTGATCAGCGATATCGCGCTTTCATTGAACCTTGTAATGATCCTCGGAGGATTGGGTTTATTGCCCATACTTTTTCCCGGGGTTTCGGCAACCCTGACCCTTCCCGGTATTGCCGGTATTGCCTTATCATTGGGTATGGCAGTGGATGCCAACGTTTTGATCAACGAGCGGATCAGGGAGGAGATAGCCGCGGGCAGGAATCTGCGCAGCTCAATAGGCAATGGTTATTCCCGCGCCTTTAGCGCCATATTTGATTCCAACCTTACCACTCTTATCGCGGCATTCTTATTGTTCCAGTTCGGCACCGGGCCGATCCGGGGTTTTGCGGTTACCTTGACCATAGGTCTATTGTCCAGCATGTTCACCGCCATCGTGGTTACCCGGGCGATATTTGAGAGTCTGCTTAACCTGGGTTGGATCAAGAATTCCCTGCCGATGTTCAGGCTTATCGGAGAAACCAAGTTTGATTTTATCGGCAAGAGAAAGATATTCTACGCGTTATCCGTCATTGTGATCGTAGTCGGGCTCTTTTCGTATCTTAAGAAAGGGCCGGCAGCCTTTGGCATTGATTTTGCCGGAGGCCAGTTGCAGGAGTATAGTTTCAAGAACCCTCCTTCAATAGATAAGGTGCGCCAGGTATTAAAAGGCATAAATCTGGCGGATGCTACGATCCAGCAGTTCAAGGATAACCCAAATGCGGTCCTGATCAGGACGTCGGAGGATAAGAACCAGGTGTTGACCGATAAGCTGAAAGAGGCTTTTCCTGATGATGATATCCAGATCTTAAGGATTGAACGGGTCGGGCCTGTTGCCGGAAAACACCTTAAAACCAAGGCCGTATCAGCTTTGATCTGGGCATTGGTGGGGATCCTGATCTACGTGGGTTTCAGGTTCAAGCATATAAACTTTGCCGCCGCGGGCGTGATCGCTTTGATACATGACGTGTTGGTGGCTTTGGGATTTTTAATAATCACTAACCGCCAGATAGATCTTTTAAGTGTTACCGCGTTTTTGACTATTGCCGGGTATTCTATCAACGATACCATTGTTATTTACGACCGTGTGCGGGAGAACGCCAGGCTTTATCGTAAGCTCACCTTAAAAGAGCTGATCAATTTAAGCGTTAACCAGACCCTTGGTCGGACCTTGCTTACCTCCGGGGTAACGCTTTTGGTTGTTGCGGCAATATTATTTTACGGCGGAGAAGTACTAAGTAATTTTGCCTTTGCTTTATTCGTAGGCTTTATTTCCGGAGTTTATTCCACGATTTTTATCGCCTCGCCTTTGGTGCTTGCCTGGAGCCGCAAGGGCTCAAGGTAGATAGATAACATAGTAATGCTATGGCCCAAAGCACATCTATCCAATATCTTAAAGGGATCGGGCCCAAGCGGGCCAAGAGTTTTGCCGGATACGGCGTTAATACCATTGAAGAGCTGCTCTATTATTTTCCGCGCCGCTACGAGGAGCGGACTAATTTTACCAGCATATCCGAACTCAAAGAAGGCCAGCTCTATACCATTAAAGCGCAAGTCCAGCTTGGCCGATCCCGCTCCTCCTGGCGCAGGCGTCATTTTAGCATAACTGAGGCGCTTGTTAGCGATCCTACCGGCCAGATATCCTGCGTCTGGTTTAACCAGCCCTACCTTAAGGACTACCTTAAAACCGGCGCTAGCCTCATCTTGTACGGTAAGGTCCGGCGGTATAACGATAAGCTGCAGATGGATAATCCGGAATTTGAATTTTTCGGCGGCGAAGATGATGATTCCCTGAATATCGGCAGGATCGTCCCGGTATATACATTGCCGCAAGGGTTTAGCCAGCGCTCCCTGCGCCAGGTGATCAAAATAGCTCTGGATAAATTCTTGCCGAAAATAAATGATTGTCTCCCATTTGATCTGCGTACCCGTAATAACCTGCTTAATCTGGCGCAAAGTTTGTTAAATATACATTTTCCGCAAAGCATGGATTTGCAAAAGCAGGCGCACAGCCGGCTTAGCTTTGAAGAGTTTTTTATCTTTCAATTACCGCTTGTTTTGAGGAAGCTGAAGCGTAAAGAGAAGAAAGGCCTTAAGCATACCGTTGACGGAAAATTGACCGAGGACTTTGTTGCCTCGCTGCCTTTTAAACTTACGCTTGCGCAGGAGAAGGTCATTGCAGAGATAAAAAAGGATATGGCTGCACCTGTGGCCATGCAGAGGCTGCTGCAGGGTGATGTGGGTTCAGGAAAGACAGTGGTAGCTACCCTGGCAAGCCTGATCGCTGTCCAGGGGGGTTATCAGGCGGCTTTTATGGCGCCGACAGAGATACTTGCCCGCCAGCATTATGATAAGGTATCCTCCCAGTTATCCGGCCTGGTTTTTTCCGGAAAGAAAATCCGCCTGGCTTTATTAACCGGCCAGGATAAAGAGAAGCAAAAAATATGCCGGGAAATAAAGAACGGGGAGGTCGATCTGGTAATCGGCACCCACGCTCTTCTGCAGGAGGAATTGAGTTTTAAGAACCTTGGTTTTGTGGTGATTGATGAACAGCATAAATTCGGTGTTGGCCAGAGGGCGCTTCTGCCTAAGAAAGGCAATAATCCGGATGTATTGATCATGACCGCTACACCAATCCCCCGCACGTTAGCGATCACCCTTTACGGAGACCTGGATATTTCGGTGATCAACCAGCTTCCCCCGGGCCGCATTCCGGTAAAAACCCTTCTTTTCAGCCACGAGCAGAAGAAGAAAGCTTACGCGATCGTCAAGGAGGAGCTTAATTACCGCAGACAGGCGTATATTATTTATCCGGTTATTGAAGAGTCGTACGCCCTGGATATTGCCGGAGCCAAGAAAATGTTCACCGAACTCAAAGAGGGAGAGTTTAAGGATTTCCGCTTGGGCATTGTTCATGGTAAGCTTAAGCAAGCAGCGCAGGAGGAGGTAATGCTTAAGTTTAAAAAGGGCCAGCTTGATATTTTGATCTCAACTACGATCCTGGAGGTAGGTATTGATATCCCCAATGCGACCTGCATGATTATTGAATCTGCCGAGCGCTTTGGCTTAAGCCAGCTGCATCAGTTACGCGGGAGGATCGGCAGGGGAAGACTGCAGTCATTCTGTATTCTTATTTCCGACGGCCAGACCGAGGAGGCGGTGCTGCGCCTTCAGGCGATGGTTGAATCCAGCGACGGGTTCCGTATTGCTGAGGAAGATTTAAAGATCAGGGGGCCGGGTGAGTTTTTCGGCAGTAGGCAGCATGGCCTGGCGGAATTGAAGATCGCTAATCCTTTGCTTCAGATGAAGCTGCTTAAGGCCAGCCGCCAGGAGGCCATAAAGCTGCTCAGCCATGATCCCGGATTACAAGAACGGCCGCATCAGTTGCTAAAAGAAAAGCTCCTGCAAAGGTTCCCGGAGTATGAAAAAATGATGTTAGTGGGATGATAACCTTCAAATGCGCATAACTACCGGAAAATACCGTAATCGCAAGCTATTTTACCCAAGAAGCATACGTCCTACCCAGGATAAAGTGCGCAAGGCGGTCTTTGACATACTTGGAGATATCAGCGGCTTAACCTTCCTTGAGCTTTTTGCCGGCTCCGGGGCAGTGGGTTTTGAGGCGCTCTCCAGGGGGGCGCTTGAGCTGACTATGGTTGAAAGCGAGCGCGACTCTGTATTGGCCATAAAGAAGAATATCAATGCGCTTGGCGCTTCCTCCTGCAATTTGTATTATCTGGACGCGGAAAAAGCAGTTAAGTTGCTGGCCCGGAATAAGAAAAGATTTGACATAATCTTCCTAGACCCGCCTTATCATCTGGCTAAGGTAAAAAAAATCTTGCAAACCCTGGAGGCTTATGATATATTATCGCCCAATGGTTTAATCCTGGTGCAGCATTCAAAGCTCGAGTTGCTCCCCGGAAACAGCCCAAATTTCAGCTTAATTAAAGAAGCCAAGTACGGTGATACCTGGCTTTCAATTTTTAGGAAGGAAGAGTAGAAGAGTGTGCCAGATTGCCTTATACCCAGGGACATTCGACCCGGTGACTAACGGCCACATTGACCTGATTAACCGCGCGCATGAAATTTTCCATGATGTCATCGTAGCTGTCGCGCATAATCCGCATAAGAATCCGGTTTTTAGCGTCGCACAAAGAGTGGCCATGCTTAAGCAGGCTACTTCAGGCATGGAGGGGGTGACGGTAACCCATTTTGACGGCCTGGTGGTAGATTTCGCGCGGAAGATGAAGACTAAAGTTCTGGTGAGGGGCTTGCGCATGCTTTCGGATTTTGAGTATGAATTTCAAATGGCCTTGACTAACCGCAAGCTGGCCGGAGACATTGAGACAATTTTTCTCATGCCGCATGAGTCTTACAGCTATCTTTCGGCAAAATTGATCAAAGAGGCGGCTGCGCTCGGCGCAGACCTTTCGGACTTCGTGCCGGATTTTGTGGCAAAGGAATTGCAGAAAAAGTTACGTAAAAAATAGTGAAGATATTCGTCAACCAGGTTCCCTTTGAGGGGATACTTTTAGAAGAGGAGATCGATCCCCGTAAGCTGGACTTGGAAACAGAGCTGATCACCTTCAGCTCACCGCTTAAGCTTAAAGCACGCGCTTGGCGGATCACTAACGCCCTTAGCGTAGATCTGAATATCAAGGCTAAGCTCCATGCGGCCTGCTCCCGCTGCCTTAAAGAGTTTGATTGGGATTGGGATAAAGATGTGCAGTTGAATTATCCTTTGGATAGCAGTATTACCTTTATTGATTTAAATCCCGAGATAAGAGAGGAAGTCATACTGGATTATCCCATAAAGCCGCTCTGCGATCCAAACTGCAAAGGGCTTTGCAAAAAATGCGGCATTAACAAAAACGAAGGAGGATGTAACTGTGGCCCTACCTAAAAGAAGGCATTCGGCGCAGCGCGGCAGAAAGCGCCGTACACACTGGAAGATCAAGAAAACTAATCTTATTCCTTGCCCGCAATGCAAGCAGCTTAAACTGTTGCATCGGGTTTGCTTGGTCTGCGGATATTATGACGGCCGTCAGGTCATAGAGATTAAGCTGAAAGAGAAGAAGAAAAAAAAGTAGAAAGATAAGTGTTGCCAGTAGGGACTGTCCCCGCTTTTTGGGGACTGTCCCACGACAAGATACGGATCGATGGCTAGATTAGCGAAAAAAGCCATTATAAAGGGAGATACAAAATGAAAATAGTCGTTGATGCTATGGGCGGGGATCATGCCCCCGGAGTAGTTATTGAGGGCTCCCTGGCCGCGGTAGAAGAGTACGGTGTAGACGTGGTTCTCGTAGGTGACCAGCCGAAGATAGAAGCCCTTTTAAAAAAAGCTAAATATACCGGCAACAGGATCAGCGTGCAGCATGCCTCTGAGGCAATTCAGATGGGCGAATCTGCCGCCACCAGCATCAGGAGAAAGAGAGATTCTTCTATTGTTGTCGGAGTTGAACTGGTCAAGCAAGGTAAGGGTGATGCCTTTGTTAGCGCGGGCAATACAGGTGCCGTAGTTTGTGCCGGGACTTTGGGCCTGGGCCTTCTTCCGGGCATTGAGCGCCCGGGGATCGGCCTGGTTACCCCTACCTTAAAAGGGAATTCCCTGATTATTGATGTCGGCGCAAACATCGACCCTAAGCCTATCCAGTTATTACAATACGGGATCATGGCGGATGCCTACTGCAAAAATATTTTAAATAAACCCAACCCCTCCGTGGGATTATTGAACATCGGGGAGGAGGAGAAAAAAGGCACGGAGTTCAGCCGGGAAACTTTCGAGTTGCTGGAAAAAAGTAAACTTAATTTTGCCGGTAATGTGGAAGGCAAGGATATTTTTAGCGGCAAGTGCGACATTGTTGTTTGCGACGGCTTTGTGGGCAACGTAGCTTTAAAGGTCGCCGAAAGCGCGGCGGAAGCGATGCAGACATACCTGAAGCAGCATCTTTTAAGCGATATCTGGGGTAAGATTGGTTTAGTTTTTATGATGCCCAGCCTTAAACGTTTTAAGAAGAAGATCGATTACGCCGAGTATGGCGGAGCGCTTTTATTGGGGGTCAACGGCGTGGTGATCATCGGCCACGGCCGCTCCAACAAAAAGGCGATAAAGAATGCGATCAGGGTTGCCAAGGAGGAGGTTGAGCACCAGGTTAATGCCAGGATCCTGGAAGCGCTACAATAGTAAAGTCAATTGAAAAAAGTGGGGATTATCGGGGTAGGCGAATACCTACCGGAGAAGATACTTACCAACGCGGACCTTGAGAAGATGGTGGATACTTCCGATGAGTGGATCACCAGCCGCACCGGCATAAAAGAACGGCATTTGGCAGCACAGGGTGAGGCTGCTTCGGATCTGGCTTTTAAAGCCAGCATTAAGGCCTTAAATAACGCTAAGATCAAGCCCGAGGAGCTAGACCTGATCATCGTGGCAACAATCACCGGGGATATGCCTTTTCCTTCGGTATCGGCGATCCTGCAAAACCAACTGCAGGCTAAGAAAGCCGTTTGTTTTGATATCTCCGCTGCCTGCGCGGGTTTTGTTTACGGGCTTTCAGTGGCGCAGCAGTTCATCTCCTGCGGAGCTTATAAGAAAGCTTTGGTTGTCGGCTCCGAAGTCCTTTCCTCTATCACTGACTGGCAGGACCGTAATACCTGTGTTTTGTTCGGCGACGGCGCAGGGGCAGCTGTCCTCTCGGAGGTAAAATCCGGCGGGATCATTTCCACATATTTGGGATGCGACGGCTCCAAAGCCGGTATACTGAATTTGCCTGCCGGAGGCTCGCGTAATCCGGCAACCCATGAGACCGTGGAAAAACGCATGCATTTCCTGAAAATGCAGGGCAATGAACTATTCAGGATCGCGGTCAATACCATGACCGAAGCCGCCCAAACCGTGTTAAAGCAAGCAGGTTTAACTTTTTCCGATGTGGACCTGATTATTCCGCATCAGGCAAACAGCCGGATCATCATGGCTGTAGCGAAAAAATTAGGTATCCCGGAAGAGCGGGTTTATCTTAATATAGAGAGATGCGGGAACATGTCCAGCGCCTCCACGGTTACCGCCCTTTGCGAAGCGGTCCAGGAGGGAAAGGTAAAAAAAGGGGACATCATCCTTTTGGACGCCTTTGGAGCAGGTTTAGTCTGGGGCGCCTGCATTATAGAGTGGTAGGTTACCTCTTTGCCGGCCAGGGCAGCCAATATGTGGGCATGGGCAAGGACCTATATGAATCCTTCCCGGAAAGTAAAGCGGTCTTTGATAAAGCGGATAAGATACTGGGTTTTTCCTTGTCCGGGCTTATGTTTGGCGGCGATCCGGAGATGCTCAAGCTGACCATTAATTCTCAACCGGCAATACTTACAGTTAGCATTGCCGCACTGGAGGCTTTTAAGGCAAGGGTTGATATCAAGCCGGAATTCATGGCGGGTTTAAGCCTGGGCGAATATTCGGCATTAGTCGCCGCCGGAAGCCTTACCTTTGAAGCCGGGATAAAGCTGGTAAGAAAACGCAGCCAGATCATGGATGAAGCGGCTCGTAAAAATCCCGGGAAAATGGCCGCAGTGCTTGATCTGCCTTTGGAAAAAGTGAAGGATATATGTTTAAAAAGCGGGGCGGAGATAGCTAACCTTAATGCTCCCGGGCAGGTCGTTATTTCCGGAAAAGCCGAGGCAGTGAATACAGCTAAAGAGCTTTGCGAGCAGGCAGGGGCCAAGACGGTAATTGAGCTTGATGTAAGCGGAGGGTTTCATTCCTCTCTAATGTTTGAGGCCTCTGCGGAACTGAAGCATTTTTTGGAGAATACACCTTTTTCATCTCCTTTTATACCCGTGGTAAGTAATTACACGGCAAGGCCACAACATGAATTAGGCCAGATCCTTGAAAACCTGACTTTACAGATGTATTCTCCCGTCAAATGGGAGGATTCAATGAGATTCATGTTGGGACAGGGAATAACAAAATTCTTTGAATTCGGCCCGGGCAAGGTATTGAAGGGGTTGATGCGGCGCATAGACTCAAATGCGCAGGTCGTTAATATAGAAAAGAAGGAAGATATCTTGGGGAGGTAGCATGCGTTTAAAGGATAAAGTCGCGTTGATAACCGGTGGCGCCAGGGGGATAGGACAGGCAATCGCGCTTGGCTTTGCCAAAGAAGGCGCGGATGTCGTAGTGGCCGATGTTAACCTTGAAGCAGCCCAGAAAACCGCTTCGGAGATCGAGCTTTTAGGCCGCAAAGCCCTGGCTTTGGAGATGGATGTAACCAGCTATGAAAAGGTAGAGGAAGGGATAAACAAAATTCTTGACAAAATGGGAAAGGTTGATATATTAGTTAACAACGCCGGGATTACCAAGGACAATCTTTTGCTCAGGATGTCCCAGGCAGAGTGGGATGCAGTGATTAATGTCAACCTGAAAGGCACATTTAACTGCATCAAGGCAGTATCCAGGCCGATGGTTAAGCAGAGGTCGGGGAGGATCATCAGCATCGCTTCCATTATCGGCTTAATGGGCAATCCGGGTCAGGCGAACTACGCCGCTTCAAAAGCCGGGATCATCGCTCTTACAAAAACAGTGGCCAAGGAGTTGGCCAGCCGCAACATTAACGCCAATGCCGTGGCTCCGGGATTTATTCAGACAGAGATGACCGCCAAGCTTCCCGAGGATATCAAGAAGAGGATGTTGGAGGCGATCCCCTTGGCTAAATTAGGCACGCCGGCTGATGTGGCTAACCTTTGCGTGTTTTTGGCATCCGATGAGTCAAGTTATATCACCGGCCAGACGATCACCATAGACGGCGGCATGGTGATGGCGTAAGGTATGTGACACCCCGTGGTAAGTAGACACCCGGCGCTTATTTGAATTGCGCCGGTGTTCCCTAACTGGGAAATTGCGCGGGTGTGTGTTTCTACACAAGGAGGAAAAAGAATGGCAGTGCAAGAGAAAGTCAAATCAATCATAGCAGAACAGTTAGGCGTAAAGCCCGAAGAGGTAACTCCCGAGGCGTCATTTGTTGATGACCTGGGCGCGGATTCCCTTGATACCGTAGAGTTGGTTATGGCATTAGAGGAGGAGTTCGGCATTGAGATTCCCGATGAGGATGCTGAAAAGATAGCTACTGTTGGCGATGCGATTAAGTATATTGAAGAAAAAAGCGCCAAATAGTAATTTAGATAGCAGTAAATAAATAATTTACCCCGCATTTAGCCTGGCGGGGTAAATTATAACTACAAGGGTATGATGAAAAAAAGGGTAGTGATCACAGGTTTAGGGGTAATCTCTCCGATTGGCAATGATATTGCCGGGTTCTGGAAATCTTTAACCGAGGGCAAAAGCGGGGTCGGGCCGATCACCAGCTTTGATGCCGCTAATTTTGACTCCCGGATTGCGGCAGAAGTAAAGAATTTTGACCCCACCCATTACGGGGTATCTCTTAAGGATATTAAAAGGACGGCGAAATTCGTGCAGTTTGCCATAGCTGCCGCCAAACAGGCGATGGAGTCATCCGGTTTAGATTTGAATAAGGAAGACAGAAGCCGCATAGGAGTAATGATCGGTTCAGGTATCGGTAGCCTGCGCACTATTGAAGAAGAATATAAGGTTTTTCTTGCCAAGGGCCCCTCCAGGCTGTCGCCATTTCTTATTCCCATGCTTATCGTGAATGAGGCCAGCGGCATGGTCGCTATTATCCACGGGTTAAAGGGGCCGAACTCCTGCGTGGCTACTGCCTGCGCATCGGGTTCGCATGCCATAGGCGAGGCGTATCGGATGCTCCTTTACGGTGATGCGGATGTTATGCTTACGGGAGGCACGGAAAGCTGCATTGTGGCTACTGCTGTCGGAGGTTTCTGCGCGTTAAAGGCGCTTTCTACCAGGAATAATGAACCGCAGAAGGCCAGCCGGCCCTTTGACCTTCAGCGCGACGGTTTTGTGATGGCTGAAGGAAGCGGCCTGGTGGTCTTAGAGACCCTGGAGCACGCGCAGAAGAGGAATGCTAATATTATCGCCGAGATCGTTGGTTTTGGGATGAGCTGCGACGCGTATCATATAACCGCCCCGGACCCCGATGGAGAAGGAGCGGCGCAGGCAATGACTACTGCTCTGAAGGACGCGCGGATGAACCCCGAGGAGATACAATATATCAACGCCCACGGTACCTCTACCAAGCTTAATGATAAGATCGAGACTTTATCCATGAAAAAGGCATTCGGCCAGTATGCTAAGAAGGTTATGGTTTCTTCCACCAAATCTATGACCGGCCATCTTTTGGGAGCAGCCGGCGGAGTGGAATTTGTGGCTTGCTGCCTGGCGATCAGAGATGGGGTGGTTCCTCCCACTATCAATTACGAATATCCTGATCCGGAATGTGATCTGGATTATGTGCCCAATACAGCGCGTAAAGCGGATATAACAACCTGCATGTCCAACTCCTTGGGTTTCGGCGGACATAATGCCTCCCTTATCGTAAAGAAGTTTAAGTAAGTACATTAACTCCCGCAGTTAAATACTGTGCAAATTTCAAAAACTTACTTGTAACTGCGGGATTTCGCTGAACAAAAACATAAGGTGCTCAATATGGGTTATACAATCGCGGAAAAAATATTGTTGGCGCATTGCCTCCGGAAGACGATCAAGCCGGGTGAGTTTATCCAGGCAAATGTTGACGTTGCCCTGGCCAATGATATTACCGCGCCACTAGCCATCTCGGAGTTTAAGAAATCCGGTTTTAAGCGGGTATTTAATAAAAACAAGGTTGTCCTGGTGCCGGACCATTTTGCTCCGGCCAAGGATTTAAAAAGCGCCAATCAGTGCCGGGTCATGGCGGATTTTGCCAGGGAGCAGGGGATCAAGAATTATTTTGAGGTCGGCCGCATGGGGATAGAGCATGTTCTCCTGCCGGAACAGGGGATCGTCCTGCCGGGAGACCTGGTCATCGGTGCCGATTCCCATACCTGCACTTACGGTGCGCTGGGCGCTTATGGGACCGGGGTCGGCTCTACGGACATGGCGGCTGCCTACATTAACGGTAAATGCTGGCTCAAGGTGCCGGCAAGTATTAAGTTCATATATAAAGGTAAGCTGGGGAAATGGGTGGGGGGCAAGGACCTGATCCTTTATACCATAGGCAAAATCGGCGTTGACGGCGCATCATATAAGGTAATGGAGTTTTGCGGCCCGGTGATCAGCTCGCTGGGTATGGATGACAGGTTTACCATGTCTAATATGGCCATTGAAGCCGGGGCAAGGGCCGGCCTGATCGCGCCGGACGCGGTCACCAGGAAATTCGTGGCGGGTTTTAAGCGCAAGCCGAAATTCTATCAATCGGATAGCGATGCCGTATATGAAAAAATATATGAGTGGGATATGACAAAATTAGAGCCGCTGGTTGCCTGCCCGCATTTACCCAGCAATGTCCACCCCGTTAGAAGTGGCGCCCCGCGCCGCGGGACTTCTAACGGGGTAAAGCCGGCTATAGACTTAGAGAGTATAAAGGTTGATCAGGTGGTCATCGGTTCATGCACCAACGGCCGGATCTCGGACTTGCGCATTGCCGCCAAAATACTTAAAGGGAAGAAGGCGGCACGGGGTGTAAAATTAATAGTTTTTCCGGCAACGCAAAAGATTTATCTGGAGGCGGTAAAAGAGGGATTAGCGGAAATATTTGTCAAGGCTGGCGGCGTATTTTCTACGCCTACCTGCGGCCCATGTTTAGGCGGGCATATGGGGATTTTGACTGAAGGGGAGATAGCTATTTCCACGACCAACAGGAATTTCCTGGGAAGGATGGGAAGCCCTAAGTCTTTTGTATATCTTTCCGGCCCGGCGGTGGCCGCGGCGAGCGCTGTAACCGGAAGAATCACGCATCCAGGTTACCTCTAGTACTGCCAGCAGGGTCTGTCCCCGAAGGGGACTGACCCACGACAAGATGTGTGTTATTTGGGAGATTAGCGAATGGTTTTAAAGGGAAAAGTGCATAAGTTTGGCGATGATATAAATACAGACGATATTATCGCGGCTAAATACCTGGTTTCTACCGACGCCGGGGAGCTGGGTAAGCATTGTATGGAGACCATTGACCCTAAATTTTCCCAGGCAGTCAGCCCCGGGGATATAATCGTTGCCGGTAATAATTTTGGCTGCGGCTCAAGCAGAGAGCATGCGCCTTTGGCGATCAAGGGCTGTGGGGTCTCGGCGGTAGTCGCCAAAAGTTTTGCCGCCATATTTTTCAGGAACGCCATCAACATCGGATTGCCGTTTTTAGAGTCCCCTGATGTGGATAAGATAAAGGCAGGGGATATTGTTGAAATTGACCTGGCTGGAGGTATAATTAAGAATATTACGCAGGGCCAGAACTATAAAACAGAGGCCTTCCCGGAATTTTTGCGGGATATCGTGGATGAGGGCGGATTAATGAATTATATCAAAAAGAGGGCAAAGTAATATTAACCTAAGATTCCGCCTCATAACATGCCAAAATAATTTTAGCATATTCGGCGGGCCCTTGCGCGAAACGCAAGGATTTCGTTAGGCTGTTATGGGTGCTCAAATTTCGCACAGCAAGTATGGTAGAAAAATTAAGGAGTTCAAATGTATAAGATAGCGGTAATACCCGGTGACGGGACAGGGCCGGAGGTAGTTAATGAGGGTTTGAAGGTATTGCAGGCAGCAGCCAAAAAATTCGGTTTCAAATACCAGACAAAAGTCTTTGATTTTGGCGGAGAGCGTTATCTTAAGACAGGCAAAACATTGGAGGATAACGATATAGCCTTACTTAAGGAATATTCCGCTATATTTCTGGGCGCGATAGGCCATCCGGATGTTTTGCCCGGTATTCTTGAGACAGGGATACTTTTAAAGTTGAGGTTTTCGCTGGACCAGTATATTAATCTGCGTCCGGTCAAGCTTTACAACGCGGCTTTTTGCCCTCTGAAAGATAAGAAGCCCGAGGATATTGATTTTGTAGTGGTGCGCGAGAACTCCGAAGGCCTTTATAAAGGCATGGGCGAGTTTAAAGATAAAGGGACTAAAGATGAGGTGGCGATCCAGATCTCTTATAATACGCGTAAGGGAGTCGAGCGCTGCATCCGTTATGCCTTTGAGTATACGCGTAAGCGGAATAAAAGGAAGAAGCTCACCCTTTGCGGTAAAACCAATGTTTTGACCTATGCCTGGGACCTTTGGCAAAGGGTATTTAATGAGGTTGCGCTGGAGTATCCGGACATTACAACTGATTACGCGCACGTGGACGCGACGACCATGTGGTTTGTGAAGAACCCGGAATGGTTTGATGTGATCGTTACGGACAATATGTTCGGCGACATCATAACCGACCTGGGGGCAATGATCCAGGGAGGGATGGGTATTGCCGCCGGCGGCAATATTAATCCGCAAGGGGTGTCAATGTTTGAGCCCATCGGTGGTTCAGCTCCCAAGTATACGGGTAAGAATGTCATTAATCCGCTGGCGGCGATCTGCGCCGTGGGGATGATGCTGGAGAATTTAGGGGAGAGGGAGGCGGGTAAAGCTGTTGAAAACGCGGTGATCGGCTTGGTGGGTAAGGATTTAAAATCCCTGGCTGCCGGGAAAATGGGATATTCCACGACTGAAGTAGGGGATTTAGTTACAGAGAGGCTAAAATGAAGAAATCAAAATATAATGTGGCGGTAGTTGGGGTAGGGGCAGTGGGTATTGAGATGCTGCGCGTATTAAAAGTGCGCAATTTCCCGGTAGGCCAATTGAAGGTCTTTGCCCGCTCAGGCCGCGATATCAATGTGGATGGCCAGGTTTATTCGGTAGAACCGATCACTCCCGATGGTTTTAATGGCATAGATATTGCCTTATTCGCGGGTACTGAAGGGGAGAAGGGAGCGGCGGTAACCTATGCTTCTGAGGCGGTCAAGAGAGGGGCCGTGGTTATTGATAACGGCGCGGATTTCCGCATGGACCCCAAAGTTCCCTTGGTCGTGCCCGAGGTAAATGCTCAAGATGTAAAAAAACATAAAGGCATAATCGCCAACCCCAATTGCTCTACTATCCAGATGGTCGTGGCTTTAAATCCAATCCACAGGAAAGTGGGTATCAAGAGGGTCATTGTTACTACTTTACAGGCCTCCAGCGGCGCCGGAAAAAGCGCGGTAGAGCAGTTGAAAGAAGAGAACTCTTTAATAGCCCAAGCCGGTTATAACAACGTGAACGTAGCTGCTTCGAATAAAGCTATGCCGCAGCAATTGGCGTATAATGTTTTTCCTCACATCGGTTCTTTTGTTAAAAGCGATTACTGCGCAGAGGCGCGTACCGGCTACTCCGCTATAGCCGGGTACACCAATGAAGAATGGAAGCTGGTTAATGAAACGCACAAGATAATGCATGCGCCGGGGATCAAGATCTCCGCGACCACTGTGCGCGTGCCGGTAAGGACAGGCCACTCCGAATCCGTTTATATCCAGACAGCCAAACCTATAAGTGCCCAGGACTGCAGGAAGCTTTTAGCCACGGCCCCGGGGATCGTCCTTATTGATGAGCCAAAAAATAACCTGTATCCTATGCCTAAAGATGCGGAGGGAAGGGATGAGGTTTTTGTGGGGAGGGTCCGCCAGGATGCCTTTGACAAAAAGGGACTTTGGTTGTGGGTAGTGGCGGATAACCTGCGCAAGGGTGCTGCTACCAATGCCGTGCAAATTGCCGAATGTTTAATCTCAAACTCGAAATAGAATATGACGGGACGCATTATCACGGCTGGCAGGTGCAAAACAACAAAACAGCAAGGCTAAGTTACAATGCTTCAAGGACCATCCAGAATATCCTGCAACAAACCCTTAAAAAAATACTTCAGGAAGATATTAAGCTGATCGTGGCAGGCCGCACTGATTCAGGGGTGCATGCCCTGTCGCAGGCAGCTAACTTTAAGACTAGCTCTAAAATTCCGCTGGATAAATTGCGCTGGGGCCTTAATTGCCTGCTGCCTGAAGATATTAAGGTATCCCGGATTAAAAATGTGCCTTTGGATTTCAACAGCCGTTTCTCCGCCAAATCCAAAGTTTACCGCTATACGATCTTAAACCGTAAATATTCTTCAGCACTTCTTGCCAATCATGTCTATTTCTTTCCGCACTTCCTGGATATAGGGTTGATGCGCAAGGAGGTAAAGGTCTTGCTGGGTAAGCATAATTTTAAATCATTCCAGGCGACCGAGCAAAGAGAGAGGAATCCGGTGCGTACCATTAAGCGTATTAAAATATCCCGCGACAAAAATTTACTGCGTATTGATATTGAGGCGGACAGTTTCCTGTATAATATGGTCAGGAATATCGCCGGCACCTTGCTTGAGATCGGCAGGGGGAGGTTCCCGAAAGGGAGCATGCGTAAGATATTGAAATCGCGAAACCGCAGCTTAGCCGGTCCGACACTTCCGGCTAAAGGATTATGCCTGATGAAGGTGAGGTATTAACTTGAGGTATTTTCCCCGGATAATTATCTTTGTCTTCGCCGCCTTGCAGCTGTTGCGATTACCCACGTTCCCTCGGTTTATGGATATTTATTATCATCTACAGAGCGCCTGGGGATTTATTCAGGCCGGAGGATACAGCACCTGGGATTTCTGGGAGTACGCGCCCTTTGGCAGGCCGCATATATATCCGCCTTTATTCCAGATCCTTCTGGCTTTGCTTATGAAAGCGGGGGTCAGCGTAGTATTGCTGGCTAAGTTATTTGAAGGCGCGTCTCCGGTTGTATTCCTTATAATTTTGTGGGATTTTATAAGAAAGAATTACGGTGAAGAACTGGGTTTATTCGTCACTGTCGCGTTTTGTTCTTCCTTTGCTTTTTTCACTTTTCTCTCTAACCACATTCCCGCTTCACTTGCCTTGATCCTGGGTTTTCTTGCGCTGGGTGAATTATTCAAGAAGAGGGTTTTACGCGCGGTTATTCTGCTTGCCCTTTGTTTCTATACGCATATTAGCGTTCCCTGGTTTTTTGTCTTAAGCTGCGCTGTTTTCGCGGCCATGAATAAGGATTCCAGGAAGGATACCCTAAGGGTTATTTTCTATTCATTGCTGTTGGCTTTACCGATCCTGGCCTTTGAACTCAAAAATCTGCCATTTATAAAAATGGTCGGCAATGATTTCCCCGTGAAATTTCATCTCCAGGTCAAGGTGCTTGATTATATCCTGGCCGGCTTTGGTTTATTTTTAGCAGCCAAAATGGCCCCCCGTTACAGGCTTTTTATCAGTTTATTTTTGGCAGGTTTTATTTTTCTCTCATATCCTTTTCGTTTTCTTTCGGCAGAGGGGTATCTTCCGGTGATCCTGCTTTTCGCTCTGGCTATGCAGTGGATCTGGCAGTGGTTAAAAGTCCGGATGTTTAAGGCCAAAAGGATGGTTATGGGGGCCTTGATATTATTCATTTTGTTTGTTTCTCCTGCCTTGATCCTGGATAAGCCGGCAGGCTCAAAGAGGGTAAGCTATAAGATGGAGTGGATGGATTCGGCGCTTAGCGGCATATTACTCGGCAAAGGAAATTCTATCTGGTTTCCCCGGATGTATCTCCCGGCCGCGGATATTATAAAGGAAAATTCCACGAAGGATGATATTATTTATTCCGGCATCAATTTTTCCGGGGTGGTATTGGGGGCCCTGGCGCAAAGGGCTACTTCCAACGCCATCTTTCCCGAAGTGCCACCTTCCGTGCGGGTTAACCCTTTATCGGTCGCCAACATAATCCTTTTACCTAAGGACCTGAATGAGGAGTTTATAAAAAGCATAAGCCTTAAATATAAGCTGGCCAAGGTAGGAGAGAGCGAACATTTCTCGGTATTCAGAAATCCCACAACCGCCTATAGCCTGAAAATAAGAAAAGCGGCATTCAGCTTCCGGGAGATAGGGATTGTTTTACTCCTCTTTGCCGTGGTGTTCTTTTGGAAAAAAAAGAGCGAATTGAAGAAAATGCTTGAGTTCTTCAATTAGGATTTGTATAATTGAAGTCAACTTCAGCAAAGCAGAAGAGCTCTTAAAAATCTTTTGATCCAAAACTTCTATTGACGTTCAATTATGAATGTGGTATAAAGATTATAATCTAACCAAGGAGGTGCCTATGCATAAACCAAGCAAATTTTTACTCTCTCTCTCTCTCTCTCTCTCTCTCTCTCGGAATTTCCCTCTTAGCTTTTAATCCTTTAGTCTTTGCCGACGAAACCCTCACCATCACCACCTATTACCCCTCTCCCTACGGTACCTATAACCAGCTTCAGGCCAACCGATTATCAGTAGGGGACGCCAATAATGATGGCTCCATGACCTCTGCTGACCTGCCGAATAATAATGGAGACATCCGCTTAGCCACCCATACTAGCGCACCTCCAACTGAAAGCGGGGTACAAGGCGAGATTGCCTATGCTTCAGATGGCTATCTTTATGTTCATAACGGTTCCTCCTGGGTCGCTCAGTCAGGGGGAACAGCAGTGATAAATCTATCCTGCGCCTGGGGTACTGATTATACCGCCGGCGTGAACCACGGCTGGGATGGTTCTTGCACACCGCCAAGTTGTCCCTCCGGCTGGACTTCAGTAGCAACTTATTCTGAGCCTCTTTCGGTTGCGTGCACCGGCAACGGCAACTCCTGCAACTGGGATACCACGGCCAGCAGCAACCACCCGGTGGCGGTCGGCCGGTCGGTGCGCGTCTGCACGAAGTAACCTTTTTGGTTATTTGATTATCTCGCTTTTCTAAGCATCCGGGTAGTTTACGGATTGCCCGGGCTTTAGAGTGATGAACCCGACTCATTTTGCTTAAGGGTAAGTGAGCAGAGTTCCTGGAGGTTTCATCTTGATAGCTTTTAAATTCAAAGGATGGAGGAATCTGTCCTTGGTGACGCTAAAAATAGCGCAGAGTTATCAAGATATACCGGTTTGGCATTGCGTGCTCCGGCAACAACAACTGCAACTGGGATAACACGAACAACAACCACCCGGTGGCGGTCGGCCGGTCGGTGCGCGTCTGCCGCGTAAGAAACCTCAGGGACTCATAGGGGCTTAATTAAGGATGAGTTTATGGCACGGGCAGAGCACCTGATAATTTTTCAGAAGGTGTATGATTTAATCAGGGAGGTATATAAAGATTGTAATAATTTTCCTAAAAGCCAGAGGTTTATCTTAGGCCAGCGGATTGAGAATACGGCAGTGAATATTTTAGAAGGGATTATAGTCGCTAATTCAGAAGAAAATAAGTTCAGCAGTCTCCTTAAGGTATCAGTAGAGATTGAGAAAATGAGGATTTTTATTCGGCTGTCCAAGGATTTGGCCTTTTTAGCTTTTAAGCGCTATGAGATTTTGACTGCTAAATTAGATGAGATCGGCAGGATGTGCGGCGGATGGATTAAGTCTCTATGACAGGATAATCTCTACGGACAACTTATTTTGCGCCTTTTATGAATTCAGGCAGGGCAAGAGGCATAAAGAAGATGTCCCTGAATTTGAATATGACTTGGAGAAGAATATCTTCCAATTGAGGAGGGAGTTGAGAAAATTTACCTACGAACCTCTCACTCCAAAGGTTTTTAAGGTTACTGAACCAAAGCCGAGATTTATTCAGGCTGCCTGCGTAAGGGACAGGATAGTCCACCGCGCCCTGGTGCGGCAAATAAATCATTTTTTTGATGCGTCTTTTATTTATGATAGTTATGCTTGCAGGATTGATAAGGGAACTTTAAATGCGGTAAAGAGGCTGGAAAGGTTCTGGATAAAGGAAAGTAATAATTATACACAGAAGATTTATTTTTTAAAGGGGATATAAGAAAATATTTTGACAGCATTAACCATGAGGTTCTGATAGCAATAATTAAAAAGCGGATTTCCTGCCCCAGGACAATCTGGCTGATAAAGAAGATCCTTGCCAGGCAAGCAACAAATTGCAAGGAGATCAGGGTTGAGCAAGGTAAGGGTTTGCCAATAGGTAATTTAACCTCCCAGCTATTTGCCAATATTTATCTACATAAGTTTGATGAGTTTGTAAAGCATAGATTAAGGACGGGATTCTATATTCGCTATGTTGATGATTTTATTATTGTAAGTAAGGATAGGGCGTATTTAGATTCTCTGATTGGGCCTATAGAGGACTTCTTGAAAGAACATTTAAAATTAGATTTGCACCCGGTAAAAAGGAAAATCTTTTCCTCGCGTAGCGGGGTTGATTTCTTAGGTTACTTTATCAGGCCATATTATAAGATAATTCGTTTTGGCAATATAAAGAGGTTCTTAAGGAGAATAGATAGATATAAGAAAACGGGAAAATGGGAACAAAAGAAGGAAGAGAGTTTAGCCGCCTGGATGGGTTATGCAAAACAGGCAGATTCTTATAATCTTTTAAAAAAGTGTAATCTGACATCAATATTAAGCATTGTCTGTTTTTTGTGTTCTACTTTTAGTTGCTTTGCCTATAATATCGAACCTTACCAGAAGCAATATCTCTCTCAATATGACAGCGCTTCTAACCTTGTATTCTGTCCTTTAGGTTATCAAAATACGAAAGATTTCTTAAAAGATGTAGATGGGTTAGTATGGAGATTAAAGAAAACCAAGCCGTTTGACGAGTACAATAATTTTGAATTTTGGTATATAAATCTCTCCCGGAAAGAAGAATGTGAAGTTTTCAAGCCGACCTCGGCTTTCCCCCCTTTTAAAGTGCGCAAGGATTTCCTTACTGATATTTCGGTTAAGCTTAAAGGCGTATATAAGCTAATCATCATTGATGCATCTGGTTCGGTTTCCTGCGCCGAGTTATCTTTACCGGATAAGCTGTCTTTGGTTATTTTAGGCAAGGCGAGATATAAAGACGAAGGTAGTTTTGCCAAAGGTTTCCTGCATGAATTGGGCCATTCCCTGGGCTTGCGCGATGAATGCGTTAATTGCAGTCAACTGTGTTCTCCGGGGCAGCCCAACTGCGCTACTACAAAGGAAGAGGCAGAAGAGTGGTGGGGTGATTTGGTCGGGAAAGACCCAAGGGTAAATTACATTTCCGGCTGCTGCGGGAATAAAAACTATATTCGTCCAACCATTGCCTCTTTAATGAATGACCCTGATAAGGCAGGGGATTTTGGCCCGGTAAATGAGAGGTATTTGCGGAAGGCGCAGAAGAATCCGCCATTTAAAAGGAAGCTGTAAGAGACCTGCCGGGCCTCCACAAAAAAAGAAATTATTTGACTTTACGCGGAATTCTGGTATACTTAATTTTCTATGAAAAAGACCTATACAGCTAAATCCGGGGATATCAAAAGGCAGTGGTATATCGCCGATGCTAAGGGCAAGATCCTTGGCCGCCTGGCTACCAGGATCGCTACTATCTTGAGGGGAAAGCACAAGCCCATTTTTACCCCTCATCTGGATACCGGGGACGGGGTGATCGTGATCAATGCCCGGCATATCAAGGTTACCGGCCGTAAGCTCAAGCAGAAGGTCTATCGCCGGTATTCCGGTTATCCCGGAGGCCAAAGAGAGGTTACCTTAGATGTGCTTTTGGCCAGGAGGCCGGCTACGGTGATACAGCTGGCAGTAGAGAGAATGCTTCCCTCAGGGCCGTTAGGCAGGGACCTGATCAAGAAGCTGAAGGTTTATGCCGACGATAAACATGATTTGACCGGAGTAAAACCGCTTGTTTTGGAGGTTTAAATTTAAATGAACGATTCAGCCAAATATATAACATTGGGAAGGCGCAAAGAATCCAGTGCTAGGGTGCGTATGGAGCCTGGCACGGGCCAGATCGTGATCAACAACCGGCCTTTTGAGAAATATTTTCTGCGCGAGACCGACCGCATTATCGTCAAACAGCCTTTAGCGCTCACCGAAAGCGCGAATAAATTCAACATCGCGGCTAGGTTATCCGGCGGCGGTTTGACCGGCCAGGCCGGAGCTTTGCGTTTAGGCATTGCCAGGGCGCTTCTTTTGGCGGATGCCAACTTCAAGGAGATATTCCGTAAGAACGGTTATTTGACCCGCGACCCGCGGATGAAGGAGCGTAAGAAATACGGCCAGAAAGGCGCGCGTAAGCGCTTCCAGTGGACAAAGAGGTAACAAGGAGTTGTAGATAGATTATAGCTGTCAGAAGATAAGCTGAATAAAAAGTCCCGCTGGGGTGAGCGGGATTTTTTATTCAGGGCGAGTTTTTTGTTCCCGACGAGAAAAATCCTTGACGCAGGATTATTTTTATTCTATTATGAGGCAATAATCAACCTATCTATCCTAGGCTAATGTCCAGGGATATGTCAGAGGTTGATACTGAGCCGCGTTTGCTCAAGATTTAATTACGAAATTTTCAAGCGGCGAATGTATAAGGAGATTAAAATGGTCATCAATGTAGGAATAATCGGGGCAACGGGTCAAACGGGAGGGGTACTTATTGAGTTGCTGCTTAACCACCCTAACGTCAGGATCGCCCATCTTTTCAATACCGGGAAAAATACGCAGGTCATCTCCGAAGTATTCCCTAAATTCAAGCACCGGCTGGACCTGGTTTGCACAAAGCCGGATTGGCAAAAGATCCAAAAAGATTGCGACCTGGTTTTCCTGGCCCTGCCGCACACCGTATCCATGAAATTCGCGCCCAGGCTTTTAAGCTTAGGCAAGAAGGTCATTGATCTAAGCGCGGATTACCGGATCAGGAACCCGAAGGTTTTTGAAAAATACTATAAGGCCGTTCATAAGGATACCGCTAATTTAAAGGAGGCGGTTTACGGCCTGCCTGAGCTTAACCGGGCAAAGATCAGGTCTGCCAGGTTATTGGCTAATCCCGGTTGTTATCCGACCTCGGCTATTCTGGCTTTAGCGCCGCTATTAGCGGTAGATCTGATCGATCCGGATTCTATTATCATTGACGCTAAATCCGGTGTAAGCGGAGCCGGAAAGAAGCTGGAGAAGGAATATCTTTTTTCGGAGATCGAGGGTGATTTTAGGGCGTATAAAGTCAACGTGCACCAACATGCTCCGGAGATGGACCAGTTCCTTTCAAAAATATCGGGGAAGAAAATAAACGTGATATTCGTGCCGCATCTTTTACCGATCGAGAGGGGGATCCTCTCCACTATCTATCTTAAGAAGGCAGCCGGCGCTAAATCAAGATATAAGAATGTCACTGAATTATTCAAGCGGTTCTACAAGAATGAGCCGTTTATCCGGATCAAACCGGAGGGGTCATTCCCGAGGATAAAGGATGTGGCAGAGACTAATTTCTGCGATATCGGGGTTAAAGATTTCGGCTCTACGATCATCGTGATATCGGCGATAGACAATCTATTAAAAGGGGCATCTGCTCAAGCGGTGCAGAATATGAATATAATGTATAAATTGCCGGAGACCGCCGGATTACTATGAAAAAGATCCTGAAAGCGGTTTTACCCGCCGGCTTTAAGGCAAACGGCGTAGCTTGCGGGTTAAAGAGGTCAGGCAAGTTGGATTTAGCCCTGATCTATTCAGAGTTCCTTGCTGTTGCCTGCGCGAAGTTCACTACTAACAGCATTATTGCCGCTCCGCTTATACTCTGCAAAAAGCATCTTAGATCCGCAAAAAGATTCCAGGCGGTACTGGTTAACAGCGGAAATGCCAACTGTTTTACTGGTAAAGCGGGTATCCGGGATGCTTCGGAGTGCGCTAGGGTAGTAGCCAGGGAATTAAAGATCGCAAAAAACAGCGTCCTGGTCAATTCCACGGGGATCATCGGCAAAAGGCTTGAGGTTGCCAGGATCAAACAGGCAATTCCCGGGCTTGTCAGCGGATTATCCAGCGCGGGTATCCATAAAGCCAAGAGAGCGATCATGACCACGGATACCTTCAGCAAAGAGGTAACCGTGAGTTTAAAGATCGGCGCAAGGACCGTGCATATCTGCGGTATTGCCAAAGGTGCCGGGATGATTGCCCCGGATATGGCAACTATGCTTTGTTTTATTATGACCGATGCCGATATTTCTAAAGCCGCGTTAAACAGGGCCCTTACTTGCTCGGTAGAAAATTCTTTTAATTGTATAACTGTTGACGGGTGCATGAGCACCAATGATACGGTGGCGGTATTAGCCAATGCGGCTGCGGGAAATCAGGTTATTACCGGGGGTAAAACCTTGCGGGATTTTTCAAACGCTTTGGCCAGCGTCTGTTTAGAGCTGGCTAAGATGGTAGTTAAGGATGCCGAAGGAGCCACTAAATTTATCCGGATCGATGTTTTCGGGGCAAGAGATCAAGGTGAGGCAAAGGTAGTTGCTTTGAGCATTGCTAATTCCGTGCTTTTTAAGGCCGCTGTTTTCGGCGAAAACCCGAACTTCGGCAGGGTCGCGCAGGCAGTGGGAGCAAGCGGCATCGATATCAAGGAGAGCCAGTTAAAAATAAAACTGGGCCCCCTAAAAGGGAAGCAGGTAAAGCTTAAGGTTGATCTTTCCCGGGGAAAAGCCAAGGCCACGGTTTTTACTTCCGACCTTACCCCGGAATATATAAAGATCAACGCTGAATATAATTAGTAAGGAGAATAATGAAAGAGGCCATAAGAAAAGCGGATGTTTTGATTGAAGCATTGCCTTATATAAAGAAGTTCCACAAAAAGGTGATCGTGATTAAATACGGGGGGAGCATCCTGGGTGATGAGAAGATCAGGAATGGGGTGCTGGAGGATATTGTTTTCCTGAATTTTATGGGTTTGCGGCCGATCCTGGTGCACGGCGGCGGGCCGAATATCAGCGACCGTATGCGCGCGTCGGGAAAGAAAACGGAGTTTGTGGAAGGGATGCGGGTCACGGATGAGGAGACCTTACAGGTGGTAGAGGAGGAGTTGTTGGTCCTAAATGAGCTGATTGTAAAAGAGATAAACCATCTGGGCGCAAAGGCGGTAGGTTTAAACGGCAAGGACGGGGATCTGATCAACGTTGAGAAAAAGAAAACCAAGGTGGATATCGGCCTGGTCGGCCAGATCAAAAACATAAACACCGGCCTTTTGGATGATGAGCTTAAGAAAGATAAGGTGGTTGTTGTTCTGCCGATGGGAAGAGGAAAAGACAGGAATACCTACAATGTCAACGCCGATGAAGCTGCTTCCTCTATAGCCGCCGCGATGCCGGCAGAGAAGTTTGTTCTCCTGACCAATGTTAAAGGGATCATGCGTAATCCCGAAGACCCGAATTCATTCATCTCAACATTGACGGTCAAGGAGACGGCCGGCCTGATTGAGAATAAAATAATTCAGCAGGGGATGATCCCCAAGGTCCAGGCCTGCGTAGATGCGTTAAAGGGCGGGGTAAAAAAGACGCATATCATTGACGCGCGCACCCCTCACGGATTGCTCCTGGAGATCTTTACCGACCAGGGTATCGGGACGGAGATCATAAAATAGATGAAGGCAAGCGAGATTTTTCAGATTTATAAAGATAATATAATGCCTACCTACAACAAAGTGCCTTTGATCTTTGTTAAAGGGAAAGGTTCGCGGCTTTGGGATATTAACGCAAAGGCCTACCTGGATTTCTTCCCCGGTTGGGGGGTAGGGAATCTGGGGCACTGCCATCCAAAGGTGATGCAGGGGGTGAGGGATCAGATCGCTAAGTTGATCTTTGTGCCGAATAACTATTATCATACTTTTCAGGCGAAATTAGCCAAAGAATTGATCTACTGGAGCTTTCCGGGCAAGGTATTTTTCTGTAACTCCGGGGCAGAGGCAAATGAAGGGGCGATCAAATTAGCCAGGAAGTTCGGCGCTTCCAGCGGAAGATTTGAGATAATTACTTTTGAGAATGCTTTTCACGGCAGGACCCTGGCAACCCTGGCAGCTACGGGCCAGAAAAAATACCAGAGCGGTTTTGAGCCTATGCCGGAAGGGTTTAAACAGGTTAAATTTAATGATATTGATGCCGTTAAAGCGGCAATTACCGACAAGACAGCCGGGATCATGCTTGAGCTTATTCAGGGAGAGGGCGGGGTAAATGTCGCGGCCAGAGATTTTGTCCTTGCTTTAAGAAAATTATGCGATGAGAAGAAAATACTTTTGATCATTGATGAAGTGCAGACCGGAGTGGGCCGAACGGCAAAGATGTTTTGCTATCAGAATTACGGCATAACCCCCGATGTTATGACTTTAGCCAAAGCCTTAGGCGGCGGGCTTCCTATCGGAGCTATGATAGCTAGAAAAGAGCTGGGGGATATATTGACCGCCGGCATGCACGCCTCTACTTTCGGAGGAGGGCCGGTGATCTGTAAGGCCGCCTTAGGAGTTTTAAAAGCGATCCAGAAGGAGAAGCTGCTGGCGAATTGCCGGAATATGGGTGAGTATCTTTTGGAAAAGTTAAATAACCTGAAGAACAGCCATCCTGCAATCAAAGAAGTAAGAGGGATGGGCTTAATGCTGGGCATGGAGCTTAACATAGAAGGCAGAGAGATCGCGCAGAAGTGCATGGATAAGGGTTTATTGATCAATTGCACCCACGATAAAGTCCTAAGGTTAATGCCGGCATTGAACATCGCTAAGAAAGAGATAGATAAGGCGCTAGCAATTTTAGATAAGGCATTTTAGCAAAGGATATTAGGATGAAAAAAGACCTGATTTCAATACAAGACCTGACTTCAAAAGAGATTGAGGATTTACTTGACCTGACGGCTAAGCTGAAGAAAAATAAGGCCAAATTCGCCAAGGTATTGACCGGTAAAACCCTGGCGCTTATTTTTCAGAAGCCATCCAATAGAACACGGGTTTCTTTTGAGGTGGGCATGTATCAGCTGGGCGGGAATTCCTTATGCCTGACCCCGCAGGAAATCAATCTCGGGGTGAGGGAATCAATAAAAGATGTAGCCAGGACCCTGTCAAGGTATGTCGACGGGATAGTCATCAGGACATTCGAGCACAAGAATTGCCTGGATATGGCAGAAGCGGCAAGCGTTCCGGTTATAAACGGTTTATCGGATTTTTCGCATCCCTGCCAGGCATTAGCCGATATATTCACGGTCAAGGAAAAGCTAAAGAAGCTTAAGGGTATTACTCTGGCCTACGTGGGCGATGGGAATAATGTTTGCAATTCCCTGCTTTTTAGCGCGGCCAAAACCGGGATGAATATCAATGTGGCTAGCCCCAAAGGATATAGCCCCAGCGATGAAGTAGTTAAATCGTCATTGGCAATTGCCAGCGGCACCGGCAGCCGGATAAAAATTACCGAGGATCCGGTCAGTGCGGTCAGCGGAGCGCAAGTAGTTTATACGGATGTCTGGGCAAGCATGGGCCAGGAGGATGAGATCAATAAAAGAAAGGCCATCTTTAAGGATTTTCAGATCAATAGCAAGCTTTTGGCTAATGCCTCTTCGGATGTTTTGGTGATGCACTGCCTGCCCGCGCATAGAGGCGAGGAGATCACCGACGAAGTCATGGACAGCAAGAACTCAATAGTCTTTGACCAGGCGGAGAACAGGCTCCATATACAGAAGGCGATTTTAATAAAACTGCTCAAGGAGTTGAGATGAAAAAAGTTGTCTTAGCGTATTCAGGCGGATTGGATACCTCTTGCATAGTCAGATGGCTTAAGGAAAGAGAATATCAGGTTATCTGTTTTGTGGCGGATTTGGGCCAGGGCCTGGGCCAAGGCGAAAACTTTGAGGCAATTGAGAAACGGGCTTTGGCTGCCGGTGCTTCAAAGGTTTACATCCGCGACCTCCAGGATGAATTTATCGGCGATTTTATAATTCCGGCGTTAAAAGCCAACGCGGTTTATGAAGGGAAATATCTTTTAGCCACTGCATTAGGCAGGCCGTTGATCGCCAAATATCTAGTGCAGATCGCGCATAAAGAAAAGGCAGAGGCGGTTGCGCATGGCTGCACGGGAAAAGGCAATGATCAGGTCAGGCTTGAGGTAGCCGTAGGCATGCTTGATCCGAGACTAGAGATCATTGCCCCTGTCAGGGAATGGGAGTTTAAATCCCGTGAGGAAGAGATAGAGTATGCTTTAAAATACAATATCCCCATAGATGTGACCAAGAAAAAACCTTACAGTATTGACCGGAATATCTGGGGGATCAGCATTGAGGCTGGTGTTTTGGAGAACTTAGAGCAGGAGCCTCCGGAGGATGCTTACATAATTACCAAGAGCCCCACGCACTCCTCAAGCTATCCGCGATATATAGAGATAACCTTTGAAAAAGGGGTGCCTAAGAAAATAGACGGCAAGGTGTTTAAATTAAAGAATCTGATTAGCTACCTGAATGAGGTCGGCGGTCAATTCGGCGTGGGCAGATCCGACATGGTTGAGAACAGACTGGTGGGAATCAAATCCCGGGAGATCTATGAAGCGCCTGCGGGGACAATTCTTCACACTGCGCACAAGGAGTTAGAGGCGCTGGTCCTGGACAGGGAGCTGGCCCATTTCAAAGAGATGATCAGCCTTAAATATGCCGAGCTGGTTTATTATGGTTTATGGTTTTCTGCTTTAAAGGAGGCCTTGGACGGTTTTGTGGAGAAAACCCAGAAAGCTGTCAGCGGAACTATAAAACTAAGATTATCAAAAGGGACCTGCGTTGCCGTGAGCAGAAAATCCAGGAATTCGCTTTACAAGAAGGAATTAAGCACCTACGGCAAAGAGGACAAATTCGACCAGAAGCTTGCCGAGGGTTTTATCAAGCTCTGGGGAATGCCATATAAGCGATAGGCAGGAAGGGGAACCAATGTCTAAGAAACTTTGGGGGACGAGATTTGCCAAGAAAACGCATGTTCTTGCGGATAAGTTTACTTCCAGCATTGCTTTTGATAAGAGGCTGGCGAAGTATGATATCTTAGGCAGTATTGCCCACGCCAAAATGCTGGGAAAGCAGAGGATTATCCCGCAAAAGGAGAGCCGGAAGATTGTCAGAGGTTTAAGCTCAATACTTAAAGAGGTAGCCAGCGGTAAGTTCAAATTTGATCCGACTGCCGAGGACATTCATTCCAACATTCAGGAACTGTTGACTAAAGGGATTGGCGAACCAGCGCATAAACTGCATACCGCCAGATCCAGAAATGACCAGATCGCCCTGGATATTAGGATGTATCTAAAAAGCGAGATCAAAGATTTAACTCAGTTGATCTTGGCGCTGCAGAAGGCAATATTGAAGTTTGCCGTTAATAACTCTAAGGTGATTATCCCCGGATATACTCATCTGCAGACTGCCCAATGTGTGCTTTTGGCGCACCATCTGTTGGCATACGTAGAGGCTTTGGAGAGAGATAAAGAAAGACTCTTTGATGCCAAGGTAAGAATTGATTCTATGCCGTTGGGCGCCTGCGCGTTTTCCGGAACAGGTTTGAACATAGATCGGGATTTTGTTAAGAAGGAACTTGGATTTGCCGGCGTAACTGCAAATAGTATTGACTCTGTGAGCGACCGGGATTTTATTATTGAGGTACTGGCGGACATCTCAATTCTCTCCGTTCATTTGTCACGGATTGCTGAAGACCTTATTCTCTGGTCGACAAAGGAGTTTAATTTTATTGATATCGATTTTTCATTTTGCACCGGATCAAGTATTATGCCGCACAAAAAGAACCCGGATATCCTGGAGTTGATCAGGGGCTCTGTCGGCAAGATCCAGGGGGACCTCTCTAGTGTCCTGATCTTGATGAAGGGGCTGCCCTCATCTTATAACCGGGATCTGCAATTAGATAAGCCGCCGCTTTTTGACGCAATAGATACGATCAAAGATATATTGGATATTTTTAAGGAGTTTTTCGGAAATATCACGGTTAAGAAAGAAGAAATTGCCGGCCGCATTAAGGAAGAATCTTTATTTTCTGTAGATGTTGTAGAATATCTGATCAAGAGAGGCTCTTCTTATCGGCAGGCGCATGATATTGTCGGCAGAATGTACAGGGATTGCCTGGATAAAGGCAGGAACATCTCCGGTTTAAGCTTAAAGGAGCTGAAGAAATATTCGCCTTATTTTAATCTGGATGTAAAAATGATCCTTAATGCCTGGGCTTCGGTAAGCCTTAAAAGATCTTATGGCAGCACTAATCCTAAGTTAGTTCATCGGCAGCTGCTTTCCTGGGGAAGGCGGTTAAAATAAGTTTCGGGATTAATTAAATGCACGAATTCAAATATAAAAATAATCAGCTTTACTGTGAGAATGTAAGGGTTGAGGCATTGGCCAGGCGTTTCGGCACCCCGCTTTATGTATATAGCTACGCCACATTAATTGACCACTTTATTAAACTCCGGGATGCCTTTAGGCCGGTCAGTCCGCTTATCTGCTATTCGGTAAAAGCAAACTCTAACCTGGCGATCCTGCGCTCCCTGGTAAGGCAGGGGGCCGGGCTGGATATCGTCTCCGGCGGTGAGTTGTATCGGGCTTTAAAAGTGGGGTGCCCCGCAAATAAAATAGTTTATGCCTCCGTAGGCAAAACCGATAAAGAGATCACCACAGCCATAAGCAAAGGTATCTTATTTTTTAACGCGGAATCTTTGCCTGAACTGGAGAATATTAACCGCATTGCCCGCAAGCTTAATAAAATTACCCGCGTGGCTATCCGCATCAATCCGGATGTGGAAGCTAAAACGCATAAATTCATAACCACTGGAAAAATCACGAATAAATTCGGCATTGACCTGGAGAGCGCCTACAGGATCCTGTTTTTGCGCGCTGAGTTTACGAACCTGGACATTTGCGGCCTGCATATCCATATCGGCTCGCAGATCACCGAAAGCGCACCCTTTGTGGCGGCAATAAAAAAAGTGACGGATTTTATTAAAAGGTTGGAATCTAAAGGTATTACCCTGGAATATTTGAATATCGGCGGAGGCATGGGGATCATCTACGATAATGAAACCCCTCAGACCGCCCGGATTTATGCCAATAAGATTATTCCGCTTTTGGGGAAAACCGGGTTGAAGATAATCATGGAGCCGGGCAGGTTCATTTCCGGCAATGCCGGGATACTGCTTACAAAGGTCCTATATATTAAAAAAACGCCTAAGAAAAAATTCATTATCGTAGATTGCGGGATGAATGATCTTATCCGGCCGGCGTTGTATTCGGCCTATCATAATATCCTGCCTTTGCGCAGGGTTTCGGGTGCTGAAAAAGCGGATGTGGTCGGCCCGATCTGTGAAAGCGGTGATTTTCTGGCAAAAGAAAGGAAGATCGCCAAAGTCAAAGAAGGTGATTATCTGGCGGTAATGGGCGCCGGGGCATATGGTTTTAGCATGTCCAGCAATTATAATTCGCGGCTCAAGCCGGCAGAGGTCATGGTGGTTAAAGACAGGGTATTTGTGATCAGGAAAAGGGAGAGTTACGCGGATCTGGTCCGTAATGAGCTGATCCCTGCGGTTAGATAATATGAAGAGCATAGAATTTACCAAAATGGTGGCTTCGGGAAATGATTTTATCGTCATTGATAAAAAGGTCTCCGGAGGCATTCCCGCATTGGCCAGGTCATTATGTGATAGAAAATTCGGGATAGGAGCCGACGGATTGCTCCTGCTTAATAAACTAAAAAACGCGGATTTAGGTCTGCGTATTTTTAATGCCGACGGTTCCGAGGCCCGGATGTGCGGCAACGGTGCCAGGTGCGCTGCTTTATTCGGCCGAAAATCAAAAGGGAGGATAATTACTGGAGCCGGGATAATTAATACCGAGGTTTACGCGGGCCGAGTGAGGATTCGGCTTACTGAACCCAAAGGCATAAGATTAGATATCCCTTTGAAAGTAAACGCTAGGTTGATCAGGGTTAATTTTATAAATACAGGCGTTCCCCACGCGGTAGTTTTTGTAAACGGAATTGATAATATTGATGTGGCAAATATCGGCCGCAGGATCAGGTTCCACACGAAATTTGCTCCAGCCGGTACAAATGTGGATTTTGTGGAGGTGAAAGGCAAAGACCTCATCGTTATCCGCACTTATGAGAGAGGGGTTGAGGATGAGACCCTGGCTTGCGGCACAGGAAGCGTTGCCGCAGGGCTGATCTTTGCCTTGAAAAGCGATTTAGACAGATTAGTTAAGGTCAGGACGCAGGGAGGAGAGGAATTAAAGGTTTATTTTAAAAAGGAAAATAAAAACTTTCGGGATGTGTGGTTGGAAGGCAGCGCGAAAATAGTTTACAAAGGAGTTACAATGATAATGTAGCGCACTAAAACCTGTGTTAGTATGGAATAAACTACTAACCAACAACAGGGGGGTGCGCTATGCAGTACTATGTGGGTGTGGATAACCACAAGAAGTTCAGTTA
>Ga0315282_10001883_pt1 | contig 39163 bp, 37 predicted proteins | sample YL17G07_20_MG_FD_203693 | JGI IMG/M metagenome (GOLD analysis project Ga0315282, IMG submission 203693) | Sediment microbial communities from Yellowstone Lake, YNP, Wyoming, USA - YL17G07_20 | ecosystem: Environmental > Aquatic > Freshwater > Lake > Sediment | place: USA: Wyoming | collected... | reverse complement strand
TAAGAGTTAACTCCAGTCTGGAAGGAGGAAAACCTTTGGGCCATTCTGTCGTCAGCCACTCCTGCACTATCCTCTTGCTCTTCTTCAGCTCCAAGTTTTTTCCCGATATGTAGCTATCCCATGCCGTAAACTCTCCGCCGATCTCGGGATCGAAGGTTGCCCTGCTACCGGTGAACTTAGAATGTTTCTTCGGGTCAACAAAGGCCTCATAGACCTCGTTTGGCGTGGCAGGAATCACCACCCTCTGCCGTATCGTCTTGCCCTTCATATCGTCAGACACCTGTATTGAACCAATAGGTTTCTTTGCACACATAAAGCAGCATACGTAATAAATCTTCGTGGCCTCTAGATCAAGGATTAGACGCCTGTATAGTAAGCGCTACCCTTCTCCGGTTAGAAGCTAGATTCATCCTGAACACGCGTGCTCAGTAGACTGCAACGATCTTCCCAAAGTATATCGTGTGATAGTCGCCACGCGGATAGAAGGTCTTCTTGACGTTTGCAGGAACTAGACCTGGAACAACCTCAAGCTTGTGCACGACCCGGCACTCGTAGTGTACCTTGCACTCCTTGATCACAGGCACCCGTACCTTCTTTCCCTTCAGCAAACTCAGTTTGCACTCCGCAAACTTGTCGTGCTTCCTTCCGGACACTTTGCCACAGTACTCAACAACACCTTCCATGCCCTCGCCGGGAACATTCACTGTAAACTCGCCGCTCTCTTCGATGAACCCATGACTAAACCGCGAAGGCCTCACGGCCACCATAAAAACTGGCATCCTCCAGAAAACGCCCACGAGCCCCCAACCAACCGTCATCACATTGTTTTTTCCATCTTTCTTCGCACTCACCAAAAGCAACCCAGGATCTTCCATTTTCCTCATCGTCTTTACAACATGCTTCGCAAATTGTGGAGTCATGCTAATCAATGACGGAGCCTTAGTCTAAAATGATTTGCTCTCTCAAATGATTCGACCGGTTGTTCAGACCACGCTTCTCATGTCGAGCGCGCGTGCGAGTGGTGGAAACCCCTGTCTCCTCGGCTTCAACGTCTGATCCAAATATGATTTAGGACGCATGAGAAGCCGGGTGAAATGGATTGGGCAAGACACGGGGGCGCGCGCTAGCGCGAACGCACGTCTGGACAAACTTGCAGGCTTGATGAGAATCTGCGGATTCTCAATGCAGACAAAGGTCTACCTGTTCTGGAAAGCGTCATTCGGGAACAGCTTACGTGCGAGAGCACGCGCTAGGAATGGGCGACGGTCGAGCACATTGAAAAGCTACTATCCTTGCCCAGACTCTCTGCGAAGCCTTCAGCACACACTTGGCCTCGGACCCGCGCCAATCCACTAGGGCCTTCACCAGCGCCTACGTGCAGTACTAGTACCCTAGGGGGGGAGGGGGAGGGTGGAATAGACGGGGTCAAAACGCGAATACAGGGATGTAGCGCTCGCTGAGAACAGAAAAAAGCAGCTAAAAACTTCACCACTTAGATGAAGATGGGGGGTGAGCGGTGCATGGTTAAGGATCCTGTTTGCGGGATGATGGTGGACGAGAGGACTGCGAAGTTTAAGTCGCAGCACAGGGGCAAGACACGGGACAGAAAGCAGGTACTACTTGTATATCCTTAAAGGTTTTCCCAGAAGCTGAGCGTCTATTTCTTCGACGCCCAAGCCGCAGCCCTTTGAGAATGTTCTCGCAGAATCCTTGACACTTGCACCGCCTTTCTTAACGAGTCTGTCTTTAAGCAGAAGGTCCGAATCCAAGTCTGCGTACTGAATGTTTTTAACCCCTGCGGCCAAGTGGGCAGCCGCGGCTATGCCAATTTCAGACTCGCTCATACATCCAACCATGCAGGGCACCCCGGCAGCCTCAGCGACCTCGGCAATTTTCCTCCCATTCAGAATTCCCCCACACTTCATCAATTTAATGTTTATGAAGTCGACCGCTTCCGCGCGTATGAGTCGCAGAGCATCTCGGGGCGAGTGAACGCTCTCATCGGCCATGATCGGCACAGGCGAGTTCCTCCTGACTTCACGCAAGCCCTTGATGTCCTCCGCAGAAACCGGCTGCTCTGCAAACTGTATCTTGAACTTTTCAATCTTGTTGAGCACGTCAATAGCCTGTTTGACTGTCCAGCCTTGGTTGGCGTCAACCCTAATCTGCACGTCGTCACCTGCTGCTTCGCGAACTGCCCTCACACGTTCAACATCCTCAGCAGGGTCGGTGCCCAACTTCACTTTCAGCGCCCTGAAACCCTTCCTAACAGCCTTGGCAGCATCGCCAGCCATCTCCTTCGCGGATTTGATGCCCAACGTTACGTCCGTCATAACTTCAGTCCGATAACCCCCAATCAACATGAACAATGGTTTCCCAACCGTTTTTCCCAAAACGTCATGCAGCGCCATGTCCACTGCTGCTTTCGCCGCAGGATTCCCCTCAACGATAGTGTCCATCAATTCAACATCCTGCTCGATCCTTAACGGGCACATACGAATGAGCTTTGGCCCAATCTTGTCCAGGGTTCTGCCCACTGTCTCCGCCGTTTCACCAGTCACCCTCTTCGACGGAGAAGACTCACCCCAGCCGATCACACCATAATCTGTAACCAGCTTCACAACAACGTTGTTAGCCTCAGTGCTCACCCCAGCAGCAATTCGGAAAGGTTCCCTGTACTTCAAAGTAACATGATAAACCTCAACCTGTCGAATTCCCATATGAGCCCCCTGAAGACAACCCTGTGCACTACGAAAGGAAAAGCTTTGCTGAAATCACTCAGCCACGACCTTCTGTTGTCTCCTTGACCCCCTCAACCTCGGCTTGAAGATGGCCAGCACATAATAAAGTTCACCTTTCTCTGGGGACGAAGAACACTTTCCAGTTGCACTGAACCGCAAAGGGTCCCACAGATTGCATAAAATTTATAACAATACTCGAACATATAGGGAATTCCGTGGTATAAATGGAAATGAAAGAAGTGGCCAAGTGGGCTTTTCTCGCCTTTGTGGTCATAGCAATCGTGATGGGACTAGTTGTTGGTTACATGGCTTACAACGTTTCGGCTACATGGCTTACAACGAAATGGAGTGACACCAATGTTTCAAACGCCGACGCGTACGTGATGTTGGTTCTTCTGATTCTTGGAATAATAGTAGGGCTCATAAGCGTAGGGATAAAGGAAGTAACGCCTTTCCTCATAGCGACGATTGCTCTGGTCGTGGCAGGTACCGTGTCGAATGTCTGGCAACCATTAGCAACTATTCATGAACTGCTGTATGATTGGGCATTCTCGATTCTGAGGTACATCGTCGCGTTCGCAACGCCGGCCGCCGTGATAATCGCCGCTAGACTCGTTTTTTCAATAACGAGAGAGAAGTAGAGCGTTTCTTCCACCTTCCCATTTTCTTTTCTATAATTTATCTGCTTGTATATTCGAAGAAATGCCTCAGGTCCTTGTTCGCCTTTTGTTTGGCAACGAAGCCGTACCCTGTTTTGTATTTTGAGCGATCTATTTTCACCTACCTCCCTCCCCCAGGGTTTCAGCTCTTTCCTTAGGTGTTGCGCGCGCGTTCGAGTCGAATCTGATTTCACCGTGCCACTGCACTGGGTTCAAGGCAACGGTGAGGCTTTGGCAAGCGTTTCCAGAAGCGTTCGTCATGAACTTCAGCGGCAGAATCATCCAGACTGGAAGAGAACCAGAAAGTCGAGTTTTCTAGCTTGCGCTGTTCTCTCTTGAACCTCTCGTTACTCCTTGAGATTCAGCGATCTTATTTGCATAGGGCATGCTTAATTTACGTCAAGAGTAAGCTCGAGCCGCACGCTCAAAGAAATAGGGGAACTCATTTGAGAGATTAGCTTCTTTAGGATTTTTGTGCGTACTTGAAGCCGACCCTTCGTCGACGAGGCACCGTATAAATAGCAGACTGTGATGATGAAGATTAAAGAGCCTGTTCGAACGAAGTGGATGATTTGAACGTTGGAGCTTGGGTTCTGATTCCCCTTTCCTCGTCTGGAAGATACTTGATTTGCCCAAGATGTGGGGGGGAAGTCTCCTCGGTTTCTAGCTACTGCAATTTCTGCGGGGCCTTGTTACGTCCGGAACTTGTGTTGAAAATCTGCCCCAACTGCAAAAGCAGAATACCTGTTTCGCTGCGTTTCTGCCCTGAATGCGGACGAAAACAATAGCGCACAACCTATTGGCAGCGGTTCGTCGTTTCTTCAAGCGCTGACTACTTATTTTGGGCACCTTTTGCTGATACTTCGAAATACTTTTTCCAGTCTATCTGTGTGGCTTCAAGCACATTACCGTCTGGGTCCTTAAACGTTGCTTGTCTCCCGCCCCACGTTTCGTCGTGCAGTTCTTTTGTGAACTTCACATCCTTCATCTTCAGCTCTCTGCAAAACTGGTCAACGTCATCCACGAGCAACTGCACGGTCGGTGACGTATTGCACGACGCTTCGCCTTTTGGTTTTGGGATTAAGCCTATTTCTATGCCGCCGCATTCGAACCCGACGTAGCTTCGGAACTCGTACTTTGGCTCCAAGCCTAATGTTTCCTCATAGAATCTTGCAGCTCTCTTCAAATCTGACACGTAGAAGGTGATTGACCAAACAGTTTTGATCACACATTTCCCTCGGTGACATAAGCATCCGGAAACGTATAAGTACTCTTCTGATGGAAGGTCTAGTCCAATGAGTTTGTGTTTCGCTCCAGGACTGGTATTTGCTCTCTTCTCATTTCTAGTGCATCGAGATATTTCGTTGCGTTACCCGTGAGGTAGAGTAGTATGGTTTCGTCTGGGTCAAAGGCGTTTTGATTTTCCAACTTTTCCAGCGCTGCCAGCGTGGCGGCTGCTTCTGGACACGCGTATATGCCCTTTCTGAACAGGGTTTTCATGGAGGAGATTATTTCGTTGTCTTCAACTGCTGTTGCTGTGCCGTTCGTTTCCTTCAATGCCCGGAGTATAAGGTAGCTTGCGTAGGGGTAGGGCACGTTCAAGCCCGTGGCGATTGTTTGGGCTTTCTGCCACGGTTCCTTGACCTCTGACTGGTTGCTGTTGAAGGCTTTGACGAGTGGGGCGCAGCCCGTGGATTGGACGATTATTATTCGTGGGGTCTTCTTTGTCCAGCCTAGTTCGGTCAGTTCTTTGAAGCCTTTCCAGAGGCCAATCACTCCTTCTCCTCCTCCCGTTGGGAAGATTATGCTGTCCGGCAGGTTCCAGTTGAACTGTTCTGCTACTTCAAATGCTATCGCCTTGTAGCCTTCGACCCTGTAGGGTTGCTTGTTGGTGGAAACGTTGAACCAACCGTATTTTGGTTCGAGTCTCTTCACAATTTCGCCAGCGTCGTTGATCAGTCCCTTGACGAGGTACACCTTGGCTCCCAGATAGATGCATTCTTTGAGGATGCTTTCAGGCACGTCTTTGGGCATGAACGCGTAGACTTCAAGTCCCGCCTGCGCGCCATAAGCGGCTAGGGCTGCGGCTGCGTTGCCCGCGGATGGAACTGCGATTCGCCTTATGCCTAGCTCCTTGAGTCTTGAGACTGCGACGGCCATTCCTCTGGCCTTAAACGTTCCGGTTGGAAGTCGTCCGTCATCCTTGACGTACACGTTCTTGAGGGCTGTCGCACTGCCTTGTGGAAGACGAAGCACTGGCGTGTATGGTTCGCCTAGGGAAACGATGCCTTCAGCCGAGGATATGGGAAGAAGTTCGATGAACTTCCAGAAGCTGTCGCTCCTCTTCTTCAAGACACTCTTTGACACGGCATCGGCAACTCTTTGTAAATCGCAACGGAACAAGAGTGCTCCGCCGCATTTGGTGCAAACGGTCAGGACTCTGTCAGGAAGGAAGGTTTCTCCGCACCGGCTGCACTCAACTTGAACGCTAAACATTTGCCTGACCTACACTCGCATATCATAAAAGCCATTATAACTGTTCTCGTTAACCTAACGTGTGCCTGGAAAGAAAACTTGTGCAGAAGCTCAATACTTCCAAGCGTATTCATCTCAAGAAGAGATTGACCGTAAAATAGTCCTATGCCCCGAACAGAGTGAGAAAGCGCCCGCTATGCTTGAAAAGTCAAACGTCTCGAAACTCCAAGAGAAGGCGAAAATGCAGTGAGTTTGCAAGAGCTTGGACACAAGTTTGTATCCTTCCAGATTGACCTTGGGCGCCGAAAATCCTAAAAACTGAGACTGTCACAACAACTAGTGATGAGAATGTTACAGATTCTTAGGACAACGAAAATCTTGAATGGCATCGGGCTCATATTGCTATACGGCTGGACACTTTTTTCGAACGTTGCCTTTGCGACTTACTCTGTGGGCGTCAAGAACGGAGACTGGATAAGATACGACATCAGCATCTCCTCCGCGGGCCAAACCGCAACAGGATCCATCAAAATAATCATCCAACAAGTCCAGGGAGTTCAAATCACGGGAACATATGAAATCACTGTTCAAGGCTACAGCATAATGCAGCCTACGCAGTTTTCGCTTGACATCTCAACCGGAAGCGGATCGTACGCAAGCGGGTTCATAATTCCCGCAAACCTCACAGCAGGGCAATCCATACCTGGAGAAGCAGCTGATGTGCAGAGCATAGTTGACTGGAACGGTAGAAGAGCAATCCTGACCAATGCAACCTCGCCATTCGGAGGCTTCAACGGGCAGATCTACTGGGACCAAGAAACCGGAGTACTCTTGGAGACAAAAGGATCCGTGACAGGCGCGACCTACAGTTTGACGGCAGCAGAGACTAGTCTATGGGGCGGCGGACTGCTGGGTGGTGGCGCGCTAACATGGATTATCGTAATAATCGTCGTAGTCGTAGTGGCCATAGCTGTTGCGGCTTTGGTACTCCGCAGAAGAAAAACCTTGTCAGCTGCTCCTTCTCCCCCACAGATGGCTCAGTCGCCTCCGCCGCCGCCTCCCCCATGATGCAACAGGCTCCTTAGCCATATGTAGAGGAATCAACCAAACACACAAAAAAGGAGATTGCGCGATGAACGGGGAGACGCTTCCATTTTAGCCTAGAATACCTCAGCCGCACGCCTTCTTGTCGTTATACTCCTTCTTTCGCCTTTTTCCTGATGCCTGAGTCTTCGAATCTCTTTTCAAGCGCCTTGGCGACGTCGTTCGGGATCTTTTTCTCGAAAGGTAGCTCCTCGGCTCTCAGTAAGCGTTCCAAGAGTGTTTGGCTTAGCTTGCCTGCGGGGATGAAGGCTTCGGGACCGCACCAGCGCAGGTCTTCAAGGTTTGTATGCATTATTTGGGCTGCTCCTCCCCCGCGTGACAGCATGATAGAAGGAACACCGTAGAAGGCCAGAGGCATGTGGTCTGAACCTCCCATTCCCAACTCGCTCGTCGCTTGGAGGCGTATTCCAAGCTCCCTAGCCGTGAAAGAAAGGTATGATTTCAATTCTTCTGGCCCCAGAACGACGGCGCTCAAGCTTCCGAGCAGTATTCCGTGAACGTCGAAGTCAAGGCAGAGCCGGAGGTTCTTAGTGTTTCGGGATTTTCGGCGTGATGGAAGCTGCCGCGCAGTCCAAGCTCTTCGGAGCCGAACGCTGCGACCCTGAGCGTTCGGTTCGGTTTTTCACCCGCAAAAATCCCTGCAAGTTCGAGCACTAGGCCGGTTCCTGCGGCGTTGTCATGCGCGCCCATGACGCTTCTTACCGTGTCATAGTGTGCGCCGATGAGTATGTCTTCGTCTTCGAGAACGCCTGGCACTTTGCCCAGGACGTTTTGGCTGTTAGCCGTCACTTTCTTCACTTCAGTGACTATTCTCAGCTTTTTCGGGCCTTTTAGCACGTTGAGTACGTCGTCGTGGGCCATTGACACGGCCGGGACGTTTTCCTTTTCGACGAATTCAGCGTGGACGGAACGATAAATAGTGGGCGCCAAGGGAGTGCGGGAAGGATAGACCAAGGCTAGGGGCTTGGCTTTCACGACTTTGACGAAGTCTTTCTGGTAGAGAATCATGCTCAGAACGGCGATTTTGTTCTCGATTTTTTTCAGCGCTTCTTGTGACGTCGACTCCAGCATAACGACTTCTGCTTCGACGCCTTCAGGCGGGGTTGACAGCGAGTTTCCGACAGCTGCACATTCGATTCTCGTGCCGTCGGGAAGCGAGGCCTCTTCTTTAAGGATCTGGCTTGTTTGGACTTCGAACTCTTCCGTTCTGACGCTGGCGAGTCCGAGCTCTTCGAACCAAGTTTTTATTTGCTGTGCTGCTCTGCGCTCTGAGTGTGTTCCCGATTCTCGGTTTCCGATGTCTTTTACGAGTCTTTCCATGAAGCGGTACGCTGAACTTGCGTCAAGAGACTTCATTCTGGACGATCACCCTTTTCAGGCTAGTTTGCACGTTGCCGCTAATAAAACTAATACGTACTGGATGCTTTGATAGTTGGAGATCAGCAGCCTGGCACTTTCAGCTCTTTGGCCAGTCTGACCAGGTCTGGGTGAACGTATTTGCCTTCGAGCTCGATAGCTACGTCATCCAGGTAGACGCTTGGGTTCAGTATGCCGAGGTCCGTGTGCGCCGCTGCTCTCCAGCCAGGTCCACCTATTATGCTGCCTTGAGTGCCGAAGCCGAAGGTCACTGACCCGAACAGTCGCTCGTCATCGTTGTGTATTCCCGTCAGTTTGAGGATGCCGGGGTTGAAGCCGTAGGTGTAATGAGCCAGACGGTACATGTTTGGGTCCTTGAACCCGCCGATCCAAGCTGCGAACGTCTTTGCTTCTCTTCCTCCGGTTATGTCCACGATTCTGCCCTTCTCGATTTTGAGCTTCATGGGTGTCTGGATGAAACCGACGTTCCATTCCCAACCGTCAACAGCGATTACTCCGTTGATGGTTTCTTCCACAGGGTTCCATCCAACTTGGCCGCCAAGCATGTATTGGCCAGGTTTCTCAGCGATTTCACCCGTCTGGGAAACAGGCCGTCCACGATTGCAGGCTGTGACGTCTGTGCCGCTCGAGTTCGTGATTCGAACCCTGTCTGCCTTCTTGGTCAATTCAACCAGCTTGTCACCGAGTCTAAGCATCGTAGGATACGCCACTTTGCCGATCGTCCGCACGATCGATTCGACGTTCATTCCCGTGAGGCAGATGTACCTAACCCTTCCCTTCTTCATCATCTTATCGTAGGCTGGGGAGTAGAGCAAGTAGTTGATGCAGAATTCGATCAGCACGTCTGCGTTGTTCATGGCTCCGACGACGGGTTCAGGCGGGTCCATCGTAACCTCAGGGTTGGTCATGAACCACATAACCGCCGCTTTCGCCCCCAAGATGGCACAAGCGTTAGCCGTTGCTTTCACAACGTTTTCATCGCTCGCGGTATCAGCGTATATCAGGACGCTCTCTCCCTTCTTGATTCGCATAACCTCAGACGCGAGCTTGTAAGCCGCTTCAGCAAGTTCCATGTGCAATGACGTACAAATTCCCCTTCGCCTACAGAAAAATTTGTGCTTTATAAAAGCGTTGCGCTAATCGGTTCTACCGCGCGCTGCTTATCCGACGAAGACTTTACAGAACCTGCTAACCACTCTCGTTCACATGTCGTTTCTTGGTATGAGTAAGTTTATAATGTGAAACAAGGATGGTGGTTGTAGCTATCAGACAACAATTGCAGTTTGGGAGGTTCTGAGGTTAGCAGGTCGTTTGATCGTGTCGCAGAGATCTATGACGCAACCAGAACTCTGCCTGGCGAAGTCATGAAGAGGCTGATGGAGACATTATCTGCTGAGCTAAAGGGTTGCACGGGAATCTTGGATGTCGGCGTCGGAACTGGAAGACTTGCTGAGCCTCTGCAAGGCGCAGGGTTTGAAGTTGTCGGAATCGACATTAGCAGGAAGATGGCGGGCAAAGCAAGAGAAAAAGGCCTGAAACAATTGCTTCTCGCGGATGCGCGTTTTCTCCCCTTTAAATCAGAGGCTTTCGACGCTGCGATCTGTGTCCACGTTCTTCATCTGATAAGTGAATGGAGGAAGGTTCTGCAAGAAATATGCCGAGTAAGCCGGTTTGCCATGTTTTCCCTGAGTAACACGTATAGGAACCCTGTTCGAGAAGCCTACGGCCGGCTGCTGCAACGTTATGGGTACGAAGGACATCGGCCAGGAATATCAGAGCAACAATTGGAGGATTTGTCTTTGCCTGCAAAGTCGTTGTTTGTGTCTTCCTATGATGTGCACGCGGACGACAGTTTGACTAGTTTGGAACAACAGGCATCTTCAAGTCAATGGGAAATACCTGAAGATGTGAACTTGAAAATAGTTGAAGAGCTGAAAACCAGGTTTGTGGGAAAGATCTTCAAACAGGAACTACATCTTTTGGCGTGGGACATAAATTCTTTGAAAGCATACGTAGATAACCTTCAACGATGCTAACGCGCGGGAAAAATCAGAGTTTCCTGTAGAGTTCGTTTTCCAAAATCTAGGCGACCGTCGCGTGCAAGCATAGAAGGTAAAGAAAAGACTTGAATAGCCAGAGGGGGTTTTCTAAGAAATGGTGATTTCGAGTTGGGTGAGCTCAAAACGATAGTGGCGAAGATCGAGTCTGATGTACTGCATGTGCCGGAAGAATTGAGAGAAATGTTGGGCCATGAAGCAAGACTCATTGTTGGCACGGCCGCGGTCGTCGCGTTCTCAGCAGGCACTTCTTACGCGGATGTCCTGAGGAGTCTCGAATTGATACAGGAGGATGTACAATTTCGCCTATCCAAGGAAGAGTCACAACATCAAAGCCGAGGGAGAAAACCGTGAAGCGCGCTCTTCGACCGACAAGCAGTCGGATCACATGAGGATTCTAGCGGATGATCGAGAACGTCAGAATCAGTAGCGGCACTGCGTAGTATGGAAAACGTAGGAGGGGGACCTGACGAAGGATGCGAGCCGTTCACGTTTTGAGTGTAAGTATCTTGTTGGAGACGATAGTTGCGGCGCGATAAGGGAGAGTGACATGGGAGCGCTCAGGGCGGAAGCGTGCAGTAATGAGGTCAAGGACGCCTGTTGCTATCTGTGCGGTCTGCGCAGGACTTGTGACATAAGGTGTGATTTACCCAAGAGGCAGAGGACGATGAAAGAACTGGAAAGCACTCAGCTGCCCACGCCTACTGTGACCCTGAATGCCGTTCCAGAAATGGAGTGCGGCAACTGTGTTCACTATATGAGACCGAAGTGTCCAAGAGGTTACAATGATGACACACAGTTGTGGAGAAGACAGGAGCCCTGTGAAGCGTTTCAGCCAGCCAAGACGATCAGTGGCAAACGGTAGTAACGAAAGCGGTAACAAGAAGCGGTAACAAGAAGCGGTAACGAAAGCGGTAACTTGTCTTCTGCCTGAATAGGGCTTATTTCAAGTGTGCACTAGAGCCGTTGGAAGACGCTGGTGGGTTCTTCTTCCTTTCTTCCATGCCAGTTGTCTCCTCGTCGTGCCCAGGCTTGTTTCGGGTCAAAACTGGAGTTCGCACCACCATTTTCTGGTCGCTTGAGCGTGTGCTTCGAGAAACACGTTTTGCAGTAAACTGGCTTGCCTGCTGTAGGCTTGAAGGGCACCATAGCGGTTTGGCCGCAGTCGGTGCATTTGATTTCGAACATTCTTTTTTGGGACGTGTGGAATCACCTCTGTTGGGCTTGAGCATAATTGAAAAATTTGGATTTCCAATTATCATCGATTACAAAGCTCACGGCAGACTTAAAGGTTTCCATGAGTTTGCGAGAATCTGCTCTTTCACCTAGGGCCCGCTATGCTCGTTGAGGTTTGTTTTCTCGTGATGGTCCATGTTGTCCTCTGGAATTTTCTAAATGGCGGTTTCCCTATTACGAAGACTAACCCTAATTCCTTCTTTTTTCTCAGTTTTCCGACCTAAAGATAGAAGTATTACGGCAAAAATCACGTACACGATAAAACCAATTAAATTATGAATTTCTTCTGAAGAAAATTCCCGTTGAATTTCACAGTTTATGCGTTTCCGATTGGAATGCATAGTTCTATATACTAAAACATGGCAAACAAGGATAGGTCAGGTGAAGAACGTGACAAAACAAGAAAGTGACAAGTCTTCAGGACTACTGACGGCAGGCAAAGAAATGGTGACTGCAGCCTTGGGTATAACAATTATCCTCGCAACATTAGTCCTAATGTGGCCTTCTCTCTCCAAGTCGCCCGTTGATACACAGAGTGCATCGGGAATTTTTGCCATTTTGGGAGGGTGGGGAGGAGTTGTACTAGGCTACTATTTTGGACGGTTGCCTGCCGAAAAAGCAACAGATAAGGCTAGTGAGGCAGCAGACAGTGCGAGAAAAGAAAAAGATGCTGCTGAGAAAACAAAAACGTTGGCTCTTGCCAACTCAATTAATCAATTAAACAACACTGAGCAATTTCTTAAAGCTAAAAGGGACAAATTGAAGGATTTGGCTCAACAACCCGCCGCAGCTCAACTTAAAGGCTTAGGTCCAACAGTAAGTAACTTGGAAAGCATAATTAATGAAATAGAATCAGAGATTGCAAAAATAGGTGCCGAGAGGCAAAAAGTACAAGCAGACATGGCGAAGTGAGTCCCGCGAAAAGCATGTCGAAACCAGAGAGGAATTTCAAAAACGGCTAAAGGGCAAATCTTAACCCCCTCTTTTTGTTCTCTCTTGGAAGTACGACTCACATGTTTGGGTCATATCGGATACCCGGGGGGAGGGTGTGAGCACGCAAGCGCACACTCGAACCGTGACCGTAACCATCGACCATCGGAAAACGCCATGCCTGCCTCTTCAACGGAATTTAGGAACAAGCATGGCGCTAAAATGCGTCTTGGGGATGTGCATTGAAGTTTTCCATTTCTGTCTTGGCGCGCGCTAACGCCAACTGCGAAATGTAGATTGCTGTGAACACTGACTTCATAAATCTAATAAAACAAAAGGGGCAAATCTGAAGTCGAGAATGTAGGATGAAGATTCTCCTTAGAAAAAGGTCCACATATGCCCTCAGCTTGATCTTGTGCTCAGCAGGGATAGCTGCGCTTTTGACCACGGTGTGGAAAACTTGGCCACAGGTTTCGTCAGTCAAAGACCCTTTTTCAACTTTTCTGACGCTTCTATGGACGGAAAAACTGGGCTTCATTCCGGGTCTTGAATTTAAACTGGTATACCTCGTCGTCTTGGGGGATGCCATGCTTATTTCAGGAGTAGTATTACTTGTCTTGAGCGTGCAACGGTTTTATCTCCCTGGAAACGTCGTGTGGTATCGATGCCCCTTCTGCAAGAAGGATTGGAAATCAAGCGGAGACAAAGGACTAATACACTGCCCTCATTGCCGCCAACTAGTTCATCCGACGATCATTGAAAAATGAGTCCAATAACCTCCCGCCAAGAGCAGAGGAGTCGTAGCAACTAGTTCAAACTCGGGAAGAACATCGCCTAGATTCCAAGAATCGCAGGGATGTTATTTCCACAAGCGAAAAAATATTTTGACAGAGTCTCAGATCTATTGGGTCAGTGATTAGTCTTTGCGCTTCTTTCTTGCACTGCGGCCACGAGCTTTGCAAAAACTTACTTGGCTATCATGACTTCAGTTGCTTTCACTATCGCTTGTACAATGTCCCCGACTTTTATGTTCAGATCTTCGAGGGCTTCCTTTGTTATTACTGCCGTGACTACAGAAGGCGCGGTTACTTCGATCTTGACTTTTGCTGTAATGCCGTCTTTTTCGACTGCCACGACTTTTCCTTTCAAACGGTTTCTTGCACTAATCTTCAAATTCTCTACCTCCGAGTTTCCTTTGTTGGCAAGAATCTCACTCAGGTAATTCTCTAGACGCTCGTATTCGTCTAGCAGATTTTCACCGCACTCGGTCAATCTCGCACCGCCACCGCCGGACTTGCCTCCTCTGAACGTTTCCAAGACTGGTTCGCCGAGGGCTTTTTCCATGTTCTGTGTGTAACCCCAAACATAACGATACGACATCCCTAGCTTCTGAGCAGCCTTTGAGATTGATTCTTCCTCTTTGATACTTTCTAGGATTTTGGCTCCGCCCTTGCCCAGTAGCGGTTTTCCTCTGTACTCTATCCAAATCTTGCCTGAAGGCTTGTGTTTGCCGCCGGAGAGCATTCTGGCTGTTATTGTTGTAGTGCAATTCTTATAAGGTTTAGAGCCGCTGGCGCGCATTTCTGTTCCGGAAATGGTTAAAAATGGTCTTAATTCGTCTTTTGTGATTTGGGAGCAATTCTAGGCCTCGCGTCGGCTTTCGGTCTTCTCGCAGTGTCGGCCCTTGTCGAGCTGTAGAGGGTTAAGCCGAAGGTCGCGCTGTAAGACTCCGCGATGATCAGATCGGCTTGATGCCCGAATCCATGATTTTCCATTCTCAGCACGGACAAGACTTGACTACAAAACAAGCCTGTATCGGACGTGAACAGGCAAAAGAAGAATAAAAACCATTTCAGATCAAATTAGGAACACGCATGCCCGCTAATACATGGCGGCTGTAGTTATCGGTCGATTCATTTCGATCGATCGAAAGCACGCCTAACGACTTACAGATCTCTCGTTGGGCAACCGTGTCTCTTCTGCTGCGATAATTTTATAAAGGTCATCGAAATGAATAAGAAAACATATCGGCGATTAGAAATGAAAGCATGGCAAAAAATCTCAAGTGCGGCGGTAATAGCGACAGTCGCCGTGATTGCAGGAACAATAGCTTACCTAGATTTCTCCCCAAGACCTCGCCTGATAATATCCACAACCACGAGCCTCTACGACACCGGATTACTTGATCAAATAAAGACACAGTATGAAGCAACTCATAAGGTTGACATCTACTTCTCTCCACAAGGAACAGGTATCGCTCTCGCAAACGCAGCAGCTGGAGAGGCTGACTTAGTTCTAGTTCACGCGCCGTCATCTGAATATCCTTACCTTACAAATGGAACTTTAGTCTGCAGAAAAATCATCGCTTGGAACTACTTCACCATAGTTGGACCAAGCTCGGACCCGGCCAAAATCACAGGCAAAAACGCAACCGAAGCGTTGAAAAGCATACTAGCGTATGGAAGAAACCAAACGGGCACGATAGTTTGGGTTTCGAGAAATGATTACTCTGGAACATACACAAAAGAAGTAAGCCTCTGGAAATCAGCAGGCTACAATTGGACGACAATATCAAAAGAATCGTGGTTTACGAGCACAGGGCAAGGCATGGGCGCAACGTTACAAGTGACTGACCAAAAAAACGCATACACGCTTTCGGATATAGGCACCTACCTTTCGTTTTCGCACAGCGGCACGATCTCTCTGGCAGCACTAATAGAAGGTCCTGATTATTCCTTGCTTAACGTCTACAGCGTATACACGGTAAACCCACAAGCAGTCAGCAACGTCAGTTTCAGCCAAGCGATAACCTTCATAGAATGGCTTGTTTCAGATGCAGGCCAGCAAGTGATAAACAGCTATGGCACAGGCAATTATTCGCAACAGCTGTTCTATGGTGCAGTTCAGCCTCTCAAGAACGGCAGTCCACAGCCTGACGTTTCTTGGATAGAGCAGTATGCGTTCTTCAACGGTACAGAATGCCCAACGCAATATCAAGATGACCATCCAGAGCTCTATCCTTAGAGGCAAAATAATTGAACCAGATATTAGATGGCATAGTTAGAGCTTTCCAACTGATCTTGTCTGGTGATCCAACCGTCTATGGCGCTGTCTACCGTTCTCTTCTTTTTTCTGGAGTTGCAACAATTCTTGCTGTACTCTGGGCAACACCAATCGCAATGCTCTTGGGCCTAAAGGATTTTCGAGGCAAATCCATAATCAAAGGTTTTTTCACGACTTTGATCGGCCTGCCCACCGTGGCTTTAGGCTTGTTTCTTTGGCTGATTCTTTCAAAGGCTGGACCACTGGGATTTCTGGGATTGCTTTACACTCCGGGAGCAATCATCTTGGGCGAAGCTTTGCTTGTGACACCTCTGATTGTTAGCATTGCCACAAACGCGGTTGAAGCTGTCGATCCAGAAATGATAAATCTAGCAAAAACTTTGGGGGCTTCCGAGTCTCAGGCTTCAATCGCCGTTTTGAAGGAAGCATTCAACGGGATCATTTTTTCTAACGTTGCCGGTTTCAATCGCGCGATCGCAGAGTTGGGAGTTGCCCTGATGGTGGGCGGCAACCTTGCCGGTTTCACCGACGTCTTGACGACGAACATTTCGACTCTCACTGCACGCGCTGACTTCTCCACGGCCATTGCCCTCGCCATAATTCTGCTCGCAATAGTTTTTGGCATAAATCTGATAATAGTTATTGCTAAAAACCCACACGTGCTACTTACCCTCGGCAGGATGCCCCAATAAAGCCTCGTTGAACGATGTCCATCAGAGGCCAAGAAATGACAGTGCTCGCAGAGTTAAGAAATCTGACGCAGTGCTTCGGCAGTAGGATTGTGTTAGAAAATCTAACGCTGCAAATTCAGGAAGGTGAAATACTCGCGTTGCTCGGACCTAATGGGTCTGGAAAAACAACTCTCCTGAAAGTTCTCGCCTTCCTTCTAAAACCTAAGAGCGGAGAAATCAAATTTCAAGACGAAACAGTCACAGACAAGAATTCAGAAAGAATGCGTTTGCAGAGTGCATTGGTGTTTCAGAGAACAGTGCTCTTTAGCACTTCTGTATTTAATAATGTTTCTTACGGTTTGAAAATGCGGAAAATGCCCAAAGCAGTGATTGAGGAAGAAGTAAGGAAAGCATTGAAACTCGTGAAGTTGGAAGGATTCGAGAAGCGTTCGGCTAAGAAACTCTCAGGTGGAGAGCAACAAAGAGTGGCATTAGCCAGGGCCTTAGTTTTGAAAACTAGGCTGCTTCTCTTAGACGAACCCACTGCAAACTTGGATCCCAAGAACGCATCGATCATTGAGGAGGTCATCGCAACTGTCAATCGGGAGCTGAAGACAACTATCGTGATGGCCACTCACAACATGTTCCAAGCCAAAGCAATACCTCACCGTGTCGCCCTGATAAACCAAGGCAGAATAACCGAAATAGGAACATCAGCAGATATTTTCGGCAGGCTTTCTAGGAATCTGGCCAGTTTTGCCGCGGTCGACAACACTTTTGCGGGAACCGCAAGAATCACGGATGCGGGCACAACAATTGTGGATGTGGGCAATGGCGTGCAAATCGAAGCAGCACTTCAAAAACAAGGTGAAACCTCCATTTTCATAAGCCCCCAAGACATAATCCTATCTAAAAACCCACTGACATCAAGCGCCAGAAACGTGTTTAGAGGCAGAATCATTCAAATCTCAGATTTAGGTTCGCTCGTGAAGCTCACTGTCGACGTCGGAAAGCCTTTCGTGGTTCAAATAACCAAACGGTCTTTTGGTGAGATGGAGCTCAATTTAGGGAGCGAAGTTTTCATCGTCTTTAAAGCATCAAGCGTTCAGGCGATCTAGCTCTGGCCTTTCCTTCGACAACTCACGCAAAATGACTAGTGTTTCGCGCGCGCTGTTCGGAAAAAGAAAGTGATACCAGCGGTTCAAAAAGCATTATGTAAACTGCCCAGTTATAGTGTAAATTCCCATTTGCACCATGAGTCCTTTGGATGCTTGTCCGGCGGACATCTCAGACAGTTCACTTTCACGTTAGAGTTCAACGTCTTCGCAAACCTGTTCAAGTAGCCGAAGCGCACTTTTTTGCACGGAAACTCCTCAAGGCCTTTGCTCAAGCGTGCTTCCTGTGTTCTGCATCGGTCTACGCTCAAAACTGCTCGTTTACTGCTTGTTTCGATGGTTTTTAACGGCTGGTCTAGGGCCCAGCTTGATCTTCGCAGAAGGTACATGATCGTTGCAACATCCGGGTTTTCGCCCCCATCGAATATCCGCTGGAGACTTCTAGCTTCAATCTCTGCCATTGCCTCCCAGACTCCAGCGTCAACCTCGGTTGCAGCCTCTGTGCCGAACTTCTTCTCGATGCCCAAGAAGTACAATCCGTCAACCCTCCAGAGGTTTCGAATCTGCAGGAAGAAGCAGTCAAGAAGCTTCTCTTCAGGCATCTTCTTCAGGATTTCTCGGTCTTCAACGCTTCCAGCCGGATACGCACTCACTGACGACACCACCACATGTATAAACAAGTTACCTTCACTAGTCTTTTAAATTTGATTCGAAACGGCCATTTGAGGGGGAAATGCTTGACGCAACCATCGCAGAAGAACACTCTGCATGTGCGCAAGACTCTAGGGTTCAAACAAATCAGGCTGGCAAATTTAAAGGCCGCACGACTAATGCTTTTATTGTCAGTTTGCATGCTCATTTTCGGCTTAATCCTATTTGCTGGAAACCACCCCGCGAGTGCCGCGGTTTCAGGCGGATGTTCGCACAATACGGCCTGTCTGAGAGCAAACGAGATTCCTCTGAACATCTCGATCTTGTCGCCCGAAAACATGACATACGCATTATCGGACATACCTTTGACATTCACCGTAAATGCGCCTGTCTCGTGGGCTAGTTACAGCTTGGACAGACAGGCAAATGCAACAACAGCAGGAAATACTACCTTAACGAATCTCCCTGAAGGATCGCATAGCATTGTCGTTTACGCTAATGACACTGCTGGCAACATGAGCTCTTCTCAGACAGTCTACTTCACAATAAGGCACGTGAGCATTCCGGAAATAGTTTTCCTCGGCACAGTTCAAGGTCTAACAGAATGGCTGCCAGTCTCAAGCACCGCCCACCTCAAGATAGTTGAACACTTCCTGAACCTGACAGCCACACCGCTCTTTGGCGTCATTCTCCACCTTGGAACACTAATCGTGGTCGTGTTCTACTTCAGAAAAGAAGTTAAGAGCATATTGTCAGCTCTGGCACATCTGGACTTCAAATCAGAATACGGCCAACTCATACCGCTCATAATCGTTGCAACTGTCCCAACGGGAATAATCGGTTTGCTCTATGTGGAATTCCTCGAAAACACACTTCAAACAATCCTGGCGATTGGAATAACCTTCTTGGTCGGCGCAACCATAGTCTACACTTCAAGAATCGGAAAAGAAAACACTGACACCATAACCTTCAAGACAGCCCTTATTATGGGCGCAGCTCAAGGCCTCGCAATCTTCCCCGGGCTTTCAAGAAGCGGAGTTACAATCTCGAGTGCGCTGCTGCTCGGGTTGAAGAGGGGAAAAGCATTCAAGTTCTCCTTCCTCCTCTCCATCCCGGCCATAATCGGAGACCTTGTAGTGGAAGCTTACCATCAACGCGGCCAATTAGGCGTCCCAGGAATAGGCCCGACAGAACTTCTCATCGGAGTGGCCATGGCAATGATCGCAGGTTACATCGCCATAAAACTTGTTTCAAAGGTAGTGGCAAGCAAGAGGTTCCATTACTTCGCATTCTACACTTGGCTACTCGGCATAGTGCTGATAGCTCTCACGCTGAGCGGCTTTTAACCGCCTATGTGTATGTCTTGTGTTAATTCTGAATATGGATAGAGCTTTCACAACCAAGATGTCCTGTAGCCAGAAAGCTTCCCTCATGCAATCGAAGAATGAAGAATTCACAGCCGAGCTAGAGACATTTGGCACTCAGAAGGAAGAGCCTAGAAGCTTCAGACTCTACGAGGAGTATAGCAGACGTAACATCATGGAAACAATCAGAACGCGCAGAGACAACTATGAAAGGGCCGACACAGAGACTAAGAGAAAACTGGAGGTAGAGGTTGAGGCGGAAGTTGCCGGTTTCAGCATTTGGCTTGAGGAAACGAAGAACCTAGAATCTGTCACTGCTCATTACTATGCGGTCAGCCTCAAAAGTCTGCTTATCGGGCTTCCGATAGGTGTGAAAGTAGCCCAGCTCTTCAGCATCATATTGGATAAGTAGTGCGGGCTAAGCTTCCTTGAGTTCAAATCCCTTCCTTCAGATGATTTCTACTCACACAAGCGCTCTCGAAAGTGTGGCAACAAAAGGCTCAACTACTTCGCCTTCTACACTTGACTGCTCGGAGCCTCGCTGATAGTTGCAACTTCAAGCGCCTTCCAACCATTTAGGCTTACCCGACAGGAATTCAGTCAGAAACTCGGCAAACTCCTTGCTCTGTTGATAAACATCAACAACCTCTTCGTTCACAAACACTCTGAAACCTTTCTTCAACACGTGCGAAATCCCTTCGGCCATGCCAGCATTCTTTCCGCCATCCTTCAGCTTTTCGCGCAACAACGCACAAGCGTCTGTGTGGTTTCTTCGAACCTGCACGACCCAGCGTCCATCCTCGACGTAAGGTCCGGCAACCGTACGCGGAGCGTTCTGATGCTTCAACAGGAACTTTTCACACTCCTGTTCTTTCTCAAGTGGCGGCCCCAGATGCTTTTTAACCTCTGGGATGCAGCAGTGTTCAAGCTCAAAGCCAAAGACGTTCAAATCCTTCTCATCGCTCCAAGCAAAATCTCTCAGAAGCGAAAAGTCGCTTAGGTCAACAAGCTTGTGCATTGAACGAAGGGACTTGTAGAGCTGACCCCACAGGATGTCTGGCACGGCGTCAACCCTTCCAAACGTGACGAAGACAGTCGTTGGCCCCCGACGACGCTTCTTCAACTCCTCCCTCATCTTGCCTGCATTCATCGGAACCGTCGCGGGCGGATAGAAGAAGTTCAAGCTCGGCTTTTTCACGAACGCCTGCGCGGCGGCTATGAAGGTGTAGAGGTTCTGCTTGCGCACCGCAGAAGCCACGTTTCTCGCCTTATCAACAGGGTCAACAACCACCAAAGGATCATCGAACAAGAGGTCAACCTCCCTCTGCCTGTTCCCGTAGAAGCCTTCAATGTCGATGACCATTCTTTGTTTGTGCTTCGCAAACGCCTCGACAGCGTCCAGGAAGGATCCGTAATGCAGGACTAAGAGCTCGCACAGGTATCCGCTGAAGCCGCCAACCTTGATCTCAGCGCCGTAAACGCCAATGCCCTTCATGAACTTCTTGAGCAACCGCACCTGACCCAGCATCTTCACGTCCAGATTCTTGTTCATGTAGTCCGTGTGAAAGGGCGTCCTATCCGTGGCGCTCAACCATTCCCCGCGTTTTGTAGCATAGCAGGGCACAACGTTCACTCTGGTGCCATCAACAAAAGCCTCAAGGTACGGGTGCTCAGCAAACCGTTCAATTTGCTCCGAACCCTTTGTGGCCTCCTTGGCCACTTTCAGGCAAACCTCGCCTAAAGACTCACGTGGAATCGACGCTGGAACACGCATGAAAACGTCTACCTCCGGCTCACCGCTCAGCCACGTGTCCTTGGCAACAGAACCCTCCACACGCACCTTAGCCTTAACGCCCAACTGTTTCGAGGCCGATGTAACTTTCCTCTCAAGCTTCCTAGCGAGGGCCCCTATCCTGGCCCGTTCATCCGTCTTCGGCGTGACCCGCTTCAAAACGGTTGCAAGGACTCTTCGCATCTTGTCCTGCATCAACACATCTCTTTTGTTCATCCCTGCGGACAAACCTCTTTGAGGGTCGAATAAATGGGCCCTGTCGGCGTTAAGACACTCTTTTTCAACCTCAAACACGCCGCCCTGACCACACCACACTCAAAACCCACGTTTTCGGTCACAAATTTAGCAAGCTCCACCTTGTTCCGTGCGCTCCTGACCCGCGCAATCGTCAAGTGCGGACTGAAACCCTTAGGGTCCGGCGCAAATCCCAAAGCCTGTAAGTGAGGCTCCAACTGACTCGAAATGCTCCGCAGATCGTTAGCCCCCTGAGTTATTCCTGCCCACACGACACGTGGGTAGCGCACATCTGGAAAAGCACCGACACCTTGAATCTTGACGTCAAAAGGAACAAACAACGCCTTCTTCATAGCCTCAAAAACCTTCTCAACCGAATCCGACCTCACGTCGCCCAAGAACCGCATCGTTATATGAATATTCCCAGGTTCAACAACCTTCAAGTCGGCCCCTGTCTTAACCAGCAACGTCTGCACTTCAGTCAACTTCCTCTTAACAGCTTCACTATCAATGTCGAAAGCCACAAAACATCTAACCATCTCAACCATGCCTACTCCTCCCGCGCGTTTTTGCCTCGTTCATTTCATAAACGCTTTTAACGTGTAAAAAACTATCTGTCAAAAGAAAAGCAACGGTGAAAGGAAAACATGACAGAGGATAAGCTTGTCCTAGGCGTCGCAGGAATGCCTGGGTCAGGCAAATCCCTAGTTGTTGAACTCGCGCAGAAAGAAAAAGGCTACGAAGCGGTCGCAATGGGTGACGTTGTCAGAGAGGAAACAAAAAAGAGAAACCTGCAACCGACACCCGAAAACATCGGAAGAGTGATGCTTGACCTGAGACAGAAAGACGGAAACGCGGTCATAGCGAAGAGATGCGTTCCAAAAATAGCCAGCATAAAGGGACAGAAAGTGATCGTGGACGGAATAAGAAGCCTAGATGAAATCGAAGAATTCAAAAAACACTACCCAATATTCAGCCTGATCGCCATCCATGCTTCTCCCGACACACGATTCCAACGCCTGTACCACCGCCGCAGAAGCGACGATGCAAACCATTGGAAGGTTTTCCTTGAAAGAGACACGCGAGAGTTGAGCGTCGGTTTGGGCAACGTCATATCCATGGCCGAAGAGATGGTTGTAAACGAGGAACCATTCGATGTTGTGAAGGGCAGAATTAGAAGAATTTTGGAGAAAGTTGAGAATAAATGGAGGAAGTAAGCGTCCACATCGAGGTCGAGGTCAACCCAACCGAATCTGAACAGAAAGTGAAAGAGGCGGTTGAAAAGATTTTTGGAACAATGAACATGCAGACAAAGCCCCTGCACAAAGGCGGCCTTTTACTCGCAGAAGCAACAGGAAAAGAAGCGCTCGCCAAGTTTCACAACATACTGCAAAGAGAACACATCCGCGCCGCAGCACGGGCAGTGCTCCTCCAAGGATTAGAAAGAACAAGCGTCAACTTCTGCCTGAACAAACAGGTGGCATACGCAGGCCACGTCTCCTTCTCACAAGAAGTAGCCGAGTCTCCGCTAGGACCGATAAAAGTGAAAATAAAGTCCGAGAACCCCCGACAAGTCGTTGACTGGCTCACCGCAATGAATCCATGAAGACAAGGGGGGCGATGTGGGCGTGTCAGAAAAAGCGTCAATAACCGAAAGAGGCGCCGTACTTCTTGGCGACAACGTTGCGTGCGACGCCTTCGAAGAGACTCGACCAGTGCGTGTCGTGACCCACGCCCACGCTGACCACATGACTGGCCTCTCACAGAGCCTCAAGAAGTCCAGAAACGTATTGATGACAAAGGCCACGAAAGACCTGATCGACGCGATGCGCGGACCATTCTACCTGATGGCAGGCCACGTCGAAGCGTTAGACTACGGCCAAACGATCGCCTACGGAGACGACCGGATAACCTTCCATAAGGCAGACCACATACTGGGCGCGGCCCAAGTGATGGTAGAGGACCCGGAAGGAAAACGAATTGTATTCACGGGCGACTTCAGAATCGACCAAACCCCAATCCTCAACTCAGACATCCTCGTCATCGAAGCCACCTACGGAAGCCCACACTGCAGACGCAAGTTCCACAGAGACGTGCAAGACTCGCTGATCTCTCTGGTGGAGAAAGCACTAGGGCATGGACCAGTGTGCATCTTCGGCTACCATGGAAAACTCCAAGAGGTAATGGAAATCCTGCACAAGGCCAACGTAAACGTCCCGTTCATCACTCCTGAAAACGTCTTCCGCATCTCAAAAGTCTGCGAAAAACATGGAATGCGACTCGGAAAGCTGATGCTTTCAACTGAAAAAGAGGCAACTGAGCTGCTTGAAAAGAACTCGCCTTGCATAACCTTCAGTCACATGCACTCAAAAAGCAAAGTCAGCCTGGACAAGTTCCGCATCTGTGTCAGCGGCTGGGAATTCTACTCTGCAATACGCCAAGTCGACGAAAGAGAATATCTGGTGGCGTTAAGCGATCACTCAGACTTTGACGGTCTGCTCGAATACGTGCGCCTATCCAAACCTAAACTCGTGATAACCGACAACTTCCGTGTTCACTACGGCGAAACTCTAGCGAAAGAAATCCGCAAACACTTGGGCATCTCTGCAGTGGCTCAGCCAAAGAACGGTCTTTTCGAGTAAGGGGCGCGTGCATCTCTAAGAACGGAGCCCCTAAGAGTCAAGGTCAAACGGTTAAGTCAAGAAAAGAAAGGCATGTTTCGAGTAATGAAGTAGTAAACGTTTCTGACCCAGGAGACCACAGGGACAGAACTGTGAAATATGCTATCGACTAGTATGCTTCGATTTCTGCAAGTAGTAGATCGCCATTGCACTCGTCAGTATCATGACCAAGTTCAGCTTGGAAGATTCTCATCAGCCAAGCTGATATGCCAGACGCACGGAAAAGACAAACCTCACGTATTCTCAATCTACATTCTGACTTCACAAATCTCTTCAACGCAAACGTAAACTAGAATCGAACAATGTCGTAAGTGAACCAGAATGAGGCACCTATCGTTTTATTATGCGATTGGTTTTGCAATCGTAGGTTTTCTCATGCTGTGCGCTTACTTCTCAACGTTCATTTCGATGATATCCAACGATTATGATCCTTACGTCACTCCGGTGCTGGCAACCGCAATGTTATTACCCTTTATGATTGCAATGTTCTCTTGGCTAGACTGGAGAGAAACACAAAGGAATAAGGACACAGAAGGAGGAGCTGAACACGAAGGCGCGTGAGCTTTGGACCGGTAAACCTTGGATACTTCCCAATGTGGTGGCCAGAAGCATTTTGGCTGCCGTAGCAGCTGTTGTGATCTCTTTGCTCGAATTCTATTTTAACATAGCGAACAACACGCCAATAGCACGCGCGCTAATTCTTAGCGTACCAATAATACTGTGGACGGTCTTGGCAATTTTCTTAGTCTGGGTACTCAGCTTGACGCACTTGTTGGTCCTGAGGGCTTCAAGCACGTACATTCTTAGAAACGATGGTCTAGAAGTGAGGACTGGAATATTAACCTCAAAATCGTTCGTAGTCGCTCCTGCGGGCTTTTCAGACCTAGAGGTAACTAGATCGATTTCCGCGAGAATCGTGAATTCTGGAAACATAACCATTCGTACGCAAGGTGACAGCGACATAAAGATGGTAAAAGTCAGGAAGCCGTTGAAAGTCGCTGACCAAATAAGGGAAGTCATGGCGAGACCAACAGTCAGAATAGAAGGACAAGAACCGATCACGGAAAAGAAGTGATCGGAACAATCGCTCAATGAAAAACACTGCGCTTTCTTGACAAATTAGTTGAAATGGTCTGTAACGCGCGCGTTGCTGCTCTTGGATCATTCTTGCCTTTCTGATCACCGAATCTGATAGTTTTCTTTTCCCTTCAGGCCTTTCTTCGGTATTATCATTGTGAACTCAGCTCCTTTGCCAGAAGTGCCTGTTTCTCGTATCGTCCATCCGTAGACTTCGACTATCTTCCCTATCAAGTATAACCCATAGCCGGTGCTTCCGCCCGTGCTGTACCCCTCTTTGAAGAGTTTCGGTTTCTCAGCCGCAGGTATGCCAACGCCATCGTCCTCATAGACAAGCTTCAGCTCATCTTGGCTCGCTTCTTCATAATGGATTCTTATTCTCGTGGTCTTCTGGCCATACTTCAACGAGTTGTCGACTAAATTGTAAAAAAGCTGCCTGAGCAGTGAATCAGCCAGAACACTCAACCCGTGGCAATCATTCGCCACCTTCACACCCTTCAAATCTGAGAAGAGAGAAACCGCTTCACCGACTGTTTTCTCAACGTCAACATCCACCAGTTCTTCAACACCCAGCATCTCGTAGGCTTTCGCAAAATCAAAAATCCTCACAACTTGTCTAACGGCCACTTCCATTTCTCTGAGATAGTCCTGAACTTTGCTGTTGCCGACCAGTTCCTTCTTGGCCAAATATGCGTTTCCAGTAATCACAGACAGCTTGTTTCGAACATCATGCCTAGTAAGACCTCCAACAACCCGCAACTTCTCATTCATGATTCCCAGTCTCTCCATGGCTGCTTTCAATTCCTCTTCAGCGTCCCTTAGTTCTGTCACGTCTGTGCCCATGGCAATGCTGCCGACAGGTTCTCCCTTTTCGTCGACTATGTTGTTTGAGTACCATGAAATAGTCTTCGTCATCCCATCCTTGCACCTCATAACCGTTTCAAAATCTTGAAAAGCTGATTCTTTATCTTCAATGGTCTTCTTTTGATGAGCAAAAATCCTAGCACGGTATTCAGGGTCTGGATATAGCCACTCCCAAATCCTCTTGTGTCCAACAACTTCTTCACGAGAATATCCAGAAATAAGCTCTGCGGCACGATTCCAAAGGGTCACATTTCCTTCCCTGTCAAGCAGGTTAATCCAGAAAATCGCAGTGTCAATTACTTTGTTCTGAAACTCCAACAGACTTCTTGCCTCCTCCGACGATTTCCGTAATGCTCCCTTTGCCCGCTTATCTTCTGTGACGTCTCTGAATATTCCTTGAAGGACTTTCTTACCTCCAAGTTCGATGAGACTAGCCTTAATTGCAACTTCTTTGATTTCACCTCTCTTTGTGACGATCTGAGTTTCCAGAACCTGTCCACCCTTTTCTTTAACGTGCTGTTGGAAAGTTTTGCTAAATCCTCCCTCTATGATTTCTTGCGGCGGATGAAGGATTCGTTGATGTTTGCCAATCAATTCTGATTTGCTTCTGTCGACTAACTCCGTTGCCGCACGGTTACAGTCTATCAACACACCTGTTTCGGCATCAGCCACGAAGATAGCGTCCATCGCCTCCTCAAACAATGTTCTGAATTCTTCTTCACTTGCGCGCCATGCGTCTTCTGCTTTCTTGCGTGCAGTGATGTCAATTGCCGTTCCAAGAATGGCAGGTTCTCCCTCGTACGTTATAAGTTTTGAAGCCAGCATTGCATCTATTATTCTTCCTTCTTTTGTGATCAGTTTGAACTCGTATGGCTTAACATCTTCACCCTTCGTGTGCACACTGAATGATGATCTCACTAATTCCTTTGATTCTGGCGCGATCAAGTCCAAAAAGTTGAAGCTTGGAGAGTAAAACTCTTCTATCCTGTATCCCATCGCCTCTCCTGCCTTCTCATTAGCATAGACGACCTTGCCCTTCCTGTTGATGAAGATCATGTTTGGCGACTGTTCAGCCAGATTCCTGAATTTCTCTTCATTATTCCTCAGTTCTTCTTCCGCTTTCTCACGCTCAGTGACATCTATTGCGATCGCCTGAATGCCAATCGTCTTATCATCTTTTTTGACAAGGCCAAAGTGAAGTTCTGAGAAACAGACAGTTCCATCCTTGCGATGCCAGCTAACCTGCATAGGCTTAGACACTTTTCCTCTCATAATTACAGCGAAAGCTGCTTGGTATTTGGGGACGTCTTTTTGGTGGAGGAAACCGAGTTCTGAGAAGTGTCTTCCAACGATTACATCTTTGGAATAGCCAGTCAGTTTTGCAGTAGCCGCATTGCATGATGTAACTACACCTTTCATGTTCAAGGTTACTATCGCGTCAGGAGCCGTTTCAAAGAGGTTTCTGTATCTTTCTTCTGACTCTTTCATTCTCTCCTGTGCACTTTTTCTGTCTGAAGCCTGCCTGATTGCATGAGCCAGCTCTCCATACACTGTTTCCGGGTTCCCAGTCTTGTTCAGATATTGATCCGCGCCCAGATTCAACGCATTGATAGCAACTTCTTCTCTACCCTTGCCAGTGAACATGATGAATGGAATGGTGTCACCTCTATGCCTCAGTTCTTTCAGAAACTCTAAACCGTCCTTTCCGGGCATCTGATAATCGGAAACGATAACATCATACACTCGGTTCTTCATCTTTTTCATAGCTTCTTCGACAGACGATGCAGTATCCACTTGCAGTTGGTCTTCCGTTTCCAAGCACTGTTTGGCCACCTTCAAGAAGCTAGGTTCGTCATCAACGTGCAAAACACGTATCCGCTTCTTCTCACTCAAATCAAGTGCGACTTCTGCCATAGATTCAGTAGTGTATTCCCTCATCTGACCGACTTCCATGTCCAACAGCTGCAGAGGCACCGAATAAGTTGTTGACGATTCTTCACTGATAAAATGCTTATGAACACAGACTCATGACCCAAAATCCAGAATCGACACAAACGCCACGGTTGTCAACGTAGCGGGCAACCATCAAAGAACCTAGAATACAGGGCTGGCTCAAAGGCCAAAGATGAACGTAGAGCTAGCTCTACGAGAACCGCAAACCGCGGCAAGCAGAAAACCTTGAGAGGATTTTTATAGAGCCGCGTATCTTGAGCGAAGGAGGTCTGTTTGGTGGACGTAAGAGTTCCGAGTCGAAGAGAGATCTTGAAGAATCCCAAGCGTCGGGATTTTCTCGGAGGCGGCTGGGTTGACAGTTCGGAGCTCAATACCATTAACGTTTACTGGCACATGCGACAGGGGTTCTTCACGGTTTACAGTCTGCTGAACGTGTTGGAGCATGAGGGTTTACATTCTGTTTTGGCCAGACTCATCAATTTGGAGACTTCGGTGAAGCTCGATAACGTGCACAGGTGCTCGTGCGTTTGGATAAGTGAGGACAAACTGGTCTTCGTTAACGAGTTCTTCTTTGGCGGCTGGGTGTTTCCACCTTACTTTGAAGAGCCAACAGAGGATTTGCTCAAATGACTGTAGAATGTATTCGCTACCTACCGTGGAAGATCAAGCTTGTCGCGATGGCCAATCAACAGCAGAAACCCTGAATTCCGCTAAGCTTTAAAAGTCGATGGTAAACATGTCTTGAATCGCGTAAGAGGAGAAGATGGCAAGTATGAACAAATCATCCTTGGCTTCGGGCTTCTACAAACTGAGTCCAAAAGAACGCCTAGCATTTGTTAAAGAATTCTCCAATCTGACGGACGAGGAAGCCGCTTTACTCCAGAACACAGGTTCTCTTCCTCTCGACCTCGCTGACCGCATGATAGAAAACGTCGTCGGCGCATTTCCGATACCTCTAGGAATGGGCGTCAACTTCCTCATTAACAATCGTGATTACTTGATTCCCATGGCTATTGAAGAGCCTTCAGTCGTGGCAGCTGCGAGCTACGCTGCGAAGATGGTGAGGGACGGAGGAGGCTTTCACACAAGCAGCACACCGCCCATCATGATCGGACAAATACAAGCAGTAGGCATCAAAGACCCCTACGCCGCTAAGATGCGCGTCACACAGGCGAAAGACGAAATCCTGAGAAAAGCCAACGACCAAGACCCACTGCTGGTCTCAGCCGGAGGCGGCGCAAGAGACCTAGACGCAAAAGTAATTAGCACCGCGCAAGGCCCCATGCTCATAACAGAACTGCACGTCGATTGCCGAGACGCCATGGGAGCAAACGCAGTCAACACGATGAATGAAGCAGTAGCGCCATTAATCGAACGCATAACAGGCGGACGCGTCTACCTCCGAATAATCTCCAACCTCGCGACAAAACGCCTAGTCAGAGCCTCATGCGTCGTGCCGAAGAAATCCGTGGGTGGCGAAGAAGTCGTGGACGCCATCGTGAGCGCGTGCGCCTTCGCAGCAGCAGACCCCTACCGTGCAGCGACTCACAACAAGGGAATCATGAACGGCATAATAGCCGTGATAGTCGCAACAGGCAACGACCACCGCGCAATCGAAGCGGGGGCCCACGCGTACGCAGCTGTCGGCGGCCACTACACGTCGCTGTCAACTTGGGAGAAAAACGAGAACGGTGACCTCGTAGGCTCAATTGAACTGCCTATGGCAGTCGGCCTCATAGGAGGAGCCGTTAAAACTCATCCGATTGCGAGAATCGCCGTCAAGATTCTAGGAGTGAAGACTGCCAACGAGTTCGGCGAGGTGTGTGCGGCTGTTGGTCTGGCACAGAACCTCGGAGCTCTTCGTGCATTGGCTCATGAAGGAATACAGCGTGGACACATGTCACTGCACGCGAGAAACATAGCTGTAATGGCAGGTGCCACAGGCGAACTCATCGACAAAGTCGCAGCGAAGATGGTTGAAGAACGTAAGGTTCGAATGGACAGAGCCCAAGAACTACTGGACAAGTACAAGGCAACTGGAAAAATCTAAAAAGCCACAACAGACGCATCTAGACTCGGCGATGACAGTGAAGGTCATACCCGGACCCGCATCCGAAGATTTGGGCGAAAAACTAGCCAAACAATTGAACGCAGAAGTCATACCTGTTTTCCTGAAAATCTTTCCAGACGGAGAATCCTACATCCGCTTCGAATCCCAATCACTGAAGAACGAAGACATCGTCATCGTCCAGACCACAAGCCCACCACAAGACCAGAGACTGATCCAACTACTTCTGATGGCCGACAACGCAAAGGACATGGAAGCCAAAAGCATCACGGCAATCGTTCCATACTTCGCCTACAGCCGCCAAGACAAACGATTCCTACCCGGCGAAGCCTTCAGCACAAAAACCATAGTGAAACTGCTCGAGGAATGCGGCGTCAACAAAATCATAACCGTCAACGCCCACAACCCAGCCGTCCTGAAAACCTTCGAAATCCCTGTCCAGGACCTATCAGCCATCTCGCTTTTAGCCCAGTATTTCAAGACAAAAAAGCTCGTACAAAACCCGCTTTCGCTCTCCATGGGCAAAAAGGCCATAAGCGTCGCCCAGGAAGCCGATAGCATTCTGCACGGAGGCTACGATTACGTTGCGTCAAAAAGAGATGCCGTGACAGGCAGCGTTACGCTTGAAGACAGACCCTTACCAGTCAAGAACCGGGATGTCATAATCTTCGACGACATAATAAGCAGCGGGGAAACGATGGCCAAGGCTGTGAAGCTCGTGAAAGACAACGGGGCAAAAAAGGTTTATGCGGCTTGCGTGCACCCGTTGCTCATAGGCGACTCACAAAAAAGAATCAGGGGGAACGGCGCTGAAGAAATAGTAGGCACAGACTGCGTCCAGAGCCCCGTGAGCAAGGTTTCAGTCGCCCCACTCATACGCCAGGTGCTCCTGCAAGAAGGAGCCTGAGCGTGGCCAACCTCTTCTTCCTGCTTTCAGGCGAGCATGAAGACCTACCTGTTTCTGAGCTGAAGGCAATACTCGAGACAGAGGGCTACGCATACGGGGTCAGAGAGAAGCTTGACCAAGTTCTGAGACTGGAAGCCGACCCAAACTGCATAGAAGTTCTGAAACACAGAGCAGCCTTAACAAGGCTCTGCGCAATGGAACTCTTCACTTGCGAGGCAGAAACGAGCAGCATAGTCAAAGCCTTGTCATTAGCAAGGCTCGACAAAGCTTTGAGAGAAAACGAAAGCTTCGCAGTTCGAGTCAAACACGTCAAAGCCTACGCCTCAGAGATAGACGGAATGATGCTCGAAAAAAAGCTCGGCGAACTCATACTCCGAAACGTGCCTAGAGTTCGAGTCAAACTGAAGCACCCTGACAAAACGCTCGTGGGGATACTGACAAGCGAGAAATTCATCTTCGGCCTAAAACTTGCTGAAATCCCAGCGACACCGTTCGTCCAAAGACGCCCCAGAAAGAGGCCCTTTTTCCATCCTTCAGCCATGCAGGCGAAACTTGCGAGATGCATGGTAAACTTGGCACAACCGAAGACTGGAGACCTGGTTCTAGACCCCTTCTGCGGAACAGGAACCACGCTCATTGAAGCTGCGCTCGTCGGCTGCCGCGCCCTAGGCCTCGACGTGCAACGTCGCATGGCAAGGGGAACTCTCAGAAACGTGACACACTTCAACATCAAGCCCGAAGGCGTGGTCGTCGCAGACGCAAGAAGCCTACCTCTGAAGAAAGTCGACTGCGTCGTGACGGATCCACCGTACGGCACGTCTTCAACCACCCTGAAACGCACAACAAAACAAGTCATCGAAGAAGTGCTGACCGCCGTCTATGGACTGCTGAAAAATGGAAGAAGAGTCTGCATGGCCGCGCCTAGAAAGCTGAACATTGTCCAAGTCGGAACGGGCTTAGGCTATAAGCATATAGAGTCCCATTTCGTCTATGTTCACAGAAGCTTAACGAGAGAAGTCATCGTGTTCGAAAAGGTGTAGCCCCTTGAGTCTACGCGTTGTTTTCCTAGGAACAGCAGCCGGTGTTCCAACACTCAAGAGGAGCTTACCTGCGATACTGGTCCAACGCAACGGTGAACAGCTCATGTTCGACTGCGGCGAAGGCGTCCAGAGACAGATGCTGATGGCCGGAGCAAGCCTCAACAGGACGACAAGGGTCTTCGTAACACACATGCACGGAGACCACGTAATGGGACTTCCAGGGCTACTGCAAACCATGGCCCTGCTCGGCAGAGAAAAGAAATTCGAAGTCTACGGACCGCCCAACATCAGAGACTTCCTGCATGGCATCAGGGAAACAGTCCAGTTCGTCCTGACGTTTCCAACAGAAATCCACGAGATAGAAAGGCCAGGCGTTGTCTGCCAGGAAGACGAGTACACCGTGCAAGCGATCCGGTCGAAGCACGTGATACCGAGCTTCGCCTACGCCTACGTTGAGAAACCAAGACCTGGAAGATTCTACCCTGAAAAAGCCAAGGCTCTAGGCTTGCCAGAAGGCCCTCTGTGGTCAAAGCTTCAGCGCGGACAGAGAGTCAAGCTGCCAAACGGACGTGTCATCAAACCGGAAGAAGTGATGGGCCCACCAAGACAGGGCAGAAAAATAGTCTACACAGGCGACACAAGGCCTTTCAAGCGTCTTGAAAAATTCGCGGCCAACGCAGACCTGCTGATACACGACTCCACGCTGGGCGACGAGCTGGCTGAAAGAGCAGAGAAGTATGGACATTCAACCGTAGACCAAGCCGCCGAGAGCGCAAAGAAAGCAAAAGTCAAACAGTTGATACTGACCCACATCAGTCAAAGGTACGAAGACACGAGCACGTGGCTGAAACAGGCGAGAAAGATTTTCAAGAACACGACGATGGCAGAAGACTTCATGCAAGTAGAGATTCCGCTCTTAGAGTAGCAGCTGCTTCAGCTTCTGCATACTCTCCTCGATGTGCTCAACAGACTCAAGAATCACGATTCCGTCGAAGGAAGTCTTCTTCAACAGGTCTGCAAAGCTTTGCCAGTTGATGCTGCCGTAGCCTATGCCCAGATGCTGGTCCACCTTCCCAAGGTTGTCCTGAGCGTGCACGTGCACAAGCTTGTCCGATAACTCTGTTAGAAAACCGTCTACCTCTCCGCTGAGGTTCGCGTGCCCAGTGTCCAAGGCCAACCCCACGTCTTCGTTCAGCTCACTGTAGAACCGCTTGAACTCGGCCACGCTTTTCAAGACAAACGGTTCCATAACGTTCTCTATCGCCGTCTTCAGGTCGTGTTCATTCGCAAACTTGGACAGGAGCCGAACGCTCTCTAGATTCCTAGTCCAGTCCATGCCTGGATAGAACGTGCTGACGCCAGCTTTCATCCCAGGGTGGAAGACCCAAAGTCTACAATCTAAACCGGCAGAGTTAACGATCGACTCCTTCAACCTCTTCATCGTCGCGTTCAACAGTGCCTTATCCTGCAAGGATATGTTTATGCCAGTGAACGGCGCGTGGACCGTGTACTCCACGTCATAAGAATCTCTGACGCTCTTCAGTGCCAAAACTCTCTTCTCGTCAAGGACGTGAGCACCGTCATCCACGACCTCTACGTACCTTGCCCCCGTTTTAGGAATCTCTTCTACCATTTTCTCGAAGGGTTCGCCAATTGTGTAGAGCATCGACAAGCCAATCTTCGGGTTCGCCAAGGAGACGTTCCATCCGTTCTCAGGTTGGACTCTACATCTTGAGGCTCGTGCTTATAACACGACCTCTGAATCTCACAATCGCGCGAAGTACTTTTCGACATTCTGTGTTATGCGTGTTACCGCACCAGGGAACATTCCGACGTTCTCGCAGTTTCCATTACCATTTGGAGAGCAGAATTTTCGGTTACCCTATTCGGAATCTACTCGAGTTCAGCTTTCTTGGCCTATGTTACCCGCTTGACTTGGCGATGAGAAAAACGGCGAGAATCATTTATCATCTCGCAGGATTACGTCGTCAAGTCTACTGGACAAAGGCATAACCTGTCCAGATGACGTGGCCCCAATAATCAAGTTCAGACGGAATGGGGTTGGGAGGCTATTCTGTTGAAGCAGGAACGGGCACCGCGCTTTAGGGTCGGCTTCGGTCTCTACGTTCAACTCGGCGGGGTTGCGGTGGCTGAAACAATTTTCCATAAAGCTTAAGATGTCAGAGAGAGTTTAATATGATGAGACCAGGTCCTTGGGGAGGATGGGAAACGTCTAAAGCTGCGGCTATGGTCGTCTTATTAATGGCTGCGAGTCTGGCCGAAGCCATGCTCATTCATCCAGCCTCTGCTCAACCCTCAACGGACTGGCCTATGTTCCGCTTCAACCAGGAGCACACAGGGGCAACGCAGAGCGTAACACCTCCACTCGAACTCAAATGGAGCTACACGACGAGCGGCATCGTCTATTCTTCTCCTGCTGTTAGTGGTGATTTCGTCTACGTCGGCTCATACGATGGGAAAATCTATGCCTTGTATGCCGCCAATGGAACGCTGAGATGGAGTTACACAACGGGCTTTTGGGCCGTTTCTTCCCCTGCCGTTAGTGGTGGCGTCGTCTACGTCGGCTCACAAGATAAGAAAGTCTACGCTTTGGATGCTGCTACTGGAACGCTGAAATGGATCTTTACCGCAGATGGCATCGTTGGCTCTTCTCCTGCTGTCAGTGGCGGTGTTGTCTATGTGGGCTCAGACGATGGAAACCTCTATGCTTTGGATGCTTCTACTGGAGCCCTGAAATGGAACTACACGACGGGAGGCTATGTCGAGTCTTCTCCTGTTGTTAGCGGTGGTACCGTGTACGTTGGCTCTTGGGATGGGAACGTCTACGCCTTGGACGCGGCCAGTGGAGCCCTGAAATGGAACTACACGACGGGAGGCTACGTCTATTCTTCTCCTGCTGTTAGTGGCGGTGTTGTCTATGTGGGTTCAGAAGACAGCAACCTTTATGCCTTGGATGCCACCACTGGAGCCCTGAAATGGAGCTACACAACAGGCGCTGTATATTCTTCTCCTGCTGTTAGTGGTGGTTTCGTCTACGTCGGCTCATGGAAAGTCTATGCTTTGGATGCTTCTACTGGAGCCCTAAGTTGGAGCTACATTACAAAAGGCGGCAACGTCTATTCCTCTCCTGCTGTTAGCGGCAGTGTCCTGTACGTCGGCTCAGACGATGACAACCTCTATGCTTTGGATGCTCACACCGGAGCACGCATATGGAACTACACGACAGGAGGGCTCGTCGAGTCTTCTCCTGCTGTTAGTGGTGGCGTCGTCTACGTCGGCTCATACGATAGGAAAATCTACGCCTTCTCAGTGTCTGGCCCACAAACGAGATACTTATGGCCCATGTTCCATCACGACATCACGCACACAGGTTACTGCGAGAGCCCTGCACCCCGGACAAATCATACAATGTGGAACTACACGACAGGCAACTCTGTGAGTTCTTCGCCTGCCGTTGCTGACGGCAGGGTTTACATGGGGTCGTATGATAACAATGTTTATGCTTTGAACGCTTCTACTGGGGCTCTGGTTTGGAACTACACCACAGGTGGGCCGGTGAGTTCTTCGCCTGCCGTTGCTGACGGCATGGTGTACGTGGGATCGTATGATGGCAGGGTTTACTGTTTGGATGCTGTTAGTGGGGCGTTGGTTTGGAACTACACGACAGGTGGCTATGTGCGTTCTTCTTCCACCGTTGATTACGGCAGGGTTTACGTGGGATCAGACGATAAGAAGATTTACTGTTTGGACGCTGTTAGTGGGGCGTTGGTGTGGAACTTCACGACAGGTGGCTATGTGAGTTCTTCTCCTGCTGTTGTTGGCGGCAGGGTGTACGTGGGATCGTATGATGGCAGGGTTTACTGTTTGGATGCTGTTAGTGGGGCGTTGGTTTGGAACTACACGACAGGCAACTCTGTGAGTTCTTCGCCTGCCGTTGCCGGCGGCAGGGTTTTCGTGGGATCAGAGGATAGGAAAGTTTACTGTTTGGATGCTGTTAGTGGGGCGTTGGTTTGGAACTACACGACAGGCAACTCTGTGAGTTCTTCGCCTGCCGTTGCCGGCGGCAGGGTTTTCGTGGGATCAGATGACAACAAGATTTACTGTTTGGACGCTTCTACTGGGGCTCTGGTTTGGAACTACACGACCGATGGGCGTATTCTCTCTTCTCCCGCTGTGGCTGACGGCAAGGTCTACATAGGTTCTGTTGACAACGAGACTTATTGTTTGGATGCTTCCACTGGACTACAAGTCTGGAATTATGCGACGGGTGACTATGTGTATTCTTCTCCTGCAATCGCCGACGGCATGGTGTTCGTAGGTTCAGCAGACTTTACTCTGTACGCATTTGGAGAAATTATCAAGACAGAGGACTATAAGACGGTACAGGAAGCAATCAACGCTGCTCCTCCAGAAGCCATCGTTTTAGTCGCAGCGGGCATCTACACTGAGTCTTTGGTAATCAATACGACGTTAACTATTCTTGGCAGATTAGGCAGTGAACCAACCTTTGACGGCGGCGGAAGCGGAATCGCCATAACAATAGTTCCCAGTGGATCTGGGTCAACTATTGCTGGGATAACGATAACCAGCTGGGATCAGGGCATTCTTGTCGACGGAGCCAGTGGCTGTAGGATCTATGACAACATAATGTCTCTCATAAATCAGAACGGAATCACTGTCCAAGGCTCCAACGCCTCCAACAACGTTGTCTACGCCAACATATTCGAACGGGACGCCATCGCCGTGAGCTTGACCTCTTCAACATCCAACAACACCATCACCGGCAACATGATCAGCCTGAGCAGCATCGGCCTCAACCTACAGTCCAGCGGCAACATCGTCTACGCGAATATAATGACCTACAACGTTGTTGCCATAAACATAAGCAACTCGAACAACAACAGGTTCTTCCACAACTTCTTCAGCAACTTCACACTGAACATATCAAACTCAACGGGAAACGTCTGGGACGACGGCTACCCGAGTGGCGGCAACTACTGGAGTGATTATCTAACAAAGTATCCGTATGCAACTGAAAACGACAGTTCAGGCATCTGGAACACGCCGTACGTTATCGCCACAGGCAACGTGGACAACTATCCACTTGCGAGGCCTTTCAGCCTGCACAACATCGGAATAGCAAGCTTTGTCGTGTCAAAGACCGTCATCGGACAGTCCTACAAGCCACCGATGAGCATGCTACAGATAAGCCTGAAAATCCTAGACATCGGCACGTACGACGAAAAGTTCACACTGACTGTGTGCGCCAACTCAACGCTCATAACCCAGCAGACGGTTAGTCTGTCAAGAGGAGACTACACGACGTTTACCTTAACGTGGAACACTGCGGGCTGTGCCATTGGCAACTACACCATATCAGCCATAGCAGGCCCCGTTCCAGGCGAAGCAGACACTACTGACAATAACCTGACGGGTGGCCTGGTTTACGTGGGGATCCCTGGCGACGTCAACGGTGACGGCACGGTCAACATCTTGGACGATATAGTGCTCGGCAACCACTTCCTCGAAACACCCAGCAGCCCAGGCTGGAGCAGAGGCGGAGCCAACGCCGACATAAACGGTGACGGCACGATCAACATCTTGGACGATATAATCGTAGGAAACCACTTTCTCGAGCACTACTCGTGACTGAATGGAGGAAGATAGAAGAACGAGAAGGAATAACATGAAAAACGTTAAGTTGTTAGGCGTGATTGCAGTATGTTTGTTATCGACAAGCGTTTTCGTAACCATTCCAGCGTTCTCAGCGCAACCACCACTTTCCGCAACCACTTACTACGTAGGGAGCATAGGTCAGCCGTCTAGGATGGACTCGGCGCGTGCATACGACACCGCAAGCGGCGAGTTGCTGCAGAACATTTACCAAACACTTATATGGTGGAGCAACAAGCCCGTTGTCAATTTCACCGCAGGTGTCGGACACAATTTGACTATCAGCGAGTATGCCGATCTGAGCAGCTACACACCTGTACTTGCTACAAGCGTGCCCGCGAACGGTTCAGGGATAGTCTACAACAGCTCCGGAAGCTACTGGACGTTCACCATCAACACCAACGCCGTCTTCCAGCCATGGATCAACGGCAGCGGCGCTTTACAGCCTTCGCGGAACCTCACCGCGGCCGACGTGGTCTACTCGTTCCAGAGACAAATGGTCTACGACTCACCCTACGCACCAACATGGATGTGGTTCGCATCGGCCTTCGGAACCATGGGCTTTAGCGCAGAATACGACGGGGGACCCTACAGCACCTACAACAACGGCACATTCATGAACACAACGGACGAGATTGCCGCCGGGATCAATATTACAAGCTGGGTGTACCCGGGACCTGGCCCCAACGACGTTACTTTCCACTTCCAGCAGCCCTGGGCTGAAGGTGCGCTGAAGCAGATCTTCGCTCAGACATGGGGTAGCATAGTCAACAAGGACTGGGTCATCGCGCACGGCGGCTGGGACGGCAGTTTCTACCCAGGCTGGACCAACGACTACCACTGGAAGCCAACGCGCCAACGCAGCGAACTGGACGCGTACAAAGACCCCGCCATCTACGGCGCCGCACACGGTTCAACGTATCCGTCCTTTAGCTACAGTGCGTGTGGAACGGGTCCATATAACTTCACATCTTGGGACACAGTGAACAAGAGGTGGAGAATCGACGCCAACCCGAATTACTGGCTCGGATGGAGCAATGCGGGAGACAAGGCAGGCAACTACATCCACGCGGTCATTGAACAGGGAATCGACGCCTGGCCGACGAGGAAGATGCTGTTCCTCAACGGTGAATTCGACGTCGCAGTCGTTCCGAGGGCCAACATGTACGACCTGCTCACAGGCAACAAGTACAACCCGATTGCAGGAATAAACCTCGTCTACAACGTTGCGAGTCCGTCCAACGACGTGCTGTTGTTCACTATGGACGTTTCAGGGGCATATCCCTACCAAAGCTACGTGGGCGCGCCCACCCACTTGACCGGGGCTGAACCGTACTTCTTCAACAACACGCACATGCGAAGAGCCTTCGCGTGGGCGCTAAACTACACTGACTACATCCATGCAGCATG
>Ga0315282_10001882_pt1 | contig 39166 bp, 46 predicted proteins | sample YL17G07_20_MG_FD_203693 | JGI IMG/M metagenome (GOLD analysis project Ga0315282, IMG submission 203693) | Sediment microbial communities from Yellowstone Lake, YNP, Wyoming, USA - YL17G07_20 | ecosystem: Environmental > Aquatic > Freshwater > Lake > Sediment | place: USA: Wyoming | collected... | reverse complement strand
ATCGAAACCTTGTTCAACGATTGGTGTAGAGAGAAGGACAAACTACACGCTGCAAAAGCGAATGGTCGACGAATTCATCGCTTTTATGAATGGATAATAAGCAAAAGTCCACTGTGGTGCCGAGGGCTATCTTGACACCGTCGTTTACACCGTCGTTACACGATTTACATATTTATGTCAAAGTGATCAGATATGAGCTATATCTGTACCTCATATTTTCTTAATAGCTCTGCCAATATTTCAGGAGAAACAACTGTGCAGTAAATCTGTTTCGTTTCATTGATTCTCGCAAAATGATGAAAAGCTGCTTGAATCGATGCGTCAACCTCTTTGGAAGAAGGCCTGCCATATATCCAAACAAAACCATCTAGATTGTACTCCCGTGCTTTAGATGATTGTGAACGTATTTTGTCCTCAGAGATGTCATCATTCACAGATTTTATCTGAAAACCAATTGAAGCCTCCTTAATTTTTTTGGAAATGTCTATTCCAGAATACTCCTTTGTTCCATGTAGAGGGATTTGATATGAAGAAGACATTTTTTGAAGTAGAACCTCAAACGCCTCCATAAGTCTAGCGTGCGGACTCTTGATGGTTCCAGTTTTTGTTAAGATTTCATTTCTTTCGTCAACAAACTTACTTTTATCAAATCCTACCTCAAAGTTGTTGACTATGAAATTCTTAGCTGTCTCGAACTTAGTTGACACAAGGTACCTTGAAAGATCAACTTGCGATAGTCTCTTAAACAGAGCTTGAGAAAAGCCGAGTTTGCTCAAAGAATTTGTTTTGAAAAATGACGTTCGGATTCTATTTATTTCTTTAAAAAACTCTTCAGGTGTGACATTGTTAGTATTAGTCAAAATTTCAGCATAAATCTCTGCGCTTCTAGCCGCAAAATTGTCCAAATCATTATAATCATTTTCATGAATAAAATCCATGACCGTTGACAGAAGCTTTCTGTTCAATGAATCATTCATGTTTTTCTTCCTGTTTTATATCCTCGGTTTTAGGCTGTGGTGGGGTTTCACTAGTTTCAACCTCTGTTGAAGCTTTGTCTAGTCCAAAGTCTTTAACCAGCTTCTGGCTTATTCGTAAAAGGATGTCAACTCTTCTCTTCTTGTATATTGTCCCTTCTTTTACAACTTCTTTGACTTCTATTAGGGACATTTCCTTCAGCTTTCCGATTTCTATTGAAACATTTGGCCCTTTAATTTTAAGGTCGGTAGCAATTTTCCCCACAGTCCTTACCCCATCGACCGCCAGATAAACCCGAGCCAAATTGATTGCCTTCTTTTTTCCAGGAACGTTACCAAAAAAATCCATTATCTCATTTAGTATTTCTTTACCGTGAGCGCGGGTCAACAATTCCATGTTGCTGTCGATAGCTTCTTGATGCCATCGTATTTTCTTCACTTCTTCGAATATATCTTCACTTTCCGGCATGTCATCACTTTCTAAATTGGGAACAGTTTTTTGTAAAACCTTCCCTTAGGTTTTTCAGCCTCGTAGATTATTCCAAGTTCCTCCCACTCTTGCAAAATGGGCGACAAAGTACCTTGTTTTACACCAACAATAGCTGCAAGTTCGTTTACATTGCGATTACCATCACAAGCATTGTAGCCTTCGACATACTTCTCTGGATTTTGTTTCTTTTTTGTGACTATCTCACGAATCTTGTCTTGGTTGAACGCAAGCCTACCAAGTAAGGATATGATAATTTCATTCTGTTTTACAATTTTTTTCCAATCTTCGCTCATGGCTTTGCCTCCGATTCTTGGGTGACCTGCTCTTTTGTAGCCGTGTTCTCGACGACACCTTTCTTTTCTTTTACTGGTTCTGGAAATTCGATGCCAAAATCTTCCAAGTCGAATGCTCGCTTGAACCTCTTACCCCCCTTTACTGCGAGGTTCTCTCCAAGTCCCAATTTGGTCCAGCTCTTCCAGTTTTTGGTGATTGTCTCAGTGCTGGCTATGCCTGTGGCTTTACAGAGCTCAACTGATCCTTTGCTGCCGTCGCTTAGCTGATACAGTAGTTTTTTCTGAGGTATGTCCAGTGCGGAATTCAATACATCTTTCACTGCTTTCATTCCAGAAAACTTCGTCCACTTGAGAATTTCCCTAAGCAATTCCGTTTGTACATTGTCTTGGGAATTCATGCCGTTTTACCCTCCTCTGATGTTGTCACGCTTTGAGCTGTTGTTTTCTCTGCTTCCAGTTTCGGCACTTTCTTTTCTGCCTTTTCCCTCTTTTTGGAAATTAGACTTAATTGAACACACACGTTTTGGATACTCTTATTGAGTAGCTTTGCAATCTCTGTTGATTTGAATCCCATCGAATCTAACAGTTCAATTTTTTCCTGTTCCGTCCCATATTCTTTAATGGCACTAGCAGCGAGCAACTTGGTTATTTTGTCAAGCTTGCCAGAAATTTCTTTTAACAAGTCATCTGTGGTCATTGTGTTTCACCTTTTTCTTCAGAGACTTCGTTTTCGGCAATCTCTCTTGATTCGGCACTACTTGGTTTTGACTGAGGAATATCGAATCCAAAGTCCTCCAACTCAAATGATTTCTTGTATCTTACGCCACCCCGAACTGCAATAGGTTCCATAAGCCCTAAGCGATACCACGCTTCCCAGTACCGTGCAACTGTACTACTGCCTACATTTGCCAACTTTCCGATTTCAATAATGCCTCGATTTCCGTCGCTCAGGTGGAATATCAATCGCTTCTGTTCAGTTTCTAGGGTGTTAGACATCACAGTTCTTACTTCTTTCACTCCCGAAAACTTGAGCCACTTTAACATTTCTTTGAGTGTTCTAAGAATTTCTTCGTTAGTCTTGTCACTCATTTGCGATTTCCTCCTTTGTTTCTGTGGGTGATGATTCTGGTTCGATGTTTGGCATGGGGGGGACAGTCAGGCCGACCTCTTCTAATGAGCAAAAGTGCTGGAAACGTCCTTGGCGTTTTTGAGACGGTTCAACTATTCCGAGCTTACTCCATCTCTTCCAATAGTTAACAACTGTTTGGTTGCTGCCAACTCTAACAATGGAAGCTATCTCACGAGTTGTGTGTTCACCGTCTGACAATTCATAAATTAACAACTCTTTATCGCTCGTGAGGTTTTGGGCCAAGACATTCCTAAGTTGCTGAAGACCCGCAAAGCGTGACCATTTTAGAAGCTGGTCTAATTTGCTTTCTATACTCTTCAGGGCATTCAATTCTTCTGACATAGTCTTAGTCTCTGATTCTAGTTGTTTTAACACTTATTTAAATGTTTATTATTGATGACAAAATAGCCTATTCGTCCCAAATACATGGTATTAAATAATCATCAAAAATGAGCAAACGCAAACACACGTTAAAAGCCAAGTCACTGTACAATACTTCTTCCATTGTTCCCTACCCTCAGTCTCAATCACCCGCAAATATCACCTGTTTATCCTTCGCAAGCCTCTTTCGAGTTCTTCTACTATCTTCTTTTCCTCTGAAGGGAGAGATTCTACGATTTTTAGATATCCATCTCTGTCTCTAGGACCGTCTAGCCACCAGTGAGTAAAACCGCTCTCAACATCAGTGTTCCATATCTCTCTATCACAATTATTTGTGCAAGCAATAATGACACTTAATTTTCTTAGATGTTTCGGATTACTAGCATATTTTATAGCTAGCTGACCACCGCATCTGGGACACTTAGCAGATATTGCCCTGTAAATCTGGAAAGATATACCACTTCTTTTAGAGAGCTCTTTTATTATGTCAGCCAATCAAATCCCTTTGCGTTTGAACGATATGATATCAGCTCTTTATCTATAATCCTCAACTATTTTCTCAGCAATAAGCAAGACGTCATGAACATCGCCTTCGGCGTATTTCCTAAGCTTTTCTCTATCATCTTTCCACAAACGATAGATTTCTTTCCCTTTTTCCATTCTGTCCTTTGGAACAAGTCCTTTTGTATTTTTAAAAGGTAGATTTGAAAATTCAGGTGATGACAAAGCATCTTCGAATTTCTTATACCTCTTGTACTTGAGTATGTGATACAGATCAATGTGAAAAGCTGATTCGCATAAATCTATGAGCTTCCAGAGAAGTAGATTATAACACTGCTTTTTGATGCATAAAAGAGGTATGTCGTATTGTCTATGACCGTATCCTAAAACACAAAGAGGCCTTATTGAGCCTAATTCATAATCAAGTTTTTTTAAGAGGTTAATTTCTGATTCATCATCCTCACTTTCTAGGAAAAAAGTTTTTGTTTCAACTCCTTTTGCCTGCATCATTTCTCCAGAGATTCTTCTCGAAAAGGATATCGATAATATTCTTTCGTTTGTAAGAAATTTTGTAAGCTCAGGAACATGGGTCTCAAAATCCAAAGAAATCACTCTTGCCCAGTAAGGTTTTATCGACTTGAGAAAACTGATTTGCATTTCTTCATATTTCATTAAATCTATACCTCCGAATCAAACGCTTTTGCAATATTCTTCAATTCTCTCATATTCCATGAAAGATCTGACAATATCCTCATATCGGATAAGGAATGCTCTTCTATTTTTTCATAGTTTCTCTTTTCATAAAAAGTCTTTATGTCCTTGTTAGAATGCTTTGGAGGTTCAATCCCGAACCTTCTTGCTACTTCATCACCACTGAGACCTTTGAAACGATATTTATTAAAGGGTAAAAGGCATTGTCGAAGATCTATTGCGTAGATCTTTCTGAAATTTTCCAAGACATTTGTTGCGCTATCTATTCCGTTGAAACTTATTCTGCAAGCCAGTAAAGGCAAATCGAATCTTAGCGTATTAAATCCGAACAACATCAGAGTCTTCTCTGTTTCAAGTTTATCTTTCAAGAAATCATAGAATTCTTTCAAAATAGCCTTCTCGCTTGAATTCCATTCTTTAAACATAGTGCAAGATCCACCACTTTCTTTGTAACATATCAGGATCACTTTGTCATTGAAAGAGGGGTCACTGCCAGTAGTATATGTCTCGATATCTAGGTAAGCTATCACCATCTAAAGCATCTCCATCTAAACTCACTACTAAAAAGTCTACGCAGGAAGTTCATAAATCTTCCATCTCCCTTTTCCCTCGGATTTTATCAAACCAAGATTGACCAACCTTCGCATATAATTTCTGTAAGCCCTATCAACGACGGGATTATTGACCAACCTTCGATACTCATTGTAAAGCAGGCCAGATTGCATTTTTCTGTTTTTCTCAAGAATATTGTAAATCACTTTTTGATGCTCGTTGAGTTTGTCAAATGGATATATCTTCTTGAGCTTGCTCATTTCATTTATCGTCTCTTCAAGTTCTCGCATGGTTACTTCGTTCAAGTATCTAACCTCTGCTTTCTTTCCAGCTTTTCTTACAATTTCCAAACCAGCTCTCGCATCGCCTTGAGCTGCAACTGATGCAAGCTTGATGAACTCGTTCTTCAATGAACCAGGCCTAAATGCATATTCCACACGATCGCGTATGATGTCATAAAGCTCGTCGGTCTTGTAAGGAGGAAATTCAATTTCGGTCAAGGCAAGACTGCTACGAATCCTAGTTGTCAAATTAGCAAGGATGTGGCAACGTGTTGATATCAGTATCAATCCACAGTTGCTTCTCGCTAACAGATATAGCAAGTCAAAGTCGTCAAGCCTGTCCACTTCGTCCAGACAAACAATTACCTTCTTTTTCTTCACTACTTTCTCAAGAGATTTTGTCAACTCGCCAGTCGGCTCTCTTCCATGCACAGGTATCTGCAATTCAAGTAAGGTCTCTTTCAGAACCTCATGAATAGTGCGATACTTCCAGCAATTTACATAAGCTGAAACTTCTTTGAAGTAGTTTTCAAGAATCCATTTTGTGATAGTTGTCTTTCCTGTACCTGAAGTACCCATCAAGAAGATGTTTTCAATAGAACGGTTTTTCAGCGCAGGTTTCAAGCATCTCTCAATTTCTCTGATCTGGCCTTCCCTGTGCAAAAGCCGAGTTGGAACAAACGCCTCAGTTAAGGCTTCTTCGTTAACAATAATTGGAGCATCATCAGAATTCATAATAATCTTATGTTTGGATAATTTAAGTCGTTAACGTTCCGCTAGACGTTCCGATAGAACAGTGAGTTGTTTATCGCTATGTCGATCCAAGGTCGAACACATGTAACGTTATAAGACATTCGCTAGTTGTCTCAGCATTTTGTTTAAACCTATACGTGACGCACGAATCGGAAATTTCCTTGCTTTTGGCTATATAGTTAGTATTTGCTTCCAGAAGGGTTTTCGATTTTTTAATTACGATTTTTACATCCTGATTTTTCGAGAAGATGATATAACTTGTTTTTGAGTCTCTCCATGTCAAGTAGCTTAGTAATTGAGCAATGCCTTCAGTGAAGTATGCGTCTCCTCTCCAAATTTTGCATTCTGCGATAAAAATGTTCTTGTCCTGATATTTAATTAGAATGTCCGTCTTACCTTCTTTGTTGAAAGCCTCTGCCGAAGCCATACCCCTATAAACTGAGTTCAATGCCATTAAGATTGTATCTCTTAGCGATTCTTCGTCTAATTCCCTTAGTCTTTCCGAGGATCGTTCTAAGTTGATGCCCAAGCTGTTAACTAGTTGGATGATTTCATTGTACGTTTCTATTTCGAGAGACGGTTCTATTTCTTTTTCTTTATCCTCTTTAAGTATTTTCAAATCTAGCTTTTTTTCGGGTTTTACAAATCCTCTTAGCGGTGCAGTTTCTTTTTTAACACCTAATTGCCCCAGAATCGCATCATCAAGCGATAACTTCTTTCTCCTTGCCGATAATCCGTTATCAATAATGGAGTCGATTGAGCTATTGAAGGAGTTAATATTATTATTAAGCCAACCAGCATACGTCTTGATAAGCTCAGTTTCTCGATTAATCTTCTTTTCTATTTGCTCCGGTGTATCCACATCGCTAAAGAAATCAACTGTGAAAATTAGCTCATCATCGCTGATTTCAGCTTTTGGCAATACTGTCGTGAAAGTCGAGGGGTGTATCTTGAACAGCTCTTCATCGCATGAAAAAGGCAAGTGCACTTCAATTCTTCTACCCTTTTTGTATATAGGCCCCTTGTTTTCATCTCTGAAAAGATAAGCTGCAAAGCGTCGGTCATTACTTATGTTTATCTGAACTTCTCCTTTATCAACTCTGTATGGCTCTGCAAACTCGATCAGTCGTATTGTATGCTTTGCCTTGAGTATTATTTTCAAAGAATCATTACTGCTTTCTAATTCGGTCTTCGAGAGCGTGTCTATCTCTTCCTTGAGCGCTTTTGCCTTTTCCTCGAAATACTGAAATCCATCCTTACTCCTGAAAAGGTATTCCATACAGAGCACTTGTTTATTAAATATTGATTGAATTGTATAAATCTTGCAGTCATAGAATTTCGAGCGAGTCAGTTGATAACTTTCGATTTTTCAACGTACCATCTTCTTTGCCAAAATATATCAAAAGGTGAACGGATAACTTTAAGTAATTTGCCAAACAATAATAAAAGGTGAACAGCAATGCCAGAGTATTTGCAAGAGTTTAGCGACAGATTGAGACCTTTCAAGGGAAGTTTGGTTAGAGTCAGCTCTGTGAAGGAAATCGAACCAAAAGCCAAAGAATACTTGAACAAAGCATCAAAAGAAGGCGTAGTTGAAAGAATTAAGTGGGGCTGGTATTGGGTTCCAACTGAGGTTAAAAGCGTTTGGGATTTTTTGGCGAAAGACAAGAACTTCAAAGTAGTCTCTGCACAGACTGCTGCCTCGTTCTGGAACAATGATTTCGTTCACAGGGACATTTACGTTTTAAAGGTCAAGAACAAGTCATATGGAAAAGCATTGAAAACGTTCGCAAAGAAAAAAGGATGGAACATCGAGGTCGAATACTCAAAAGACCCGTCCAAAATAAAGTATAGAAAAGTCGGAAACTTGTTAGTCGAGGATATAGAGGAAAACGTGATCGCTTGCTTGCAGAAATGGGCTTTCGCAGATGCGTTCGCAACATTGTATGAGAACAGAAACAAAATCGATTTGAACAGATTATACAAAGAGGCATATTGGAAAAGGATTTCGAAAACGAATGTCCGTGCTAAACAAGCCTTGGAATATGGTTTCCATCAGTTAGAGAAAATGGGCGGAGCGAAATTTCCGCACAGAGAAACGAAGTTGGAAGATGATTTTGTGAGAAGAGAAATTGATGAAGCAATAGAGAAGGTTGTTGAACTTGGTTAAGCATTCCGAAATCATGAATTTGAGAGAAGAAGAGATCAGCAGAATAATCGAACAGTTGTCCAAGCGGACAGACAGATTTGAAAATCCCAAGATCGTTTTGATTGGTGGTTATGCTCTTCGAGCGTTCACAACACTCTCGCGATACACAAGGGATTGTGACTTTGTTTTAAAGAAATCTGACGGCTGGAATCTGGACAAAATACGCAAGTTGTTGCCCAAGGATCTAACGACAGAAGCCTTTGAGAAAAAGGATAGCTACGGTTTTCTGCGGTGCGTCAAACTGCTAAAGGAGGGCGCCAAGATTTCACTTGATTTCATGGAAGGCGAAGTAAGAGGAAGAACAGATGAACAAATATTCTTCATCACAGAAAAGTTCTTGCAGAAAGCCAGAAAAGTAGAGATTTCTATTGCAGGAAAAATGACAGAGGTCTATGTTCCGGACTACACTGACTATTTAGTCTTGAAATTCATGTCTGCCAGACCGAGCGACATCAGAGACATAGCCACATTAATATGGAAAAACGGCATCCCAGACAATCTGAAGGAAGAAGCAAAAAAGAAACTAGCCCATCCAGAGATAATAAAGAAGAACCTGAAACTCATTCAAAAAGATATTTCCGATAAACGGTTCTTAGATTCATGGAAAGGAACGTTCGTCACCACCGAATTCACAGAAAAGACAAAAGAAGAGGTTCTGAAAAAGCTGAAGAAATTATCACAGCTTGAGTGATACATCAGCTTTAAATTTTCATGATGCCAATAACATAATACGGATGCAAAATTCCGAAAAATCCGATAACTTTTGGGATTAGTAATTGTGCTGGTTCTCCTGCCGTCGGCGTATCGGCACAATTGCACATCCCTAACTGACAAAAAGGATGAAGGGTAATGTGGTTGTGTGAGGAATAAAATTGAGGTTCACAATTATGAGAGAAGGCTTGAAGGAGTCCTTAGTAGAATTGACGAGTCCTCTATAGATAGAAAATCCAAATCTCTAATTCTTGATTTCTATAATGACTGCTTGTCTCGTGGTCTGAGCAAGGCCAGGATAGTAAAATACCTTGATACCTTAGAGAGGATCGCCAGAATCCTTAAAAAACCCTTCAAAGAAGCCACGAAAGATGACATCACTCGTTTAGTAAGAGAAATCGAAGAAAGGGATTATTCAGACTGGACGAAACATGACTACAAAATCATCCTGAAAATATTCTACAGATGGCTCAAGAAAACGGAGGAGTATCCGGAAGAAGTAAAATGGATAAAGCCGAGAGTCAAGAAAGGCAAGTTGCTTCCTGAGGAAATCCTCACAGAAGACGAAGTGAAAAAACTGACGGAATCTGCCACAAATCTGAGAGACAAAGCCTTCATTCTTGTTCTCTATGAGTCTGGTTGCAGAATTGGTGAGATTCTTTCACTTAGAATTCACAATGTGCAGTTTGATAATTATGGGGCTGTATTGATAGTCTCTGGGAAAACAGGAGATCGGAGAGTAAGAATTATTGCTTCGGCTCCAAAACTGGCTGCTTGGATAGAGAATCATCCCTTCAGAGAAAACGCTGACGCACCATTATGGATCAACTTGAGCATGAATAACAGAAACAATGTTTTTAGTTACGCAGCATCAAAATCGATGTTAAAAGATGTAGCCAAAAGAGCCAGAATAAAAAAGAGAATCTATCCTCATCTTTTCAGGCATTCCAGAGCAACATTCCTTGCAAACTTTTTGACAGAAGCGCAGCTTAAGCAGCATTTCGGATGGGTTCAAGCATCGGAGATGGCGTCAACATACGTTCATTTATCGGGTAGAGATGTTGACAGCACATTGCTGAAACTCCAAGGCATGAATGTTGAAAATAATGCAAAGGAGACTGTGCTGAAGACAGTCTTGTGTCCAAGGTGTAATGAAAAAAACTCTCCGACATCAAAGTTCTGCATGCGTTGCGGTTCGCCTATGGATCTGAAAAGTGCATTGAAAGCAGATGAATTGCGAGCGAAAGCAGATAAGCTCATGTCAATTCTCATTCAAGATCCGGAAGTTTTAGAAAAGCTTCTCTCAAAACTTGAAGATACTCAAATGAATCGCGTCCAATCGAACCAATCGAGTTGATTACCAATATTTAAATTATCACCAAACAATAAATTATCATAACAAACTAGCTGGTGACGAGTGATGACGCAGACTGCGCAAGATTATGACGAGAATGATGTCATTCAGTTTCTGAAGGAAGAACTCAACAGAATTATCACCCAATATCCGTTGCAACTCGAAGGAAGCGTTCTAAGTGAAGCCCAAGCCTTCGAGATTTGGTTTCTGCATCAAGAAATGGGAATAGACTATGAGGAAGCACAGAAGCACATTTTGGATGGAACTAACGACTGTGGTGTTGATTTCATTTGGATAGATGATAATAATCGTGAGGTCGTTGTCGGTCAAGCGGAATATGAACCATCCTGGACAAGAGACCTAGCAAGTCTAAGTAAGGCGGCTTCAACATTCAAAGACTTCAATAACTTTCTTTCAACCTCCAAACTCCCTGAAAAGTTACATGAATGCGCTAAGACAATGTGGAGAATTGCCAAACAGAAATCCACCCAGTACAAGATACGATACGTGTATCTCACACCAAAGTACTTCACAGCCAAACAAGAAGAAAAAATCAGAACAACTACAGGTCTCGTTGATTATGACTTTGTCACGCACGACATTCTAGTGGAGCGGGGAGTTGAATTTCTCGACGGTCAAACTGGAATGTGCAACTTTAATTTGAAAACCGGCAATTTGCTGAGAATTCCATTCGATTCTGGAGTTGTCTACATCGCCAATGTCAAAGTCAGGGATATATATGATATAGTTGAGAAACACAAAAATTTGAGACGACTAAGAGCACTGTTTGCTTCCAATGTCAGAACCTATTTGAACACGAAGAAGAGGAACAAGGAAATTGCAGAGGCCATGAAGAATACGTTGAAAATGGCACCACAGGAATTCCTCCTTTGCAATAATGGCATTACCATTATATGTAATCATGCAGAGCGAAATGGAAATTCCTTGGAATTAGAAAGGGCATCTATCACGAATGGATGTCAGACTGCCATGAACATTCACTCCTTTTTTGAGGACAACCAGGATGCCAACCCAGATGCTGAGGTCTTAATCACAGTAATAGAAATACCAAAAAACGTGACAAGACTAGCGGGAGATGTGGCGAGATCGAGAAACAACCAAAATCCGGTTGACTATAGAGATCTCATGTCAAACAATTTCCGACTCGTCTGCTTACACCATAGGCTGCTCGCAGACAGAGTTGCTGGTTCTGAAAGAAGATATTACCTACTTCGAAAAGCTGGCGAAAAGCAGACGTTGTTGAAAGAGCAACCCGAATCGCGGGGAAAATATATATGGATAGACTCCGCTGACTTGGCACAATGTATTGCAGCAGTGATTAGACAAAACCCCTACCTAAGTCAGCAAGGAACTTCAGACTTGTTTGGCAAAAGCTTCAACAATATATTTCCAGATGTAAACGATCCGACTCATTCTAGATGCAAATATAGCTGGTGGCTTGCTGAACTAATATGGTATTCTTACGGAAACAAATCCAGATGGAAAGGTGTGAATGATGATCAAATTTACTTTGAGAAAGACTTCAAGAACCCTGCAAGATGGGTAGTGGCTGCGTTGATTGATAGAAAACTGAGAGAACGCTATCAGTTTAGCGAGCATATTGAGCAGAGATTTGTCGCAAAAGCAGAAAAATGGGGAACAAATCGCAGACTGGCTGAATCGCAGGAGTTTGAGGAACTAGCCTTCACGATGATTGATGAAGCATACCGTCTACTTCATGCAGTAAGTCGTACACTACTCGGGAAGAAATTGCCTAAGGCAGACAATCCATACTCGAATTATGAGGATCTTCTGAAGGGACCTTCAACATATGAAGTCATACTTTTGGAATTACGCAAGGGCAAGATGAAAACATACCAAAATCGATTGTTCGCATCGATGAAAAAACTCGTGGAATACCTCAAAGTCAATTAAAACAAGTGCATTATCTCGGATTTGATTTTGCTCTCAATTCTCGCCGTTTTTGATAATTTGCACGAAGTGCTCTGAACCATAACGGCATTTTAGATAGAGTCTCCTCATCTACTTCTTCAGTGAGGATACTTGTTATATTCTCATCCATGTTTCAAACTCTCCTTAGAAGAAATTTCAATTACTTCGTAGAACCTGCCTTTCTTATCGCCTATAGACTTGATCAAACCCTTTCTGCACAGATCCTGCATGTAATTTCTGAAGGACCTTTCACTTTTTGGGTATTGGGATTTTTCACGATAGAGACGATAAAGTTCTCCGCTTGGAAGTCTCTTTCTTTGTTCAAGAATGTGCAAGATTTCTGAACTCTCCATGTTAGGGATTTTGTTTGGAAGCACATCACAAAAATCTATTTGCTCGATTGCTGTGATATTTCCATGATTCACTTCAACGCTTCTCAGCATATTCAATGCGAAAGTTAGATTGCCGTCGCTTTTCTCCACGATTTTCCGAAACTTTTCATCGCTTACCTTGAGGTTGGTCACTTCTCTCAGTACTTCAGTAACTTCTTCATCAGTGAGTTTTTCCATTTTCACAGTGTTTACGAATCTAGACCTTTGAGTCATGCTCATCATTCTGTAGCTCTCTGGGGAATCTGCGACAAGACACACGCAGAAATCAAGACCGAGGAGAACGTTCAAGATATCATTGTTTTTCAGATTTTCGAAATGATCAAGAAAGACAAACAGTCTAGCTTTCCTTGTCCTTTCCCTCAATCTTTTAGTCAAATCGTAATTGCTCTTGCTTGCTATCACGCTTCCCAAAAAAAGAAGAATTTCTCTCAAAACAGCATTTGCAGTCTGATAAAGTGAGCAATCAACATACACGGCTTGTCCGAAACTATTGTTTATTTCATCGACAACAGATTTGATTAGTGTAGTTTTCCCAATTCCAGGCGAACCATAAACTGCTGTGTTAATAGAGTTTTTCAGATAATCAAGAATCAAAGCTCTCTCTTGGTCTCTCTGGTCGATAAGAATCTCTGACATGTTTCAGAAATAGTTCTTTATTAAGAAGAGCTTTACGAGTGAGTAGTTGTTCCGTTTGTTCCGTTATTTCTATATCAATCCTTAGTTTTTATTTGCACGCTACAAGATAGTAAGTGGAAAATCTCTCTAACGCACAGAGAAAATAACATTAAATCTTAATACTATATAATTATTGTAAGCAAGTGGTTTCATGTTAGATATCAAGACTTTAGAGAATTGGCTTTGGGAGGCAGCCTGCAAGATAAGGGGCCCAGTTGATGCTCCGAAATACAAAGACTTCATACTTCCATTGATTTTCCTGAAGAGACTTTCGGATGTTTTTGATGAAGAAATAGAAAAACTCGCAAAAGAATATGGCGACAAAAAAACAGTAGACGAATTGGTTGAAGAAGATCATTCAATTGTTTGGTTCTATATCCCTAAGAAAGCAAGATGGTCTGAAATAATTAAGCAGAGCACTAAACTAGGCGAGTATCTGACCGATGCAGTCAGAGCAATCGCAAGAGAAAATCCCAAATTACAAGGAGTCATAGACATCAAGGATTACAATGAAACTGCTGCGGGCCAGAGAACAATAAGTGATGATAGCCTCAAAGCACTGATAGATGTTTTGAACAAACATAAGATCGGTTTGGCTGATGCTGAACCTGATATTTTGGGAAGAGCTTATGAATATCTATTGAGAAAATTCGCAGAAGGCTCTGGTCAGTCAGCAGGAGAATTCTACACTCCCAAAGAAGTTGCTTTTCTGATGGCGAACATAATAGATCCGAAAGAGGGTGATGAAGTCTATGATCCATGTCTTGGTTCTGGTGGACTGATCATTAAGACATTCTTGAGGTTCAAAGAGAAATTCGGAGAGAACACAAAAGTAAAGCCATTGCAATTCTACGGTCAAGAAATTCTTCACGGTACTTACGCAATGGCGAAGATGAATGTTTTCATCAACAAAATGGAAGCAAACATTGCTCTTGGAGATACTATGAACAGACCCGGTTTCCTAACAAAGGAAGGCGCACTAAAGAGTTTTGATATCGTTGTTGCGAATCCTATGTGGAATCAAGATACTTTTACACAAGCCACTTATGAGAATGACGCTTACAACAGATTTACTTACGGATATCCTCCGAATAGCTCCGCTGATTGGGGCTGGATTCAGCACATGTTCAAGTCTCTAAATGATAAGGGAAGAATGGCTATTGTTTTAGATACGGGATCAGTTTCTCGTGGTTCTGGTAACGAAGGATCAAATCGCGAGAGAGACATAAGAAAAATGTTTGTTGAGAAAGATTTTATTGAAGCAGTAATCTTGTTACCAGAAAACTTGTTTTACAATACAACATCAGCAGGAATAATTATGGTCATTAACAAAGAGAAGAAACGCAAGAATGAAATTCTCTTGATTAATGCCTCAAAATTGTTTGAAAAAGGCAGACCAAAGAACTTCCTGCCGGATGCCTCTATTCAGAAAATTTCTGAAGTGTATCACAATTGGAAAGAAGAAAAAGGACTGAGCAAAATTGTTCCAAAGGAAGAGATCATAAAGAATGACTTCAACTTGAGCCCCTCGCGCTATGTCTCGACTGATGGCGAAGAGAATGTTCTTCCTCTAGATGAAGCCGTTGTTCTTTTGAAAGAGGCAAGGGAAGAACAAGCAAAATCAGATGAAGAACTGAAAAACGTCCTTGAAAAACTAGGATTTGATGCGGAATGACAACACAACTTATGCAAGAAGTGGATGAATATAAAGAGAGTGAATTAGGTTTATTGCCTAAAGACTGGAGAGTTGTCAAGTTAGAAGAGATTGCTGATATTCTTGATAAAAAAAGAGTACCGTTGAGCGAAGATGTCAGAGCTAAAAGGCAAGGGATTTATCCTTATTGTGGAGCAAATGGAATCATAGATTCAATAGATGATTATATTTTTGATGGAGAATTCGTTTTACTCGCAGAAGATGGAGGATATTGGGGAGCATATGAGAATTCAGCATATATTATGAATGGCAAATTTTGGGTAAATAATCATGCACACATTATTAAGGCGATAGAAGGAAAGACAACTAACAAATACTTGATGTATTTCTTAGTTTATACGAACCTTTCTCCACTTATTGGAGGAGACCCAAGAGGTAAACTAACCCAAAATATAATGAAATCTATTTTAGTATCTCTTCCGCCCCTCCCTGAACAAAAAAACATCGCTTACATTCTTTCAACAATTGAGCAAGCACGCGACAAAACAGACACTGTGATAAACTCATTGAAAGAACTGAAAAAATCATTGATGAAGCATCTATTCACTTATGGAGCAGTAAGTCTTGAAGACGCTGAGAAAGTTAAGTTGAAGGAAACTGAAATTGGAATGATACCTGAAGGGTGGAAAGTAAAGGAATTGAAGGAAATTGCGACACTCCAGAGGGGGAAAGACTTACCGAAACAAGAATGGAAGAAAGGTACTGTTCCAATTGTAGGGTCAAGCGGAAAAATGGGCTATCACGAAGAGGCAGTTTGTAAGGGACCGGGTGTTATTACTGGAAGAAGCGGATCGATAGGAAAAGTCACTTATGTTGAGGAAGATTATTGGCCGCACAACACAGCTTTATATGTAAAAGATTTTCATGATAACGATACCAAGTTTGTCTATTATCTAATACAGACATTGGATTTCGAAAAATATGCAACAGGAGTAAGCGTACCCACACTAAATAGAAATTTCATCCATATGGCAAAAAAGGCTGTGCCTTCTCTATCAGAGCAACAGGAAATTGCCTTTATCCTTTCCACAATAGACTCAAGCATCAATTGTGAAGAAAATAGAAAGCGTGCACTTGATGAGTTGTTCAAGTCGATGCTTCATAATCTCATGTCGGCTAAAATACGAGTCAAAGATTTGGTGATTGAAAATGTCAAAACTGGGAACTGAAAGATCATCCGTGCAGAACGTGCTTATCCAGTATGCTTGCGAAGTTGGTTGGGAATATGTGAAACCTGAAGATGCCGAAAGACTGCGAGGTGGACGAACAGGCCTCATCTTCAGAGAAGTTTTTTCAGACCGACTTGCACGAATGAATGACTTTATCGATTCCGTCATGATTGAAGATAAGATAAAAGAGATAGAGCGACTTCCAGCAAGAAAAGAAGGCAATCTGCAAGCATGGGAATATCTGAAGGGATTGAAAACAGTCTTCCTCCAAAGCGAAAACAGAGAGAGAAACGTGAAAATCATTGATGAAAGCGCAAAGAACAACGTATACCAAGTAACCGACGAATTCAGTTACACAAATGGAATTAAGACAAACCGTTATGATGTTGTGTTCTTAATCAACGGCGTTCCAGTCTTCTTCGTTGAATCAAAAGCAGTCGCAAAGTTTCTGAACAGAGACGTAGACAGAGAATCAATTATTGCAGAAGCGTTAGACCAGATAAGAAGATACCACAATGAAACTCCTGAAGCAATGACACTGTTCCAGGTGTTCACAGCAACAAACATAATCAATTTTCTTTACGCCGCCACATGGAATCTGGAAGCAAAATCCATTTTCAATTGGAGAACCGAATCAAAGGCAAAAACATTCGAAGAGCTTGTGAAGAGTTTCTTTGATAGACAACGGCTGACCGACATGCTTCTCAACTTCATCATGTTCACCAGACAGGATGACGAACTCATAAAGGTCATTTTAAGACCTCATCAGATGCGAGCGGTAGACAAGATAGTTGACAGAGCAGCAAGCAAAAAGAAGAGAGCACTTATCTGGCATACCCAAGGAAGTGGAAAAACTTACACAATGATAGTTGCTGCCCAGAGAATTATGGAAAATCCATACTTCCAGAATCCCACAATAATAATGCTTGTTGACAGAAACGAACTAGAAGCCCAATTATTCGCAAACTTGACCGCCGTCGGTGTGGAACACATCCAAGTCGCGCAGAGGAAAACTCACCTACAAGAACTTCTTCAAAGAGATACACGCGGCCTAATTGTCTCAACCATCCACAAATTCGAAGGCATGCCTGAAAAAATCAACGAAAGAAAGAACATTTTCGTACTCATTGACGAAGCACACAGAACAACAGGCGGAGACTTGGGTAACTTTCTCATGGGAGCTTTGCCCAATGCAGCATACATAGGTTTCACAGGAACGCCAATAGACAAGACAGCACATGGAAAGGGAACTTTCAAAGTTTTCGGTATTGATGATCCTCCTCACGGCTACCTTGACAAGTATGGGATAGCAGAATCAATTGAAGATGGAACGACGGTGAGACTTCACTACACATTAGCTCCCAACGAATTGAAACCAGACAGACAAGTGCTAGAGAAAGAATTTCTTAACCTTGCAGAAGCTCAAGGAATAAGCGACATTGAGACGTTGAACAGAGTCCTGGACAAAGCAGTGACATTAAAGAACATGCTCAAAAACAAAGAGAGGATGCAGAACGTTGCTGCTTTTGTCGTGAAACACTTCAAAGATTATGTTGAGCCAATGGGATACAAGGCTTTCCTCGTAGCGGTTGACAGGGAAGCATGCGCGCTTTATAAAAAGGAATTGGACAAGCTCCTGCCAAAAGATTATTCAGAAGTCATTTACAGTCCGTTTCATGGAGATGAAGAGCCATTAAAGGAATATCATCTAAGCGAAGAACAGGAAAAGAGAATAAGAAAAGCATTCAGACAACCTGACAAGAATCCCAAGATTCTTATTGTGACCGAGAAACTTCTCACAGGTTTCGACGCACCTATACTTTATTGCATGTATTTGGACAAGCCAATGCGAGATCACGTTCTTCTGCAAGCAATAGCTAGAGTCAACAGACCATACGAGGACACTGAGGGAAGAAAGAAAACTTCTGGTTTTGTTCTTGATTTTGTCGGAATATTCGACAACCTTGAAAAAGCTCTTTCATTCGACTCGACAGACATCTCTGGAATTGTAAAAGACATCGAGATTTTGAAGCAGAGATTCTCGGAAATGATTAAGATAGCTAGAACCAATTATCTAACGCTGATAAAAGGAAAGACAAAAGACAAGGCAGTTGAAGCTGTTCTAGATCACTTCAGGAATGACAAAGCACGGCAGGAGTTCTATGAATTCTTCAAAGAAATCTCTGCAATATACGAAATACTATCACCAGATTCTTTTCTGAGACCATTCATCGATGATTTTGATACCTTAGCAAGGATGTTCAAAATAGTGTTGGAAGCATACGAGCCAGGAGTTATTATTGACAGAGAATTCACAAGAAAAACTGCCAAGCTTGTTCAAGAGAAAACCAAAAGCGAACAGATTAAGTCTACTCTTGATGTTTACGAGATAAATGAAAAAACATTAAGAAAACTGGAAGATGAAACCGCTTCGGACACTGAAAAAGTCTTCAACCTTCTAAGAAGCTTGGACATAACCATTGAGAGAGGAATGGGAGCAAGCCCATACCTTCAATCAATAGGCGAGAAGGCTGAAATAATCTCACTCCTTTACAAGCAGAGACAAATAGACACCAAAGACGCCTTGGAAAGAATAAAGACACTGATCGATGACATCAATGAAGCTAGAAAAGAGCAAGCTCAAAAGAACATGCCAGCAGACATATTCTCGATTTACTGGATATTGAAGAATGAGGAGATAGAAAATGCTGAAGAAACCGCCACTAGCATGAGAAAGATATTTGAACAATATCCGTATTGGAGCACAAGCGAAGAATATGAAAGAAAACTCAAACAAGAAATTCTGAAGGTCTTTACAAAGGCCAAGATGAGCGCTAAGAGATCAGTAGAACTCACAAACAAGATACTTACAATACTAAAAGGTGCAAAAGAATGATTCCGGTACCAGATTTCAAAAAAGAAGTTTTGCATTTGGCCGAAGAGATTCTTGTTAGCCCCAAGGAAATACACGTAAGACCCATGAGCAGAAAGTGGGCAAGCTGCTCAAGCAGAGGAAGGCTTACTTTTTCATATGCTCTTCTGAATGAACCAGTCGAGGTTAGAACAAAGGCAATAGTACACGAACTTCTTCATATGAAGTATCCCAACCATGGTAAGATGTTCAAGACCTTGTTCATATCCTACTTAGGCAAGAAGGGAATCAAATGTTCCATTAAGGATGCTGCTAATGGTATTTGATGAAATTCCAGAATACAGCACAAGAATAACCGAAGAAATTGAGTGCCCATTCTGCAAAGCAAAAATAAAAGTGTTGTACAAACCCTCTATGTTACGATTTCATGTTTCTAGAGTCTCTGCCAAAACAGCTAGAGTTCCTTATAGAACCGAAGAAAAACGTGAGATTCTCGTTGACAAGTGCCCTAATTGTGGAAAGAGCAAAAAAGAAATAGAGAAGCGACTAAAAGAAGGTAAACAACCCACCAACGAAGAGATAATTAGAAGGATGAAAGAAGCTGGCTTAGATCCTCAAAAGTTGAAATGAAAATTCGGTGATTGTATGTTCGAAGAAATAATCACTAGATTTCAACAAAGAAAAATCAGACTGCAAATTGACCCCTTACTCCGAAATCAAATTGTAGCAAGATATAGAAATTCACCTATTGAACTGAGTTTTAGCTTGTTTGATTTTGCCTATGCCATTGGAACTTGCAGAAGTGTGGCTCCAACAAAAGCGAACAAATTCTCCCTTGCATTAGATTTTCTCAAGATTCTTCTTCAGAATAACGCGAATGAACTGAGGATACTGATCAACGATAATGAAAGCACCGAGCAGAAGCAGGATATTTCCAAGTATGCCGGTGAAGGACTATCTCTAATAATAGCCGAGAGATTGTACAATCTTAGAAGATCCACTATCGCAAGGATTAGGAGAAGGGGAAATGAGTCCAAACCTGACTTCATGGGATTTAACCCACCCTTGAAAGTTGTCTGGGAAGCCAAAGGTTCAACAGACGTAATAGGACAAGATGAAATCAATCATGCAAAGAATCAAAAAGTAAATGAACCAGCCGACATAGCTTTTGCTTCCCTTGCCGCCTTGAAATCAGAAAGCATAACCGAGGTTTTAGTCGAAGACCCGCCCACACTGCCTTTAGAAGAAGATGTCTTGAAACAACAACTTTCAAGAGTTATGCACTACGTGAACATATTCAACTTCATAGGTCAGACAGAACTGAGCAGATATTTCAGCCTCCTGAGGAAAAGATTGGAGAGAGATAGAAGATTCCCTGAATATAATGAAAAGGAACGGCTTTTTGAAAAGATAAGAGACAAGTCCATAAGATTAGCAATTAAAGAATGGAATTACTTGGGCAATATTGAACGAATTGGAGATTCTGCTTTCTTGTACATAGGTTTTGATGAAAGATTACTTTCTGTACAAGGTTTCTTGAATTTCATGGATTATGATGAAGATTTCACGTTTAAACAAGAAAAGAACACTTTTGCAGTAACTAGAGATGGGATATGCTACGGTTATATTAGTGATTTGACCGAGCTTCGTAATTTAGGTTTCATGAGAGAAATAGACGTCCAGAAGATTCCGTATTATAGAGACAATTTATCAATTCGTGATTTGGATTACATGCTTCATTTTCAATTAGTTGAGCACATAAAGTACTTTTTTACGCGTGAAGGATTTGAAGTTAGGAAAGAAGTTCTTGAAGACAACAAAAGGTATGACTTGATAGCCATTAAAGAAGGAAAAAAGTATATCGTTGAAATCAAGAAAGATGTGATCATTAAATCATTTGAACATATCAAAAATTATCAAAATGCCGATGCTGCCTTACTTATTACAACAATGAACATCTCAGACGAAGACATCCGTTACGCTAGAGGCCTGAATATTATCATCATAGACAGGAGGTACCTTAAGGCGGTCATTAGAAACCAAGCAAGCATATCTGATTTGCTAAGAAAACCAATGACCTAGGAGCTTTTCGATTCTTGGTGATCCGCGCAAGTTACTTTTACTTATTTTGCTTGTCGTAGATCCACTTCTTCAATTTCGCAAGCTCCCTCTGTTCCGTCTCTGTAATTCTATCTGTATAAACTCCTATTCCCTTTGCCTGCTCCCCGTAATATTTCGAAAATAAATAAGAATAAATGTTAGTCATTTCCGTGGACAATGGTGTGGCTAGACTTGCAGTGTGAAGATAAACCATTGCTTCATAGTCAGTGGCAGTTTCCATCAGAGGGTTTGCTAGTCTCTCAATCTGAATACGATTTTTCATCTCATCTGTCACAACATCTTCCCATCCCGTGTACGCTATAATCGGAGCGAAAACTCGTTTGACTCCCTTTTCCAATTTATCAACCAATAACTCACCTGAAATTTACGTTAACAAGAAAATCGGTCGGTAAGGTGATGAAACTTATTGATGTGCAAGATTCCGTTAATACCGATAAATCAACGTCAGGAGAGATTCAAATAGCATTCATTACTTTTCATACTTGGATAATTCTCTGTACAGTTTTCAATCTCTCCTCAGCCATCTTCACATACTCAGGTTTAATGTCACATCCCAAAAATCTTCTGCCTAACTTTTTCGCTACCACAGCAGTGGTTCCGCTTCCGATGAAAGGATCAAATACAACATCTCCAGGTCTGGATGAAGAAAGGATTGGCTTGATGCAAAGTGTTTCGGGATAAACTGCAAAATGGGCACCTTTAAATGGTCTAGTGCAGACGCTCCAGAAATCTCCAGGATTCTTCCCTTTAGGATAATAGTTGTGTGAGAATCTATCATATTTTTGCCGCGAAGACCTTGCCCTCGGGCTGCCGAAGGACTCAGCATTCAATGAAAACTTGCCTTCGTATACGTCTCCAGGGTTCTTTCCAAGAGGATGACTGCTTCCTAGTGTAGAGCCTTCAATGCCATGCCCAGGATTTCCACCGCTCCCCTTTCTCTTGAAAAAATCAATCAGCCTAGATGCACGTTCAGTGAGAAATACATCTCCTGGATTTTTTCCCAAGGGATTATAACCTACGCCATTGAATCCAAATTGTGCATTTTCTAATTTACATTTTCCTGATTTGTGTTCTACTCTTCTTAGCAAACTTCTTTTGTCTTTTTCAGCACATTTGTGTGGCTCTCGTATCGCATCAAGATTGTAATAATACTTCTTGCTTTTGACGAAGTGAAAGACATGCTCATGAGTGTTAGTCAATCTATCTTTCACTGAGGCAGGCATACCATTCGGCTTATGCCAGATTATGTCATTTCGCAGTATCCATTTATCATCAATGAGAGAAAGAGCTACGCGCCAAGGTATCCCAAGGAGACATTTTGCCGGTATCGTTTTGTCCTTATGTCCTTCATACTTCTTTAGACCGTCTATCCTGCTAAGAGAGTGCCATTTATCATACTGTCCTCCAGCACCACCACTTGATGAATAAGTGTCACCTAAATTCAGATAGAAGCTGCCATCATTCTTCAACACGCGCTTAAGTTCATGAAACACTTCAACCAGTTTCTTGATATAATCTCGAAAATCAGGCTCCAAGCCGATTTGACCTTCAACACCATAATCACGCAACCCCCAATAAGGCGGAGAGGTCATCACCATGTTGACACTTTCATCTGGCAACTTCTCGATGAACTCAAAGCAGTCCATACAATATATCCTATCAAACTCGATGACATCTTCGATAAACTCACCTTTCTCTACAGCATTACCTCTGTGAATTGAGAGTGTAACAAAATGAGGTTTATTGATGCATCAGATTCTGTTAATGCCATTATGCAGAAATCGAAACGGAATTTATGGCACTGTCATTCATCGGCAAGACTGTTCTTTAACATGAAATAATAACTTGCATGTCGGAATACTATATCACTGAAAAGAATCAAGATACTCCGAGAAGCGCCTACGAATCCCTCAAGAACTATTCTGATGCAAAAGTGAAGGCTGATCTATATCTGAAGAGGCTATCCGGCGAAGCAGAAGTCTTGTTCTCTCATTTCATAAAATATGCGAAAAAAGAAAACACTATCCAGCCACGCAGGTTCTCTGAGCTAATAGAAAATTTCTACTATGAAGTCCTGAACATGGAATGCAATGGTAAGGACAAAGTTATCAGAGCATCACTCACAAGAAGGTTCAAGAAATTGATGAAGAAGCATATAGCTGACGATCCCAAATATCAAGTGAAGCTAGATGAATTCTTCCTTTGAGAATTCTATGACGATTTGAATTCTACTTGTCCTCCTTCGCGAGTTCTGTCACAACACAAGAATTAGATGGTTTGTCCCGTTGAAAAATTAAAGTGCTTTTGCCTCTTATTGCTGTGACGTATTCTAACACTAACTCATCCACAAGATGTTCTGCCTCTTCCTCGCTTCGTGTTTTGAAGTGTGCGCATTCGTGCAAGAAAATGCAGACAACGTTTGATCTAAATTCTTGTTCATCGCACATTGTTTCAAGTTCGTGAATTTTGGTTAGGTTCATTGCGATATCATAATGGCTTTGCGGATCAGCATATTTACATGCAAAGCGGCCAGTACTGAGATTTTCCATTGTACATCTAACAGCTCTTGGAAGGCTCCACGTTCTCGATGCATAGGAAAGCACAGGCTTACAATATTTTAGAATATCCAGAATCTTTTGACCTAAAGCCTCGCCTTCAATGATAAAAAAAGAAAAGGTCGTTGTGGGAGTTCTGATTTGGCGCTTAATTTTCACTCTTATCTTCTTCCATCGATGAATAGGTATTCTAGAGCATGGCTCACGTTTTTTAAAAACCTTTGCTCAGTAAACGGCATTCCGTTCATCGATAAGCATCATATCTTCCGTTCGCTGTCTCTTGATATGGAATTTAGGTTTATTAGCGCTGACTGTGGACATGCCATCACTTTGCAGAATCTTGGCGGAAAATGTATGAGGTGCGGAAAGCTTTGCTGCAATCAATGTTTGACTTTGCTAAACAATGAAATGCTCTGTCCTACATGTTTTGTTAGTAGGTTGAAAGAGTGATTGAATGTTGGTTTGTTGCGAATCTTGCGGATCAATAATACAGAACAGTGAAGTAAGAGGCAACTGTAGAGTTTGTGGAAAGAAGACTTGTGTTGTATGCATGAGAACGTGTGATGAATGCCTTCAGATAGTCTGTCAGAACTGTATAAGCAGCAGAGAACTCTGGAGAGACGACAACCACTATTTCAGAAAAGTTTGTAGAAAATGCAGCAGGTGATTTTATCGGATATGTTGTTTGTTTTAATTGCGGGAGAATTTCGCCAGAAAGAGAGTTTTGCATTTATTGTCACATGCCTTTGTCAATACCTCCCCCGCAAACCAATGAAGGCACACCACTCGGTTCAATGGAAAACGGACAACTCTTCCGTCTTCCTCTGAAGTATTTTGGTTTCCATTTTGCATTTTATGGCGTCACCGGGACTGGAAAAACCAGGGCAGCCATGAACCTTGCAATAAAAGCAGATAATGAAGGGCTAAACCTTAGAATAATAGATATAGAAGGCGAATGGAAGAACATCATTCCCCAACTGAAGAAAGACACAATTTATTATGACATCAACAAAAACCTTAAGGTAAATCCGTTCGACCTTCAAGACCCAGGCTTAACAAAACTACTTCTTAGGGAGACAATTTTCAAAGGAATAGAACTTGAGTATAGAGACCTCAGCCCTCAAATGAACTTCATGCTTGACAAATGTGTTCTGATAAGCAAGAGCATTCCCAAGCTCATAGAGAACGTTATCTCACACAAACCAGAGACAGAATTCCCTTTACGAAACCTTGACCTGACAAGGACAGCGCTCTTAACAAGACTGAACCCCTACAAGGATAATCCCGTTTTGCGAAGCATCTTCTATGTAAGCAAATCGAGCATCGACATGAGTTCAATCAAAGACAAGAACCTCATTATTGATTTACACGGTCTGGACATGAAAGTTGCTTACAAGAGAGAACTGAGGCTGATCTACAATACTTTAGCCATAACTTATTTGAGAGAAGCTTTGAAAACAGAGGAAGTGAATTCTGTCAAAAACTTATTCATTGCAGACGAAGCTCAACTACTCGTTCCGAGGATTTTACAGAAAGCTGTTGCAACAGACACTTGGGCGACTACAGATTTTGCAACACGACTAAGGAAGAGAGGCGAATCTCTAGCAATCATATCTCAGAGCCCAGCAAACATCGAAGACGACATTCGCAAGAATTCCCAGAACTTGTTTGTCTTTCGACTGTTAGACCCTGGCGACATCAAAGCAGTCGCTGGAATGTTTGGTTACGTTCACGTAGAAGAAATCAACCATCTCTCAAGCATGTTGACTGGTATGGAAGAAAGGTGTGCGATGGCTAAGACTCCTTCAGCGCTCTATCCTTTTATTATCAGGACGCTTGATGTTGAACTGCCTAAACTCTCTGAAGAAGATTTGGCAGCTTACCTTCCTGAATCTGAGGAAACAAAGGAAGAAGCAATCAGCGAAGATGAACAAGAACTTTTGCAGAATATCAGAGAGAATCCATTCCTGAATAATACTGAACGGGCACTTTCTTTAGGTTGGCATAGGACAAGATACTCTGCAACTAGAAAACTGTTGAGAAGAAAAGATTTAGTAGAAGAAATCTCGTTCAAGACAAAACTAAAAGGCGCGCCGAGCCGATTCCTGAAACTCAAAGAGAAAAAAGAATATGGCCGAGGACAGTTTATACATGCATTCTGGGTCGATAAGATATTCATCTATCTGAAAGAGGAAGGGTATAATCCTCTGCAAGAGTATAAAGCCAATGATAAAATAGTAGATGTTGCTTACACAAAAGATGGGAAGACCATCTTCGTTGAAGTCGAATACAAGTCAGACTGGAAAAGTAATATACTCCGTGCGTCCAAAATCTGTGACAAACTTGTTTCAGTTTTTATCAGAGAAAAGGACATCATTGATGCTGTTAATTTCGTTAAACAAGAGAACTTGTCCAATGTAACTGTCACGGATGCTTATTATGCCTACAAGGTCATCCCTTAGAAGTGCTTGGTTCAGTTTGATACTGTCTACAGGACTTTTGTCTAATTGTGTTCAATTTCGTAAGAAAGGTGCGTCCCTCAGGAATGGAAAGTGGTTAGAAGTTTTAAGTGTTTGACATCTAAATTATGATTATGATTTAGTGATGAGGAGAAATGATAGAAGAGTTATGGTCTGGAGGTCATGAGAGATGTATAGCAAGGTGAATAGTTGTGCTGAGAATAAATGAGGAACATCTGAAAAAATTTGAAAGAATTAAAAAGCACTTCTTGTCCAAGACAAAAGTGCCTAAGGAAAACAATTGGAAATTATGGACAAACAATGAAATATGGTTACACCTGATTACGCAGGTGATTGTTGTCGGCGGTTCTGCGCCAGCAGAGAAGTTTGAAAGAAACCCCAAACTGCAAAATGTGGTTTCATATGAAAAAATGGTGAAAATAGATGACAAAAAAGAACTGGAAGAGACAATCAATGGAGTCTTGCGTGCAGTTGGCACACGTTACGCAAGTTCTGATATCTCAAAATGCAGGAAAACTAGGGCATTGGTTCACAATCTTGGAATAATGAAGAGCTTTAAAGATGGCCCTAAGGGTTTACTCGAAAGGCTCTCGGAGTTTGAAGGTATAAGTGGCGACAAGCGCAGAATAAAGTACTTGATGAAGATTTTCAGGTTTGTACAAAGCAAAAGTGCTAGAGATTATCTAATGGAACTAGGGCTTGTTAGGAATGCCATTGCGTTGGATGTTCGAATTCAAAACGTGCTAAAAGAGGTTGGGATTGAAATTCCGAAAGGACTAGAGAATAGCCCTGAACTTTATGACTCGATAGAACAAGACATTCTCACGCAGATATGCAAGCCTTTGGGTCTATCTGGTATTGAATTTGATAGAATGTTATATCAGAACTATAAAGAAATCATGGAAATGCTGAATTCAGAAAGACATGATATAAGGTAAGCAAAGTCAATAACACTCCCTTCGGGACGCACCTTTTAGAACATAAGCCCTTTGTTAGGTTTAAGAAGTTAACTTCCTAACTATCTAACGATATTTAAGGTGATTTCATCGAACATGCAAAGGCATACGACCAAGCATACAACGATCTGAAAGCGTTGAGCATAGACATATCAAGAAAAAGGAAGATTGAAGAAATAATCAAGTATTGTCAGATTCTTAGAGAAGACCCACCATGCATTTCTGAACTTGCAAGCGTCAGTGAGCATGATTTTGGGAAAATCTACAGACAGTACTTCAGGAAAGCCAAGAATCAATTAGGCATTGCAAAATTCTGAAGCAGTACTATTCAACGACTTCAAATCGCAAAATATCTAGTATTTCCTCGAGTAATTCCTTATCTGTGCCGACACTCTGCATCAGATTTGTCCACCTGCCTGTTAAGAAGAAATATTTGAGTGCAGTGACTCCATAGGCCTGATACATCGCAGATGTTGCAATGTGCCTGCGAGTTTTCAGGTTCGTAAATTCCTGGATGACTTCTTTGTTGGATTGTAGATTCTCCATGGTGTATATCGGAGGCAGACCTGCTCCGACCACAGGTTCAAATCCGGCTCTCTCTAGCTCATCAGAAAGTGCTTCATCCATAAAGTTTGCTGATGTGAATACTGGAATAGAGATCGAATAAATCAGACTTTCTGGGTCTTTGATTAACTGTTTGTTTTTTGGTAAATCATCTAGAGCTGAGCGTGCTGCCTCCAATTGTGCAGATACTTTGCATGGATAGGCGAATTGTTTGATATGTTGTGCATAAAACTTCGCGAGTTTTTCTTTGTCAAAGGAAACTTGCCCGAGCGAATTGAGTGCTATACTAAATCTTTCAGTTATTTGGTTGCAATTTTCCTGATTGAAGTCCTCATAAGATGAAGATAGCAACAGTGGAGGGAAATGTGCCCTTCTGCTGTCCGCAAGAAAGCTAAAAACATAGTACTCAAGAATGCTAATGAAATGCTCCTTAAAGTTGTCATGAGATTTTACGACTTTTGGATAAATGGCTTCTAGTTCATAGTGCTTGATTTTCTTACAGGCAATCTCATTAATCTTTGACTTGAATCTTCTAACCAAAATGTCGAGTGTGGCTGCTTCCAGAATTGGTTCGCATGTCTCATGAAGCAGAGAAATAGTACTACATGCTGCAAGCAAATCAAAAATTTTATTTTTCAGGTCAATAGGAAGTTTTCTATTGTTCATGTCTAGTCCGAGAGGAACGTGAAACCTAATATCTTTCATTTTATGTTGAAGTTTTGCGGCTTCAACTATCCATGAAATAAATTCGTAGTTAGACAGAAATTCCATCCAAGTCATCCAGAGTCTTGTTTCCGTGCCGATGAAAAGAAAACGGTGTAGGGCTTCTTCATGGAGAATTATATCGACATCTGCACAGGAATTAGAGCCAACAGTCACAAAATTGGACATATCCAGAGTTGGACACCAGTATCCTCTTTCCAAATAGTAACACGGCAAGGAGAAATCAGGGCGTCTTAGTGCCATTTTCCTTCCCTGCTTTTTCGATTATTTCCAGTATTTCTTCCTTGCTGAGTCCCGACCCGAATTTGGCAATAGATTGCTTCAATTGCTCTTCTCTATATTTCTTCTCTGTCGGTTCAAGAGTGTGATGAATTTTTCTTACGAGCTCTAGAACTTCCCTGCCTTTTTGTGACAATGTGTAATAGCTCCTATGTTCGGTATGTTCAATCAGTCTAGCGTTCCGGAAATCATCAACAATATTCTGAAACCCTGATCGGGACATACCTGCCTTTTTGGCCAGATCCATCAACTTTGTCCTTCTAACACTGAGAGTTTCTAATGTAAGTATTCTTTCTTTGCTTGAGAGAGCTCTGAATATCTCACTGATATATTCGGCACTCTCGTTATCTAGCAATTCGATACCTCCATTTCATCCGCCATATGCGTATGACACAAGAAATATTTAAATATTGCTAGAGCATCATTCACTATACGTGAAACACGAATGGCGAACCTATTTAATAGACGAATAAAATGGGGGGATTGCCTATAGCGCAATCTGAAGTAGTTGATATCGTAGTGAGTGAAGCTGAAGCAACATCAATCTCTGAAGTAGCATCAAAGATAGTTGATGAAACCGCATCCTTTGCCAACAAGTGGAACGTGCCTATCCCATACGACCTTCAGAAAATCGAAGAAGACCTGATAATTTTTCTAACCAAACGAAAGCAAACGAATCTGACAAAACTGCGAGTTACTGTTCTTGAAGATGGTGACATCGGGTTCGGGGACACAGTGAGAGGCAAGCGGAAGGCCGACTTGATTTTTCGAATCGTCTACAAATCTCAAGGGAGCCCTAGAATAAAATGACCAACAGAACTCTTTTCATGATAATTGAAGAACATTCCAATTCCAAAGAGGCAAACGAGATTTTCAGGCGCAGAGGATGGGTGCCGGTAGACGATCGAAGTGTACCGTTACCTGGAAAGCGTCAGGTGCGAAAAGTCGAGCATGACACTCCACAGATCAAGCTCCACATTGAGGAATGGGAATATGGAGGCGATGAGAAATGAGCGAAGAAAACATGGCAACCTTGAAGGCTAGGATAATCCACTCTGAGAAAAAAGAAGTGCTGGACACGATAGAGCAGACAATGTCATTCTTGAAAGTTACTGACGCAGAAACAACAGAGACGAAAACCTTGGACGAAATCATCAGTGAATTCATCCAAAGAATAGAAAGCTTCTGCAATCAGAAAAACGTCAAGGTTCTAGATATCGAAAGAGCCTACGATGAATTGGCAATAGGGTTCGCGATGTCTCCAAAATTGGCGAAGGAAAAGTCAGCCACCATGATTATTGACATTCCGGTCGCCGACATAAAAGAAGGCGAGGAGAAGGGAGACGATGAGCAAGCCCATTGAGATTCCAGAAGATATCCTATCCGTAACAGAAGCACCGAACGAAGCTCTCGAAAGAAAATGGAATGCGCTTCATGGCATAAATCGCTACAAACACTTAGTCCTACAATACTTTCTCATATGCATGGACAAAACTCGAATAGAATCTTGGTGTAACAAATATTACCCTAACTCTGAGAACCTTCCAGAATTGCTTGCGTCCGAACTTGGCTTCTCTGGCAAGGTCATTTTCTTTGGCGATGCTGGAACTGGAAAAACTTGCTTTGCTGAAGGACTAGCAGACGCTATTGCAAAGATTATCGGAAAGGTCTACCTGATAAAAGTTGGATTGCTACGCAGCAAATTCGTGGGCCTCTCAAGTCTCAAAGTAATTCAGACTTTCAAATACGTCAAAGAAAAAGCAAAAGAAGCATGGGTGATTTTATTTATCGACGAGTTTGATTCAGTAGCACCTAACAGAAACAATCACGAGATGCATGAAGAAGTCAAAGCAGCCGTAAACAAGCTACTAGAGGAGATAGAAAACGTAACACCAGCTGATAGAGTTCTTGTCATTGCAGCTACAAATTTGTATGAGCAGGCAGTGGACTATGCTGCTGACCGAAGATTTGACATAGTCATTAACTTCAGAAGACCAAGTTTCGTCCAGAGACTAGATCTTTTAACAATCCTTCTAAAGCAATTCAGAATCGACACTGAAAACTTGATATTGTTGGCCAAGAAAACAAGAGGTTACACACAGGCAGATATGAAGAAAGTCATCAAGCATGCGCTGAACAAATGCCTTGTTTCTGATAGAAAGCTGACTGCCAATGATCTTCTGCACTCTTTGAGATACGTCATGCCTACCAGAAGTTATGATGGAGGAAAAGAGTTTGAGTGATGAAAAGAAGGTGCTGATGGAAGAACGATACCTACCGGAAGCTGAAGGACTATTAGAAAGCAAGACAACATCAATGACTGTCAACGGCTCTATACAAAAAGAAATCAAACTCCCTTTTTGTGATGCATGCGGTCAAACACTGAAAGATCAGAGAATTGCCATCTGTTCTTGCAAGAAAAAAATCTGCCCATCCTGTATGATAACTCATGAAAGCAAAATCTATTGTAGAGAATGTGCTAAACGGATAACTGCAATTTCAAAAGAAGATTTCTTCGCTCTCTACGGAATTGCTAATGAAGTGGGACTGAAAGACATACAACATTCTTCATCCATGAGCCAAGAAACTCTCGAAGAATCTATCTCAACATTGATCAAACGCAGTCTTGTTGAAGCAAAAGGATTTTCGATTTTTTCCCGTTACGCAATCACTGACAAGGGTCTCGCTGTCCTTGCGACTTGTGAACAGATCTATCGTAACGAAGGCGACGTCTTGCGATTCTTGTTGAAGATCCAAGAATTCCTGGAGGAATGATAGAGTGAACAGGAACATAGAGAAATATTTCAATTATTTTCTGTTGACAGGTTTCCTTCTTCTGGGAGCCGGCATCATAGTCTCCATCATTAATCAAATCCGATATGGGATGCCCATGGAACTGGCGATGATAATGACTGGATTGGCATTGATCGTGCTATGTTTTATCATAGCGAAAGTGTTTGGAGATGTGTTCAGATGGAAAGCATAAAATGGGTTGATGAAACAAAAGAATTGATTTCTCGGATGAATTCACAAGTTGATCAAGAAGCTTTCGAGAGACTGCTTGGACTTTATCTAATCGAAGATGATCCGCGGGAAAAATCAAAACTGCGAAATGATATCGAATCGATTTTAGGCGTGTTTGCTCCACAACTGCTTTTCTCAAAAAAGCCCGTGACATCTTCTCCTCCTGATTCTGAGGGTCAGATCGTATTAGGGAATGTGATGCAAGGAGACAGAGAGCTTCATCCCTTCAAGACTGATTTTGCAACCTTGAACAAACATATCGCCATTTTCGGAGCTACTGGCTCAGGGAAGACATGCCTTGTTTCAAGTATTCTTAGACAACTTTCTCAATGTGGAATTAACTGGCTTGCATTTGATTTCAAACGTGATCTCCGCGGATTTGTCAAGGAGGGTGCATGGGTCATCCGTTGGAATTGGCTCAAGATTAATCCGCTTCAACCTCCTCCAGGTGTGTCGCCCGAAACATGGATGACCATAATACCGGACATTTTTGCACATTGTTTCTATTGGTTCTCGCCGAGCGAAAACTACATGTTGGAATTCCTCAGCCAGCTCTACGAAAAATCAAAAGGAACATATCCAACCATCAGGGAGCTTTACAACCTTATTGTAAAAAAAGAAGAGAGGAACAGGAAACGAGCAGAATATTATGGCGTTGTCACCAATCGTTTGGCAAGCCTGCTTGTCGTTCTAAAAGATGTTATCGATGTCAGAAAAAGCATGCCCCTTCAAGACATTTTTTCTCACCCCACAGTTCTGGAGATAGACCAGCTCAGACGCGATGAAACCAATTTTCTTGTCGAGTATCTTCTCGCCTACTTGTTTTATTACAGAATGATAGGCGGACAACGCTCCCAACTTTCACACGTAATAGTCTGCGATGAAGCGAACAGGTGGTTCTATTCACAGAGAAGATGGAAAGAAACGACTGTTGAGTTGGGAATTCCATTCATCGAAACAGTACCGCAGATTATCCGAGACTATTGCGAGGGAATGCTGTTCGCATCACAAGGTTGCCTCAGCCAATCGGTCATGTCCAACACAAACTTGAAAATTGTCGGTTTTCTTGGCGACGGCGAGGACATAGAAGCTCTTTCCAGATCTCTCAGTCTGAGTGACGAAGAACAGTCAATGATAACAAGACTTGAAACAGGCTATTGGTTAGTTTCAAAGGCTGGCACAAAACCCTTCATAATCCACTCTGCACCAGTTTCACTCGACAAAACTGTGACAGACGAAGAACTCAAAACGAGAATGCAGCCGATTGTATCAGAGCTTGAAAAAGCAACGAAGGCATCAGTTGAAGATGATGTTAAGATAGAAGAGCCTCCTGCAAAGTTTCCGCCTATTTCAGAAGAAGCAATGTCCGTCATCTTGGACGTGAATGCTCATCCGTTCAAAGGCTTCGTAGCACGCTGCCAGTCATTGGGCTTGTCTGTCAGAAAAGCTGAACTTGCAAAGTCAGAACTAGTAAACAAGAATCTCGTGAAAGAAATAGGCACAAAGCTGGGCAAGTCGAAGAGACTGACAAAGTTTCTTGTGCTGACTGAACTCGGCTCAAAACTACTAAGAAAGGCAGGCTATGACACGGGCTTGTGGAAACGCACAGGCTACCAGAACTTCGAGCACCAACTCTATTGTGTTTTAATTGCGTATGCTTACAAGAAAGTAGGCCAACAAGTTGCTATTGAAAAAACTGTTTCAGAAGATAGACGTGTTGATGTGCTAGTTACAAACGGAAAGAAGACCGCGATAGAAGTTGAGCTTGGACCTTTTTCGTTGGAGGATGAAATCAAAGCTCTGTACTACGTGGATGAGCTAGTGATAGCAGTGAAAGAAGAACAGGTTCTGTACAAAACAAAATCAGCCGTGGAAGAACTCCGACCAGAAATTAGAACAAGAGTAAGCATATTCTTAATCGACGAGCTGCTCTCCATTCTGAGACCCAATTATAACATGAATATGCGTGGAAACAACTCCTTTAAACAGAAAGAACCAGATTCACATTCCATTCATAGAAATGAATTCGGAACAATGGGGAATCAATGAAATGGACAAAGACAAAAAGAAAAAGTCTGGAAGATGCAAAGTCAAACGCCAGACCTTCAGAAAACGCTCAGTCAACGGCGGCATGCTGGGCGGCGGACGTCCTTGGATGCCGCCCCCTCTTGTGCCCCGCCGTGACTATAGCTACAGGACAGAGCAAAGGCGCTTCCCAAGAGAGGAAAAATCACACTGGAACGGCAGAGTTCAGATGTGGACAGAGCCCCAGAAACCAAGACAAGAAAAAATTGTAAAATACGAAGTGGACACTGACAAGCTGTTGAGAGAGCTTGCAAAAGGAAACAAAGAGGCTCTCAACGAAATAGCAGAAAAACTCAAAGAAGAAAAGACAGAGATTAGCACGGAAGAAAAAGACGCAGAAAACTCGCAAAAAACAGACCCTTCCGAAAAAATAGAAACTGATAGTTTTAAGAAAGAGCCTGACAAATCGGATGAATCCCCTGAGACATTGAATGAAGAAACAGAAGCAGACGAAGAAAACAGTGAAGGCGAAGTTGCAGAGGAAAAAACTGAAACGAGTGATGAGGCGAAAGGCGAACAGACTGAAACAGTTGAAAAAGAAGTTACTCAAGAAAACCAAGAAATGCCTCAAGACATAGAAACCGAACCAGAGGCTAACCCACAAGAAAACCCTCTCGACGCTCCAGAACTTGTTTACATGAATCCGTCTTTCTGGGAGCAATTGGAAAGTGAGATGTCAGACGAACTTGAGCAGTTGGAACCGGAAGAGGATTTTGAAATATCGCCAGAGGAAAGTGAGCCAATTGAAGAGGGCTACTGAAAACAACGGCCAGAGAATAAGAATCAACACGGTCGTCATGGGCGAGCCGGCAAAGTGGCTGAACGAGTGGAAACGGAGAGGACTCGTTACAAGCTACACCGACGCAATAATACAGGCTCTCCGTGTCTTCAACGAGAGGCTGACAGAACAAGACCTGAAGTCAGCACAGCTTGGAAACATCAAACGAACAGAAGAAGAATTTTAGATATTTTTTAGGGCTTAAGCACTGTTGAGACCAACTAATTTTTAAATCTAATTTACCAAAGAATCTATAAAATGAAAATCTACATAACTCACTGCTCTGCAAAGAAAGATAACTCATTAAGAAATACGGGCAAAAAAGTAACTCCTGACAGATTGTACAGAGCAAAGCCAACCCAACGCTTCATGAATAAATGCAAGGAAAGACAGGTCGAGTGGGCTATCTTTTCGGATTTGTATGGCGTTTGGTTCCCAAATGTAGAACATGAGTGGTATGAGAAAGACCCAGACGACGTCACGGAGCAAGAATTTGAAAATCTCTCAAATGATTTTGACAAAAAACTTCAGAGATTTGATGAAATCTGGTTTTACTACAATCCCGGACGCTTTCATCCATTGTACAAAAGACTATTACAAGAAACAAAGTTGAGAAATAAGGTAAAATTGTTCACTCATATTAGAGAGATTGTGTAGGGAATAAAAATGTCCGATTTGTGCAAATGGTTGCATGAACAATTGGAGCAACTCCCTCTTATAAGATTCCCTTTTGAGTTAGAACAACTGCCTAAGAACGGAATATATTTCTTTTATGAGAAAGGCGAAATTTGGGGACATGGAGGAAACAAGTTAAGAATAGTAAGAATTGGCACGCATAAAGAAGGAAATTTCAGGAGTCGCATCAGAGAACACTACCTTTTAGACGAATCCAAAATGAACTTTGATTCTGCTAAGCCTGCTCCTCATGAGAGAAGCATCTTCAGAAAGAATATTGGTAGAGCTTTACTAAACAAGACTAAAGATGATTATTTGAAAATATGGGAAATTGATTTTACAACAAAGAAGAGCCGAGAAGAATTCGGATATGAACGTGATATCGAAAAAGAGAAAAAGATAGAATCAGACATCACGAGAATCCTGAAAGAAAAATTCTCTTTCAGATTTATCAAATTTGATAGTCAAGTGAAAAGGATGGGAACAAAAGGACTTGAAAGTTCTCTCATTGGGACAGTAGCAAATTGTGGTTTATGTAGACCCTCTCTTAATTGGCTTGGAAATTATTCTCCCAAAATGGAAATAAAGAACAGTGGTTTATGGTTAGTACAGCACCTCAAAAACAAAGGAATAACGGAAGAAGATAAAGCGACTATCCTAGAGGCAATAACAAAGACAAAAAAATGGATAGAGGAAAAAACATAAAAAACAAAATCCTCTCTACTGTTCAAGCTCTTGAACAAGTGGCGCGCTCTGCAAACTTGCCCTAATCCACATCTGCCTTCGTGATAGTATTGGCGAAAAAAGCCTGAACGCTCCGTATTTCTCATACATGGGGCTTATGGCTTCGGCTACTCTTTGAAGGGACTCAAAGTTATTGTTCAGCCTTTTTATGAATTTCTCTTCTCTGGTTATTACCTTTGACGCTACTCTTCGTAGAGTTTCGGCACGATATGTTTTTGGTTTTGCTCCGCTTATTTGCTCAGCAAAGCCTTTCTCAATTAATCTATCCAAAATCTCATATCCCTTGCTCTGCGGGACATAAGCCCTCTTTGTCAGTGCTGTAACCTTAGCCTCGCCAAGAGTAAGCAAGACAAAATAAACCCTTGCCTCATACTCGCTTAAGCCAAAGTCCCTCAGCATCCCAACGACGACCTTGCCGTTCAAAATTGCTTTCATTAAACCACCTCTGTTCGATACCTATGGGAAGCATGCCATCTGCTCTTAGCAAAGCGACCTCGGAGAGGGAAGAGAAGAATGAGCATGCTGACTTAGGGGGAAGGGTGTAAGGGAAACGCAGTGTCCTTTTCAGCTATTATTGCACGTCCACAATCAAATTTTTAAGGTCAGACAACTAACATTAGATTATGAAAATTCTGGAAAACAAAGTCGATATTGAAGCGGCTCAAAAGCAATTAGAAACTGTACTGCAAAGCCTGAAACCTGAAGATATACCTGTCCAGATCGGTTATAAGGGAGGTAATGTAAGGGGAAAAGCTTCATATCTGAAGGAGCACGGTATATGGTTCCATTTTGGCGGTGCAATAGAAGGCGATGGTGGTAGGAAAAGATACTGGAATGTCTTTGGTCTTGATAAACCGAAAGAGCATTCGAACGTTTCAATAATTGTCGAAATAAATCCTCCAGTGGAAGGAATTGATAGGCGTGACAGTGGTGCCTTTGCTAAAGACGATAAAGGAAACATCTTTCTTCTTCAGAGGGGCAGGATTGGCGGCGGGAAAGAAAGAATAGGCAAAAAGCTCTTTTCCGAAAAGTACGATGGTGAATGGGCCGAAGTTGAGGATGGCGATGAAAAGTCAGAATTAGCTGTCATTGGCAATATTAGCTCAGATGACTTTGTAGGAAAATTATCTGATTTCGTAAAATCTGTTGATAATATCAAAAGGAATGCCTGTTAATCTGGAACAACACCAGGGTCAAGTTTTCTCTAGCATTTTCTCGAATTCAAAGACGTCTTTGTTTTTCCCGGCGACCTTGCTTAGAATTTCCCCACTCTTTTCGGGGGTTTCCCATATGGCTTCTAAAATTTCCCTGACTTCTTTCTCATTTCTCGCAAATCTGCAAATCCTCTGTACTGTGATATCTTTTGAAACTCCTCTTTCCCTCAATTTCTCATTAAAGTCAGCAGCCTTCAGAAGTTGAATGTTGATCCGTGCTGCATATGTTGCAAGACTAATCTCAGTCTCGTCTTTCAGCCTCACATTTTCTTTGGGGTTGAAGGCCGAACCCGCAAAAACTCCAATAATCCCTTGTTTGATTGTTCTTCCCTCGGACGTATTAACACCAAATTCCGTGCTCCACTTCAAAACTTCCAGGAAGTCATCTACATCACGCTTTCGAACCAATCCCCACTTGCATTCGAGAACATATGTTATCGGCTGGGCGAATATACTTGGAGTGACGCTCCAAACTCTATCAACTTCAGCGTTCTGCTTTCTGCCTCCAACGCCTTTCATCAGGTGCAACGTTATTCTTCTTGGATCCATCACTTTTGTTCTGTGATTCTGAGTTTGGAAAACTGCTCCGACCGTATACTTGTCAATAAACCATTCAACGCAAGCTTCCCAGTTGTGGCCTATTCTGTTCTGTCTTCCTTTCATTTGTCTGACGTAATTCTGCTTGAAAGCTATTGCTACTTTCAAATCCTCTTCAGTCATAGAAGTGTGATAATAATATTTGTAGGCGTTAAACAGCTTGACTTCCTTAAGGTCAGGATACAACTGGAGTGCTCTTGAGATAGCATTTTCAGCCTCGTATAGAGAGCAGTCAAGCTTGTTCTGGATGAAGTCAAAACTGACAAGGTCTCTGAGTTTGGTTGCTTCCAAAATCTGGTCTCTTATCAAATGAATTCTTTCAATCACGGGGCTTGTAGAAGACTTGCTGTCCAAAACCAAGTTAGTCTTTTGAATCGCTTCCTCTATCGCTTGCTCCCTAGACTTGCGAAGGTCAATCCATGTAAGCAGATAACCGTCCTTGAATGGAGTTTGTTTGTCATGCATTCTATAACCTCGAACATAGACCATTCCTTTCTTTTCGAATCTTCTAACATTGGACATGATATCGCTGGGCTTGACTCCTTTATCCTTCAAGGCCTCAAACAATTCTTTCGAATAGAAAGCGCGATCACGATTCTTCTCAATGAAATCCAGAATCATTTTCGCTTTGCTCTGGCCGTTGGCGCCGCCACGCCGATCAACATATTCTTTGCTGAATGCCACGAACTTCTGTCCCTGAAAATTAGTAAACTTCACTTTCGCAGGTTTCATCATGTAAAGATGATATTGCCTCTGATTCGAAACCATGCCAGCTCTGCCCTTGAAAACCCTGTCATTGCTAATATGAGGTTTCGCAGTCCTAAGGATTTTACTGTTTGTCCAAAGTCTTTTCAGAGCGCTCTCAACAGCATCACTACCTAACATTATTTCTTTACAAATCTCTTTGGACGTTCTAGGCTTGCCGTCACTCAAGAGCGTGAGAATCTTTACCTGCGTTTTCCCTTCTCGAGACAATTCTTATTCCTACAATACATAGCTCCATACGTTCCTATAAACGCGACGGTATAAACCGAGAAGTGAAATCGCAAAAAGCAGCAGAAACAGAGCAGTAATTATATCGCCTCAATAGCGAAAAAGAGCTCAAACCGAGCACATTTTAGGAATTTTAGATGGTGCCGAGGGCCGGGTTTGAACCGGCGACAACCCGGTCTTCAGCCGGGCGCTCTCCCAGGCTGAGCTACCTCGGCAATGTCAGTGCTTCAAAAGAAAGGCAAATGTGCTTTTAAGTTTTCTGAA